>Ga0209918_1000013_pt1 | contig 191136 bp, 165 predicted proteins | sample SalPonD_shore_MG_FD_185712 | JGI IMG/M metagenome (GOLD analysis project Ga0209918, IMG submission 185712) | Salt pond soil microbial communities from South San Francisco under conditions of wetland restoration - Salt Pond MetaG... | ecosystem: Environmental > Aquatic > Marine > Intertidal...
GCATCAATAACAGTACTGTCATTTATCACAACTTTGAAATTCTGGGTAACTCCACTCGTATGTTTTACATTTATTTCCCAGTTTGAATCAGAAGAACCCGCTGGACGATAAGTTGCAAATTGGGAAGCTGTGCAACTGGCTAAAGCTATGGCTAAGGTAATGATTAATAATTGAAACTTATGCATTTTTTCTCTCCTTTACTTGGATAAACATCGATTATATTGAGTTATAGCGACTTACAACTTTGAAGTGGTAAATATCCCTTTACTTGTTGTAGTACTTAAAATTATCCCAAAAAGCTGTTAGTGATAAGTGATATAATTGAGATAATAATTATTCCAATGTTAACGCTGCTCTAAATTGGGCATAAGTATTTATCTTCATCCCGGATATCTGTTCAACTGAAGCAGATGGAGGGATGATAACAACTTTAAATTGCGTTGGTATTCCATCATACACAATCATTTCAGAATCAGAAGTCATCAGGATCAAACCAAACTGATGATAATCAATTCCATAAGTAACCTCGATTGTCTCATCAACTTCTAAATTCTGTGTATAGTCGATACCCCACGAAAACGGTAAAGCATACCAAGATCCACTACCATCACCATAAAACGCCATCACCGTTCCTCCATTCACAACGTCGGAGGTAATCTCAGGTATGGTCTTTGTGTAGGTGGCTAAACTACCATCGATAGAATAATCATTGTGTGCAACGGTAAATGTTACGGTAGATATGTTAGCAACTCCGGGAGGCCCTTCTGGGCCTTGCGGGCCTTTCAATGAATCACAGCTAATAAACATTAATGGTACAGCAATCAATACGAGAATGGATAGTCTTTTCAATGGAGACTCCTTCTTTAGATTAACGGTGAATAGTTACTGTCTGGTTACCACTAAAACTGACACAATATTGCACATTCCCTGTCAGATAACAAGTTTAATTACATAGGGAACATTTAATGTGACTTACTTCATATACCATTCAAAACTCCAACCCCTCAACATACTTCCCCAGTTTCTCCTGATTCATCCAGTGGGCGAATATCTCAGGTGTTGTGATACTGCTATGCACTAACAAGGTTTGTAAAGCCTCTTTGGGTACTCCAGTATCCAGAATTTTATGAGCGTACATATTGGGAAAGATTGCGGTTCAATTCGCCAGAGACGAAGATGCGGCGAACTATATCTGCTACTACCCAAAAGCCATTTAGCCCGCGTGATTACAGGTATTTTTGTGTGTGGTGGATTTGAGATAACATACAAAAATAGGTTTCTGGTGGATGTTAATGGTGCCTATTATCCATAGTCGAATTATTCAGCAAATGGAGGGAGCCACTCTGATTCGCCACGGCGAATGTCGAAGAACGACTTCCTGTAGTAACTTCCCACGATGTCAACCCTTCAGCTCAGGATGACATCGTGTATTTGCATTGAAAACTGATCGGTGTACCGTGTAACAGAAGTTAAATGTAATTTAATCTTTGATACTCTACTCGCTCTGACTTTCAGTACTGAAATACTACTTCAGGAGCCAAATAAAAATAATCAATAGCGCAATGGCGCTTGTCCACAAACTGAGAGCTATTTTCGTGGCCCGGCTTGCCTTTTCCGCCTCCCACCAATTCAAAGGGCGAATTTGTTGCACAAGGAAAGTCACGACGCCAGCAAGGTTTATGCTTGCAATATTTGTCCCCAGCAACACAAGTGCTCCACCTGCGAGGCGAATGTCTCCCGCCCCAAGTAGCAATCCACCGACAACTGCCGGCGGTAACAGCGCGACTGCCACCATCACACCAATGACTGCAGTCGAAATGCCCGAGGTAAACGCCAGCGCGCCAGCGCTTCCAGAGGCTAACGCAAGTACAATACTTCCAAAAGAAACATATGTCCGCGACAGGATTGCGGTATTCTGAAGATCAAACGGTATCAGGATACCAATACCTGCGGATAACAGGATTGTCAGCATCAGCCCGACGATTAATGTAAATCCCGCCTGTTTGACCAATTTCAAATCACCAAGCGTTGAACCGAGGGCAAGAGCCACATTGGGACCGAGCAGCGGAGCAATGACCATTGAGCCGATCACGATAGCAACATCTCCCCGCATGAGACCGATTGCTGCCACGATGGTCGATAAAATTATTGTCACAAAATAGACTGAAGTAAATTGTGCACCGTCAGCGATATCATAATATAATTCTTCCCTGCTGATTCGCATTGGTGTGCTTTCAGCGCTTTCATCTCCCTGGGATTCTTTATCAGATTGCGTCTCTTCAACTTGTGGGATAGTGGCCTCTACTGGAAATAATATAACACGAAACGCTTCATATTTGTCAAATTGCTGATTCAAAGCATCTGTGAGTTCTTCAGTATTTTCTACAGAAATTAAGATGCGACTGAGAGACAACTGCTTGCTCAACGATGAGGACCAAACGTCGACAATGGCATGTTCCTGCGCCAACTTCTCGACTTGTTCAACCACTTCATCCGGTGCGATAACTTCAATTAAGCGAAGTGCCATAATTCATCCAAAGGTCAGATATCCTTGTTAGTTGCTTACTCAATATTTTCAGCCTTCGTGCGATTGTTCAGATTAGTACAGATAATTTACTTGAAATGGAGCGATGTGCAAATATCGAATAGTATAGAACATTAAACAGACATAATTTCAATACATTCTGAGCGAACGGTTCAATGAACCAAAGGCTTATGAGTTAATTTAACCTGAATTATTCATGAATTTTAAAAATTATCGAATGTAGTATAGAGGGCGAATATTAGTGTTTTCATTATAATTGCACCAATTCCGGCGTTTATCCTTCGACAAGCTCAGGATGACGCCTCAATGAGTCACTCTGAGCTTGTCGAAGAGTGGCAAACTCCCGGCAAATCTGAGTTGTAGTAATCTACAAATTGCCATGGTTGAAAAGTTCATGAATAATTCAGGTTAATAGTCCTAAAGTGAACTAGCGAATCACACGTACATTACCCGGAAAAATATTCAGCCAACGTCGATAAAACTATTCATATCACCATAACACCATAGGATTAGTTGAGTCATATCACGTTTGTAGTTTTTTCATATCGTATATTGAATTTCGATAGCAATAGAGCAAATGATTATGAGGAGAATTCGATGACTGGTAACGCTATTGACTTCGATTTAGTTCGTCAGATTTTAACTGCAGTAGAAATTTTTCCATTCGAAGATGAGCCCAGAGATATCACAATTGATGGACACACGGCGGAAGAGATTTCAGACCATGTCGGCTATGCCTTCGATGCCGATTTAGTTGGCGCCTCGTATCTGAAACAACCTGGTTATATCCATTGGAAACCTCATTATCTCACCGATGGAGGATATAATTTTTTGAATGCCGCCTCTCAGGAACATTTATGGGAATCCGCTAAAGAGTTTACGAACCGGATACCTGGTAAGGCCACCCTGCGAAAATTTCAGGACTGTCTGGAATTAGTTTCAATAGATCAGCTGGCTTTTCAATAATTCAAAACTAGTGCCGGTTCGTCACGCTTTCTTATCCCGTTCTAAAAAATTTAATACCCTCTTATTAAATTCGGGTGCATTGTCCTCGTGCATAATATGCGAAGATTGAGGGATTTTTATACGCTCAGCATTTGGAAGTAACTCCTCTACTCTATCCATCAGTCGATAAAACACTGCGGGACTTTTCTCGCCATTAATCAATAACGTTGGGATTTGAACACGGGAGATTTTTTCCGGTGAGATCGGAGGATAACCTGATCCAAGGAACTCCGCCTTAATAGTATTTATATTTATCTGCTCAATTCTGGCTTCAGACAATTTATTATAAAATTCTGTCCCAAGGATCACTTTACCAAAGATTGCCGACGCCTCTTCCAGTTTGTCTTGTTCTGCTGCTTTGGAAGCAGGTCCAAATCCTTTTGCACCCAGTTTCATTATAGAGACAGCTGTGCGTGGACGGGTAAACATTAATCGCAACAATTCTAATGGTTTGGGTTTATTACTAACGAACAAGGTGATGACTGGAGGTTCAGCTAGGACAAGAGTCTGAATTTTCTCTGGTACTTGAAAAGCGAGCAGCAAGCAGACAATCGCACCATATGAATGTCCAACAAGATGTACTGGTTCAGTGCCAAACGTGTTAAGTATTTGTTCAAGATCATCAACGTGTTCAAACATTGAATAGTCAGCTGCTTCAGGAATTGATTCATTGGGCCAGTGATACCGGCGACTATAAACCACCGTACGGAAATAATTGCTAAAAAAGTCCTGCTGGTACTGCCAGGTTCGAAGGTCACTTGCGGATCCATGAACAAATACCAGCGGTTCACCTTCTCCACCTTCTCTATATTCTAACTGCATTCCATTGATATTTATTTGAGCCATTTTTTCCCTCCATATATAACGGTATTTTTTAGATTTTGGGTTGGAATAGCAGGAAATTTCAGTTCAGAATCGAAATCAGAAGCGTGTTTTGATACTATATGTTTATTTTCAAAAGATCAAGTTTTCGCCCAATCCCATTATCTCTGAACAGATTTATGCATATCACCAGACGTATCAAAATCTTTGGCATAAATGGCTCCCTGAGCACTTTTCCTATTACAAATGCTAGAAACATGAATTATCAATACAATAATTTAGACACCAGTTATTTGCGCTAAACACCTTTATCCATAGGATATTTTAGCAGATGACCTATTTATTAATTATTATTCAGAATTCGAGTTGAAACTTATTCTATTAATACATATGCTATAAGAGTTAAACTCTATAAGTATTAGGATTGTAGAGTTCAGTTCATTTCCTGCCAAAACTCATTCTGATTTTACCAGACATTGGTGATGGTTCCTGCTGTTTGTAGGATAATTCCATGAAGAAACCCCAGAACAACCATCAAGGAGGATTACAATGAAAGCCTATCTGGCGATTGCGTGTCTTATTGCCGGCATAATAATGTCAGTATCTTGCAGCAAGTCTCCGCAGCAGAATGTTGTTGACGTGACTGCCCGTGATTTCAAATTTGAAGTTGCCGACCCCATCCCATCGGGATGGACGACTTTCCGGTTTCACAATACGGGAAAAGTGGAGCACTTCTTTTATCTCACCCTGTTACCGGATTCTATATCATTTGATCGATACCACAATGGCGTGACAAAACCGTTTGTTGAAGTATTCGATTCACTTAAGGCTGGTGTGAGCAAAAATGCAGCAATCGGGTTATTAGGCAAGCGGTTGCCGTCATGGTACTTTTCTGCTGTAAAAGTGATGGGCGGACCCGGGATTATCAAGCCAGGCGGAGTCGCCCAGACTACGGTCAAACTTGTCCCGGGTACTTACGCTATGGAATGCTATATCAAAACAAACGGTGTGTTTCATTCTGCTTTGGGAATGATCCGTCCACTCACTGTCAGTGAAAATTCCACCGATGCCCAACCGCCTGAACCAAACGCAAAGATCACTCTGTCCAATGGCACAATAGCAACCTCCGGTGAAGTAAAATCCGGGAAAAACATTTTTGCAGTCCATTACAAGGAACAGCGTCAGGCCGGATTAGGCAATGATGTGCATTTAATACGTCTTTCAGATAACACCGATCTGAACGAGGTAGGCGCCTGGATGGACTGGATGAATGTGAAAGGTTTGCAATCTCCTGCCCCAGCGGAATTCTTAGGCGGCGCACAGGAAATGCCGGTCGGATCAACTGCGTACTTCACTGTCGATTTAACTCCTGGTGATTATGCCTTTGTGGCGGAACCGTATGCAGAACAAGGGATGATTAAACGATTTTCGGTGGCTGACTAAACTTCTCTGCTGAACAATAGAGCTAAGTGATTTAGTCCAGACTGGATCGAACATATTCTGACCGATAATTACCTGCTCAAAAATATCAATGAAAATACCAGACTAACCAAAACTGGGCTTGGGTGGTGAACGAAAAATTCAATGAAATATCCTTGTCATTGACATTGATGCCATCAACTGTATGCTGTCGTTCCTGGTATTCATAAATCAGCCGCCCTGTAAAGTCAATCAGGATGCTATACCTGAGAAAATGCAAAGATTGGAAGGGTTGATGCTCTATGCCCCAGGGTACTTGAATCGAAAGCCAGCTATACCAGTCATCGTGGTTTGTTTGCAGGTGAGTTGCCCGCAGATATCCTCCAACTCCCCATCCGTGCACTATGTTGAGAGAGCGATATATACTCTTACTTCGTCGTAAATGGTAATAGGTAATACTTCCGTTTATCGTGGCTTCGGCATACGAATATGATTCAACATATATAGGAGCAGAATGCAACCCAAATCTCAGCATATGACCAGTAGAATCATTTTTCCACCACCAGATACTCGCATTGGGGTTCTCCCACGGCAAATTATTGATACCTGCGCCCCACTTCCGCGCCTTGTTGGAATTTGATTCCGTTGTATCACCGCTGATAATAGCAGCATATCCTGTAGATGCGGCGAACAGAATCATTACGACCTGGAGGAAATATCTCTTCAAACGCCTGTGCATGATTCAACCTTTCAGTTAGAATTCAGAATTCAACTTGGTGCAATACAGGTGCATAATTGTGAAAACCTCACATTGAGGATTTGAACGATTTAAATTTTTTTTTACCTATTAAACAGAATATGGAACTTCTAATACTCAATGTTCAGATTGAACAAAGTCATCTATGTGATCTTTCGCCTCAGCCAGTGAACGACGTTGACTGACAGCCATCCAAAATATGAAAATGGCCGAGAAAAGTTGAATCAGTATGGTGTCGTCCAGGTTCGCGAGCCACCAGACAAGCAACGTTGCGATGAACCAGATAACGCTAAGCCATTATCCCAAATGAGCGCTCCGGATCTTTTTGTCAAAATACCGTCGAATTTCTTCAGGATCTTTCTTTTTCCTGATTTTATACGGAAGATCATTAAACCAGTTTATCTGAAATATATTTTCCACAGATTCTCTTGCAGAATTATGAGTTAAAAAGTCAAAGGATCAGACGCTTTATCGAACACAATGTGCTCACAGTATCCCTGTAAATTTAATATCGGGACAATGACTGTGCTTTTTGCTTCGCGATATCCTTCATCCACGAAATTAAAGAATCTGCTAACGGTTCTCTTGTATCACGAAACGGATGTGCATCCTGGAACGCCACCAACTGGACGCGGTTTGATTTTACCCGCTTCAATTCCCGGTACAACGGCAACATGTGATCTTCAATTGGATTATTGAGATCATCGAAACCACCAATTAATAAAATATTCCTATCGCGTAGCTGTGAGGCGTTCATTTTGAGATACAATGTGGAATTAAGAATCTCCATAACTTTTTCTGCTGAGGCTTCTCGTGGCATTGCTCCGTTTGCAAAACGGACCGGCCCTGATGGCGCCTTATATTCGTCGAAAATTTCATCAATGATACTGGCATATTCCTGATCGTAAAAATACTCTCTCACGAATTTACCGTGATCTGTCCCAGCGATTGAAAACACCGACCGAACTTCAGGATGATCAATAGCATAAGTCATTGCCATGCCGCCGCCAAAACTCCAGCCACCCAAAACAATCTGGGATGTATCAATCCGGAATTTAGTTATATTTTCTGGCGCCATGAGATAATCAAACGCCGCCTGAATATCTTGCTGTGAATTATTGAAACTCCATTCCCCTTCACTCTGAAAAGTACCGCTGTAATTGAACGTCAGCACGTTGTATCCTTCTTTGGAGAGTCTGGCACCTAAACCAATTACATCTGTTTCGTTTCCTGGGAATCCATTGAGTAAAAGAATGGTCGGATGCATCTCGGAATTTTCGGCCAGGAATATCTTGCCATGCAGCGTTACATCTCCCCTGTCAATAAGGATATTCTGCAGGTTGGCGTTATCGGCTGACCGCACTTCACCGGCAATGGAACATACTGCTATAAGCAGGAACACTCTGAATAGTATTCTCATAGTTCAACTCCTCGCTATTTTGGTGAATAAAAGCCCTGTAAGTGCCATCTATTATAAACCTGATTTATCACAATCAGGTTTTGGCCTGAATTCAATCGAATGGAATGCGATACCCAATCCGCAACCTGAATGTATAGAGTGGGTCCTCGACCATAACTCCGGCGACTGTTCGATATTCCGAATCGGAGACAGTGTATTGGAGTTCCCACAGCCAGTGTCGTGTTCTTAAACCGATTCCCGCCAGCCAGATCCTTTGTCCTTCCGGAAATGGAGAACCGTTATCGCTTACATCGTAATCAGAATGGTGAGAGCCAACCGGAAAACTGTTGAGTGTTTTAAAATTTTCGTTATCCGTCAGCAATAAAATTCCGATTCCACCGCTTGCAAAAATGTCAAATCGTGAAGAAACCGGCTGTAAATACAGTAATTCCACCGGCCCGCCGTATTCAATGCCAATGCAAGTCAAATTTTCTTCACGTACGTACTCGCTATCCCAGATTGAGATAAATTTGTGATTCAGAGAAACGTATCTCTGGCTGAGATGAAATCCGGTTCGGAGTCCGAATCGCCAGTAGATGGGGCTCCACATTTCCAGCGCAATGCCCATATTTGGTGAAGGCGGAGCGTTGCTTGTCCGAAAACTGGCATATTGTAATTCACCTGTCACGTAGAATGCTGAAAATCTTTTTCGTGCCCCGGAGTCCGCATGATTAATCCATTTCAATGTATTCCATGTCAGGATGGGATAACCAATCAAACCAGCCGCGCCTCCAATTATAGCTCCTGCATTTGGAAGAAAAACACAGCTGTATGCTCCTGCGGCAGCCAGGGAAAATCCCTCGAAAAATGCCACAGGTATTGATTGCATAAAAAGGTAACCATCGGGAAAACCAGATGGTTCATAAGAAAGATGTGAGCCCGTGTCGGATAAAAAGGTGATATCTTCCGATATCGGGCGGTCAGACAGTTGACAAAATACATGAAACGGAAGCAGTACGGAAGTAAAAATTATGAGCAAGGAAACAGTTCGGATAAACCTGGACATAGTCATTCCTAAAATCTTAAAGTCTACAGTTCTACATTCTTCGTCTATTCATTGCGGCCCTGAAAAATTGAACTACCTCCTGCTTCACCAGATCCGGGTGGGCGTGTCCGATGTCCTGATAAATCTTATACTGGGCCTCGATTCCAAAATTCCGGTAAATTGCGCTGCATTTTTCCCAGCGATCGGGTAACATCGTTTTCCCCAATGTCTGATAAATCAAATCGCGTTCGGGCGGATCAAATGCATCATCATAAGGGATGGCATCGTTGCTATCCAGTGCTCCCATAAACAGAAATTGTGGGGTTTTCTGAAACGCTTCAAAATTGAAAGGGGCGCCAAAGAGTGCCTCGAAATCCCCAGTTCCCACCGGATATATCAGTTCTTGATCCTCAAGTTTTTCCAGGGGAAGCATCAGGAGTCCGTTGAGTCCACCGGCCGCGACGGCAAGGACTTTTTCGGGATGAATCAGCGTAAAGCGATTCACGAATGTCCCTGAGGCAGAGAAGCCAGTCATCAGAATTTGTTCATGGATCTGGATTCCCCTTTTTTCCAGGATTTTTTTCGCATCATTAGTCATTGCAATCAATTGCAGATCGATGCGCTCAAGAGAATTATTTTTCTGCAAGACAACATCTCGATCAAGGGAATGCGTATAAATTTTCCAATGACTTTTCGAACGAGGAAATACCGGAACGAGTAAAGGGCATTTCATGTTCCTGGAAACATAATTTCCAAGATAAAAGTCCCGGGTTGCATTCCGTTTGGCTTTTTTGATATGCTCAGCCAAATCATCGCTGACAAATCCGGAATTATTCGGTTCGACAACCAGAAAATTATCTCCTGAAGTGTTGGCGTCTTCCGGGATAAATAAATAATACGGATACTGAAAACCGGCTTCGCTATTCTCTTCCTGGAAAATAAGATCGCCACCATAATCCTGAAAGAACGAACATCTTTGAAAAACCAGTAGTAAAAAGAACAGAAATACTAGCCAGACTTTGCGAAATTCTTGCGAAGAAGCGCGTTTCACCTCGGCAACTCCTTTCTTAATCAAGGGTCAATCGGGATTCATTAATTTATTTGAATCACACAAATCAACGGTTAGAAAATAAATGCCCCAATTCCGACGCCAATTTCGAATGTGTTGCGATCGGTGGTATCGTTGTCACTATAATCATCCGTTAACCAAGAATAACTCAAATATGGTTCCAGGGCCACGTTCTTGGAAATAAACACATCCATGCCGCCTCCAAGAGTCCACTGGGTGCCTTTGTATTCAAAATCAGAGTCGCTAAAGGTGGATTTGGCAACCGCATAACTTGCGTTTATGAAAGGATGTACTTCTTCAAAAGGCAGATAATACCTGACCGTCGGACCGACACCGATATTAGTTGTGACATTATCACCAGAAGACATCCGTAAATAAAGAAACTGGCCGCCAATTGCGAACTGGTTTAAGATGAAGTAATACCCTTGTGGCATTATGGATAGAGTGTTCAGATTGTCATCAGCATATTCTGACGATTCTGATGAAAAGGCGATTTGACCTCCCAGACTTATAGTGCCTTGGTTAATTGGCGATTGACCAAAAACGTTTAGACCGAAAACGACCATCATTACGAAAAAACCTATTCTTTTCATCCGTCTCTCCTTTGGGTTTAATATTTCGCACGGTTAGTAAGCATTTCGAAAGCAATATTGTCTATAGGCAAATCCTACATTGTGTGAAAAATGTGAAGAAAGCCTTATGCTGTCATTAGAAAGGACAATTGCTGAGTTTCTTCCACCTCTTTGCAACCCATCACCACTCGAATTCTTTTCTGGTCGAGGGTTGTGAGTCAATAAATACTCTGCATAGTCAACGCATGTTTTAATGTAATCTGTTATTCTTCAATTTCAGAATCAGTAAAATTGAATCGTTAATCACATTTCAAAACAATGATTTATACCTAACTACTCATCTCGATATTACCACAATTTTTGAGGCAAAACAACGATGATAGCTTGTTATTTTAACAAGAGTATTTTTCGATGCACTACCGGATTTCCATTTACCTCCAGTGTCACAAGATACATACCACTAGAGACTGAATGTCCGAAAAGATCTATACCGTTCCAGAGAAGTCTATGATTGCCCGCCGTGACATTGACTTTGCGTTCCGACCATACTTTTTGCCCTAAAACATTCATAATTAAGATGTTAACTTCACTGGTCTTCGGTAAGTAATATTCTAAGTTCACGGTGGAATTAAATGGATTAGGATATGCTTGTAGCGTCACCTGCATTGGCAAGGTTTGAGCTTCCGGGATCGACTTATCCGGCTGCATCAGATGATATCGATATACGCGGCCTGAATCACCGCCGGCCCACAGCCAGAGATCATCCACCACATCCCAAGTCCGGACATCCTGTGGAAAGCGTATTCCCCGGTTTGTCCAGGTATTGCCCGCATCCCAGGAGACCCAAAGCGAATCCTGATATTCCGCATACACGTTGGTTGACCAGGACCAGTCAAGGTTTTGGAACTGGTGATTTGGTTCAACCGCATTCCAGTGGAATCCAGCATCTGTGCTTCGATAAGTTCCCGAAGCAGTAGTACCAAGCAATACTCTCTGAGAATTTGAACAGAGTGAAGAAAAATCACCTTTGGGTGATGCGATATTAATTTCCGGAATAAATGCTGAGAATGTTCTTTGTGCAAGGTCAACAATCACCAACGAATCAGTGGAAGTCGCAAGCAATATACTGTCTGGCGTCATTGGTGCAATGATCCCGGTAAACGGTGGATGTGGTTGGTTGAGTATTTCGCCAATTTGCCATTCGCTGGACATGAGGCTGACTGGATCGCGTAAATGGATTTGTATCTCTCCCGGCACGTCTACCAAATACACTTCGTACACCATTTCATTCGGAATCGCAATGAGATCATAGAGTAAATCCGGATGATTCACAGGATTGAATAATCGCCAGGTATCACCAGCATCCTGACTTGCTAAAATTTCCTGATGGGATTGTGCTTCCCGGATCAAAACAATAGTACTGTCGCTCGGCCAGACTGGCATTGTGGTATAATCGTTGACAGGGTGATAGTTTGGAAAATCATTTACTACGCCGACAGCTGAACGTCTATCGAATTGTGCAACATCACTATTTCCATACCGGATTTGATAAATGAAAGTATCCTGCACTGTCACAATTCCAGATTCCCATGAGGCGAACGCAATTCCAGTTATCGAAGAGTCAATAGATAAATCGTATGTTTCCCAGCCCTGCGGATATGCAGTATTTACACAGAGCACTGCGATGAGAACGACATAATGAAATTGGAATAAACGCATAGCTTACCTCCCGATTTCAGAGAAAATTTCAGGATGATCGCCTAAACTTCCTGGCGTGGCCTCCTTCGTATCACAAACATAACAATTCCGACAAGAATGATAATTCCAAATGCGAGAATCCAGATAGTACTATTTCCAGCCGGTGCAATTGTGGCTTCCATCACCTGGGGCCCTTGCATCAGTGATCCAAAAGAGAAAGTCCAGGTTACCGTGTTATTTTTTTTGTCGATATTTTCGTCAGATGTATTTGCCGAGAGCACTTTCCCCGGAAACGTCGTTTTGTACGTCCAGGAATACTTGCCCATCATTGATTTGAGCATCTTTGAAGAGAATTCATCACTATTCGGCTCTGAATCGTCAAGCGCTATAGTTCGGGTAAAATGATGATTGCCGTCAGATTCTTTTTGCATACTCAATCGGCCAATAAAATCACCCTGATCAACGTTATCTTTCACCTTGGATAAATCTTCCAGAGATTCAAATTTCAGTGTGACTTCCGTCCATTGTGATCCATCCTCAGAGTAGGATTTGCTATCAATTACTTTCACTCCATTGATGCCCTCAAAGTCTTTCCGGATCGAATTCTCATCAAAACCTTCCATTGTGTCGGAATCCCCCATATCAAACAGAGATTGATCCAGACCAACTTTGAATACCAAAACGCCGGAGCCATTGTTTGCCAGGGATAAGGTTTCGTTATAATCGATACAGCTGACTACAATCGTTGAGATCAGTACTAATACAAGTAGCGTTAATTTTTTCATCGCACCCTCCTGTGAGGTTACAAGTCAACTTGCAGTGGTTTGGTATTTCTCATTTCAGATACAGCATTTTTTTGATGCTCTGATACTTACCGGCATTTATCTGATAAAAATAGACGCCCGAGCTCACTGGAATTCCGTAATTATTTTGACCGTTCCACCGGACAGAATACCAACCCGCGCTCTGTTTCTTGTTCACCAGTGTAGTTACTTGTCTTCCCAGCAGATCGTAGACCGTTAATTTAACAGGGCTGTTTTCCGGCAAGCCGTATCGAATGGTTGTGGTGGGATTGAATGGATTTGGGTGATTTTGCATTAAGGTATAAGCGACCGGGATATTGTCAAGTTGATCTTTAACTCCTACGCCGCGTGAAAGTACAACCTGTAGTGGGTACTGATAAAATCCATTTTCATTTAGACGCCAAAGCGCCATTGTTACTGAGGTTTGAGATGTGTCCAGCTCCGGAATTACTGTAAAATGCAGCGTGAGGAGATCTCCGGACTCATTTATCGCTTCGGTGCTGGCTGCGGCAAACCTGATTCTTTCCTCTTCATTTCTGGAAAAGGTCGTAAATCCCGTGGTTATTCCCTCCCATGATAAACTATCAAACTCCAGGACACTGGGATCATAGGTAATTATTCCCTGGAATCCGTAAGTGTTCGACACCTGATGGAGTTGCAAAGGCACATCCACCGGCTCTCCGGCTTGCATAAGTCCATCGGAGGCCGATAAATTTCCGCTCCCATCCCAGGCATCCAAAGTCGTATCGACCGGAAGTGTGTCCAGCAGCCCACGATTATACCGAAGGATTAATGATGCGTCTAGTGCTGAAGGAGTCTGGTCCTCAGATACATCAGCAGCCACCGGATCAAAAATATTTATTGTACTATCTCCAATGAGATGTCGCAAAATTAAATTGGCATCATTATCCTCAATTTGCATATTATTGTCGACATCACCCATTATATGCAGCCATCCGATCGATACCCCTCCGTTTACCATCTCGATTGAATTTTCACTTGAATTCAAGCTGACTGAAGTAAATTCAATAGGCGCAAAGGAATTTCGTTCACCTATGACAACAAATTTTAACCAAACAAGAACACCAGTCCCATTAATAGAGTTTCCATTACTACTTAAACTCAAATCAAGATTATCAATCTCAGTCGCTCCATAAGTCCACCCAGCGGTTCCAATAAAAGAATTGGTTGTATCAATCCCAATGAAATTCAAACCCGATTCGTAGCCTGTTAAATTTATTTCTGCTGATGAATATTGAGAATCAGGTGGGAATGAGACAGTTATCCCAACACTGACAGTATCCCCTACATAAGCATCAACGGTATTAATCCCAATATGTACAGGTTCAGCGGGAAAAGAATCACCGAGAACATTCTCCAAAATATACAACCCATCCGTATCATCTGTGACATAAAGATATCTACCTTTGGCTGTTACGGATTTTGTATGAAAGTTTGTATGATAGTAACCTGCTTGAATCGGAACCGAAGGATCATCAATATTTATCATTTGTAAACCGTAATAACCTTTCGCAAGATACACATAATGCTCACCGACAGTCATGGCTCCTACAGACCCGTTTTCATCTACTGGGTTAAATTGACCAATTTCAGTTAGGTGAGACGGATCTTGAATATCCAAAATTCTAAAACCGGCATTATTTCCGGTTAAAATGGCTATCTGATCGTGAATAGCTACCAGGGGATAAAGACCACCAGGTGATGAATGGGTTACTTCCACTGGATTCGTGTAATCCTGAAGATTGAATACTTGTAATCCTTTCAGATTATTTGCAGCATAGGCATAATTGTCGCGAACATGTACATCTTCAATGCGAATTCGTGGCTGCTGATAGGGAGGTTGATAATGTCCGATTTCAACTGGTGTTAAAGAATTTTGCATATTAAATATTTTCAACCCAGATGTTCCGTTTGCAGTGAATGCATAGTCACCTTGAAAAATTATTTTGTCAAAAGGATCATTCATGCTGTAAGTAGCAGAGACAACTATGCGACTTGGGTTGCTAATATCAAATATTAACAGGTCAATTCCATCAAACACATAGGCAAAATTGCCCCGGACAGAAACCGTCTGAGTTTCGTGTGCTGTGTAATAAGTGTCTTCTAATTCCGGTTGCGAAGGATTTGAAATATTTACGATCCAAAACCCTCCAATTCCATTTGCAATATAAGCATATTGTCCTTGTATTGTAATATCGTTGGCAGTCCCACCAGTTGGAATATATCCCAAGAGAGTTGGATTCTCCGAGGTGCTTACATCCAATGCATATAAGCCTTTATTTCCTGCGGCAAGATAGAGTTTTCCATTCCCTACCGATAATCTATAGCTATTGTATCTGGTAATTCTTCTCGTCTCAAACTCTTCAACCAACTGTGGATTAGTGGGATCAGAGATATTTAATATATCCATATTATCGCCATATTTAGTAATGTATGCATAATTTCCAGCGACTCGAATTCTATTATAATTTGCAATATGGTGATATTGCCCCACGGTAACAGGATTCTCTGCATCACTAATATCAATTACCGTTATTCCATTACTCCCATCTATTACATAAGCAAAATGACCTTGTACCGCTACACTAATTGGTTGAATTTGAGAAGAACCAATCCCGACATAAATTGGGTGGTACGGATCGGTTATATCGAAGATCTCCAGTCCGTTGACCGTCGCCAAATAAGCATAGCTGTTCTGAATAACTGCATCGTTAGTCGCACCAGCGACATCTAAATAACTAATTTCTGTGGGTTCCATTGGGTCTTGTACATCGAAAATTCGGGTTATGGCATAGTTCCCCGTTGTTGTCACGTACGCATATCCATTCTTAACACTGATCGCACCTGCAGGCACTGAGTCTGATTCGGCAGATACTTTAACCGGATTGTTTGGATCGCTGATATCTATGACACATAAACCAAGTGTGCCGTTAGCGATAAACGCATAATTTTCAACAATATCTACATCTAAAATAATGCCCGTTAATTGTAATTCTCCCAATTCAACCGGATGTTCAGGATCCGTAAAATCGGTGATGACAAATTCATTTCCTTTCCCATAATACACAGTATCGCTCCTGGAAGCGACGGCATAAGTTGCTCCGGTGTGCAATCGTCCAATCAGCGAGAGATTACTATCCTGAACTGTGGCTGATGAACGGTGAATTTGAGTAAGCGAAGCAACGGCGTTTGCGTCTCCTGCATTTGTACTGAATTTCCTTCTATTCGTAATGATTTCGTGACGTGCAGAATAATCATCTTGGATATTAACATTTTGCGCCTGCAAAAATGTGATTGTGCCAAGTGTGGATACAACAAAAAGTATGCTGAAATAAAACCGTAACTCCTGATTCAATGTGGACATTACTACCTCCTTAAGTGAGGACTTACAGCAAGTGTATCGATATAAGAGTATAACTTAAACTATCTCATACACCGATTAATTTATCATTCAGAAATTCTATTTTTTTATACTCAAAGGTTGCAGGAGATCAAATTGGCTTGTCAAGATCTTGCTCTTTATACTAATCAACCAATGTAAAAACTATCGGTACGGACATATTGGTAAAAGAGAACTAAACATATGTCCTGAAAGAAATTTTACTCTGACAAAGCAGAGCAATCAAGAGAAAAAAAAACCAGACGACCTGAGTGTCAGATCGTCCGGTTTTCGGAAAGAGTTATTCTGCGGGAGTTCCAGAGGATCTGGTTTTGCTGCCTTCGATGGACTGGAGTGCGAGATAATTTGCGCCGAACTTTTCCAGATTCTCGAGTTCGATATCGTACTGATCGTAATGGCGTTCTTCATCTGCCACCAAATTTTCGAAGAGCGTTTTCGAGACCGAATCAGCGTTCGCGCTGCACTCGTTAGCCCATTTATTATAATCTTTGATGCTCTGCTCTTCCATACCGCGGGCTGTTTTCAACATTTCGCCGATATCCTGAATTTTCTGGACCTCGTCAGCAACTTTCATGTCCACATCGCCGCCCAAAAACAGAATCCGCTCGGAAATAATTTCAATATGACCCATTTCCTCGATGGCAGTCCGTTTAAAGAGTCCCGCCAATAAATCATAGCCCTGGTCGTCACAGTGGAAGTGAAAATACATATACTGGTGGACGGCGGATAACTCATCGTTGACCGCATTATTTAACAAGTCAATACTCTGTTCGTGCATTGCAACGCTCCTTTACGTGTGTGAAAAAACAATTCCATCTCAAACCCGTTAAATTCTCTTCCAAAGATATTGAATCCCCACAGAGTTTTACAGATTTTTCTTTCGGAAATTTGCCCTGATAAGCACCACGGACTTCTGGAGAGGATTCGTTGCCCCACTGGTCACTTCAGCAAAATCACTTTCCTCGTGTACTGCTCGTACCGTGAGTTTACCCGGATAAAATAGACGCCACTCTGACACGCATTACCATGTTCATTCGTGCCATCCCAGCGAAGTGTTTGCTCTCCAGCCGCAAGTAATCCCGAATGCAGAGTTTTCACCAGTTGTCCCCGCAAATTATAGACTGCCACGGCAACCTCGACATCTCTGGAAAGCGTAATTGGAATAATGGTCTGACCGTTAAATGGATTGGGATAATTTTGCGTCAAAGTGATCGCTTTTGGTAGTGGCGTGTGTTCCGGTTCTACTGCGCCCATAATTGAAATCCAGTCCATCCCCCAAATTTCCCAATGACCCGAATCATTTTGATGCTCCCAACCAAACCAGTAATGGATATTGCTCATATCTTCTACAACAGGAGAAGCAATGGAGAACAATTGGCTAGGAGCTACAGTGTCCACCGGTGATCTTCCCCAAAGTTCAGGAATTTGATCGAGCCATAGTGAGGTATAACCAAGTTGGTCACTCTCAAAGACCACAATAGTGAACCAGACATCACCTTCAATGATCAATGTTGAAACTGGGAATGTGGTATTAATCGTATCCACTATTACAGTATCAACAGTCCAAACTTCCAATGTGCTATTGATATCCAGTCCTGCAGAATAAATATCCCAATTCCCAGATCTATTGGATTGCCAGACTATTTCTGCACCTCCATATATTTCTCCTGAATTCACGGCTCGGGTAACACCACCTCGAGTAACAACTGGATTTATCTCATTCGCTGGATCTGTGGTAATGCGAAACTCTGTGCCCCAGGTACTCGAATCAGCAATAAAATAGCGACAATAGATATCCCAGTTGTCGTCCTGATATCCATCCCAAAAAATAAGTGGAAACTGGGATTGCCGCGCAAAAACCAGATGTCCGACGCTGTCACTGTTAGAAATTAAGGGTTGCGGCATACTCCACTCTTCCCCGGTAAAACGACTCCAGAGAAACGAATTTGCACGTTCCCACACAAGCAACGCTTCGGGTTCACTGTCATATTCTCCCGGGTGGTAAACCTAGAGTTCAGAATGGGTGTTATCGACAGAATCCTGGGTTAAAAACTGTGGCTGGCTCCAGCGAATGCCGTCATTGAGGCTAAACATAATATCAAAGGTACCACGCCTGTTTGAGGACCAAACGATTAGTGTTGAGTCGCCAAACAATTCTATTGACGGATTTTGATTGACAGAGGCGTCATCCGTGATATTAAGTGTATTTGTCCAGACAGTGTCAACACTATTCCAGAATTTTACACCAATGGTGCGTTGGGTAGAATCGCCAAAATCCCATACCAATCCAACCTGATTCGCATTGTAATACATACCGCCGGATTCCGTAAAATCCGGATGCAGGTTATCACCGGATTCCTGTGCTAATGGCACCCGGGGAAACATATCGATGTATTGCGCGGGTAATGAGCTTTGACCTACTATGAGTATCCAAGTCAAAACGCCAACAAAATGCCTGACAATCCTTCGAAATCCATTATCGTCTTTCTCATCTGTTTTTGACATAATGGTCCTTTCTCAATTATCAGTTATTCTTGATAAATTTCGTCTGTTTATTCAAGAGGCCCTCACATCATTGCGGTAAGGTTTTTAAGGCTCCTAATGGCACAGCACCGACGATTTTTTTGGCATTATCGACGAAATACAACCAGTCTCCAATGATATCGATTCCCCAGACACCTTTAGATGGGGCCATTAAGGTTGGTAAAATTTTCTTCTCTGAAAAACTGTATCTGACTATTGCAGGATTTTTAAATCCTTGTACTGTGAAAAGAATGCTATCGGCATAAGCAATACCACTTACGGTACTGAAGTGTGAATCAATGTTTTGCCAGTCCACCAATTGTAATTCCGGGGTGATCCAAAAAACTGATTGGTGAAAATTGCTTGTACTTGCCAGTACCACTAACAAAGAACCCGCTTTGGTAATTCCTTGAATCCCAACATCATCAATGTGTGCCTGGATGGAATCTGATAATTCATTATTGAAATAAAATTTTTTCTGATGAAAGGAATAACGACCAATATCATAGTCGGCAAAGTCACAATACAGCGCAGTATCGTTAACCGTCATATAATCCCCACCGAAGCCTGTCACGAAAAGATAATTGATATTGTGATTTTCGTGGTCGTAATCCCAGGCGCCGTCAGCTCCGAAACCAAAAAGATACACATGCTGATCCCGTACTGCCAAATCCTGTACGCCATAGTCTCCAATACCCTGAACATCTCTGAAGGAAAGAATTATTTGTGCTGACGGATAGGGATATTTCAAGCATTGTAGGCTAGCAGATCTTGTAATCACTTCAGCATATTGTTGATCGATTTGCAGGTTGACATCTATCGCGGTGACCGAATCTGAGAAGCCATAGGTTTTCGTCAAATTGATTTCCCAACCATTTGCAACTTTCTGATAACTTGGCTGAAGTGTATCCGATAAGATCTTTTGTCCTCTGGCGGTAACAATATCAACGTAAATACTTGCGACCAATTGATCTGACATATGAATCGGTTGCTCCAATGACACCTGCACGGAATCATAATCTGTTTGGGTGAGAATCAGTTGCGGAATATCTTCGGAAGTCATTATTTGATTTGGTTTCACCGGTTCTTCAACCTGACAAGAAATCAGAAACGCACTTATTGAAATACTGCATAATAAGTATCGTGCCGTTTGTTTCATCAGATTACTCCTGTTAATATAATTCCATCAGTGCTTTCTGACCGCGTAAATGGTGATTGTCCTAACTAACACCGTGCAAGATCAACTGCTCTCTTGAAAGTATCAGTAGCACCTGGTTTCTAAATATGCTGTATCACTATCGCAGCATTGGCGGATCAACTAGCTCCAAACCATTTTTCACCACTTCGTAAACATAATCCATCAGTGGCTTATCCGGAAGAGCTTCTCCGAAGTCGCGAATCCGCCGGGTAATAGTCCCCTGGTAAGGTTGACCATCTCTTGCGAATTGGTAATCAATCTGCGAAACGACTACACCGTGGCCGTCAACGATCGCATCGATCGTTATTGGTCCCGAGAGAAATTCTAAATAATGTTGGGTGTCAATTCTAAGCCCGGTTGTTGTACTGTAATTATCTTGCCAACGCATCATTTCACGAACCTGAAACTTTCTGAAAACTCCGATAAATTCATCATTATTACCGGGACGCAGTATACTATATGTGCTACCAGCACGCATAACCCGGGGATACATCGGAAATTGGTTCATTAAATCCGTTGGAATTGCCGTTGTATCTATGTTGGTATTTTGTCCATCAGATTTGAGTAGAAAGTTGAAAAATTGATTGTTACCAATATTTTGTTGAAGTATCCAATGTCGGTCGACCGTGATTAAAATATCAGTGCTTCCAGTGTCGATTCGCGGTGAATTCGGTAAAATCCCTGGCGAAACAACATCACAGTAATGAACTGTACCTCTATAGAATAGCGTATCGTTTCGAGCGGTCACTCGGTGCAAGGACATAGCATTTATACTAATTCCCCGAAATGTGGTCGTATCTTGTGTAATAGAAACTAACCCGGAAGCATAAACAACAGTTTGGTTAATTGGGTAATTGATGATGACGGTTCCAGTAGTATCTAAAGGCTCGGTGACTGAACCCACGCAGCTATATACGGTGAGAATTGCAGCAAGCATCACAAAAATTTTCTGAGAATACCTGTTCATGTTTAATACCTCAACTTCCCACAATTATACCCAATTATTTGTCTGTAAAACTATAATCTAACCCCAATTTTACAATCGTTTGACGCCGAAATTTTTGCTCAGAGAGGTGACTGTCAGCGATTGCAATATCTATGAGAAAAGAACGCACTCGATATCTCGCTCCCAGCGTTAAAAACACTGCCTGATTCGGACGATCAATTGCCAGAAAATTACTCTCTGAAACATCCGTCCTCCAATGATTAGTAAATGCTCCCATCGAGAAACTCAGCTCGGGTTGGTAGCGATACTGGATTGCGCCACTATACTCGAAATGTTTTCCCCAATACAGTTTATTTCCAGAGATATAACTCACGTTTCCATTCAACTCAATTTTTTCCATCGGAGTCAACGACAGACCAAAATGAACCTGATCAGGATATTCCGCTTTCCAACGCGCATCATTATCAGAGTCAAACGAATAAGTATGGTAGATATTCCTGCCCGGCTCATAAAAAAGTCCCACTTTTAACCACGCTCTTGCTGAATAAATTGAGCCAACAGCTATTCTCAGCCCGTATCCAGTATCCGAAAATTTATAGGGATAAGGTTTCAACTGTTTGAACATATCAATCCTTGGCAGGATAACTGAAGCACCAACGCTCAGTGCATCATTAGCGTGAAAAACATTCTTGAACTGAACTGCTCCGGAAATATTAAACTCCGAAATTAAATATTTTTTGGCATTTATGATTGTGACGGTATCAATTGCAGTCGTAACACCGTTTTCTAACCTGTAGATAATTGTATTGGGGAATTTCATTTCCGAATTAAGGTTATAGAATTGTTGAAATCCAATACCCAGATGAATCTTACTCCACTGGAATGCCATTCCCAAAGATTGCGGAATCCAATTATCATATTTTGCCAATGAGAATTTGCTGTCGTTCAGGACCGGTATGGAATTCACCGAAGATGTATACTGATAAGCCATCCCGACTTTTAAGTTGTGAAATGCAGCGAAACTTGCTGGATTCATTGCGCCAATATTTGTTACACCCGGATGAAAATGCAACGAATAGCCTGCCCCGTTTAGCGCTGAGTATTGGAATCCCTGGGGATACTGAATGATATAATCTGCTGCGCTTAACTGATCCTGTGCAAATACAGTATTTCCTATAACCATTAGTACAAAAATAATAATGTAAAAATATTTAAGACGCATAAAATTTACCAATCCCGAGATTTGAAACATTTACAAATTTACCTTCAACTAAAATTTACCTTCAACTAAAATTTACCACGCATAGCCAAACTTCAATAGTTGAACCCGAACCATACCGCCTTTTACTGTTTGCATCCACGGATAGCCTAAAAGTGGATTATCTTTGTGCTCAGAATAAATGTATGAACCCACGAATATCCCAATGGTCCAGTTGAGATGTCCTTCAGAAAACGCGCGATATCCAGCGCCAAATCCAAAACCGAAACGATTGGCCTGGAAATGACTTGGTCGTTCGCCGGTGATATAAGTATCCGTACCCGGAAGACGATTCAGATTGAGATAATGCCACGAGATGCCAAAGGCTCCGAACAGTCCACCAATTTTCCCCATCAAATATTCACGATAGCGTAAGTCAACGGTCACGGCACTGCCTTTATAATCCAAATCAAACCAGTCGGATTTATGAGTCGTTGCTTCGATAAACACCGGTATAACAAACTCAGCTGCTCTTTTTCGTGAAAACCACGAAAATCCAGTACTAATGACGATTGATTCTTCTTCTCCCAATGCCCACACCGTGAACCCTGGATTATATTCGACATTAAAATGATACTCGGGATGCAAATACGGTGCATAGGACTTTTCGGTAGAATCAGGACCTGAAGTCTGTGCTACAGCAAAATTGAATGAAAATAAAACGAGCAAAATCAAAAATTGTTTACGCATGGCAGTTCGATCCCTGAAGTAATCATCGTGAGTAGAACACGACTTGCTTTCTGATATATAATACAATTGGTAAACATTTATCTATCGAATACATCTCTGATAATTCTCACTTCCAGACAGGTACAATGCACTGAATACAGTTTAAAATACAGATTGCGGATTCGGCTCACAATCCATTTGTTTAACATCCTCATTCCAGATTAAAACATAAACGGGATTCTTTACTACGGGCGATGCCACCATTGATAACGGTTATCCGTCGTAGAACTTCGTTAACACTTAAGTGGACGTACTTAAACTACCCCGAGGCAGAGACCTTGGGGAATTCTTTGATAAAATAATCCTATCTTAAAATATGTCATTTTTTCCAGCCTACAGCAACAAGCCGCTCGGCGTTTTCATCATACGGCTCACCAATCAGACTTCCGTATATTTCTATGTGTGAAAAGCCTGCTTCTTCCAGCATTGCAGTAAGATCGAACGCCGAATAAACCCAGTGGGAAAATTCAAATTCCTGAATGTTCGCCTCCGTAATCAAAATCAAGCGGTTATCCATCCATGACCAATCCTTGTTAATCGTACGTTCTTCCAGGAGATAGGCATTTTCGATTTCAGTCCAGTCACGGTTTTGAAAAATTTGCTGAAGTATTTCTCTTCCCAACAACTCAATTAATATCACTCCCTCATTTTTCAAAGAGTTGTATACATTATTCAGTACCTGCAAATTTTCGTTTTCCTCTGGAAAATAACCCAGAACGGTATACATAAGCAGAGCGGCATCAAAACTGTTTTCTCGAGAAAAATCCCGCGCATCGCTTTCGATAAACTCAATATCGAGCGATTCCTCGGCTGCCTGCCGTCGGGCTTCGTGGATATATTTCACTGTCCGATCTACACCAGTGACCTGAAAACCGTTTCGCGCCAGAGAAATTGAATGCCGGCCAGTCCCGCAGCAGACATCCATGATATTAGTCTTAGGTACCAGATCCAGTAATTTGATGATGGCCTCGACTTCGTGGGGAGCATCTTCCATAATTTTCCGGCCAAAAATAAACGGTTTCAACTCATCCCAAAACGTGTCGTCCTCAAACCATTTCACTATGATTCCATCTCCAAACTTTCAAAATCAGAAAAAATATTTATAAATCGTTCACCGCAGTAATCTTTGGTAAAATTTGGTGTGCATTACGGCAAAGTAGTCCAAATCAACCATAACTCTTCAAGCAGCTTATCTGGATCTTCATACAACTCAGGCGGTTTCACCATTTGCCTCAACAGTCTGCACTGAACGGCTTCTGGGAAAATTGCATCAAATTTCCCGCATTTCCATCACTTTTTATGAAAAATTGGGGAAAAATCGGCTAAAAATCGCTCCAGACAAGAATTTCACTGGATATTTGTCCTTGGAGACCCCATATTTATCACATCTTAAGTAACAGGCACAGTCAACCATAAACACATCAACAAGGAGGACGTATGAACAAGGGCGAACTTATTGACGCGATGGCAAATAATGCCAATCTCTCAAAAGCTGATGCCGAACGTGCGCTGAATGCATTTACCGATACAGTAACCAACTCTTTACAGGGTGGTGACTCGGTAACATTGGTCGGCTTTGGGACCTTCGACACATCCAAACGCTCAGCTCGCAAGGGTCGGAACCCGCAGACGGGCGAAGAGATTCAGATTCCTGCCACGACGGTACCAAAATTCCGTGCAGGCAAAGGTCTCAAGGATGCGGTGAAGAAGTAGCTTCCCCCGTATCAGAGATTTTAGTTTGACAGCGTATGGGCGGTCTTTTCGGATCGCCCATTTTGTTTTCTAAGTTAATTTATTCGCTTATATCCCAGTTGATGGGATCTCCCGAACTTCCTTCAAATGTAACATCTCCGTTATATGTTACATAAAATGTCCAAACACGCTTATTTATACATCCTGCAAAACAGTCTCCCCACTTGATGTAAAAACAATATGTTAAATGTGAGTCGTCAATTCCCACTCCAATATCATTCCCGTCACCGCCAAACATCTCAGGATTGGCATGCTGAATATCCGGTAGAGGTGCAAATTTTGCCGCCAGTGCTGTCGTGTTGATCGGACTTTCTGAGTGAAGGTATACGTCGTAGCTCTCCCCAAAATAGTGGATTTCCGATGGATACAAATTATAGGTCCGCAATAACGTATCAATGGCAGCATTTCTCGTTAAAGTATCACCGTTAAACCATCGCTGGAGCCATTGCGCTTCAGAATCGACAGAAATAATAGTATTGTAAATTGACCGAATCGGCCACGGAGAAACGTGAACGAACTGCATTATCGTATCTCTTGCAGGGATTGAATTTGCATTAGAGATGTGTAATAATCCGTGATAAAACAGATCTGTCAACTCCCGGGGGATATGAACAGGATTACTCGCAGAATCTCCGGAATTATACAGGACTCGTTCCGCAAGATAGGATGCACTTTCGCGATAAAATATGAGGACGGAGTCGGATATACCAGCTGAATCGGCCATCATGATTTTATGCTGATTCGTCCAGTGAGACGGTGTGGTAGAGTTATTGGCAGGTGTTATCGGAAAGGTAATAACATCGCATCGGGCGATGAATAGTCCGGCAAGTATAAATACTGAGAACATTATTGCAGATTTTCGCATAATACTCTCCTCCTTAGTAATTATTCCTGTTATTTACTCCTCTATTTGATTATCGATAAGTTTAAGCAACAACATTTTTGTGCCCGGACGGTGCCAGTTACCCCAGAGAAACCCTAATAATATTAATCCGAGCATTCCAGCAATATCATTATGCGTCCAATAACCTATTGACAGTAATAGAATTATGAGGAAGACAAGAATCCATCTCAGCTTTGGCCATACATTTTTCAATTCGCGCATATTTTCAATCATTCGTTTTTCTTGTCTGGCAAATTCCAAAAGATTAATCCTTTCTAAACTATAGACTTACAAACTTTTACGCAAAATTTTGACATTACTTATCGTTTATGAGGATTCGTATTCCCAAGCCATAATAAATGACTCCTGGGCCAAAATGACCAGGGGAATACTGATAATTAGCCTCGGGAATGAGTATCGCATGGGGAACATGATACGCCAGCCCCAGACTCAAAACGCGGGTTTTCACCCTAAAATCGTGTGAACCCTCACCAAATAACCCCTCTTCCAGATCAAACGAACCGCGATATTCATACTCAAAAAAACTTAGTGCTGGTTCGAATTTTCCCAACTGCTTGCTGATTGTTGCGCCATATTTCATATACTGAGTGTGTAATTCCCATAGTCCTGCATGAAGGTTTAAACTCAAATTAAACGGTTTATAAGATATAGGTGTAGCCTGCCATCGCAAATCCGCTTCAAGGGTTCTAAGAAAATACCAACGTAATCCCAGTTCGAATCGTAGCGGCAGTCCAAAGGCCAATCCAAACGTTGGTGTGAAAGGCATATCCCTTTTCGCAGTCTCTCCGGTTTCAGTATCTTGAATAACTATATTATCGAATCCAGCGGTAAGTACTTTCTCACCTTCTTCAGCGGTTTTTCCGGTATAATAATTCGAGGTGGCGAAACACCCGGTAAGTTGGAAAAGAAAAACCAGAGATACTATTCCCAGAGATGTTTTGGCTGCAATACTCCTCACTCGTTTAAGCGTCATAACTCTCTCCTCCTTACGATACGAACAATACGATTTGACTTACTTACCAGAACTCAACATTTTCTATACTGATACTAAAAACTACTCGCCTACTAATTCTCAGTCTGGCGCAAAGCCTTCTCTCTCAAACCATCGAAGATGTCAGTGCTAATCCAGTAAATATCCGGATTTCCGTTTTGTGGAGAGTTGTACAATTTTTTGATAGTGTCAGCAGTGAGTTTCTCTGGCAATTCCGATGTTGGTGCCTCCCGGGCGGACATAAAGAAAAAGTATTTACCATCCGGAGAAACATAGGGCGAATACTCTGCTCTGGCGGCAGAATTAACCTTTTCGCCCATATTTATTGACCGCGTCCATTGCCCGGTACTATCTTTGAAACTGATGTAATAATCGGTTCCACCGTAGCTCTCTTCCCGCCCATACGTGGGGACAATGATATAACTTTCGTCAGGTGCGACGTATGCATTGTACTGCGCCTGACCAGAGTTAACTGTTTCAGAAAGTTGCTCCGGTGTGGAGTATTTTCCGTCGATGAATTCTGAGCGATAAATAAATCCAATGGGACTTCCCTTTTTCTGCCTGGTAAAATAGAGGGTTCCGTCGCTGGTAACCGATGGAAAATACTCTTCGTCGCTGGTGTTGACAGGTTCACCTAAATTGTACGGTTCACTCCAACCATCTGGCGTTCGATCCATCGCCCAAATATCTTCATCGCCGGCAATTGTATCCCCCGCAGCACTATCTGGTCGAGTCGAGAAAAAGAAAAAGTGTTTTCCATCCGGAGAAATACACGGTTCCAGTGTCTTCCATTGTGGATTATTGGCAAAACCGGCCACTTCAGGTTGAGACCACACACCATCAACGCGTTTTGATACAAGAATTGAAGTAAAGGTGAATCTTCCCAACACCACACCAAAATAAATCTCTTTGCCATCAGGTGTGATCGCAATATCCCGGTTAAACATTCCATTGGAAACAATTCCGGGTGCGAATAATTTGGCGCTGTCACCGGGTGGAGTTTGTCCCAGATATTCGCCGGAAAGTTTTGGAAAAGCATCATCTGACGAACATGCGTGAATAAAAAGGAGCAAAATTGCTGACACGATCAAATGTTTTTTCATAACAGTCCTAGGAAGTTAGTTATAGAAAATGGCTCATTTTTCATTCTATACAATTTGTTGATTTGGCCACTCTGGAGTGCATTCCGAAAATAACTCTTCACACTTGAGTTGAGTATACACAGAAAACTTTCAGAAAGGTAGTTTTAACTGTCAGAAAGATAAAATTAGATGGAGTTTGTATAAGTTTATCTATATAATATTGTATATTATATTTATTTTATACAATACTTATTAAATATTTATATTTTATTTATTATTAGTATCTTACGTTCATTATTTACCTTTTTTAACAGTCATTATCCTGGACTACTATTTACATTCAAACCGGTTTTTTCACAGACTAAATGAAATACAATTTTTTATATAGGTCGAACAAATTTACAACCTTTTACTTCCCCTTCACATTTCATTTTCGGGGCTTGTTCAGTAATTTTGCAATCATTTTGCGAGAGATTTGAATAATAACAGGTGACTTATCATGCTCGAATATTTACTCAAGCCAGAGATTCAGGAACTTATCGACAACAAAGATCTTCAGGGATTACGCGAGGTATTAAGCGTTTGGTCTCCCAGAGATGTTGCCGGACTTATCGATGAATTAGAAGCAAAGGATGATGTGGTGGTTTATCGGCTTCTCCCCCGGGAACTCGCAGAAAAAACATTTGAGTATCTTTCTCCTGAAAAGCAGATCACACTGATTGAGCGTCTTGCCTACGATAAAGATCGTCTGATGAATTTATTAAACGATCTCCCACCTGATGATCGCACCGCGATTCTCGAAGAACTTCCGGGAAAAGTTGCTCAGCGTCTGCTCACGATGCTCTCGCCTGAAGAAAATCGGATTGCCATTACTCTCTTGGGATACCCCGATGAGAGTATCGGGCGTTTGATGACCACCGATTATGTCGCGATTAAACCCCAGTGGACGGTCAAAGAAACCCTGGAACATATTCGAAAGTTTGGCAAAGATAGTGAAACCCTTAATGTCGTTTATGTGGTTGATCAGGACTGGCATTTGGTTGATGACTTCAGGATTCGCGAAATTCTGCTCGCGCCTCCTGACGAATCTATTGAAAATCTTATGGATCGCAAGTTTGTGTCACTCACTGCCACAGATGACCAGGAAAAATCTATTGAAATCTTTCGTAAATATGATCGGGTAGCACTTCCAGTCACTGATACTAAAGGTGTCCTTATTGGTATCCTCACCGTTGATGATGTATTGGATGTGCTGCAGGAAGAAACGACTGAAGATATCCAGAAAATCGGTGGTTCTGAGGCGCTGGATGCTCCTTATATGCACTTATCGCTGGGAAGATTAGTCCAAAAACGCGCAAAGTGGCTGGTATTGTTATTCCTCGGTGAAATGCTCACCGCTACAGCAATGGGTTATTTCGAGAACGAAATCTCCAAAGCAGTGGTTCTTGCGCTGTTTATTCCGCTTATCATCTCAAGCGGCGGGAACAGCGGTTCACAGGCGGCAACGTTGATCATCCGTGCGCTTGCCCTTGGTGAAGTCAGGTTGAGAGATTGGTGGCAAGTAATGCGCAGGGAAATTCTTTCCGGGCTCTCGCTGGGAGGCATCCTTGGAACGATTGGATTTATACGGGTAATTGTATGGCAAAACATGTTTGGCACTTACGGTGCGCATTGGTTCCTGCTGGCAATTACGGTTTTTATCTCATTGATTGGGGTTGTTCTTTGGGGGACGCTTTCCGGTTCGATGCTGCCTTTTGTGATGCAAAAACTCGGTGCAGATCCGGCAGCCTCCTCAGCGCCCTTTGTCGCAACGCTGGTAGATGTCACCGGACTGGTGATTTATTTTTCTGTTGCAGCACTTTTATTGAGTGGTACACTCTTATAAAGTGTAAATGTAATTTTGTATCAACTAATAATGAGTTTGCCGTGAAAAGGGGCTGAAGCCCAAAAAAGTAAAAGACTCTTCAAATACCCCGTCCCGTTCGGACGGGACGGGGCTACTAAAATTGTTTGGTCCTAGATTCACAAACAAAAATATTTTTATAGGCATGTACTTTTTAGAGCAGTCCAATAATAGAAATACAACTTATATCACTGATTATAGGATAATTACAGGTGATATTTAAAGTAGAGCATTAAGTATATATTTGATTATAAGGGTCCGACCAGGGTAAATATCTCAATGCGAGCAGCCGGATAAAAAGTCCGTTTTTCAAAATCAAAGTTCCACCCCGTTACGCCGGGATAAATTTCCTCTTTCTGGTGATATAGCTGGGAAGCGAAACCGACCTCTGCGCTGAGACCAAATTCTTTAAAGACATAAAATCTTGCTCCAAATGTCGTATTCAAATAAATATATGTATCTGAACTTCTCTCCTTTTGGTCCCCGAGGTACATCGCACCCTCTCGCCAGAACCAAATAGGTTTCCACGCTTCAGTACCTTCTCTCTGGTGAAAATCGAGTTCAAATTCGCCTCCCAGAGAGAGCAACGATCCTTTATCAAACGGATAATTACCACCAGAGAAGCCAATCCACGCGCGATCGCTTACCTGGAATTTGGCGCTGGCGAATATCATATCCGGAAACCCGGCTCCACCGGAGATCCTGACATATTTGTTTTGCTGGGCATTCACAGCACTGGCGATAAAAACCGAACTAGCGAAAATAGTAAAGAACGAGTAGAGAATTTTCCTGCCCAAGATATTTGAATACATCGCTCTCCCTCTGCACTAAATTGAACAAATCTGATTGTGGATCAGGATAGAGTGTATTCACACTAAAATCCTGAATGATATCATAAGCACTACAATCAGGAAATATAATTAAGCGTAATTCGCGAAATAGATCAACCTCTATTCCGGGAAAGAATAATTTTTACACTAAAATTCATATTCAATACCAAAGATTGGTAGTAAACTCCACTGATATTCTGCATCTCGTTTGTGCTGTACCTTGTTCCAGTAATATCGTGCAATGTTCTGCTGGTTATAGGCATTCCAGAGACTGGCATAGAGCACGATATTCGCTGAATGGAACCAGAATCTCCGGTCGAGGCGAATATTCAATGAGTGATAGGCTGGATATCTTGCCCCGTTGATACTGGCGCTGTCGAAAACCGCTCTGTTCACTGCTTTTGATGCTGCAATGTTAAATGGTGTATAAGGACGACCACCCGCATAAATCCAGCGACCGCTTACCTCCCAGTATCTGTTCGGGCGGTATCCACCCTCGATAGTCACCAGGACACGATTTTCGACAACACGCGGGCGCCAGACATCGTTCAGATCCCGATATTTCGCACGATAGTATGAACCGCTAATGACTCCATAATAGTTGGTTGCAAGTTTCTTCTGAAGCATCACTTCAATTCCATAGGATTCCGCTTTTCCCTGGTCAACAAGTTTGGCGTGTCCCATATAATAACCGTCGCGATAAAAAATTTCATCCATAGTAAAAAGTTCAGGCTGTTGCGGATCCATGGGAAATTTTGAATACAATTTTTCATACGCCTCGATTGTCAGCCGCGTATCATTGGTTAAAAGATGTTCAATACCAATGACATAGTGAACAGCTCGTGGTGATTCCAACGATTTATTCGCAGGAACCTGTGCCAGCAAATTCATCGGCAGTGTTTGCACGTAGATACCTGTAGCACCCGTGACCGAAGTTTTGTCAGTGAAGTGCCATTCAAACGAGAATCGTGGGTCCAGGTTTCTGTTCTGTGTGTATGAAAAATAACCGCCCCGCAATCCTGCTGTTACCTGGAGCCTGGCAAGCGGACGAAATAAGTAATTGATAAAAAGTGCCGCATCAACCGCCTGGATGTTATTCTTTACCCGAATCTCTGGTGTTGGATTGCCAAATGCATCCATATAGGCGCCATAAAGATTATTATAGTTGTAATACAGCGCTTTGGTTTCTACCCCGAATTCCACAGAATGCGCAGGATGCAAACGGAAATGATTCACGTTTCGGAAATTATAACGAGTTTCACGCGAGTCCAGTTTTATTACAATATTATCTGTGTCATATTCAATGAAATTGCGTTGAAAAACATTGATACTCTGCGATAAAGACGTCTGACTGTATCCGGAAGCTCCCCAGAGCGCTCGCCAGTTGATACCGGCAGTATTTTCGTAATGGTCGTCAGATCCGTAGGTCGCCATATCCTGATCTTCCTGCACCTTCTCTTTTTCAATTTTGTTATGATCTGATCCGTAAATATCCAATAGACTCAACTTGTGGTGCGGATTGAGATCATACACCACTTTTCCCTGGAGATCACTGTAGGATGGTGACACAGCAAAATCCAGAATATTCAGCAGGACATCTAGATAGCTGCGTCTTCCGGACAACATCCAGGAACTCTTCCCGGGATACAGCGGGCCCTCCGCCGTTCCTCCAATTCCTTCAAGACTAAAGTCGAGTTGGCCGTCAAACTCTTTTTTGTTTCCTTCACGGAATTTAATATCCATCACCGAAGAGAGTTTGTCGCCATAGGTTGCCGGAAAACCACCGGTATAAAAATTGACATCTTGGATAAAATCCACGTTGAGCAACCCAATAGCGCCGCTTGACGTGCCCTGGGTTGGAAAATGATTGATATTGGGGATTTCGATATTATCGATGTAAAAGGCATTTTCACTGGGACTACCGCCCCGGACAACCAGGCTATTCACCTGATCATTGATCTTGGCTACGCTCGGCAGCATCATCATAATGCGGCTGACGTCTCCTGCCGCTCCAGGTGTCCGGCGAATCTCTTCATTGGAAAAAGTCACGGCGCTGGTGGGTTGACTTGTTACGGGAGCAAAATAGTCTGCAGTGATATTGATGGTCTGCGACTGAACCGTCCCAACCTGCATATCGGCGTCAAGCCAGGTAATTCGTGCTGGTCGAATGATTACGTCTGTTTTCAACAGCGGCTTATACCCGATATAGTTCAATCGAATTGTATAACTTCCGGGAGGTATCCCTTCAATAAAAAATTTTCCCAAAGAATCTGTTGCCGCACCCAGGTCGGTTCCTTCGACGATGACGTTTGCACCGATCAACGGTGACTGAGTCTCTGCATCCCGAACAGTTCCGCGAAGGATTCCAGGAACTTCCGCAGCGACAACATCCTGGGCAAATACAGAAATAATTACCGTACAAATGGTGATTAGATACATTGGTAACGTTTTCACGGATTAAATTTTACTCCTTCTCTTTAACCCTGATCTTCGTCCGACAACGGGAAATACCGATAGACCAAATGTTCGATGTACCTCGCCTGATCTGCCGGATCATCGAAATCAATTCCGGTGTACTCCGAAAAAAGCCCTGAAAGCAACCCCGGAAACATGACTGCCGACAGCATCTCCATGAGAGTCAGTTGCAGATGCTGATCCGTCATTTGCGGGAAGAATTTTTTGCATTGCTGGTGCAGATCGGACAGAAACTGACTAAACCGGGAGGCGAAGACTCCGCGATAGTCATTTTGTAAAAGCGGAGCGTAAATGTGGGCTCTGGTGAGTCCCGGATATTGCCGCATCCCGACAAGTAACGCGGTAAAGAATGCCTGTAATGACTCGGATTTACTGCGTCCCGCAACCTCTAGTTCCTCATCGATCATATTGACAAAGGCTTCATCAAGGGTTTGGTGCAAAGCAATGTCAAATAAGTTATCCTTCGAGCCGAAATGATAATTGATTGCCGCAACATTGACTTCGGCACGCTGTGCAATTTCCCGGACTGTCAATGATTGAATTCCATGCTCTTCGATCCCCTCAATAACCGCAAGGATAATTTTTTCTCTTATCGATTTGTTCTCCGGACTCATTAGTCACTCCATATTTTACAATACATCTGTTTTAAACAATCGTTTTAAACGAGTGTTTATATTTACAGCAGAAATAATCGTTTGTCAACTTCGATCAATAGACTTTATGGCTATTAAGTTAACTCAGGAACCTTGGGAATTTGTTCTCCAAATTTCGGGAGAGGAAAAACGGATGCAGTTTCGAGGGGAGTTCGCTCGGTCATGGCCTGATATAAATTAATAGTCGTATTAAATTTTAGCACGTTCTATAGTCTTGAACAGAACTGACGTAAAAATTTTTGTAATAGGGACGAAAAATCAGGTAACTCCTGTCTGTTGTGAGCTGGCTAATTCCTGCAAAATATCATTGAAATCGAACGGTTTTTCTACAATGGATTTGATGCCGAGCGTGGACAACTCTTCACGTTTTTCCGGAGTGACGTATCCGGTAATCGCAATTATTTTTATTGCCGGATCGATACTGTGCAGATGCTCAACGAACGCCTTTCCGTTCATTTTGGGCATATCAAGGTCGGTGACCACAATATCGATTGCTTCTGAGGCTTTCTGGTACTTTTCAAGCGCATCCTGTCCGTTCTCAGCAAGGGTGACCTGATAGTTTTTCCTGATAAGGGTTTCCTTCAATAATTGCCGAATGCGCTCCTCATCATCGACAACTAAAATGTGCTCCGCGTTTCCACCTGGGAGATTCTCGGTGTTTTTCGGAGTTTGGTCTAACAATTTTCGATCGGTTCGTGGTATACCTATAGTGAATCTCGTACCGTGGCCAGGCGTACTTTGTACATCAATCCAACCCTTGTGCCGCTGGATAATTCCAAACGCGATCGCCAATCCTAAACCGGTTCCCTTTCCAGGTTCTTTGGTCGTAAAAAACGGTTCAAAGATTCGATCCCGATCTTCGGGCGCAATTCCGATTCCGGTGTCTTCGACTAACAAGTAAAGATAATTCTCATCTTCTGTTGAGGAGTATGACTGCAGCGGCTTATCAGGTTGATCTGTCAATCGAAACCGTATGTTGCCTCCCTCCGGCATTGCGTCGGCTGCATTGATACATAAATTCAGCAACACCTGCTGTAGTTGCCGTTTATCGCCGTAGACTAAATCTTTTCCTTCAAATTCACTTATTTCAATTTCAATGTTTTTGGGAAGTGTATAGATCGCAATCTCTTGTATTTCCTTAAATAATGCCATTACTGAGACCGGCTGAAACTGGGGATTTTCTGGTCGGAAGAAATTTTTCAGCCGTCCGGTAATAGATTGCGCCCTCTCCACACTTGAGTTGATCATTTGCAAATATTTTTCCTGTTCAATATCCTCATCGTGTAGCCCGAGCATTTGTGTTGCACCAGAGATCGTCGCAAGCACATTATTAAAATCGTGGGCAATTCCGCCGGCAATTTGCCCAAGTCCCTCCATTTTTTGTGCGTGGATCAGCTGCTTTTCCAGGGCTTTTTCGCGGGTAATGTCCATAAATATGGCGTGGATCGCTGGATTACTCTTATACTCTATTAGGGTCGCAGAGACGACCACCCATCGGATAGTTCCATCTTTACGTATGATCCGAAATTCATAGCGTGAAGGAACACTTTTTCCCGCCAGACGATCTAAAAATCTTTTAACGAACATTTCACGATCGTCTGGATAAACCAAACTCTTGATATCACTCGCATTGAGGGACAGCAACTCTTCCACAGAATACCCCAGCATATCCGAGGCCGCCTTATTCACAAATACGAGGCTCGGATTCTTTCCCGATGCAATGACCAAACCCTCATGTGATTTCTCAACAAGCGCCCGATACTTTGCCTCGCTTTCCCGGAGTGCATTTTGAATGTTTTTTTGTTTTGTAATATCTAAAATGGTCAATAGGTGTGCTGTTGTGCGGTTTTGCCAATCACTGAGCGGGGCAATACTGATTTCAAGGTGTCGGTCAAATTTATCCACTTCCCAGGTTTTGGGACCGCTTTTTTGCGGAGCCTTGCAGTAATCTTGGAATTTGTCCTTACATGAAGGATAAATTTTGGTAATCGTTGTACCAATTGTCTGTGATTTCTCCAGATGGAGCAATTTGCACGCAGCAGAGTTGATATCCACAATGTGACAATCCGGATCGAGCACCATTATACCTTCCGATATTTCGGCGATGACCTTTTTTCTGGCGAGCGGTAATATATCCAACAAACGATAGTGAAAAATACCAACAGCAAGCAAAATGCTTGATATACTAAAGACCAAAGGGGTGAGATCCAAGTTAGGTAGCGGACTCAAACCTGAAAGAAACACCGCATTTCCAATCCATGGGAGTAAAACCCCGCTTAATAAAAGTATCGAAGGCAACTGGTACTGCTTGTAGGAAAGAAATGCCATTTTGAGCATGAGGACGGAACCGAGAAAGATACAGGAATATGAAAAAACAGTATGTACCCAAAACCAGGGTCCATAAGTGATTTCAGGTAAGAGCAATTTTCCGTGTAAATAGTAATAATAGTCACTCCACATTAACCCGTGAGCGCTATTAGTCCAAAATAAAAGCACCGTGACGACCGGAAATATGCCCAGTAATACCCAACGTTTACCGCGTAACCAGACCATCGACTTCGTGTACTGGCTTGCAAAAGCAAGCCACGCTACCGGAACGCTGACAATTCCCAAATACTTCAACTGAGTCCAAAATAACTTGGCCTCAGGCGTCGTGACTCCCATCCAGATGGCCTCCAGGACCAACCAGTATGTCACGGCAATCATCAGAAATATAAACGCCCGTGCACCGGCAACTTCCCGGTGTTTCCAGGTATAGAAGCCCAAAATAAATGTGATGACAGAGGCGGTAAGCAGTAAAACTATGTACGGAGCATTATATAAAAACATCCATCTTCTCCCCAGAGACGGTTTTGATCCTCACTCAGTTGTACAGCCAGTAAGTAAAATCCACGATGCCGCGTTCATTAAACAGTCGAAATCTCCGGGATTCAGACTGTCGATGCAATGAGTTTCTCTGTTATTAATTATTTACAATGCAAATTGTGCTATGTATTACATCATCCAAAACGTCAGAAAATAAGATTTCTAATAGATTATATCGACCACTTTATGATAGCAATTGCGCCAGTTTTAGTCGTTCCAATGATAGTTATTATCCTTTACTGACTGAATTCCACTGAATCCCAGAGATTTAAGAGCTGTGGCATTAATTTTGTATTTCATTGTGTACAGCATTGAGTTGGTACTGCTAATTAACCTGGATACTTGATGAATAACGCACTGAAAACCTTTGTTCTCCTGATTTTAGTTTCACTAATATTTTCGTCCTGCAATGATAAATCGTCTGCAAGTTTACACTCCGCAGATCAAACGTCCTGGATTGCGGATAATGTTTTCAACTCAGTTTTAATTCCGCCTCACGCTGTTAACGAGTGGATAAATATCTTACAAGAAGAAAATCAGACGCGAATCAGTGAACTGTTTCCGCTGTCTCTGGGGACCTCAGATGGACGCTACTCTGTCAAAATATCAGATATAAAAACAGCGACAAACCATTTAGACCAACAATTTATAGCGGATCAAACAAACGTAATCACTCAACTGTATGCAGAACTCCTCGCTGCGAAGCTGAATATCGCCTCGGATATGAGTTCGGAGCAAATTGCTGACATTTTGGATGAGATTGATTTTTTTCTTGCTGAATACAGACCTGCAGACTGGACAAAACTAAGCGAACCGGAAAAGGATACGATAACTTTTTGGGTGAGATTATTGCACTGGTTTAATGCAGGAGAACTCAATGCAAATCCGCCGGAGGTATTCCCTCACTCACCAGATCTCGCATTTAAGGAATAAGTCAATTACTCCAGCGCCCGGTGAATCGATTGCAGCACTTGCTGAAATTCAAAAGGTTTTCTCACCACATCTTCAAACCCAATTTCTTTCAATCGATTCTGTTCGGTTTCATCCACATACCCGGTGGAAGCAATTATTTTAATCTTTGGTAATTTTTCTTTCACCTGTTTCGCTAATTCCACGCCATTCATCCCGGGTAAACCGATGTCGGTTAACAACAAATCAAACTGTGCGGTTCCATTAGCAACACACGCCAGAGCTTCTTTGGCATCTCCGGCAAGAGTAATTTGAAAACCTTGTGTTTTCAGCCACTCTGAAAGTAAACTTCGGAGATTTTCCTCGTCTTCAACAAGCAAGATGCGCTGCCCGGCTCCTTGCAAATTGTCCCCTACTTTAACTGTGTTTCCCGCCGTGATATTTTTATCTGAAACAGGTAAATAAATATAGAAGGTTGTCCCAACACCGGATTCACTTTGGACATCAATAAGCCCTTCGTGATTTTTGATTATTTTGTATACCACAGAAAGCCCAAGTCCGGTTCCCTTTCCTGGTTGTTTCGTCGTAAAAAATGGCTCGAAAATATTCTCCAAATTCTCATCGGAGATGCCAGTTCCGTTATCTTTCACGGTCACGCACAGGTAATCACGCATTTTGTTTAATGGTAGTTTGCGGATTTGATCAAGACCCGCACGACTAATATTGAGTGAAATCGTTCCGCCATTCGGCATTGCGTCTGAAGCATTAATACACAGATTTAACAACACTTGTTGCAACTGTCCACGGTCAGCATCAACCAATCCAACTCCCTGAAATGGCTGTATGTCAATCTGAATGCTTTTAGGCAGGGTGTGGGATAGAATATCGTGGACCGTATAGAGTAATTCCGATAACGAGATAGTATTCATCTGTGGCTTGTGCGATCGGGTAAATGTCAGCATGCGTTCAGTCACGGATCTGCCGCGTTCGATATTGGATTTAATCAAATCGGTGTATTTAGTGAATTCACGGTTTTGTGCCTTTAAAATGAGCATTTGGTTTGCGCCCGAAATCGCAGCCATCACGTTATTAAAATCGTGTGCAATGCCACCGGCAATATGACCAAGCGCTTCCATTTTTTGCGCGTGGAGTAACTGGGACTCCAGTGCTTTTTGCTCTGTGATGTCGTCTACAGTCCCCTCATAATAGAGTAAATCGTCATCGTCATCTTTAATGATGGCAGCGTTCACCTGGACGTGCACTTCTTCTCCATCAGGATTTTCGAGAGAGACTTGATAGTTTCTCAACTGTCCTTCTGTTTGGAGTTTTTGCAGAAGATCTCTGACTAACGTGATAGCCGGGTGCTGAACGTGGTAAACGTTTATTCCAATGAGACGCTCCGGAGATTGTATTCCGAAAATGTCCGCAAGTTGCTGGTTGATAAAACTGACTTCACCCTTCTCGGTCACCCGGAAAATACCTTCCTGCATGTTTTCAATCAGCTGGCGTAAATTACGCTCCGAGTCACGCAGTGCTTTTTCCGCGCGCTTGCGATGTGAAATATCGTGTTTGATCGCAATAAAATGTGTGATCTGATCATCAGAGTCGGTTACAGGAGTAATGGTCATTTCCTCGGTGTAGAGTGAACCATCTTTGCGCCTGTTGACCAACTCACCGAACCACACCTCTCCGGAACTAATATTCTTCCACATCTGACGATAAAATTCATCGTCTTGCGCGCCGGATTTAAGAATATTAGGCGTCTCGCCGAGTAATTCTTCTTTGGAATATCCAGTCAGGCGACGCACGGAAGGATTAACCCATTGGATCACGCCTTTTTTATCAGTGATGATGATACCATTTGCTGCAGCCTTTAGCGCCGTGCTGCGTAACTCTAATTCTTCTTCGATCCGATTGTGCTCGGTCATATCCCGAAAGATGCTGAGCATAACAGTCTGGTCGCTCACCTCAATCAGCGAATTGGTGACCTGCAGATACATCGATCTGTGATTCTTCAGGGTAATGTGCGATTCCCGAAAATCATGCGATTCTCCGGTTTGAAACTCGTGACGAAATTTCTCCATCATCCTGGGAATATTCATCACATTGCTGTTATAAATATTTGTAAAGGGTTGTCCGACTAACTCATCCCGCTTCAATTCCACGAGACGACAGTACGCATCGTTGACATCAATAATAACTCCATCAGGATCGAGAAGCCGCATTCCATCCTTGGAATTTTCCCAGATACTGCGAAACCATCGCTCTGAGTTCATCACTTTTTGCTCGGCTTCGTGGCGGGCGGTAATGTCAATCACCATTCCTGAAAGCGTTTCACCTTCAAGAGTTGCATCAAGCAACGCCCAGACGCTCACACCATTGCTCGTTTGGAGTTCTACCTCATAATTACTGGTTTCCCCGTATTTCTGTATGAGCTCGATCATCTGCTGACGATGAGATAAATTTTTATAGAGATCGGTTGCTTTAACTTTTTGAAGCTCTTCCAGCGTCTCGTATTCAAAAAGATCGAGAAAAGCCTGGTTAACATAGAGGAAATCACCGCTGACCGTCGTCTGATAAACTGCGACACGCGCCTGATCTACCAATGTTCTGTAATTTAACGGCGGTTGATAATTCAAGTAGATTCTCCCCTAAAGTCCTGCCAACACTTGATGCTCAATTGGATTCTGAAAAAGATAATACTTTCAATAAATCTAAAATCAGAAATGCCAATGATCATAGGTCATAAACTGGCGGATCTCATTAGATCAAGTATATAACAATCCAACTTGTAAAATCAAGTTAAACTGAACATTAATCTTATAACAATGACGAGTCAGATTGCAAGAAAATTTTACGCATTTTACCACAAATCTTGTTTTATTTGGAATGTTTTTAGGGAAAGTTACATTACTGAGGGTAAAAAAATGTCCTGCCAATATTACATTGACAGGACATATCTAAAAACAAACAAATGCGTGTTTTTATAAGAGCGTATACGTCAAACCCGCTGAAAGCGTCTGTTTGATCTGGCGTTTTTTGGAAAAATCCCGATCGTAATAAATCCGGATGTTAAAATTGACGGTTAAATATTTTGCGATATTGGCAGTAAATGTATTATCCCAATCGACATCAATTTGATTGAATGCTTCAAAGTTGGAGAATAAATCCAACCGTGTGGTAAAAAGAATAATTTGATTTAGCTTAACATTGGCTTCTGTGACTGATGTAGCGCCGTATTCCACTTTGGTTTTCTCAATTTTCGAAGTTGCGGGATCGTCGGCATACGGTTTCGGGTGTTGGTCCGTGAATGTTTCTTTCACTGCGGCACCCAGCCGAGTCTGAAAATTATCGTTGGGATTGTAATCGAGACCAACGCTCTGAGTGAAAAAGCCCGGATCCATAAAATTAGATATTTCAACTTTACTCGTATCACCAAAATACTGGTACCCGGGTGTCAGTTGCGTCAAGAATGTAGCACTGGCATAAGGATTCACTGGAATTCCGACTTTACGTGTGTACACACTCTCGAATCGTATTTCATCCGCGGACTTTCTTGCAGCGGTATCCCCAATTTTACTTTTACCGTACGTCAATTTTCCCGAATTCGACCACTTGAAATTTGGTGCATTACGATTGATCTTTCCATCGATCGTGCCCTGCCAGGCCCAGGAATCTTCCCCACCCTGTGTCCAGTTATCAAACTGATTTTGCGTAAAATTCAGGTTGGCTACCACAGATTTCATCCATCCAAATTTCTGCTCTGGCTTTTTGTCCTGCGCAAATAGACAAGAAAACCCCAACAACGACACTGTACTCACTAACAACAATTTTCTCAGCATATCATCTCCTTTTATTCGTCTTCTCTTACTTACTCGTTCAAAATCGCAGTTATTAATCCTTATGGTTTATTTACTTTACCAATTGCGACCGCCAACCTCAATGAATAGACTGGTTCCAACAGGAAATTCCAAAGATTTCAAATCTGTGGGAGTCGTCGTACGGGGATACGAGTCTTATAACGAGGATTGAGTAAACTTATATCTAAACGGTATATTGGTCAAGATTTATTTAGACGTTCAAATACGATATTGTGCTATGTGGACTAAGTAAAATAATCCTAAAAATATTCCTTGAAACAAAATAAACATTAGTCAAAGAATTCCCTGAGGTCTCTGCCTCGGGTTAGTTTATTTTTGCCATTTTTCGTATTCCATCTCACACAAGACCGAATTCAGATCGTTGAAAATAATATCCTTTGGTTTTTTGGGTACTTTAAAATTTATCCGGTAATCCGGTTTATTTACAAACATCCGAACGCGGGCAAATTGATCTTTGCCAAACTGAATCTTCAACGGGACACTCATTTTAAAATTTTCCGGCACATCCTCCTGGCGTACCCGGCATTCCACTTGCCAACTATTATCACTATTTTTACGCGTCGTATACGAAAAATGATATCGGGGAATAACCGTATTGTAAATCCACTCATTGAAGAACCAATCCATTTTGGTGCCAAAATGACGCTCTACCAACCGCTGGAAATCATCTGTGGAGGCTTTTTTTCCCTGGTAAGTAAAATAAAATTCGTGCATCATTTTTTTAAATCGCGTGTCTTCAAGGGTTTGCAGGTCCATCATCATTAAGCGCAACATATGGAAAACCCAAGCACCTTTTTTATAAATAATCAGACTATAATCACCTTCTGTCGAACTGGACTGAGTGCGATATCCCAGCCAAATGGGACCTGATTCCTGTCCATCTCCAAGGAGATATTTGCGTGCAGAGAGTATATCTTCTTTCCAGTTATCCAATATTTTGAGGTATAAATCATTTTCGTTGTGTACTGCCTGCAGATACCATAATCCTGAGAAGTCTGACAAACCTTCACTTAACCACTGATCATGATATGTTTTAAAATCGACTCCAATCCCCCACCATTGATGGGCAACTTCGTGTGCCCGGAAAATAGCATTTTCGCCGTTCACGTCTGCCATTTGGAAAGTTTCCCACGAGAGATGAATCAACCCGGGAAACGCATAGCCGTGGCGATGTGGTGCTTCCGTGGCATAAAACTTTTTAATTGGAGTTTTCCCGTAAACCTGTTGGAAAAAGTAGATACTATTGGCCACATCAGCGCCAACTCTTTTATCCATATTTTTCCCGGACAGAACTCCCTGACTGGCTAATTCTGCGCCTAATTGAGTGTGCAGTGATTTGGCCATCAGGACTGTGACATCTGGAATTCGCTCATCCTGAATGGTGTGTTCTTTATAGTAACCAATGTTAAACGAGGCGTTGCGGATTGGTTCGGGCGTTACCCAATGTGAGGTTATATAGCCCCCATCTTCACTTGAATCCAGCAAGTTACCAACGCTGACCAATGTCAAGGCTTTCGGGTACGTAAAGGTTAAATCAAAACGGGCTTTGACCCGTTCTCCCGTTCGCGGATACCATCCTGTGCTCGACCTGATTAAGTACCATCCCTGAAACTCTCTAATGAGTTCTCCTTGATAATACAGGGTTAATTCCCGGCCAGGTCCACCTTCGCTCTGATCATTCCGAACCCAGAAGACAGGATTATCTTTACCTTTAAAAAACGTCGCCGGGGTTCCGTCTGCCCATTTTGCAGAATCCACTGTGAGGTCAGAAAAGAGAATGAGTGACCACCACTTCTCTCCGCGTGTGAGTTCCCGAAATCGCAGCGTAGTTGTTGCAGAGTAATCCAAACCGCGTTTGATGTGGCTTTTAATGATGTAATTGGTAATCTTGACCCGCGCTTTATTTTCGTTCATTAATCCAATGAAATGTCTGTAATCCGAATGTTTGTGAAATTGATTGACCACTTCTGTGTCGTGCGATAATACCGCGTGTTCAACTCTTCGCTCAAGCGAAACTTCCTCAACACGATAGGGGTCAATTACAAAGAAAAGATGGTTGTAAAGATTCTCGTTAAACTGAAGGTAAAACATTGAGTTACGCTTGTTTTCCAGGAAGGTTTTCATTAGCGATGTTCGGAAATATTTGGACTTTTTATCGCTGACGTACTTTAGACAATTATCGATTTTCATCTGTTTCAAGCGTTCGCGCTCTGCTGGCGCAAATTGCACGTGCCTGTGTAATTCCTTTAAAGTCGAATCACCGAACAGAATAAAAAACTGATTGATCTCAACATGAATTTCCTCTATATCAAAAAATCTCCGGAGTTGTGCTCGTTCTTCTTTGGTAGGCGGGACATAGTCTACAGTGCCAGTTCCGGAAAATAATGCTCCGACAATGCGCCCATTGACCGGAGTGAGTAAATAGAGTTCGCCTTCCGTCATCGTGAAAGTACCGACATCTCTGGTAAGAGTAAGATTTTCAACATTTGCAACTGAATCCGGCGCTAAATCCATGAGTTGCTGGAATGTTTCTGTGTAAGATGTCTTCAGGGAATCTTCGGTGGGAAATACTTTATTTGAGGCTGTGAGAGCGAATAATACTATTAAAGAATATGTGGTACGTTTAATGAATTGGGACATTACGGTTCTCCTGCCAAATATTATTGCCGTAGTGCGGATTTACACGCTAATAAATCTTTTTTACTAAGAAAACGTTCAACAATCTTGATTATTCAATTTTTGAGTGATGCTTCTAATGCATAATAACAACCAAGTATTTTGCACAGAAAGACTTAATATATCTGCTAGTACAAAGTGGTTATAGCAAAAGTATAAATATAAATCAGTCTAAAGAAAACATATTTGAGAAAAAATATTTTTCAGGCATTGGAAGATCTTCAAATCTTCCCATTGAGATAAGCTCTGCGTTTTGTTTCCGGAAATTTTTCTATCGCATATCTCAGCATTGTTCGCGGCATCGTATGGTACCGCGGTTTTAAGAACTCTTCTTCGGCTTCGATTGAGCGGTTGCCCACTTCACGAAGCATCCAGCCGACTGCCTTGTGAATTAAATCTTCATCATCATTTAACAAAATATCAGCAATCTGAAAAGTAGCCTCAAATTGATTTTGTTTGATGTAATGCAATGTGGAAAGCATAGCAATGCGACGCTCCCAGAGCAACTCAGATTGCGCTAACGTGCGAAGTATGTGCTTATCTTTGTCCAAAAGATATGCGCCAACGATCTGTGCTGCAGAGCCGTCCACCAAATCCCAGTTATTGATAAAATCTGTGTTATTAAGGTAAAGTTTGAAAATCCGTTCACGCATTGAATCGTTTGCCTTGGGAAATTTGTTCACCAGGATAAACAGTGCTGTTTGACGATCTTCGTGATATTTAGAGTGCAGTAACTCTTCTACAACATCCAACGAAACACCTTGAAATTGCTTTGCCACTTTTCGCACTTTCGGTACCCGGACACCACGAAAGATATCGCCGGCCCCATATTCGCCTTCACCGGTTTTAAAATATCGCTCTTGCTGTTCTTTTCTGCCGGGCTCAGCGAAATTAATTAACGCTTGTCGAATTTGTTGAATGGAATTCTTCGCAGGCATCAGTCTTTGGACTCTATTGAATGGAGTTTTTTGCTCGTTGGGCTGCCGTTAACACGGTCTCTTCTGAGTCAAAACTGCGTAAGACCTCGAGCAAATGTTGTGTCTCCGTATTTAACTTCTCCTCTCGTTCCAGTGCGTGTAATACATGATGCGCCCCTTGTCGGAGCCAACTGGAGTCATAATTGTCCAGCAGTTCCTTCAGGAGAGGATTGATACTATCCTTTCCCAGAGCAATTAACGCTTCTGCACTTAGCCAGCGGATGGACGGATGATCATCCATCAACGTTTGCACCAGGGCCGGAGCAGCCTGTGGAGACCGGATTTCAATGAGGGCTTTGGCGGATTCCCACTGCACTTGTTTATTTTTATCTGACAAACCTTCAATAAGAGTTTGTACGGCGGGTTCGCCAATTTCAATCAGATCTTCTCTGGCTCGCTGCCTGACGAGACCATTTTTATCTGCAAACTTCAGAAATAGTAATTCGATCCTTTCAACCTGTTTGTCAGTATTTGAATCAGTCATTGGTTATGCTCTCATCTCTTTTAGTCAATTAATTTTCATCACTTTTTAATTACAAAGTAATTTAATTCCCGCCAGAGAAAATCAAAATCAGAAGTGGCAGTAATATTACAAATTATGCAGAGAGAACCAAGGTGATATAATTGTAGGAAGTAAAATGTATTATGGCTATTAAATTTGCTCTGAAACTTCCGTCCATCCGGCCATAGCCCGCATAAAAAGTTCTCGAATTGTCCCCAGAACGCGGTGGAAATACTCTGCCGAGAAATTGCATTCACCCAAACGGGAGCATGAACGCCGGCCATCCCCCAGCTCTCCACGCTCCGGTGGAGAGCCGTCCCCCTTCGGAAGGGGGACAAGACGGAACGCCAGCCATGATCAGGTTGCTTTTCTTTGCCCTCAATGCGATACAAGCGGATTTCTGCCCGTAAACTGGCAGGCCCGGGATTCCGGCTGAAAGCCCTTGGTCGAGCAGCACTATTTCCCCCTTCTTGGAAGAGGGACACAGGGGGATGAGTTTTCTCACACCAGCCCATCGTGAACTGAACGCGATCCCTTACTCCTTTTCAAAATATGTGGGTAAAGCCAGATTTGTCAGGGAGCGGATCCTTCGCGGCGGAAAGAGGGAGTGTATCAGCTGAGCACTATCTAATCTCAGGCACTGCAGAGACTCTTCATCACCTGACACCTGGATGACTGAATCCGAAAATTCCTGAGTGACCTGAATAGTCATATAATGTATTGAAGCCATAAAGCGCTTGAATTGACAAAATAACCAACAGAAACAGCTCGCCACTTATAAATGATTACAGTTCTTCGACTCCTTCGTAACGGTCTTTTGTCTTCAATAAATACTGACGTAGATTTTCAGTCAGTTCCGGGTTCACGGGTTTCTCTGCAAACATCGACTCAATTGATGTACTTGAAGCGATATTTTCAGTTGTGACGAGTATCTTGATTTCCCGGGAGAGTATAAAATCGGGCTCGTCGTGGACCTGGACCTTTTGCTGTTCACGCCAAATCAGCACACCATACAAAAACCCAACTGTAACTAATCCCAGCATTCCGGCCAAAGAATAAATAATCCGGTGTGTCCAGCTCAATTCAGGGATTCCAAAGATAAGCACTGCGAACAACAAACTACCGAGTCCAGCCCAGAAAAGTAATCCCTCACTCCATATAAAATGAAACATTCCCTGAGAACGTAATTTTTTCCACCTGTGCGTTGAAATTGTGTACATAGCAAAACTCCTGAGATGATTTGACAGGGACTGTGTTGAATAATGGTATTTTCATCATACTGTTGTTGTACTATAAACTGATCTGGTTTGTACTATTTTACCTTCGTTTAACGAAGTACACTCAACTCATCTTTGGATAAAAATTTGCACTAACTCACATAATCGTTGATCTGGTAAATACTTTATTAGCGCACATAGATATTTCACTGCAATTCGAAAAAACAGCTGAGATCATAACCCTTTGAGTTAACAGCGGCTTAAATCAGCCACATCCAATCCTTTGAGAGTGGATGAATTTATGCAGCGGCGTACTTCTGAATTTCTTCCTCTTCCGCCGGATATTGTGACTGTTTCTCCCAAATCTGGTATTCCAACGCTTCTCTTGCAGCTTGACGTTTTTTTGATTCAAGTTTGGTGTTCAAATGCTTATTCTTCCAGCGCAGCCGGTCAATGGTTGCAGCGGCAAAGACGGACATCGTTATAATTCCACCAACTAAACCAACAACAAATAGAATAACATACCACATAAGACTTTTTCGACTTCCTTTATTGAATTTACGAAAAGACTACACATTTCGATTGTTGTACTCGAGTTTCATTCGTTCAAATTTCTTATTGTGCCTATAACCGTTGCAATCATCGTACCGAATTTATTTTATTGCTCAAGAGAAAAAAAATGAAAATTCACACTTTACCTATTTCCAAATTGCACAAGTTGCTTTATACTTACAGTAGCGTAACAATTATCTGGGTTCCTTCCTCATATTGATGTGCTACCGACTTCTATTTTGTGTGTATATTAACTTGATTATTAAAGGTCATTTTATATACATTTTAAGATTATTTATATTTTAATAACTACAAATTTGGGGGAAAACGGAGAAACTAAATGGGTAAAAAAGGAAACAACGAGCCTCTCTCTCGGAAAGCCCGTCGACAGTTCATGGATCTGATCAAAACTGATGATCCCGAAAAGTGTTGGAGCTGGAATGGGAGCTTTATGCGCGGTGACTATCCGTTGTTTTATGGAGATGGTAAACAGCAGCCAGCCGTACGTATTCTCTATCGTTTATACTATACGAATTATCTAAAAAGAGACTGGGTTATTCGGCATACGTGTGGTAACAACTGGTGCATGAATCCGAACCATATTTACCGGGATACTCGGGCAAATGCTTCCAAAGAGACACAAATGGAGCGTCGGCGCTTTACCATCGGAGAACGGCATCCACAATCCAGGTTAACCGAGAAAGATGTGCTCGATATCCGGGAAAGAGTGGCCAACAAAGAGACCACTCAAAAAGCATTAGCAGAAGAATATGGTGTTACTGAAGCCCATATTTCTAAAATCATAAAGCGGAAAACCTGGACACACATTTAAATTCATTCCCGGCTAACTGATTGGCGGGTTACTCAGCTGATCATTTCCCTCGTGTTTTGCCACTTCTGATAAATCAATTCTCAAATCGCTCATTTCACGTTTTATCTCGTTGTAGGCCAACGTAAACGCATTTCCAATGATCTCATCGCCGCGGTGAAAATCATAAATGCTGATTTGCGCCGTATCAGGTTCCAGATTAATGTCGGGTTTTTCATAATGGATTTGATATTTCGCGAGTTTCCCTACTCCAATGCCGATAGTTTGGGCAACGATAAATATAGCGTTGTGGCGTTTGGTTTGAGGATCTATTTCATCATTGTGATGCTCGGGATGTAATAGGCGTGAAAGGATGTTATGCTCATCCCGCTCTGTTTTTAATTGTTCCGAAAGTGTGGTGGAGTTTGGTGCTTTTACCCAGCCATTTCCCTGGCCTAAGACATTGACAGAAATAATAAAATCTGCACCGAGGCTCCGCACGGTTTGTACCGGCACCGGACTCAATAGTCCACCATCCACTAATAATTTATCTTCCCAGGGTACCGGCGTAAAAATTAATGGAATAGAAATACTCGCTCTCACTGCTTCAATCAGATTCCCCTCGGTAATGGTAAATAATCGCCCCGTATTTAAATCTGTGGTATCAACAGCCAGTGGAATTTTCAAATCGGAAAAATCGCGCGCCTGGATGGTTTCTTCAAGTAACTCCACTACCCGTTTGCCGGTAACTAATCCCCCTTTGGAAAACGTCGGAAAAAACAGTCTCGCCACAGATGTCCAGGTTGTTTCGTCTACGAGGGATTTTAACGGTTCAAGTGATTGCTGGCTGGCATAGATGGCGCCGACCAACGCTCCCATACTGCTTCCAGCAATATAATCTACTTGAATATCCAGTGCTTCCAGTGCCTGAATAACACCGATGTGCGCTAACCCTCTGGCACCACCACTCCCTAAAGCTAATCCGACTTTCATTGCCCAACTCCACAATGTTTAAACTATAACACTATTTTAAACGTACAGATTACGACAAAGAGTTTACAGAACTTCTTCGTTCAGAAATAATTTCCTCTTCATAGTGTATTGCGGTCAGCGCATCAGAAACAATCGAGTCATTAAAAAGCCAACCTTCCTCGGTCAGACGCCAACATCCGTCTTGAAACCTAATCCAATTTTCGTATTCCTCAGAAAGGTTTTTAAAAAACTCAGATAATGAGTCCGGGAACGTTTCATTAAACTTATTTTCCCACTCAGAAATGGAGACACCAGTGGCGGCGCGTAATCGGGTCAACAGGAATTCTTCGCGTTCTTGGATGTTGGTCAACACTTCCCGTTCCTCAACAGGTGATTTGCCGTGCTGCATTCGCGTAAAATACTCACTTAAATCCCGAACATTCCACCAACGCTCATCGCCATTAAATGAGTGGGCAGAAGGACCATAAGAATAATAATGACTGCCATTCCAATAACTACTGTTATGGATACTTCGAAATCCGGGGAGTCCGAAATTGGATACTTCGTAGTGATCAAATCCCGCATCACTCATTTTCTCGCAGAGATGGCGATACATTGCGGCATCCAGATCATCTGAGGTCATTTGAATGCGTCCGTCCTGAACATACTGAAACAGTGGAGTACGAGGTTCAACCGTGAGGCTATATACAGAAATATGTTCCGGCTGAAGCACCAGCATCTGTCGTAAATCGTTCTTAAAATTCGTCAACGACTGCTCTGGCAAATGAAAAATCAAATCAACACTGACATTCTCAAATCCTGCATCTCTGGCCATTTCAACTGCTTCGGGATTTTGATGAGATCGATGCAAACGCCCCAACCTTTCAAGTTGGGAATTCTCAAAGGATTGGAGTCCAAAACTCACCCGATTTACCCCAGCTTCGCGGTAAGCTTTCAGTCTTGTGAGATCAACTTCTCCCGGATTCGCTTCCAGCGTAATTTCTGCATCACCTCTGATGGGAATAATGTCATGAATCGATTCGAGGAGTTCTGTAACTTGCTTGCCGGACAACATCGACGGTGTTCCGCCGCCAAGATAAATAGTTTCAACATCCTCGTAGATTTCAGGGTTCGGTGGCGCAGAACGAAATTCGTCAATGAGCGATTGTACGAATAGCGGAATCTGGTCGTCACGATGTACCACGGAGTAAAAATCGCAGTAAATGCATTTGACCTTGCAGAACGGAATATGGAAATAGAGACTTACAGACATTTCAGATTATTTCCTTTTTCCCGCGCAGAATACACCTGCATTTAGTTCACCAGATGTCCGATACGTCCCCAGCGTATTTTATCGAATAGACGGTAAAAAGGAATATTCTTATTCCAGGAGAAATACGTGATCATTCCCTCTCCGAGCATATTGCTAAACGGTACCGGTCCCCAGTAACGGCTGTCCCAACTGTTGTCCCGGTTGTCTCCCATTGCAAAATAATAGTCCTGATCGACCACATAATAATCCCTGACTTTCCCATCGATGTAATAATCGCCGGCCTGATTATAAAAATTGTGCCCATCCTGCGAAGCAATGTACCGGATCAGCGCGGGTCCATCTTTGGAAAACCAGAGCGTATCGCCAGTGGCAGGTATGTGGAATGGCCCATAATTATCTTTGTTACCCATTCCCGGGGGAAAAATATTCGGCTCCTGCCAGTGCGGCGGACGAATATGTGAAGAAGTAAATTTGGCGTGTGGAGGATTCGGAAATTTCTTACCATCGACGTAAAGCACCTTATTGACGACCTCAACTGTTTGTCCCGGCTCCGCAACCATTCTCTTGATGTAGTTCACCCGGTCATCCAGCGGATATTGAAAAATAATCACGTCACCCTGCTTCGGCTGTTTAAATGGTGGAGTGCGATAATTCGGAATGTGAAAACCAATGTGTGTAAATGGAATACCAAACCAATCTGGCGTACGGACGCCATAAATAAACTTATTGCCCAAAATAAAGTCACCGACCAGAATCGTGTTTTCCATTGACCCGGTAGGCACCTGATAGGCTTCAATCACCGTTGACCTGACCACCAACGCAATCAGCACGATAATTACAATCGATTTGATCTCGCGCAGAATTCGCGAAGATCTGCTTGGCGCCTTGGATTCGTTCTCTTTGTTTGTCTTCTCTGCCACAGGGGTTTCCTTTATTTCATAAAATTACTGTTTAAATTAATCATAATACGATATCGTCGTTCGAGAGTTCCACTGCTCGTAAAATGCATTGCGCAGTCAAATCTGCTGCGAGGTGTCCGATGCCATTGAGTTCACCGGTTTTTACACCGACGGACATCGCTATTGAGATATCGCCGTCAAACATGGTGTGTGCCGGGTTTATCACCCGCGCCACGCCGTCCTGGGCCATCTGGGCCACTTTCGTACACTGCTCTTTCGTTAGACGAGCATCAGTCGCAATCGCAACCAGTGTCGTATTTGACTCCCAGAGATCATCCGGCCGATGGTATAACATACTTTTTTCCAAAGATGCTTTGCCGACAAGCCACTGATTTTTCCAGGGGTTCAAAATGCCGCCGAATGGATTTGCCACAACCATTACTCCAACCAAAATTCCATCTGATGTCGTCGAAGAGAGAGTTGCAAAACCACCGCGATGAGTCTCCGATGGTCCGTGAATATTTCCAACAGTAGCGCCTGCACCGACTCCAACGCTGCCCTCTTCGATTGCACCGCTGGTAGCAGTTTTCGCCGCTTCGTACGCCATTTCAATAGTTGGAATCGCTTCATCAACATCTTTTTGGATATCGTAAATCACTGCTCCCGGGATAATCGGAATGTTGGCGCTGCCTGTATTATAGCCAATCCCGTTTTCTCTGAGATAATTGAGCACACCTTTCACAGATGACAGTCCTAATGCGCTTCCACCAGTGAAATAAATGCCATCGATCTTTGGAACCAGCCGAACCGGTTTCAGTACTTCGATCTCTGTTGTTCCAGGTGCAGAACCGCGCACATCTACGCCGGCGACTGCTTTGTTTTCACACAGAAGAACAGTGCAGCCCGTTTGATATTTCGTATTCGTGCTGTGTCCGACTGTGATTCCCGGTAAATCTGTAATCTGCCCCATACTAATATCCTGTCGCTGTTCCACCGCGCTGCGTATCTGCGCCGGAATAGATTGTCCCGGTGGACGGATCAATCAGGAGGCAATTTGCTTCGCCAATCGATCCGACGGTGGTGATTTTATGGCCTGCGTGTGTGAGATACAGACTGTCCAGCGTTGAAATAGCGTTAGGTTCTTCAAAAATATAATCAGGAAGCCATTGCGAATGAACTCTGGGTGCAGCCACTGCTTCGGCGATCGACATCTTATGGTCAATCACGTTCATAATAACCTGAGTAGTCGTGGTAATAATCGTTGAGCCACCAGGAGAACCCACAATCATATACGGTTTCCCATTTTCTGTCACAATTGTCGGTGACATCGAACTCAACATCCGTTTCCCAGGCGCTATGGAATTAGCTTCGGCTCCGATGAGTCCATACATATTGGGAACGCCTGGCTTTGCGCTGAAGTCGTCCATCTCATTGTTCATTAAAAATCCGGCGCCACGGATGACATAACCCGCCCCGTACGCACCATTGAGTGTGTATGTATTACTGACGGCATTCCCCCACTTGTCAATCACCGAAAAATGCGTGGTTTCCTGGTGTTCCGGCACATAAGACCGCAGTGAATCTATCGTGTCCCAACTGATATGATCGACTTCCTTGCTGGGCGTTGCTTTATACGTAATCAGAGATCGCAAATAATCATAATATGGCGTGGAGGTCAGTACGTCCATCGGCATATTGTCGACATAATCCGGATCGCCAAGAAAATAATTACGATCGGCGTAAATGTGTCTCTCAGCCTCGGTTTTAAAATGGATCGTTTTCGCTGTATTGAAACCCCATTCGCCAATGGGATACGGCTCAAGAATATTCAGAATTCCCGTCACAGCAAAGCCGCCGCTACTTGGTGGTGGCATTGAATAAATATCGTAGCCTCGATAATTGCTGTGAATCGGCGTACGTTCTTTGACAGTGTAATTTTCCAAATCTTGCAGGGTGATGAGTCCATCAAGTTTCTGCATAGTCGCGACAATTTGCTGCGCGATTTTACCACGATAAAACGCATCCGGGCCTTGATCGGCAATAAGTTGAAGCGTTTGTGCCAGCTTCGGAAATCTAATTTTTTCTCCAACACGAAAGGTGTCGTTGCCCGCTTTAGCATAAATCACTGCGGTTGCAGAGTCCTGCAGCAACCAGTCCCGGTGATTGTTCAGGGATTGTGCTAATCGTTCAGTGACTTCAAATCCATCTCTGGCCAACGCAATTGAAGGTTCAATCAGTTCCTTTAACGGTTTGGTGCCGTATTTCTCCAGTGCGTACGAAAATCCGGCGACCGTTCCTGGCACTCCAGAAGCCAGCGGCCCTTTCCGGCTCAGCTGGGTAATGACATTGCCCTGGTCATCCTGGTACATCGTTTTTGTGGCGCCAGCAGGCGCCTCTTCGCGATAATCGATGGCAGTTGCAACACCATTGTTATCGTACAGCACCATAAATCCTCCGCCGCCAATATTCCCGGCGTAAGGGTGCGTGACAGCCAGTGCGTATGCAACGGCAACTGCCGCATCAACCGCATTACCACCATCCTTCAATACTTGCACTCCGATATCCGAGGCGTACTGAGTTGAAGAGGTAACCATTCCGTGAGTTGCGGTCAGCGATTTGGCGATAACCGTAGTGAACGGAACCGTGACAGAAGTAAAAAAACTCAAGACACAAACTGAGACAACCGATCGTAAATTAATCCGAGAAAGCATTTTCATAGTAGCGAACTCTCGTCTCTCCTTTCTGAAATTCAACTGCAGCAATATCAAACTGGCTCGGTATATCCTGAAATTCATCGTGGTCGTAAAGAAAATGCTCTGCTGCCTCAAAAATTCTGGATTGTTTTACTGAATCGACCCATTCCTCCGGGGCACTGAAATCCTTGGAAGAGCCTGTTTTTACCTCTATGAAATGTAATCGTTCATTTGAAAGCGCCACAATGTCCAGTTCGGCATCCCGGCTTGCGTGGAAATTCCGGGCGACGACCTGTACTCCTTTTTGCCATAACCGATAACACGTGTAATCTTCGCCCCATTTTCCGAGCGCGCGTTTTTCTTTTCGAAACTTCGGAAGATGCTCTTTTACTCCACCGAAGGTCAGCCGATGCAGAGGGGTTGGCCCCAGCTTTTCAATGGCCTCACGATGCTGTTTTGTACCGTATCCTTTGTGTTGTGCAAATCCATAGCCAGGGAAATACTGTTCAAGGTCGACCATCAACCGGTCACGCTCAACCTTTGCAATAATTGATGCCGCCGCGATGGATGCACACTTCGAATCTCCGCCAATAATTGCCTTTGCCGGAAACACAAACTTCGGAAGGTATTTCCCGTCAATGAGCAGGAAATCCGGTTGCTGTCGCAGCTGCCCGATTGCTTTTTTCATAGCCAAAACTGTGGCCTGAAGAACGTTGATTTTATCAATTTGAAATTGATCGACGACACCGGTTCCAAAGAATGCATCGGACTCCAGCAACGCAGAATACAATTCCTCGCGACGCTTGGCGGACAACTTTTTACTATCGTTTAATCCCTCCGGAATATCATTTCTCAGTATGACAGCGGCAGCAACCACGGGGCCGGCAAGTGGTCCACGCCCGGCTTCATCAATTCCGGCAACTGCGGTAAAACCTTTTGTCTGTAGTTCCTGCTCAAAGGGGTGAAATGACATAGTGATGAAATTATTTAAGTGCGGGATGACACTCAAGCGAAAAGGCACATATTCCGGACTTTTCCTAACGCCAGTGAATCTGTTTCCAGTGGAATCCGTCTGACTGAAATATGACGGCCCCTTCATCTCTGGTTAATAACAGTTGACTCTCCTGACGACGATACCGTTTTAATACCACATCTGAAGGATGATCAAATTTGTTGTCCGCTCCAACCGAGACAATGGCAAATTTTGGATCGACTGTATTAATGAATTCCGTGGTTGAACTGGTAATACTGCCGTGATGTGGTACCTTGAGTAATTGGGCGTGAATCTGCTGACCAAAGCGATCGACATAAGGTTCTACTTTGGCTTCAATATCCCCAGGGAATAAAACCGAGGTTTGCTCATAGGTTAATCGCTGGACAATCGAATGATTATTGATGTTGTTGTCTATCTCCTGTGAAACTGGAAAAAATGTACGAAAATGGATCTGATCTATGGTGGTATCAAATCCTGCCTGAATCAGATGATATCGCGTTCCCTGCGAATCTGAGAGTGTTCGTACTTCGTGCATCACATTTGTGTGATAGGAATGCTTTGAATCCCAAATTTCGCTGACGCGGTATTTTCGCAAAATTGAGGGAAATCCGCCGATATGATCGTTATGAGGATGCGAGAGCACGGCGATATCGATGTGATCAATTCCGCGATATTGCAGATATGGAATAATCACATCCGCTCCCCGATCACTTTCCAGAGTTCTGATTCCAGCGTCGATAAGCATGGTCTTGCCGTGAGGCGATTCGATAAGAGCAGCATCACCCTGACCAACATCCAGAAATGTAATCCGTAGCGGATGTACCGGATTCGGTTTCCAGATGAAAACATTTACCAGAATTAAGACGCCAAAGAATGAATAACGCACCAGGTTTTTCATCCTGATAAAAAGGAACGTCGTGAGAATTGCATAAACGATGAGAATGAAAATTGCTGAAAATCCTGGAAGATGTATCGCGTGGAATCCGGAATGATATAAGAATTGCAAAATATTATTCATTAAATGAATCAGTGCATTGGGGACTTCCGCATAAATCCCGCTCAGCGCGGGCCAGAACATTCCCGTGATTAGGACGACAAATGTGGCGATCACAATCACTCCGATCAGTGGAATCACCATCAGATTCAGGAATAATCCCCAGACCGGAACCATACGGAAATAGTACGCCGTCACAGGAGCGGTGGCCACAAATGCGGCAACGGAGACTAAGAAAAGCCCCAACATATAGCGGAGAGGTTTGGAGAGTTTTCCAATAGATAAGCCAATTGTTTCCAGGGCGGTTTCAAATCGGTTGTAGAAGACGACAATGCCAAGCACCGCTAAAAATGATAACTGAAATCCAATCTGAAACAGTTCCAGCGGATTCACCACAAGAATCACTAATGCCGCGGCTCCCAGTAAATTAAGAATATCGTAACGCTGCTCCGATGCTTGTGCCAACAGTAAAATCGAGGCCATTGCCGAGGCTCGCACCACGGAAGGACGGAAATTGACAATAGCCGCATAGAGCACCAATCCCGCTATGGTTAAAAACACGGTGGTGCGAAAATTAATCGGGAATAAACTCAAAAGTGCCAGCAGGATCAACGTGACGTATCCAACGTGTAATCCACTCACCGCAAGTACATGAATGATTCCCAAAGATGCATAGGTGTTGATAACCTCAGAATTAATTTCATCTCTTTTCCCTAAGATAAGTGCAGAAGCGAATGCCGCCGGTTCCGGATCAAATGCTTGATGAATTATTGTTGTGATTTTGTTTTGAATACTGCTGACGAACCGGTGAAACCTTGCCGGTTCTCCTGATCGCACTTGTATCTCCCAGGGATATCGCACCGAGAATTGAAAGTAACGTTGCTTTATTTTCTGATATTTACGGTAATCGAACTCACCAGGATTTCGAGCCCTCGGGAACAGATTGACCACTCCGACACAGCGAAGAGTATCCCCTGGAGTAATTAATGGATGATTCTCTGGTAACCATACCTGGATTGGCTTCACTTGAATCGATCGATTATAAACACTGATCGGGTCGACTTCATAAAAATTTTTTCCGGTACGGGTAGAATCGGAATGAAGAATTGCTCCCTCTAAAACAACTGAATTTTCCGCATTTGCAAGGTGTGCCAAGATAGAATTCGGCCGATGTTCGCAATTTAAATAACGCAAGCCGCCGGCGAATAATACTGAGAGGACAATTATCGCGTAAAAAGTATGAAGTTGGTGCGAAGTAAACTTTGCAATAAGGAAAAATATGACTACAAGTCCGCTTCCCACCAAGATAGTTGACGCAGGCGTTTCTCTTGCGAAAATAATACCTGTCGAAAAAAGTAGACCCCACCAAAAAAGTGGCCGTTTACGATACCAACCCAAAGTTAACCTCAGATATATGACATCATGATGTTAGGAACAAAAAGAATCCTACATTCTCACTAATGACTGTACGAAAGTTTAAATATCTCTGGGGATAGCTGAAAGTATTTTATCCGGTCTCTCTATGTTACGACATGTGATTAAGCCCACAGATACATATAAATTCCGAAGAATCGTTGATATAGTCGAAACTGACTTCTATAATAATCAGTTCGCACAAAACTGAATCTCAGTTAACAAGCCAACAAGGGAGCAGATAGAAATGAAAAATATACAACGAGTCATTCCAGGATTCATTGCTGTACTGGTGCTGGGATTGGGACTTATGTCCTGCAGTAACAGCAGTACCAATCCAAACTCTGGCAATACTCTTGGAGATATGCAGCTGTTGAATCTGTCAAGTAAGGTACCGACACAGCTTCAGAGTAATTCTCCGGCAGCGTATCAAATGGTCATGCTAATGCAGACCCAGATAAGTATGGGGCAGTCGGTTTTGGATACAATGTCATCGGTGCTCGGTGGAAATACTGGTGAGTATACAGAAACTCAAGGCCAGCTCACGGCGACTTATATGGCTGAATCTCAGACGAAAAATGGCATTGAAGGTATTGCATGGAGTTTGACTCTGGACGGTACTCAACAGGTGGATGACACAACTACTGTGACGTTTAATAATGATCAAATATTTAATGGATGGACTTCAAACGACGGATTGAACGGGAATTACACGTTCGACTACAGTGCCTATACAAACGCCGCAAATTCCGGGAGTGTAAGCGGTGATTTTTCCGGCGTTTACGAAGTTCAATGGTCAGAAGATTCGGATGAAAACGTCTCTGTTGACAGCAATATTCAAAGCTCCAACGAAACAGTTACGTATAGTTTAACGATTGATCCCGACGGTGCCGGTTCAATTTCTATGAACGGCAGTGTAATGTATGAATGGGATTCGGATGGAAATATTGTGAACAGTAATGGTTGATAATACGCTCATACACTAAGCAGAAAGCTTCTCTGCTTTACCAATTGCACAATATAAATAAAAAAGGCCGTCTTTTCAGACGGCCTTTTTCAATTTCGGTTGTTTATGACTGCTTACCGTAAGCCAGCCGTATTGTAAGCATCTTTTCCAGATTCAAAGAATTCGGTATTGATCTTCAGATACTCGTCAACATCGAAATCAGGATGTGTATCATCTTCGGCGCGAATGGCATCCGGAGGACATTCTGGTTCACAGGCAGCGCAATCAATGCATTCATCCGGGTGGATATACAGCATCATGCCTTTCAGTTCTTCTGCCGGTTCTCCTTCAGGAACACCAGATTCTTCACGGAGACGATGAATTTCATCCAATTCCACCGGAGCATAGATACAATCAACAGGACAAACTTCCACGCATGCCGTATCACACACTCCAATACATGGGGTTCCAATTACATAAGCCATAGTACTACTCCCAGGTTATTTTTGAATGAACTCTTCATAAATATCGTATGAAAATTACTATGCTTTTTTCCCCAACGCAATCAATCATTCACAAATAAACCAGCAATTGTTCACACCCGGTCACGGAATGAGACACACCTTTCCCAGATTTTTTCGATCCTGCAAGTAGTGATGAGCGGCAGCGGCTTCTTCAAAGGAAAACGTGCGATCAATGTTGGGCCGAATCCTGCCCTCGTTCGCCCATCGTAACAGTTCATACGCCCAATTTTGTACCATGTCGGGTTCATCCCAGAGATGTCCCAGATTTACACCAAGCACACCTTTGTTGTGGTTCATCAAATTTATCGGATGAAACTTTAACAACGGAGTTCGAAAAAGCATTTTCACAGAATCTGCGTATGAGCGGGATTTGCCCTGAGCCATCGTGGAAACGCCAAACATTAACAGCCGCCCGGATTTTTTCAGGATATCGTAGCTCCGGGAAAAATGCTTCCCGCCAATCGAATCAAGAACAAGATCTACGCCGTGTCCGTCAGTGATGCGCTTGACTTCTTTCACAAAATCCCTGGATCGGTAATCGATGGTGTGCAACACACCGTTCTCTGTAATAAAGGGATGTTTATGCTTTGACGCCGTACCAAAAATTTCAGCATTATAGAGCTTGGCAATTTGTGTTGCAGCAGTTCCTACGCCACCGCCGGCGTTGTGGACAAGCACGCTATTGCCGTTCCGAAGACTTCCCATCACTACTAACAACTGATACGCCGTAAGATAGTTAACCGGAAAACCTGCGCCTTCTTCAAACGACCACTTTTCCGGAAGCGGAAAAATTTGGTTTTCTTTTAACGTAATCTTGGATGAATATCCTCCAAACCGAGTCATTCCTATCACCCGCATTCCAGGTGCAAATTGGCTCACTGAACTCCCAACCTGTTCGACGATCCCGGCGACCTCATAACCGACTACGCACGGAATTTTCGGAGCATCCGGATAAATGCCCAATCGTGCCATAATATCGGCGAAATTAATTCCGGCAGCTTTCACATCGATCAAAATAGAACTGTCGCTGACCACGGGGTCTTCCGCTTCACGCAATTCAAGGACATCAGGCTCACCAGCTTTGGAAATCCAGACCTGTTTCATAATGACTCCTCTTCTCACAAATTTCCCACAAAATAATACACTTTTCTGCTTTTCTCACCTGAAAACCAGTTTTTACTAGAGAATTATCAGATTAAATTACTTCGCTCTCATGGCCACTTGGAAATTACGTTATAAATATATCCTGACACAATTTTTGATTAACTGAACGAGGTGAATGATGAAAGCACTGAAACTGACAGGTCTGATTGCACTGGCGGCACTGGTGATTGTACTGATTGTGGCCTTCTTGCTGTTCCCAACACAAAAACCGGAAAAAATACTTCCCTCCAAGGAAGCCAGAGCAGTCTGGCTGCACCGGTTTGAGTATACCAGATACACCGTAACACACGATCAGGATTCCATCAAACAATTTATTTCCGATGCGATCAATAACGCGGCAGATGCTAATTTCAATATGATCTTATTTCAGGTCCGCGGTAACGGTGATGCGTATTATACGCCAGGACTTGAACCGTGGGGTGAGTTGTTGACCGGCGAAGTCGGCAAAGATCCGGGTTGGGATCCACTGCAATTTGCCATAGATAAAGCACACGCCCGCGGAATGGAACTTCACGCCTGGATGAACACCTTTCCCGCGTGGCGCGGTAAAAAATTACCACCGAAAACCGACCCGGAAGCGGCAATTCTAAAACATCCGGAATGGCTGGTTGCTGATTCAGCAGGAAATCCGATGCCAATGACTGATCACTATGTCTCCTTCTCACCTGGAATTCCAGCAGTCCAGGATTACATCATAAAGGTCGCGACAGATATCGCCAGTCGATATGACGTCGATGGGATTCACTTTGATTATATCCGTTACCCCGAGCAAGCGCCCGATCTTGGCTATAGTCACGATGCGATTAGTGTGAAACGGTTCAACTCGAACCAGGGAAATCCATACGATCTCAACTGGGCAGACTGGCAACGGGAACAACTCAATCACTTCGTCGCAAAGATGTACAACGCGCTGAAAGACGTAAAACCATATCTGAAGATGTCCACCGCAGTAATTGGCAGTTACAATGTTGGTGGCTGGAACGCTTATTCCGAAGTCTACCAAGATGCCAGGCGCTGGACAGAGATCGGTAAAGTCGACTTTTTAGCGCCAATGACCTATTTCTCTTATCACCCATATCTTGAGCGCGTCAAAGAGTGGAAAGATAATTACAGCATTGAACGCTATGTCTTCCCTGGGATCGGCAGTTATCGTTTTAATGGAAGTGTTCAGGGATTATCCTGGGATGAAACCGGCAGAGAAATTCAGGTTTTACGAGATCTTCAGATGCCCGGAATGGTCTTTTTTGACGCCTCCAGTTTAAATGAGCATTGGAAAGAATTAGCAAAGAAGGAATTTCGGTATCCAGCGAATATTCCACCGATGCCATGGATTGACGCAGTGAAGCCGAATACACCAGATAGTGTGCAGGTTTCTGAAAAAGACGGAACCATAACCTTATCCTGGGGAACTCCTGATGTCGCCTCCGATGGCGATCTGGTATGGCGTTACGATATCTACGCTTCGCCGAACAACTCAATCGATAGTACAAACGGAAAATGGTTACAGGCAATCGTGCCGGCTGGAATAAATAGCTATCAGTTTGTTAAGGGAAGCCGGGTAAAATCAGACTGGAACTTTGCCGTGTCCACGCTGGATCGCGCACGGAATGAAAGCCCTCTGAGTCATCCGGTGAAAATCACCGAATGACCTGATCACTCACCTTCCGGCATTGATCCTTTTTTAAGGTAGACACTGGTGTACTCTTTCCAAACCGTGAATGACGCTTTAAGCGATCATCTACGGAAGCAGATATTCCTTCCGGGTAGCTTGTTTTTCCCGGAAGGTAGCTTTTCATATTGTACTCTTTGTTCGATATAAATGCTCATCCGACCAGATCTTTTCCCACAGGGATCTCTGGTGAGGCGACTACATCACCGGCTAGTTCCGGTGATGTTGCTCAGGATGACTTTTTTGCGCTGACAGTCCCTGACAGGCTCAAAATGTTCTGAATCAAAAGTTATTGCTCGTTTCCGGCCGACAAAAACACATACCAGCGACCCGGAACAAGCAGTGTAATCGCATCATCCTCCACGCTATAGGCTGCTGAAGTCAGGGGATCTTCATACGACGAATACTGCAGGATATCCGTTGGTAAATTTACAGTTCTCGCCGAATCTGCGGAGTTGAACAGCGCAATGAACTGTTCCTTCCCGGAGCGGCGCTCAAATCCATAAATCTGCTTGGTCGTAATTGCGGGTAAAGATTTATAATCACCTTGTGAAATAGCGGGATGTTCGTGTCGCAATGTGATCAGATTGCGGGTGTAGAGAAATAAGGTCTGATCAAAGTAATTCGGATCTGACGGCCGAGTATGTCCCGGCAACGGATGTGTTTTTTCTGCCTCAAAAGTCATATCCGGCCAAACCATCGGTTTGCGATCATCAGGATCATCACCGCCCCACATACCGGCTTCATCGCCATAGTAAATCATCGGTGAGCCGATGTAGGTCATTTGGAAAGCCATAATCTGCTTCTGAATCTGTCTTTCTTCCGGTAACGGCTTTCGCACTTTATAATCGGGATTCCAGCGTGGAGAATTATCGCGATCATAATTGTTGTCCGGATTCACTATCATCGATGGCAGACGATCGGTGTCGTGACTATCCATCAAATTCCAGAGAATCTTGGTCGTACTGTCGCCATACGTTGATTGAATTTCGTCAATTCGATTGGCGAACTCGTTGCCAGTCATCGTTGAATCTTTATTTGCAAAAAATCGTTTTGTCGCCCGCGCGAAAAGATAATTCATAGTGGCATCCACGCGCTTATCGTGAATCCACTCTGAGGCATCATCCCAAATCTCGGCTACCGTAATCGCATTGGGATTCAGAGATTTGACTAATTGATGCCAATCGCGCCAAAACGGCGGGGCGACTTCCTGCATCACATCCAAACGCCAGCCGTCAATTCCATCGCTGGGATCACCGTCGTTGTTGGGATCCATCCAGCGCCGGGTAATATTAAAAATGTACTCACGCGGTCCTTTCACCAAGCCGTTTTCATCTTCTTTGAAAACCGGCAATCCTTTGTAACCCCACCAGCCTTCGTAGTCAAATTCATTTTTTGGAGTGCTGGGATCATCCCAGGATCTTACCTCGTACCAATTTGCGTATCGTGAGTTTTGGCCGTTTTTCTTCAAATCTTTCATCGCAAAAAACTCAACACCGGTATGGTTGAATACGCCGTCGATAACGATTTTTATCTCCCGTTTGTGGGCTTCTTTTATTAATCGTAAAAATGTTGAATCGGCAGCAGTCCAAATCCAGGTCGAGGGATTTTCGTTCTCATGCGCCTCAGCGATTCGTGCTTTGTCTCGTTGCGGTGATGGCCCAAAATTATCGTCAATATGATGATACATTGCCGCGTCATATTTATGGAGACTTGGCGCCTCGAACACCGGATTGAAATAAATTGCATCAACTCCCAGCGTTTGCAAATAATCCAGTTTATTAATGACGCCAATCAAATCTCCGCCGTATCGACGGTTAAATACCACGTTATAAAAAGTATCAGAATAAGCCTTTTCCCACGGTTGAAGTTTATACCAATCACTAGTCCAGGGATGGATTTGCCAGCCGGGTTCCTTCTCGGCACCAGGCACTTCGGCTGCCGTCGGATCATCCAGAGTGGAACCGTTGGAGAATCGTTCAGGAAAGATTTGGTACCAGACAATTCCCTGCGCCCAATCAAGTGATTCTTTAGCAGGTTTCTTTTGGTTACAACTGGTGACAAGTAACAGGCCGCCAAGAAAAATGAGTAGTAAATACCGGACTTTCATGAGAGTTTTCCTTTAAGATGAATAATTCATGAATTTAAAATTGTGGCTATTAAGTTTGCTCAGCAACTTCCGTCTAACCGGCCATCGCCCGCATAAAATGATCCCGAATTGCCTCAGAACGCAGTGGAAATAGTCTGCCAAGAAATTGCCTTCACCTCAACGGGAGCGGGAACGCTTGCCATCCCCCGGCTCTCCACGCTCCGTTGGAGAGCCGTCCCCCTTCGGAAGGGGGACACAAGTGCGCCTCCGTCCTTTTTGCTTAGATCTCTTTCAGCACGTTGTTCCGCCGATAACGAAGCCAACCCGGTCCCAAACACTTGCACGCATGAGATTCTGACGGACGACACCCCAAGAAACAGATATCCGTTCCCCCTTGGAAGGGGGCCAGGGGGATGAATTCTCTCACACCGGTCACTCGCGAACACACCGCGATCCCTGACGCCTTTTTAAAATATGTGGGGAATGTCCACTTTCCAAGGGGCCAATCCGCCGCCGCGGAAAGAGGGAGTGTATCGGCTGAGCACCATTGAATCTCAGGCACTGCAGAGAGTCTTCATCATCTGAAATTTGGATAAATCTTGAATTCAAGACTGAATCCGAAGATTCCTGAGTTAACTTAATAGTCATATTTAAAATTTTCCCCGGATATTTCACATGATCAACTCATTATTCTCAAGTAATAAGAATTTTATTCGGTTTTTATCCTTCGACAAGCTCAGCTCCGGGAGGAGTCTCGGGTGAGAGATGACGCCTGAACGAGTCACTCTGAGCTTGTCGCTCCGGGAGGAGTCTCTGCTGAGAAAGAGTGGCAAACTCCCCTCAAACCTGCTCTGTGATATTTCTCTAATCGCCACAAATAGAAAATTCATGAATTATTCAGAATAAGATGAAAAAGAAATCAAGTGATTATTCACCGCTCCATTTGGGATCGCGTTTTTCTGCAAATGCCTCAAGCGCTTCCTGACGATCTTTGGTGGGAATGGTGACATTATAGCATTCGGTTTCAAACTGTAAAGCCTGGTCAAACGGTTTTTCTAATCCCTCACGAATGGCACGCTTTGCCTGCCGCACTGCGACAGGAGCGGATTTCAGGAATTCGTCAGCTAATTCGTTTGCTTTAGTCATAACAGAATCTGCTGGCGTGACAACATCGACGATACCATCTCTGTGAGCGTGATCGGCGGTGTCAACTTTACCCGGAACGATCCACCGCATTGCTGCGGATTCTCCCGCAAGTCTTGACAATCGCTGCGTGCCGCCTGCGCCGGGAATGATTCCCAATCTTGTCTCGCGCAAACCTAATTCTGCGGTCTCAGCAATTACCCGGATGTCGCACATTAACGCCAGTTCCAGTCCGCCGCCGTATGCCCCGCCGTTTAGTGCGCAAATGACAGGAATCGGAATTTTATACCAACTGTGGAAGCAGGTTCTGATGTTTTCGATAAATTGTTGCACGTCCTTATCGCTCATTGTTTTGCGCTCTTTCAAATCAGCGCCCGCGCAGAAGACTTTCCCCTTTGCGGTCAAGATTACTGCTCTTATATCATTGGAATTGGTAATAGTGTTTGCGATTTCCTGCAATTCAGCAACCAATTGAGTATTCAGCGCATTCACCGGCGGACGATCCAGCGTAACCGTCAGAATGTGATTTTTTTGAGAAGTTTGGATAAATTCCATCAGATTGACCTCGCATTCAAGTTTTGGGAATTACACCAATTCTTGCGCAGAAATGATCGCATATTCTTCGTCAGTGACTTCCAACTCCATCCGGAGCATTGCCAGGGCGTGAGTTTTTCCCTGGGCATCGGTTCGCAAACTTTCAGAGCCACCGCCGCCAAGCGAATCATGCAAGATAAAATTGAGCGCCGGCAAATTGGGAAGTTCATACCGGTCAACCGGACCGTTACAAATTTCTTTGAAATGGCTCTTTACCCGATCTTTGGACAAATATTTTTTTAATATCGGATACACCTCGGGAGACCGGGCAACAACGCCAACGTTGCTGGCATCCCCTTTATCGCCTGAACGAGCAAATGCAATCTGATTTAATGTCACTTTGGCCATGTGTACTCCTCGCGATCGTCTCCAATAGATTCAACATTTTCGAGTCCCTCAGGATAAGGAATCACATACCGGATTGGCACCACATTCCCCTCGCGATCATAGTTACACTTCACACGTTTTGCCTTCAGCACACAATGCTCAATCCAGGAATTTTCCTCAATTTCCGTTCCAAAGATGTATGACGTTCCTTTGATCATTACCCGGTTGCCAATTCGGGAAGGATATTGGTCGCTGCCGGTCACGTTCACGCCTGATTCAATCCGGCAATTTTTGCCAATATGCGTATTCCCTTTGATAATATTATCCTGAAAAATTTCAGTATTCTCACCTATGTATAAAGTCTGATGTGGGTAGGTGGAAATCTCCACGCCTTTATGAATGGTTACATTTTTCCCAAACACCACATTCCCCTGAATATTAACGCCATCCGCAAGGTTGAGTCCGGGAGCAAATTCAATCTCTCCCTTAATGTAAACACTTTTCCCTATTTTGATGTCCAGCGGCTCACCACTTTTATCCATGGTAAGAATCGTGTTAACAATTTCATCGCTCAGAAAAAAGTCCAGTGGATCGCGGAAATTAATAATATCTTTCAATCTGTCGTAGGCTTCAGCCTGGTAGATCGAGTTCATCTCCCGCAGCACACTTTTATTATTAAATCCCAAAACGGCTTTGCTGTCATCAGCGGGAAATGCCGCCACCGTTAATCCGTGGTCGTTGAAAATTTTAATGAGATCAGTGACGTAGAGTTCTCCCTGAACGTTATTGACATCCAGCTCATATAGATATTTCCGCAGCACCTCTCCGTTAAAAGCGAATACTCCAGTATTAAATTCGTTAATATTCATCAATTCCTGGCGCGTGAATTCATACTTTTTCCCATGGAAGTCTACCACATAGGGCTTATTCGGGTTCAGCGCCTGAATATCCTTTGCTTCCATGATCTGGATGACTTTCCCTGCTTCATCACTGGGCTTGCCTTCAGCATCTACGGCTGGCACACGCACGATTCGACCATAGTAATTTTCCTCGGGAATACCCTCATATGTTCCAGTCAATACCATCATGTCAGCCCTGGATTTGGTAAATTGCTCACCAAAACTTTGCACGGTCGACGTCCGCAATAGACCGATATCTCCGGGAAAAACAAACACATTCTGACTGGCGACATAATCCGGTAACGCTTGAAGCGCTATTTGGACTGCGTGTCCGGTCCCTAACTGCTCTTCCTGAAACGCGTAAACTTGTTGCGGCTTTTTCCCAACTGTTTTGATCACGCTATCAGCTTTAATTCCAACCACAATGCACAAATTGGCATCCTGGAGTCCACGCCTGGCCGCTTTGGAAACGCGTGCAACTGTGGTTTTTCCCCAAATTTTGTGCAGCATTTTTGACCGCTGCGATTTGATCCGCTTCCCGTGACCGGCAGCCAGGACTATGGCTGTAGCCTCCGCATTTGGATCAAGTTCATTGCTGAATTTATCAATAAGTTCAGTAACCGTATAATCTTGTTCTGTAGTAACTTCCATCTATTCACCTCATATATTACTTTATACTGTAATAACCTTGACTTCCGGTGTGATTTTATCTTTGGAGATCAACGCAGGCCAATAGCTAATAATTTCGCTGGGCTTCGGACGTCCTCCACTAAAACCGGTGACTCCCGGAGGTCCACTTGTGACAAGCGGGACTAATTCTGTACCGAAACGGGCAATCTTTTCCTTGTCATGATCTTTCACGCCTAGCCGAAGGACCACTTCCCCCGGATCATCGGGCAGATCTACAATTCCAGGATGGCATACATTGGTTCCAAGCAATTCCTCTATTCGCTGGGCCTCGGTAAATTCAACTTCATCATATGACAAACGATCCCAAACTATTGTTGCAGCGAGTTTTGCCTTGGCGATGGCTTGCGGCCCGGAAATTGTGAGTTCTCCCACTGCTTTCCATCCATTATTGTAACTCATCGAAACTTTTAAAGTATCAGTCGGTTTTTTACCGGAGATTCCAAACACGCGCACCCGGTTTTCACCTGTTTCCTCTAGTTGAATCGTGGTAAAATCCGCAATGACATCGGGCGTAATATAAGATTCCGGATCTCCCATCTCATAGACAACCTGCGATGCAACCGATTCCCTGTTAACAATCCCGCCAGTGCCTTCGTGCTTAGTAATGACAAAATCACCTGATGGCGAAGCTTCGACAATAGGATAACCAATCATCGCCGGATTGGGAACCTCTTCCCAATCGGTATAAATGCCACCAGTGGATTGTGCGCCGCATTCAATCATATGTCCGGCGATTGTCCCGGCAGCGAGTTTATCCCATTCATCGGGTTTCCATCCGAACTCGTGAATCATTGGACCAAGCACCAGCGAAGGATCGGTACACCGACCGGTAACAACAATTTGTGCTCCCTGAGCCAGGGCTTCCGCAATCGGAAATGCGCCAAGATAGGCGTTTGCACTGGTCAGTTGATCGCGAACCTTCGACAACGGTTCACCGGTATCCATATTTTTTAATTTCTCACCAGCAGCCATCAGATCGTCGATGTTATGAAAAATATCGTCACCAGTGACTGTGGCTAATTTTAACCCATCGATACCGTGCTGGCGCGCTATTTTCTCGATGGCTTCAGCACAACCCCCCGGATTCACTCCCCCGGCGTTCGCAATGACTTTAATATTTTTCTCTACAATCTCGGGAAGAAGCCGGTCAAGCATCCTTACGAAATCAGTGGCGTAGCCTTTGCTCGGATCACGTCCCTTCAATTTTTGCATAATGCTCATCGTGACTTCAGCAAGATAGTCCAACGTTAGATAGTCTAATGGGCCTTCGCGAACCAATCGAATTGGTCCGAGTATTGAATCGCCCCAAAATCCCTGTCCGTTACCAATCAGTACTTTTTCCTTCACAGAAGACCTTTCTTTTCGGTCATACATTAAAATTTATCGATAAACCTGATGCTCCAAAAAACGCATAAATCGCAATAGAGTGCAAAAACTGCAAGTCAGGAACTACGCCTTAAACTCACACCTGTAAAACACCAAATTTCGGTTCAGGGATTTTTGGTTGATGCATCGCCATGTTCAGACCACGAATCAAATATTTGCGTGTTTCGGCAGGGTGAATAATTGCATCGATCCAAATACGTGCGGCTGCATATCTCGGATCGCTCTGCTTCTCGTAAATGGCCCGAACCTCATCCAAAATTTCCTGACGCTGCTCCTCCGTTGGGTTCTCAATTCTTGCCAATCGTATCTGAGCTAAGGTTTTTGCTGCAGACTCTCCTCCCATTACGGCGATTTTTGCGGTCGGCCATGCAAGCATCAATCGCGGATCGTAGGCCCGGCCACTCATTGCATAATTTCCGGCGCCATAGGATCCACCGATCACAACAGTAAATTTCGGCACAACCGCATTGGAGACTGCGTTCACCATTTTCGCGCCATCTTTGGCAATGCCTTCGTGCTCGGCATCCCGTCCAACCATAAATCCGTTGACGTCGTGCAGAAAAACCAGTGGAACCCGATCCTGGCTGCAATTCATAATAAAACGCGCCGCTTTATCAGCGCTTTCATTGTACACCACGCCACCCATCTGCATCTCACCCTGTTCGGTTTTCACGATTGTTTTTTGATTTGCAACAATCCCTACAGAATACCCACCAATTTTGGCGTGACCACAAACGACTGTTTTTCCATACTCCTTTTTGTACTGCATAAATTCGCTGTCATCAACAATGCGGGAAATGATTTCCAACATATCATATATTCCACCATTCTCCGGAACAATTCCGTTGAGCTCTTCAGCAGGATATTTCGGCTCTGACGGCTCAATTCTTTTGAACGGTGCAACACTAAACGATCCGACGTTGGCGAGGAGTTCTCTTACGCGATTAATCGCAGATTCATCGTCTTTTTCGTGATAATCTGCAGTGCCGGAGATGGCATTATGCGTGGTCGCTCCGCCGAGCGTTTCCTCATCGATTTCCTGACCGATCGCCGCTTTTACCAGCGCCGGACCAGCAAGAAACATGCTGGAACCTTCAGTCATAATAAATTTATCACACATCACCGGTAAATACGCGCCACCAGCCACACACGGGCCCATCACCGCGGCAATCTGAGTTACACCCTCTGCGGAAAGACGGGCATTGTTATAAAAAATTCGTCCAAAATGTGCCTCATCAGGAAAGACTTGATCCTGCATCGGGAGAAAAACTCCAGCGGAATCAACGAGATACACAATTGGCAGATGATTCTCTAAGGCTATTTTCTGTGCCCGAAGTGTTTTCTTCAGGGTAACTTCGAAATAAGCGCCGGCTTTGACGGTAGCATCATTGGCAACAATTACAGTTTCATTGCCGTTCACGATTCCAACGCCAGTGATGACTCCGGAAGCAGGGGCGCCACCGTACTCCAGATACATTTCCCAGGCAGCGAAAATGCTGAGTTCGGTAAATTCAGTGCCTTCGTCAATCAGCAAGTCGATGCGCTCCCGTGCAGTTAATCTTCCCTTGTTATGTTGCCGGTCAATCCGCGTCTGTCCCCCACCAAGACTAATTTCCGCTTCTTCTTCCTCAATCTCTTGAATCAGATTTTCCATGAACTTACGATTTTGCTGATATTTCTCGTTGTCCCAACTGTCTGCCGGTGTACCAATCTGTTCCATAGTGTCCTCGAGTTTACTCAGTTACCGCTCTTAGAATAATTTGTCTCAATATAATAGTTTTCAGCAAAATCTTCTGGCACTAAATTGCTTTTTCCCTTCCAAAGATGACTATAGCATCCTGCCGTACAATCGCCATTGCCAAACCCTTTCAAAATTCCATCATTCCCCAAAGATTCAGAATCAGCTAACTGATGTTCAACGGTTGAAAAATCAGGATAGCACCATGCTTCTTTTACGTCAACGGCTGGATGACTAGTCAGATAATCAATGTGCCAATAAGCTTTTTTCTCTTTGGAAAAATGGCGTTGAATTCGGGCATTGATGCCGCGTTGAGCCGAACCACCATAATAATAGGTGCCTGGTTTTAAATCCATTAGTCCGAGTTTGCCAATTCGCACTTCCACCGACTGGGAGATTTTCATAACAAGAATGTACCCGCCGCCGGTTGCTCGTTTCATACTTCGAGAGATTTGAATCGATAGCTGAGATAGATAAACGGTGTATCGAGCGCGGCAATAAAGACTTTGAGCAAATAGGTAGAAACGATGATTTGGAACACCACCGACCATTCAAAAGTTCCGGCAAATGCCACCAGAGAAAATGTCAGCGAATCGATGAGTTGACTCAACCAGGTTGAACCGTTGTTGCGCAACCATAATTTGCGTCCATGCGTTTTCTCTTTAATGAGGTGAAATATCCAGACATCGTGTAACTGGGAAATCAAGTATGCCATCAGACTCGCTAATATTATCCTTGGAGCAAAACTGAAGATGGATTGCATCCCACCCTGCACTGTATCGTATCCTGCTGGAATAAAGCTCACAATGAATTGTGACATCACTAAATAGACTATGGCTGCAAAGAAACCGATAAAGACGGCTTTGCGCGCAAAGATCTTACCGTAGTGTTCGCTGAGCAAATCCGTGGCGAGAAAAATGGTTCCGTACATTACGTTGCCGCCGGTGGCCGCTAAACCAAAAAGTGTAATTTGCTTTGTCACGAAAATATTTGCAAGAATGATTGCGATAGCAACATATCCGTACAGCCAGGTAATGCCCATCCGAAACGAGAACAGCGTAAAGAACAATCCCACGATGGTCATTATTAAAAAGAGAATTTCGTTTGTCACGAATGTTTATCCTTCAAAATGTGGCTCAAGCGCCTTTTTCAGCATTTTGGGTATCCGCGTGGGAAGATTGCGATGATTGAGGAAACTGTGCACGGTGTGGCCTGTAACCAGTAATTTTTCTTCTGAGTTGACAATTTCATATTCAATTCTGATGCGCGCTTTTGGCATCTCTGGAATCGCTGCTGTGACCTGAATTAAATCGTCGTAGCGGGCTGCGGATTTATAATTCACGTGGGCTTCGATGACCGGCAATTTTATTCCAGCGGATTCAATCTTGGTATACGGTAATTCCAGAGATCTTAACAGCTCGTTCCGCGCGTGTTCAAAATATTCGAGGTAGCGGCCGTAATAGACGAAATCCATTTTGTCAACGTGACCGTAGAGTACGCGAATTGGTGAAGTGTGCGAATACATAATTGAGCAAAGATTACCCGACTATAAAAGTAAAATCAAGTACAGTATAAATAATTACATTCCGAACCGTAATGTCATCTTGGATGATAGTTCGATTGAATTCAACTCAGGCCGCATTCGTTTTGACTCTGTGTCGGTTACGATAATCCGCATTCGGAAGGTCTTGATTGACCTTTTTACCATCCCGTTTGACGATGCGTCCGGGCGCCCCGACGACAGTGCAATTCGGTGGAATATCTTTATTGATGATGACTGCTTCAGCGCCAATTTTTACGTGATCACCCACTTCAATTGGGCCCAGGAGCGTTGCTCCGGTGCCAATGAGCACATCATCTCCCAATGTCGGATGACGTTTCCCGGAATGGTGGCCCGTTCCACCGAGCGTCACGTTATGGAAGATCACACATTTGTGACCAATTTTTGCCGTTTCACCGATGACAACTCCTGTGCCGTGATCGATAAAGAAGCAACAACCGATAACTGCCCCCGGATGTATTTCGACACCGCTCCAAAATCGCATTAACGCTGCCATAAATCGTGGAATAATCGGAAATTTCAGGATGTGCAGAATATGCGTAATCCGGTACCAGGCGATCGCGTGATAGGGTGTGTGGACAAAAAATGTTTCCACCGGATTTTTGGCCGCCGGATCGTGTTCCGCTATGGCTTTAAAATCCCGATAGAATTGTTTTGGCAAGATTTTAATGGCTCGCCAGGCCAATTCAATCGGAGATTCATCGGAACTTTCCGGTTCGATATATTCCATTTCATGTACGTTCATAACTTTATAAGATATTTAATTCTGGAGAGGGTTACAAGCGAGGGGTAAAAGAGCCTGACTTTTTCTTTCGATTTTACCGCATCACAAATACTGACATATGAGATAAAAAAAGCCCCCGTTTGAGGGCTTTTTAAGTCAGAGTAAATTCTATCTTGTATAATTCATGAATCTCGTATTTGATGCGCTTCGGTGAATGATGTGAATCAATATGCACCGGAGGACTGACACTCTTCGACAAGCTCAGAGTGACTCATAGGGGTGTCATCCCTCACCAGAGGCTCCTCCTGGAGCTGAGCTTGTCGAAGGATAAGACACCGAAAAGATAGCTATTCATTGTGTAGTAAGGTTCTGAAGAATGCTGAACAAATTGAATTGACAAGATTCATGAATTATTCAGACTAACTAAACGCCTTCTTAAATTTTTCGTAATCGAGGATAGTTAATTTGTGTCCTTCTTTGGTGATGAAGTTTTTATCCTCCAGCAGCTTCAGCGTTCTCGAAACCGTTTCCCGGCTGGTGCCTGCCATATTTGCAATATCCTGTTGATACGGAAGATTATCCATTACGACACGCCCGGACTTGTAAATGCCCAGATCTTCAGCAAGCCGGAGCAAAGTGAGGGCAATTCGTCCCTCCGCATCACCCAATGAAAGACTCTCAATGAGCTGATCCGACTGCCGGATGCGACGCGCGAGTTCTTCCATCAGACAGATTGATATCTGCGGGTGTTTCTCCAAGAGACGCATTAAATCGGAGCGCTTAAGCAAATAGACTTCTGATTCTTCGAGAGTAACAACGTTGGCACTTCGGACTTCACCGTCCAGCACAGACATTTCGCCGAAAAAATCGCCTTCGCCCAACATCGAGAGAATGACTTCACGGCCATCCTCACTAATCCGCGTAATTTTAACACTGCCCGTATCGATGACAAAAAGCGTGTCACCTTCATCTTCTTCCATCAGAATCATCTTATTCTTGGGATAGGTCCGCTTCTGCATAAGGTCAGACACTTTATTCAGCGCATCTTCATCCAGTTCGCTAAACAGGGGAACCATTGCCAATATTGAACTATCCATAGATTTCCTCTTTAATTTTTTCCAATGTTACCTGCGACTTGTACCAGATGCAAGCCTTTTCAGTCTTGCTCATCCTGTTGAGTGGACTCTGAATCCGCCTCACCCTCTTCTGTCTGCTCGTTTTCAGACTTTTCGGAATGGATTTTGTCTTTCAATCCAACCCGGTCAAGAATCTCCGGCACCAAGTCAATAATTTTACCCACTGTTGTATCCTTCGCCGTCACCGGAACCAACTGAACCCGACCATCCGTAATCACGATCATCGCGATAGGTTCAATCATTGCACCGCCACCAGTTCCTCCGCCACGGCCTGTTTTCTCTTCACCACCGCCTCCGGCTCCAAACCCGACGGAGACTTTGGAAATTGGAATCACAGTCGATTCTCCCGCCTGGATTGGATCACCTACGACGGTCTGTCCTTTTGCAATTTGCCGTAACTCCGGCAACACCGTTTTCAAAAGATCTTCAAACATCACTTCCTCCTTCAGGACGCCAAGCATAATTCGTTGTTGGTTTAGAAAATATTAACTGAAATTTCTTCCGCATGTAAATAGAAATTATGATAATTCCAATAAGAAGTATTCTCCTGAGTAAATCAATAAGAATTAATCTGCCCCGGAGAGTTCCGTCACCACAAAGCCCTGTATGAACAAATTCAGGCGAAATATTGATGACCGAATTCCCAAAAAGTCCGGTAGAGCAATACCACCCAAACAGTATTCCCGTCAACGCAGGATCACCAGTCCCGATCTGAAAGTTTCCACGAACAAACGATGGTTTCAACCACCGCCAGAGATGTTGAAATATGCGCGCTGCAATGTGTTTAAAATCCGCCAAAGTAAAATATCTCTTCACCCACTTGATCCTTGAAACGACTTTTTTGGCTTTTTTTCGCGGCTCAGTAGCTTTTTTCTTCTCTGTTTCTTCCTTTTTCGGTTCTTTTTCTTCGGCCTTGAACGCTTTCTCTATCCCAAAGATGCCAAAACCCGAGCGAGATTCATGATTTTCGAGCACAATTTGGAAGTGAAGCAGTCCAAGCAATAGCTTGATTCGCACCCGCAACCAGTGCGGAGCATCGAAAGAATCTCGCTTCCATTGCAAGGCGTACTGCACCGGACTGATCAGGATGAGCAAAAGTAATCCTGCGATGCCAAATAAAATCCATAATAAAATGTGCAGGATGATCATTCTCAATTCAAAATGTTGGTTGACAATTAAGCACCATAAATTTAGATTTTTATGCTGAATTTAAAAAGAAAGAAAAGGGAGTTTCATGCCACGCACAAAATCTGTTCAAAAACGTATCCGCCAGTCACAGAAGCGGCACGAATATAACAAGCATTATAAAAGTCAAATGCGTTCGCTGGTCCGGCGAGTGATGCAAACAACCGATAAAAAAGAAGCCGAACCACTCTATCGTAAGACTGTTTCAGTTATCGATAAAGTAGCAAGCAAGGGCGTTGTACACAAGAACAAAGCCGCCAGAGAGAAAAGTAAAATCACAAAACATCTTAACTCTTTGTCCGAATAACTTCTTCTTCTAAATTCCTGCTTTTTCAAAAAGCGGCGATCACGCCGCTTTTTTTATGTTTTCCTTATTACGTTTTTCCTCGGGACAGTAAGTACACATACAAACCAGATCTTTCGACTTCGCTCAAAATGACAAAATAAATAATTCCTCCAAACCAAAACGTCATTTCGACCGACTCCGATTTATCGGAGGAGCGGAGAAATCTCGCAGCCTAAGTGCTCAGGATCAGTTGAAACGCTAATCGTATTATCGAAGAATGGTTCAATTCTTCTTTAGCCGAGTCTCGTTTTCTCTCTAAATATCCACCCGATAGTTTGGCGCCTCTTTGGTGATCTTCACATCGTGAGGGTGACTTTCTCTAATTCCAGCAGGACTCACGCGGATAAATTTTGCGTTACTTTTTAAATCTTCGATGGTGCGAGTACCACAGTATCCCATTGATGATCGCAAACCGCCAACCAACTGATAGATCGTATCTCTGACGGGTCCGCGGTATGGAATCATGCCTTCAATCCCCTCCGGAACAAACTTGGTAGGTTCCTCTTCAGATTCCTGAAAATAACGATCCTTACTGCCCTCCGACATGGCTCCGACGGAGCCCATTCCACGATAGGATTTATACGTTCGCCCTTCATAGAGAATGGTTTCACCCGGACTCTCTTCCATTCCGGCAAAGAGAGATCCAATCATTACTGATGTTGCGCCAGCGGCCAATGCTTTTGCGATATCTCCGGAATAACGAATACCTCCATCGGCGATCACCGGAATATTCGAGGCAGAAGCAACGTCAAAACATTCTGAAATAGCGGTAATCTGTGGGACACCAATACCTGCCACAATTCGCGTGGTACAGATTGAGCCTGGCCCAATGCCCACTTTAATTGCATCAGCGCCGGCATCGATAAGCGCCTGAGCCGCTTCTTTTGTCCCAACGTTTCCTGCGATTATTTCAGTATCCGGATATTTAGTTTTCAATTCCCGAACCGTGTCGATAACCCTGGATGAATGCCCATGCGCTGTATCGACTACTAAAACATCCACGGAGTTTGCAATAAGCAGATCGGCGCGCTCTCTCGTATCTTTGGCAATACCGATTGCAGCGCCAACTCTGAGGCGACCATGCTCATCTTTGGTTGCGTTCGGGAATTGTGATCGTTTTTGAATATCTTTGACCGTGATCAGCCCACGCAGTTCGTTTTCATCATCGACAACCAACAATTTTTCGATTTTATGCTTCTGTAAAATGGCTTTCGCCTCATCCAGTGTTGTGCCAACCGGGACGGTAATCAAATTTTCACTGGTCATGATATTGGAGATGGGCTGGGCATGGTTTGTCTCGAATCGCAAATCACGATTTGTCAAAATGCCGACCAATTTGTTTTCCCGATTGACAATTGGCACACCAGAGATCTTGAAATTCGCCATGAGTTCCATCGCTTCGGACACTTTGCGATCCGGGTGCAATGTGACAGGATTCAAGATCATTCCACTTTCGGAACGCTTCACCCGATCTACTTGTTCTGCTTGTTGAATCATGCTCATATTTTTGTGGAGAACACCGAGACCGCCTTCCCGCGCCAACGCAATGGCCATATCGCTTTCGGTGACAGTATCCATTGCGGCACTCATAAGCGGGATGTTCAACCGAATATTTTTCGTGAGATTGGTCGAAACGTCGACTTCTTTGGGAAGCACATCGCTTTTTTGTGGAACGAGAAGGACGTCATCAAAGGTTAATGCGGTTTTCAAAGATTGTATGTCTATCATAATTACATCCAGATGTTTAAATGATTTGTTATGCTTTTATTTTCGCTGAGTTTATTGTGGTAATTTAATCTTTCCCCCGGATAGTCAGTTTGTTGGTCTACTCTAATTCCAGTGATTTGTTCACCGTGTTGACCAGTTCTCCTGAACGGATCAGATGCGTCGCTGCTTCAATATCCTTGGAATGCACCCGATCTTCGGTGTATTCAGGCACGTGTTCACGTATCAATGCGTAGGCAGGTTGCAAGTGCTCTGCGGGTTGCAATCCCTCTTTCAAATCAATTCCCTGGGCAGCGCAGAGCAACTCGATTCCGAGCACGATTTCAACGTTCTCAATAATATCGAGTAATTTTCGTCCCGCATACGGTGCCATTGAAACGTGATCTTCCTGATTTGCCGATGTGGGAATTGAGTCAACCGTTGAGGGATGCGCCAGTACCTTATTTTCTGAAACCAGCGCCGCTGCCGTCACCTGTGGTAGCATAAATCCGGATTCGAGACCGCTGTGTTTGGTTAAAAATGCGGGCATCTGGCTCATTTGCGGATCCATCATTGCCGCGATGCGCCGCTCTGAAATGCTCCCGAATTCTGCAACCGCGATCGCCAGAGAATCCAATTGCATCCCGACAGGTTCAGCGTGAAAATTTCCCCCGGATATAATTTCATTCGTCTCCGCTAAAACTACCGGATTATCCGTAGAAGCATTGGCTTCTTTGGTGAAAATGTCTTTCGCATTGCGTACAACATCTCTGCTTGCGCCATGAACTTGCGGCATACAGCGCAGACTATACATATCCTGCACTTTGCCACAATCTCGGTGACTCTCGTGGATTTCGCTGTTTTGGAGAAGCCTGTACAAATTACTGGCGCTACAACTCTGTCCACTAAGTCCGCGTGCCTGATGAATTTCCGGGCGGAAAGGAACATCGGTTCCTTTTAACGCTTCAACACTCAAAGCGCCGATAATGTCCGCAGCCCGTTCGATGTTTTCGAGCCGAAGAATGGCTAAAATTCCTGCCGCTAACGAAACTTGTGTGCCATTTAGAACGGCTAACCCTTCTTTGGCCTGTAATTCCACAGGTTTCAAATTGTTGTGAATAAAGGCATACATTGAAGGCTGCACACGTCCCCGATACGCGACTTCGCCTTCACCGATAAGACACAGCGCAAGATGAGCCAACGGAGCAAGGTCACCGCTCGCACCAACAGATCCTTTGGAAGGAATAACAGGCCGAATATCATTATTCAGCATGTCAACCAATCGCTGAGCCACCACCGGCCGGTTTCCCGAATACCCTTTCGCCAGTGCATTTGCTTTAAGTAACATCATTAGCCGCACCAGATCGGTATCTAAGGGCTCACCGACTCCAGCAGCGTGACTACGGACTAAGTTTATCTGTAGCTGCGCGAGATTTTCGTTTTCAATGCGAACATCAGCGAGCTTTCCAAAGCCCGTGTTGACGCCATAGATTGTTTTGCCAGTTTTGATGGCTTTCTCAACGACTGTCCGCGCGTTTTGCATCTTCTGAACGGCCGTATCGGCAATTTTGACAGACTGATGATGTGTGAGATAGTTGCTGCAATCTTCGATCGTAAGATCATTACCCGTGAGGACTAAAATATCCATTGGCGCCCAATTCGTTTGCGTTTGCGAAATTTATCCGACGACTCAGTCAGAAGCAAGCCTCTTCTGGAATATTTACCATAGAATTTCTCCCAGAGATGCTATTCGCGAACGCTCAGTTGATTCTGTTGATCAGGGATATTACATTTTCCTGTCTTTACAGGCACCAACCCAAACGAATACCTGAAAACAGAAATCTGGAGTAACGCGTATGGAATCGGTACAGGTAATTCTCAATGCTATTTCTAATGCCGTATGGGGCTGGGTGATGATTATCCTGCTCGTGGGTACTGGTATTTACCTGACGTTACGGCTCGGTTTTCCCCAATTTAGATTTTTCCGCCATTCGTGGCGAGTCATTCTGGGACATTTCGACGATCCGGATGATGAAGGCGACATCAATCATTTTCAAGCGCTGTCTGCCGCCCTGTCGGCTACCATTGGCATCGGCAATATCGCTGGTGTCGCAACGGCGGTACATTGGGGTGGCCCCGGAGCGCTTTTCTGGATGTGGATTACCGCCCTGTTTGGAATGGCAACAAAATATACTACCTGTACGCTAGGACATAAATTTCGTACCATCCACCCAGACGGGAGCGCTTCCGGTGGACCGATGTATTCCATAGAACGCGGTTTGGGTAGCAAGTGGAAAGCGCTGGCAATCTTCTTTGCCATTTGTGCGCTGATCACCTCACTGGGTACACCGAATTTGGTGCAATCCAATACCGTTGCGGTCTCTCTCCAGAGAGATTTTGGAATTCCGCCATTTCTCAGCGGGATTGTAATGGCAGCTGTGGTCGGGTTAGTTATCCTTGGGGGGATTAAACGAATCGGTCGCGTGGCCAGTCGCCTGGTGCCGTTTATGGCAACAATTTATGTGCTCGGTGCACTGATTATTCTTGGTGTGAATTATCAGCACATTTTTCCGGCATTTGGTGAAATCTTTTCGAAGGCATTTACGCGTTCAGGAGAAATCGGTGGATTTTTTGGTTCCGCCTGGATTTTTACGTTAACCTGGGGAGTCAAACGTGGTCTCTTCTCCAATGAAGCAGGCCTCGGATCTGCGCCCATTGCACATGCCGCCGCGAAAACGAAAGAGTCCGTTCGCGAAGGTGTGGTCGCGATGATCGGGCCGTTTATTGATACCATAGTCATTTGTACGCTCACAGGGCTGGTACTTGTCTCTACAGGTGTCTGGCACGATAAGTTTGAAGATGTCATTGAAGGACCTTACCTCGAAGAACTTACCGTATATTCTGGTCCGGTTACTCCACAAAACGTCAAAACCAAAGAGCCATATTCGGGATTATTGAGCATTCAACAAGGCAAACCCGAAGGCAATTATAGCATCTTTCACGAAACCGGTACCGTAGATGATTATACCTTCGAGAAGAAAGATGCCGCTGGAGCATACCAAAAATTCTCTGGAAGTGTTATGGTTGAAGATGGGATGATTTCAAGAGCCCAAACGTCCGGGGAAAATCTGGCAATCGTTGGCAAAGTTGCCCTGACTGGTGCGGAATTAACTGCCCAGGGATTTAGTCGCGGTTTACCGGGACGCTGGGGAAATTATATTGTTTCCATCGGAGTTATCCTTTTTGCAATTTCCACGGCATTAGCATGGTCATATTACGGCGATCGATCCATTGAATATATTGTCGGATCTGCCGGGGTTATTCCCTATCGAATTATCTATGTAATTTTTATATTTATCGGATCGATTGTGACTTTGAATTTGGTTTGGACGTTTGCTGATATTGCGATGGGATTAATGGCTTTTCCCAATTTGATTGCAACATTATTCCTCTCGAATAAAGTTGGCCAATGGACAAAAATTTACCGTAATGTGAAACATCCGGAGTTAAAATAGTTTGGAAGAATTGTATGATGCAGCAGTGAGCGCTGCAAAATCTGCCGGAAAATTTGTTCAAAAACAGGTCAGTCAATTTAAGCAAGTAGATCACAAGGGACGCGCCGATCTTGTAACAAATATCGATCGCGACTCTGAATCAATGATTGTGAAACACATTTCAGAACGCTTCCCTGAACACGCGATCATTGCTGAAGAAAATGATTACGAGAAACGCGATCACGATTATCGCTGGGTTATTGATCCGTTGGACGGCACGACAAATTATGTTCACGGTTACCGGCACTATGCAGTGTCCATCGCGTTACATATTAAGCGCGAACCAGCGATCGGAGTCGTGTTTGATCCGGCAAATAATGAACTGTTTACAGCGATTCGCGGACGAGGCGCGTTCCTCAATGATCAAAAGATCCAGGTTTCTGAAACTTCACAACTGTTAAATTGTATGCTTGTCACTGGTATCCCTTATGATTTGGACGAGCGCTGGCATCGTTCATTTGATTTGTTCAAGGCATTTTACTACCGGACTCAGGGCGTCCGGCGTGATGGTTCTGCTGCATTGGATATGTGTTATGTCGCCTCTGGACGCTTCGACGGATTTTGGGAGTATAATTTACATCCATGGGATGTTGCCGCTGCGATGCTTATCGTTCAGGAGGCGGGCGGACAAGTCAGCGATTTCCGCAATGGAAAATCATCCATATTTGATGCAGAAGTGCTGGCGACCAATGGCAAAATTCATCAGAAGATGCTGGAAGTCATTCAGGAATTTCCGGGGTTTAGCGACAAAGAAGAATAAGAATGAACTACCTGAAGGCTGAAGCCTCGGGGAATTCTTTAATTAAAAAGGGGCCAAACACTTTTGGCCCCTTTTCTGTGACGTCAACGATTTTCATTTAATTTTACATTGGAATAAAATACTCAAATCCCACGCGAACCGTTGCATAATCCTGAGTCACATCCTGATACCCAACCATTCCAAAAATTTCATATCCCCGTGCTTCCACCACAAACCTTGTTGTCGGATTAATTCGGAAATCCAGGGCAAACGGGACATATAAACCGGTAAAAGTGGCTGTGTCTTCCCCGTTAATTCTTTTATTTGTCGTGTTTGAAAACAGTCCCACACCAAATCCGGTTCGAACACGCAGGCGTCTTGCTGGTGTTCTGAATCCCGCATTAACAAAAAGATCAAACGGGATTGCGCTCATCGAAACTATCTTTTTGCCAAAGGCCTGATATCCAGTTTCCAGACCGCCATTAATTAATACAACTCTTGATTCAGCGATCGTGAATAATTCGGCCGCGGCATTTACACTAATACCAGAACCATACTGCTGGCTGGATAATGCTCCCACGGGAATAACACCACCTAAACCACCACTCAACCTGACTCCCCGATTCGGCTGCGCCAATAAACCAGTACTTATTAACCCGAATACAAACAACAGTGCTATTTTCTTCATTATTCCACTCCTCCGTTATCTTTTCAACCGCTGAATGGCTTAAATCCACCGTTTAATTTCTGTAAAAACCCTTGGAAGTTCCCTGCCTGCTTTATTCAATGAGTACAAGCGTTCTCTGTATTCTATGGCTCATAATGAGTCTGGGAAACCTGAATCTCTAAGAATACCTGAGTTCAGTCTCAAAGGATCTTTGTAATTTTCAATTTAATAATTGCATGTTCTATGCCAAGCGGAACAATTCCTCAAGGCTTGGAGAAAACAGGCACAACGGATGATACATCAGTCATTGGCATAAATCTACATAATGTATTTGTTTAACTCAATAATATAATACATTTATATATAGTCTATTACAAATTTATATAACAGAAATATCAATACCACCCAACTTACGCTTAATAAGGTCCCAATAAGGAAATATTCTGAGAGTTTCATTTTTAGGGTATTGTCACCCTGAAGATCACCGTATCGATATATGGCTTTGATGGTTAGAATAAATCCAATTAAGGAAATATGATTGAGCGAGAGAAACAGAAAGATTAAAAAACGCTCCAGAATACCTATGTATTTCCCTGCATTCTCAAAGCCACTCGGCAAATCTGTTGTTTGGAATTGCGTGATGATAAACTTGATTACCCACATACCACCGATGGTCGCAATGAAAAGTGCAACAACATATACCACGGAATTTATTATCATAAACCTATGTCAACCCTATAAGGTTGATGTTTTAAATATCAACCCCAGAAGGTTGATATTTAGCAGCAATTAGTCGATCAAGGAATTTGACAGCTGAGATGATTTCCCGGACTGAATGCACATTCAGGTGTTTATTGATAGCCTCGGCAGAAACATTTTCTGCTTCAGCAACTTTGTGTACCGAACCAGACTGCGAATACAACTGGTATCTCCGGTAAACCAATTCGTTCCAAGATGAGACAATACTACAAAACAGCATCAGGATCGTATTCATCGAATCAATTGCCGGGTGTTCGCCTTCAATTTTGAACAGCACTCTGTTGCTCCGAAGACTATTCAATGCATTTCTTGCAGATTCGAACGCCTCCCCACGCATCTGGCCGACATTTTCTTTGATATCGGTACTTATACTGCCATAGCCAATTCCAAACTTGACCTTCATTGGATAAAACATTCCAGAGGTATCAAGAAGCAGCCGAAACGGTGCGCTGGATGGTTTAACCAATCCCTGAATTTCATCCCCTGCTGCAATACGAAAATGACTTAACGGATTATACTTTGTATTTATTTGGCTGAGATATCCCGGAATATTCTCCAGTAAGTCTGCAGTATTGATTTCCCGTGATTTGATGATATCACCGGTAATAACAACATACTTTCTGTCCTTCGGGTCCGCCATGAATTTATCCAGACTTGGGAAAATCAAAGAGTGTAACAGCGCAAAGTTAGCAGGAGAAAACCTTATGAGCAATACAACAATTCAAAGAACAACATATTTCCAGGTTTATTTCAGGATTTTAAGGATAAAAGTATTGACTCGTCACTTACGCCTTCAACCCGGTCCAACACTTTCTGTATGCCTTCGGCTGGAATGATAGTCCAGTCCGGCCGATTATTTATTTCATATCCAAGTTCATATACGGCTTTATCCAGGAGAAATGCGTTCAATAATACTTCAATATCTGCGCGGTTATCCGGAATAAATTTGGCGCCATTTACCGCGTTGAGATACGATGTCAGGAATATCCCACTGACGTAATTATACCAAGGTTCAAGCCATGTCTGCAGGTATTCCTTGTCCTCTGGGCGCACGTTCGCGTGCTGAAACAACGCGCTGTATCCTGCATAGTGAAATGAGCGAATCATTCCTGCCACGTCGCGAAAACTGGAATATTTTATACGCCGCTCGCTCGGTGGTCTGCCTGGCTCGCCCTCAAAATCGATGATGACAAAATCTTTCCCGGTGTATAGCACTTGTCCCAGGTGATAATCGCCGTGAATTCGGATTTTGGACGCATTAATCTTTCTGTTGGTCACTTTTTTGTATTGCTCAAGGATGGAAGATCGCTTTTCAAGGATAGGCGCGACGACTTTTCGCTCCGTTTCGCCAAGTGCGCCTATATTTCTATCGATAAATTGCATTTCACGGAGTGCTTTGCTGCGTAATGCCTGGTAAAGCGATCGCTGGTACAATCGTGAAAACGGCTCCGGCCTAAAATCTTTCTCACTAGAATTTGAGAGCGCCAGATGCATCTCACCTGTGCGTTGTCCCAGCAAACTTACGTTATCAAGGAATGGACTGCCGATCAGCTCCTGCATCACTGGGGGAATATCTTCGAACGTAATATCGGTAATGGCGATTTTCGGTAATTCCAGTTCTTCTTCGTCTCTTTTGCGGCTCAGAAGGCGTTCGAAAAATCGTCCAACAGTATCCAGGGTGATAGACCAGGCATCGCCTTCATTTGGGATGAGTCCCTGCATGAGTCCCAGTACATATGGTTCCTGTCCTGGTTTGCGATATTCCAGGCTTCCGATAAACGGTGGTATATAGTCGAATTCGGACTTATCTGTGAGATAGCGGATGAGTTCGGGGTCTGGATTAATGCCCTGTTCAATTTGGCGGTAGAGTTTCAGGAAATATTTTTCTCCATAGAGCAAAGATGAATTACTCTGTTCCGCTTTCAGCACTTCTGAGGAGAGTTCTTCATCTATCGCAATTTTTGATTTTTTTCCAGTGACGGCCTGAAGCGTACCGTCTTCCGTCTGTATTTTTTTTCCTTTGGTAATGGTTTGCAGCAGATCTGCCCGAAAACTTTCGCTGTAAATTGCATCATAGAGAATCCCTTCTTCACCATCGATCTCGAGTCGGGCAATTACACTCTGAGGATTTTCCTCCAGGATTTTTCCTCCGTCAACCTGACTGGCAAATGCCACAGGAAGTGTGTACAAATCCGAGGTTTCGCCGGCGTATTTCACTTCGGCAAACAACAAAACCGTCTCCTCACCATTCATTTTGAAAGGAATACGCTCCTGGATGCGTACGTTCTGAATACCTTTCGCTTTCCCGCCAAACCAACGACGGCTCTGGATATATTTTGGCAGGACTTTTCTTTCAAATTCCGTGCGAACCTTCGACCGGGAACTTGCCGTGAAAACAGTTTGCCAGTTTTTCTTCACTTTGAGTTGGGGAATTTCGGCTTCACTTTCACTGGTTTCTTCTTCTTTCTCCAAACGAAGCCAATAATGATTGTGAGGTCCAAAAGTAAGCAGATATTGCTCATCTTGGATCTGTGGGAATTTTTGCTGCCCGAACACTTCTTCCGGAATGTATCCTTCGTACTCGGAAAGATTTAACCCGGTGACTTGAGTGAATCTTGATAAATTGATTGCCACCAGAATGGCTTCATTCTCGTATTCCCGGATAAATGCCAGAATTTTGGGATTTTCAGGATGCAAAAACTTGATACTTCCCCGGCTGAACGCAGCAAATCGCTTCCGCATAGTGATAACGCGTTTCATCCACCAGAGTAACGACGAAGGATTCCTTTCCTGGTTTTCCACGTTCCGGGACTCAAAATGATACTCTGGATCGATGACAACCGGCAGGTAAAGCTTTTGGGGATTAGCGCGGGAAAAACCGGCATTGCGATCTGCGCTCCATTGCATTGGAGTACGGACACCGTCCCGATCGCCAAGATAATAGTTGTCTCCCATCCCAATTTCATCGCCGTAATAGATAACGGGTGTCCCTGGAAGCGAGAAAAGCAAAATCTGCATCAACTCGATTTTCCGGGTACTGTTGTTCAGCAACGGAGCCAATCGCCGGCGAATTCCCAGATTAATTCGTGCCCGGGGATCCTGCGCATAGACGCGGTGCATGTAGTCACGCTCTTCGTCCGTGACCATCTCCAGCGTGAGTTCATCATGATTCCGCAAAAACATCGCCCACTGCGCATTTTCGGGGATTTGAGGCGTTTGCTCCAGAATATCGACAATAGGAAATCGATCTTCCATCCGCAACGCCATGAACAATCGTGGCATCACGGGAAAGTGAAACGCCATATGGCATTCATCTCCGTTGCCAAAATAATCAGCGGCATCTTCCGGCCATTGGTTCGCTTCTGCCAGCAGCATTTTATCATCATACTTCTCGTCGATTCTCGCCCGCAATTGCTGCAAAAATGCATGCGTTTCAGGAAGGTTCTCACAATTCGTCCCCTCACGCTCGAAAAGATACGGCACAGCATCCAACCGCATTCCGTCAACGCCCATATCGAACCAGAAATCCATGACTTTAAATATTTCTTCCTGAACCTGCGGATTGTCGAAATTCAGATCTGGTTGATGCGAGTAAAACCGATGCCAATAATATGCTTTTGCGACCGGATCCCACGACCAGTTTGACGACTCGAAATCCTGAAAGATAATGCGGGCATCCTCGTATTTATGTGGCGTGTCACTCCAAACGTAATAGTCGCGCTCCGGTGATCCCGGTTCTGCCTCTCTGGCCTGCTGAAACCATTGATGTTGATCTGATGTATGATTGATCACTAACTCCGTGATCACTCTGATGCCTCGTGAATGCGCCTCTTCAAGACATCTTTGAAAATCCTCAAGCGTGCCATAATCCGGATGGACATCGTAGTAATCAGCGATATCGTAACCATCATCGCGCAATGGCGATGGATAAAAGGGCAAAATCCAGATTGCCGTGACACCAAGTTCTTCCAGATAATCCATCTTTTCCAGCAATCCGGCAAAATCACCAATCCCATCGGCATTGCTGTCGTAAAATGACTTTAAATGCACCTGATAAATAATCGCATCTTTATACCAGAGTGGCTGCGATTCCAGTACTTCCTCGGCTTCCATTTAAGCTCAGCGCCTCCCCTTACATGAAATAATCAAAATCGTTTTCCCTGCGCAATCGTCGTCGGATATTAAATATTTTGGCCGGCAACTCTTTCGGATCAAGTTCGATGTAATTGTCATTGCCCTGCCAAATAAATTTTTCATCACTGAAGAGTTCGTGTACCAGATATGCCTGATCTTCCGGAATATTCAAATCTCCCAGCGGAAGGACGACTTTGCCTTCTCTGGTGTGATAGGGATCCAGGTTAATCGCGACGAAAATCATATCAGACAAATCATCAGTTACTTTGCCGTAGCAGAGAATATGCTCGTTGTCAATGTCATAAAATTGCAAATTCCAGTTTTGCTGCAGCGCGGGATGTTCCTTCCTGATAGTGTTTAATTGGGTAATCACATCCCTGATATTTCCTTCCGCCTCTCGATCCCAATCCTTGATTTCATATTTTTCTGAGTTGAGATATTCTTCTTTGCCATCAATCGCTTCATTTTCGCACAATTCGTACGCGGGCCCGTAAATTCCATAATTGGAAGAAAGGGTTGCGGCAAGGACGACTCGCGTGATAAATGCCGGTCGCCCGCCATATTCTAAGCTCTCCGGTAAAATATCCGGCGTATTCGGCCAAAAATTCGGCCGGAAAAACTCACGAACTCTCGTCTGGTATAGTTCTTTCAGATAATCAATAAATTCATGCTTTGTATTCCGCCACGTGAAGTACGTGTAAGACTGAGTATAGCCTATTTTTGCCAGGTGATACATCATCTTTGGTCGGGTGAATGCCTCTGCCAGGAAAATGAGTTCAGGATATTTGGATTTCAATTTCCCGAGAGTCGCCTCCCAAAACCCGAACGGTTTGGTATGCGGATTATCAATGCGAAAAACCTTCACTCCGTGCTTTACCCAAAATTCGATAACACTGTACAATTCATCCCAGAGATTTTGCCAGTCGCTGGTTTCAAAATTGATGGGCAAAATATCCTCATACTTCTTGGGTGGATTTTCCGCGTATTGAACCGAGCCATCCGGTCGCCATTTAAACCATTTGGGATGCTTTTTGACATAGGGATGATCAGGCGAACATTGAAACGCAATATCCAGTGCAATATCGATGTCAAATTCTCTGGCTTTCCTCACGAATTCTTCGAAATCATCCATAGTCCCCAGTTTGGGATGAATCGCTTTGTGCCCGCCCTCTGCTGAACCAATCGCCCAGGGACTTCCAGGATCTCCCTCTTCTGCGGTGACCGAATTGTTTTTCCCCTTGCGGTGGGTTTTTCCAATTGGGTGAATTGGTGGTAAATAGATGATATCAAATCCCATTTCAGCGATATCCGGCAATAATTTTTGCGCGTCTTGAAATGAACCGTGTTTTGTGCCCTTTCCCGCAGATCGGGGAAACATTTCATACCACGAACTAAACAGCGCTTTTTCCCGGTCCACAGTCACTTTGAGGGTTTTATCGTACGTGCTCGCCAATCGTTTATCCGGATATTGGTGCATTAATTCGGTCACGGCCGGACTGGTTGCCAATTCGACTAACACCTGTTGGTCATCACCATTTCTTAATTTTGTTGAGAGCGCGTCCAGCTCCCGGGCTTTCTGTCCGGTTGCCCGCATAATCGCTTCCTCGATGATATCCGCACCGATCTGCAGATCAACAGACACATCCTGGCCATCTTCCAGTTTCTTTTGGATATCCTGTTGCCAGGTTAAAAAATGGTCAATCCAGGCTTCGATTGTATATTCGTATTCGCCTAATTCGGTGACGTGAAAACTGGCTGTCCAACGGTCATTTTCCAAAGATGTCAATGGCGCAGTGCTCCAATCATCATGATCAGAATGCCGGTATTTCAGCTGTGCACTGATTTTCTCGTGTCCGTCGGAAAATATATTCGCACGGACTTCAACTTGTTCATCTCGGACTCGCTTAATCGGGAATTTTCCCCCGTCGATTTCGGGTTCGACCTGTGAAATAACCACACGTTTTCTGCCATCATTGTACACGATGTTTTGCCTCATACATTTGGATTACAAAATTTGGGTTAGAATAAATTGGATTTGCGATTGTTCGGAGCAGTAATCTCTGGAAAAAATTGATTTTTGTCCCTGCCATCTGTCTCTTTCGCTCTCACAATGAGTAATAAATTTAGACGCTGGGAGGGACAATCTCAAACTGTGGCAGGTCGATGAAAATTATAACGTTATGAGTTGTGTATTGATTTTGGTTAGAAGAGGTGTTGTCTTAGAAATTCGAAGATATTCCCCTTGGCCCTCATAGAACCAATGTGTTACTTTTCTTCAGTGCTATTCCTCACAGTACGGGGAGCCTTCGCTGACACTCGGGATAACAGTATTCAACTATTTCGCACTCTTTTTCGTCACCGCAAGATGGACATGCACGTACCCGGCAAACATCACTTCTTTTAGTGGTGTCATTCCAAGTTTCTTCGCAACGCCCAGGGATGGTTTATTCTCCGGGCGAATCAACGAGCATACCGTGTTCATGTGCAATGCATTGAACGCATAATCGCGAACGGCGGTGGCTGCTTCGGTAGCATAATAATTCCGCCAGTACGGTCGCTGAATCAGATAGCCTATTTCGTCACACACTTCACCTTCGATTATATGTCGCACCAATCCGATCTGACCGATCGGATTTTGATTCTCCCGATTTATCGCAAGCCACAGGCCATAACCATCTTTGGCATATCGATTTTGTTGACGACGAATCCATTCGGCTGCTTCATCTCTGGAATACAATTTGGGGTAATATTTCATGACTTCAGGGTGGCTCAGCATTGCAGCAATGAAATCCAGATCCTTCATGGTCATTTCACGGAGAGTGAGTCTTTGCGTGGTTAAAACAATATGTGAATTGCTGGCATTCAATTTATCAGTAATCAGCTGTAATTTATCTGCATAAATCTGATATTATAATTTCCGCCTGAATGAACGATTGGCCAAAATATAATGGACCGATTACCGCAACAACATAAGTCGTTGCGTACGATGCTGTCCCTCAGCCCGTAATCGCAAAAGATACATTCCACTTGCCACTGGATTTCCATTATCATCGAGTCCGTTCCAGCGAACCTGATAATTCCCGGCTTTTTGAATTGCACTGACTAATATCGCTACCTTTTCTCCTTTGAGTGAGAAGATGAACAAGTCAACCGGACTTTCGTGAGTGAGTGAATAGCGAATAACTGTCGAACTGTTAAATGGATTTGGGTAATTCGGTTTCAGTGCAAATTGTGTCGCAATTGTTCCGTCAGTAACAAGATTTGTCGGTGAATCCTGGATCACAAAATCAGAACAGCTATCTTCATAGTCGGAGCCGTTGTTGACCATTACAATTTTTATTCGTCCCTGATCTGTTTGTATATCAGGAACTGTCCAGTCATATGATGTCTGCTCAACTGGAATGTCTGACTGGATTGACGTCCAATTCACTCCACCGTCTGACGAGAAAAAGAGATCCCAATTCAGTTGATCGTGGGCAATAATAATATGCCATTGGATTGTGATTGTCTCGCCGACGTTAAACGATTCTCCGCCACTGGGATAATCTAATCCAACATGTGCCCGTGCAGGGTTAAAAGAAAGAACTATAATGGTGAATAAAATACTGACTGATTTCATATGATTCCCCTTTCATCCATCGACCTGATGATGTTGTATTTCCGATGCTATCCAGGAAGTACGATTAGAGAGCCGCTTACACCACACGACTGATCTTTACCTCCTGAAAATATACAATTGGGGAAGCCCTTAATTTGCAACAGTATTCGGATTATAACGATAAAAATTCATAATGCAAAATAGTCATCAAATATACTTGTGTTTTAGGTAGATAAAATGGCAAATTTCATGTCGAGATAACGCACTATTATCATTTTTCTCCCATTTTTTTAACAGATACATTAAGCGATTCATAGTCCTGAGAGGAGTGTCATTATGCAACATTGTAAATCATTCAATTTGGTAGTAGTTATCTGTGCTTCATTTCTGCTTGCTATCATGTTCTCGGGCACGAGTTGCTCCTCAGCGGAAAAATCGCTGAATGAGGATTCAGGACTAAGTAATAATGAATATCTCCGCGATTGGTACGTATTAGGGCCAATTCCCGTCCTTGAAGATACGAGTCAGACACCCGATGTTTCCCAGCAACACAATGCATTTTCAGATTTGCTCCCAATGGAAAACCTGGATGAAATCACAACAGGTTATGTCACCAAAATTAATTCAACGCCGTATCTATGGAAACGGATTCAATCTGAAAACGCGATTGTAGATTTCACCACAATTTTTCAACCCCTGAATTACGCTTATGCATACGCCTATACCGAAATTGATATGCCGGAAGACAAAACCGTCTTGTTCGGACTTGGAAGTGATGATGGAGTCAAGGTATGGATTAACGGGAAACAAGTTCACGAAAACTGGATTGGACGTGCGGTACATCCTGATGATGACCTTGTCAAAATTGACCTGAAAAAGGGATTAAATTCCATCCTTGTTAAAGTTCAAAATATGGAATACGATTGGGGTTTTTCATTACGTCCACTCAATCCAAAGGACCTGGCAGAACGATTTGTCCGGTCTGCCGGCCGCGGAAATGTGGAGGAGGTACAAACTCTTCTGGATGTAGGTGTGGATGTAAACTCCCGAATCGGGCCAGGCCTCTCTGCTTTCAACGCTGCAAAAATTGGAGGACGTGACGATATTGTTCAATTGCTGATTGATCGGGGTGCAGACACTTCTAAACCAATGCCTCCCCCGGAATTACTTGCAGACTCACTGCTGGCTCGAACCATCGCCGGTGATTCCCCTGGTGCAGAAGTACTTGTTTCACAAAACGGATTGATCCTTTATGAAAAGGCGCTTGGATTAGCCGACATTGGAAACAGGGTCAAAGTAACTCCGGATACCAAATTCAGAATCGGTTCTGTGACAAAGCAATTCACCGCGGCTGCCATCCTCAAATTACAGGAGGAAGGCAAACTCAATGTGAATGATGTGGTATCAAAATATATCCCAGATTATCCCCGTGGCGATGAAATTACAATTCACCACTTGCTCACTCATACATCAGGGATTCATAGTTTCACAGAAAAACCGGATTTTATGAAAACTGTGACCATGGAGAAAACACCGGACGAAATCATCAGTATGTTTAAAGATGATGACTTAGATTTCAATCCTGGTGATAATTGGCACTACAGTAATTCCGGATATTTCCTGCTGGGATATCTGGTTGAGAAAATCTCTGGACAAAGTTATGGTGAGTATTTGCATTCGACCTTCTTCGAACCGCTTGGTATGGAAAATACCGGCGTACATAATTCCAGTGAAGTGTTATCCAATGAAGCGTACGGCTATTCATACGGAAATGGGAAATTTCACAAGGCGCTCAATTGGGATATGTCTCAGGCTGGTGGCGCTGGTTCTCTCTATTCGACTGTGTACGATCTTTATCTTTGGAATGAAGCGATTTTCAGCGGGAAAGTATTATCGCAAAATAGTATGAAAGCTGCCTTCACTCCCGCCACTTTGAACGATGGACGTATTCCAAAAAGTTTTGGAACCGGGTATGGCTATGGTTGGCAAATTACTGAATATCGTGGTTTAAGGGAAATTTCACATACGGGAGGATTACAGGGATTTATTTCAGCGCTCATCCGGTATCCGGAACAGGAGATTACTGTCGCAGTGGTACACAACAGTCTTCCATCAAACAACGTGAGCGCGAGCCAAATTGCACAGAATATCGCTGAGTTCTATTTTTGGCAAGAAATGGCAAGCCAGGTCTCCCCTGTTGTTGATTCCAGTGTAGATGTTTCGACGTATGACGATTACGTGGGGCAATATGAATATCCAACGGGCGCTCTGATGCAGATAACCGTTGAAGGTGACCGGTTGTATGCTCATTTAGGTGGACAACCAAAATCGGAGATATTCCCCAGTACACGGGATGAATTTTTCTGGAAGGCTGTAGATGCCCAGGTTCGTTTTGTTCGGGATGCGTCAGGGAAAGTCATCGCACTTATCCACACACAAGGCGGTCGTGACTTTGAAGCGCCTAAAGGCGACATTCAGCCCATTGCAAAGGTTGATCCGGTAATTTATAACGATTTTGTTGGCGAATATGAACTGTCTGCAAACATGATGTTAACAGTGACTACACACAATGGGCAGTTGTTTGTACAGGCAACCAATCAGCCGAGATTTGAAGTCTTTCCCCGCTCAAATAATGAATATTTTTACAAGGTTGTTAAAGCAGACATTCTCTTTGATCGAGACGAATCAGGGAAGGTGATTGAACTGATACTTAATCAGGGAGGTGCGAAGTATACAGCGGAAAAAAGATAACTATCAGAATATTCGTTTAAACTATACGGCGCCTCTAATTATCTTTGGCAAATAATATTATTATTTTAAATATTTTTGCTTTTCTTATTTGTGTTTAATTCTTATAATTGAACGCCTCATGCAGATTATCTGATACAATACCTGTTTTCCAATCACGATATCGCATCTTGAACCTGAAAAAGAGGTTATATTCCAAATATCAATCAACGATAACTAGGAGAATGAAATATGACTAAAAAGGTCTTAATAGGTCTATTTGTATTACTGGGAGTTGCACTGGTAAACACTGCAAACCTTCAGGCACAGGATAATAACGCTCATGTTTTCGTGGTCACGACACTGAAAATGAATAATGGTGCTGGTATGACCTTCGCTCAGCAAGATTCGATGCTTAACGAGCAATTGATGATTGATAAAAAAAATAAGTACATCGTGAGCACGAAATTGATGCGGCATTATTACGGAAGCGATTCTCGTGATGCCGTTGTCATGCGCGAGTATAAATCATTTGGTGATATTGATAAGGCCGGAGAGGAAGACCAAAAACTCTTTGAAAAGAAATATCCCAAGGAAGCAGATCGAATGGCAGTTGGCGAAAGGTATAGAAAAGCTGTCTCCTGGCACAAAGATGAAATCTATCGAGGCATTTCATCTGATTAATTCACAATAGATAATTTCAATATTCACCAAAAAACAGTGCGCCCTTGCCTCTCAGAGGCAAGGGCGCAATTGTTTTCAAATAATATTTGATTCTATATGGGTTTAATAATGCGAATGGTGCTGCCTGATGCACTAAGCGAGATTATTTTGCCGCACGACGCACCGGCCGAAGTAATTTTGACAGTTGGTTTTTCAAATTCCTCCAGGTGATTTTCCATAACCGTCGCAATGTCCCCGGTATTTAATTTTACCGCACTACCAACCGGGTACGGGTACATTTTGTTGAGCAGCGTATCCACGACCATGGGATCGAAATGCCTTCCGCGCTGACCAGCAATGTACTCGAGTGCGTGTGCGTGCGGGAGCGCTCGGCGATAAACCCGGTCAGAGGTCATCGCATCGAATACATCTGCAACTGCTATAATTCGACCAAATTGATGAATGTCTTCACCTTGAATCCCGTCGGGATAACCCGTGCCGTCCCAACGCTCATGATGCAAACGGCTGCCAATACTGATAATCGGTGATACATCCATCTGATTTAACAGCAATTTAAATCCGCTACCCGGATGTTTCTGAATCTCTTCAAGTTCTTCTGCGGAAAGTGAGGCAGGTTTCTGCAAAATTTCTGATTTTACAAACGTTTTCCCGATATCGTGAAAGAGTCCAGCTTTGATCAGGTTGCGAACCTCAACCATATTCAATCCACTCTGCATACCAAGAAATCCAGAAAGCACTGCCACGTTGACTGAATGCTCAAACGTATAACTGCTTACACATTTCAGATTCACGAGATCAAGCGCAAGGCTATTGTTGTTCTCAATCTCTGTAAAAATTTCATTGGAGATAGCATCAACCTGGTGAACTAGATTACGGTACGACTTTTTTGACCCGTTTCGAGGGATCGTTTCAAACATCGATTGTACGACTACAACAGCGGAATGCCGTATTTTACTCGAAATCACTTCCGGGAGTTCTAAATCCCGGTCGTGCTCCGTGAATACTATTAAACTCTGATACCCTTGTTTTTTAAGCCGGTCAATATAATTTTGAGTTAGCTTTATTCCCTTACGAAGAAGAATTGAACCCTTCTCGCTAAAAATTGTTTGCCCCAGATACGAGCCGGGACGAACATCGTCAATCGCTTTATAACCCATCCAGAATTAACCATCCAACCCTTCTTGTTGGGCTTTGAGTAACTCATCAACCAGATGCTGCCGTTTTTCACCGTCCTTCGTGGTCGCATTCGGATCGTGTGGCCGATATTCCTTTTCCCGAATCTCAAAAGTCTCCCCCATAATCAGCATCAGGGATTGTAATTTGTCTTCGATCTCACCGAGAATAGTGTTCGCGTGATTAATCTGCTGAGATGTAATATCCTGGAATTGTAATGCGTCCATCAGTAAAAAGCTATCGTTCTGACATTCTTCTGCATTCTGTTTGATTTTAGTCACCGTGGATTTTGCTTCTTCCGACCATTCTGGTTGCTGTGCCAATAGGTCGTCAGCCAGAGAGGCGGATTCCATTTCGCGGTCGGTAATACCTTCAATGATATCCAGCATTTGATGGGTCGCTTTTTCTGTCTCCTTCGTCACCTTATCGAGTTGCTCTGACGCCAGCGGCATTGAGTTTGACGATTCAACCAGCGGTTTCCGAATCGAACGAAAATTCTTAATCATATTATTGACAGAGACGATGAGTTTCATAAACTCATCAATAACCTGCTGCGAAATTTCACTATTCTCTTGTTTACTCACTTGTGCCTCCTCAAGCAAAAATCTCGTTTATTTTTTCTTTCAATACCTGCGGCGTAAATGGTTTCACGATATAATTCGATGCTCCAGCCTGAAGAGCGGCTACCACATCCTGTTCTACGCTTCGGGTGGTGACCATTAAGATTGGCACCTCAGAATAATCTGCGTGTGCCTTGACGCGCTTAATAAAATCCAGCCCATTCATCTTTGGCATATTCCAATCAGTGATGATAAAATCGATGGTACTGTTTCCCAATGCTGCAAGCGCTTCCACACCGTCTTCTGCTTCCTCAACATCATCGTAGCCCAGCCGTTTTAAAGTATTTCGTACGATCCGACGCATGGTCGGTGAGTCTTCTACAATTAAAATTTTCATAAGTATTTTCCTCTGACGATCTTCTGGTTATTCTCTGAATTAGTCCGCGATTATTCTCTAACGCGTGGAACGGGTGTCAGGATGTTTGGACTAACCCTCCCTGCGAGAGACTGATAAATTCCAACGATTTTTCGATCTCTGCATCGATATTCACCGAAAAATTGTCCCAGTCCACCGATTCCATTCCAATGGTATGTTCCAGCAGTACATTTACCGCCGGATGCTCTTCGTAAGTAAAGTCGAAAATTTCTTGATTCTGATGTGCATCCATTAGTGCATTGGCCAAAGAAACCACTGCAACGAGTTGAAAATGTTCTTCGGCATCCGCGGGCGCGTGGTGATATGTAATGGCCGTCCGTAACTTATTGGGTAAATGCCACCGCGCTGCCAGCCAGCCACCGACATGCCCGTGATGGAATCCAAACGCGCTCATTTCCAATGACCAGAGCGCTTCTGATCCCGACTCGGCTTTTTGATACAGCGCAAGGTACTCGTCCTCCAGCTGGTTGAACATGACCATTTTGCCGATATCGTGGATCAGTCCGCCGACAAACTCTTCCCCGGCGAAATGCAGGTTAAACTGCTGGGCGAGTGTTTTCGAAATCTGTCCGGTAGCGGCCGAATGTTTCCAAAACTCGTGCAAATCAATCGAATTGTGGTTTTCGCCTTTGAAGAGTTTAAACACCGAAAGTGAAAACACCAGATTTTTGATTTCTTTTATCCCAAGGATGACCAGCGCCAGCCGCAATGAACTGATTTCCTGCGCCATCCCATAAAATGAGGAATTGACTACTTTCAGTACCGTCGAGCTTAACACTGGATCCATTTCGATCACCGACTCGATTTGTCGCATCGAAGTGGAAGCATCATTGACCATTTGAGTCAACTTCACAGCAACATCCGGTAACGTGGGAAGCCGGTTTACCTCCGTAAAAGTTTGCTCGATTCGTCTGCGATGGATTTCATCAATCACAGTGTTATCCTTCCTGTATAAACGGTCATTTTTATCTATTTGATCTTTCACTTTCACTCGGACTGGGTTTTTCCCTTCTCCATTTCAGGATTTTCTTCCTGAAACAAATCGATGAGTTGTTGTCGGGAAAAGCGCCATTGTCCTCCAATTTTGATGGCAGGGATTTCTCCCTCTTTGGCCAGCTTATAAATGGTACGTTTTTTAATACGCAAAAATTCTGCTGCCGCGTCAATGTCCATGATCTCTTGAGACATGCAAAGTTTTCCTTAATGAGATTGGCTTATGACTATTATCGGCAAGCATAGGAAATTATTTAGCGGTTTTTGAGATAAAATGTCAAAATTTGCAAAGTAAAAGGTACAAAACAGGGAAGGCCTGGAACGATATACTTTCTGTGCAGAGACTTACAATTCAGAGGTTTGGAAATTACTCTCCGGTTTTGACAGTGCTCAGAAACTGATAAATTTTATCAGCGACTGTTTTTACGACTTCTGAACTCTCGTACATTCCCTTTTCCAGGTTTTGCCGAATATTTAACAGATCGGATTTCGTCAGATTCGCCTGGTCGGGAGAGACATTGGCAATTACATCGGTTGCAAGATCAGAGGCAGAGAGCGGACTGTTTGCTGAAAGATGTTCTCCAATGATGTTTGCCACTTCATCCAAAACTTTGGGTTGTTGATAATAACCGGACTCAACCCGGTCACGCGCTAAAGCAACCGCATCTTCGCGAATGGACGGCATTTTTTTGAGAATCTCCACCGAGTCCTGAATTAATTGAGCGGACTGCTGCAGTTCCCGGGCTTTGTCAGAAATCTGAGTGGTATCACTGCCACTTTTGGAAACCGCATCTGCCGGACTATTTTCACTTGTCTTTTTTTGTTCGACTTCTTTCTGCCGAAGTTTCTGATTTTTCAGATAATTATTTGTGAGTATATCGCGTACTCTCATCACGTCCTTCTTTCAGTTAATGAGTTTTGTCCAAAAAACGGGCACTCTTAGTGGGTGTGTTATTAAAGTAACTTCGCAGTAATTTGTTTCCGGTTCTGACCTTATTTAAATCGTTCTGAACGTTGGCTTTGACTTTCAGCGCGATTTCTTTATTTCTGGCTTCATAGTCAATGATTTTCTGCAGAAGATCCACCATCACCCGGATTGTCTCTTCGAACTCTGTATGCTGTTCTTCGTTCATTGCCCGGATAAAATCCGGATTGTTCGCTTGCAACTGGTTCATCTCTTTGTCCAGATGATTCACTTTTTGCTGAAGATCGCTTTTTTGTTGCAGAATTGATAACAATTCCTTCACATCCCTGCTTTGGAGCGCGTCACGTTCTAACACGGAAATATCAAAGAATTGCTGGAAGTTCAATAATTTATCCTGCAAAAGGTCCAGGAAAATCTCTGAGATGCTCCAGGAATCAATCTGAGAAAAATGTGACATAATTCTCACCCCACCTGTGTTTGGATTACATCGTGTGATTTGGTTATCGTCGCAAAAGCGTCCCGCAATTCTGATAAAATTCTCCGGGATTCGTCAAGCGCCTCCATGTTTTTGTTGATGTCCGCATCGACAACCTTCTGCAGTATATAGACATATAATGATTGAAGCCGGTCAGCGATTTCACCGCCTTTATCAAAATTCAGAGACCCCATCAGTTCAGTGACGATGTCTGAGACCTTAGTCAGCGCCCTGGATTTCTGCTCAAAATTTTTATTCTGGTACGCATCCTTGGCGATATTGAGATTTTTCAGCGCTCCATCGTAGAGCATAACCACGATCTTCCCTGGGGAAGCCGTCTGAATTTCTCGTTGCTTGTAAAATGATGCCTGTTGTCGATACATATGATGTCCTCCGCTTGTTTACATATACTTTGTCATCAGACCGTTTAGCTGGCTTGCCAGCCAATTGCTCTGAGCGTTTAACCCACTGACGGTCGATTCCATTGCCAGGAACTGTTTCACAAGGTTTTGCCTCTTGATTTCCAATTGTGACTCTTTCTGAGCAACATCATCATCGAAGTTCCTGATTGAATCATTCAGTGAATTAATCTTCTGACTCACATATCCATCATATATATCGACCACATTGTATAAATCTTGATACATTAATTCGCCGACACCGTAAGAAACTGTCATTTTCCCGACATTTCCGGTGGCTGAGCCGGTGTACCTGACGACTAATCCGTCAATATTCGCCTGACCGGAATCTCCGGTTAACACTTGCCCTTTTCCTGTCGCCACTTCACCGTTTATTGTGCCAGAGATGTCAACACCAGTGTACGTTCCACTGGCAACTCCGAATGCTGCATCCGCTGTCAGGTCAAAACTGGAACTGCCGTAATTATCATTGGAGATCACCAGTTCATTGGAGGCAGATTTCGACGCGGTGAGTTCCATCTGGTATCGGCCCTGTACCGTTTCGTCCATCGTGCCGAATGCAAGGCTCCCTGCACCGCTGTAAGTCATGGTCAATCCCAGTTGGCTGGCGCCGTTCGTATTGTCCTCCAGTTGAATTTTCCCAGTGGAATCGACGGAGGCAGTGACTTTGCCATTAAATGTATCTTCAATGGATTGTAACAGGTCGCCAACTGTTTGAGTCGCAGGATCAGAAATTGTGAACGTTGCTGAAACAGTTCCACCGGAGCGTGTCGCACCGGTGATGCCGATAGACTCATCTGTCGCCAAATCGTTGGTTCCTGATCCGGTGGTATCAATCTGATCAAGTGTGGTAGCGCTGGTAATGGCGTTACCGCCCAAATCTGTATGTCCCAGAGATTCAGACAGCGTCTCCCTGTATGCTGTGTTAAACTCGGAATTCATCGCGGCGATAATGGTATCCAGCGAATCACCGGCGTTGAAATTAAACGAAGCCGTGCTGGAACCCGCCGTCAATTGAATCGCACCGGCAGTTGAAAGCCCGCCACTGAGATCTGTGGCGCCGGTTACTGATGCTCTGGTGGCCGCTTGAGTAATATTGACATCATATATTCCGTCGTTCGTATCTCTGGAATGAGTAATGTATTGAATTTGGCTATTGGCCGAAGTTCCCGTTCCAATAAAAAGTTCCCGGACATCCTGAAAATTCGTTTGAATCGCGTCCGTGAAAGCGGAATCATCCAGGCTGAGTTTCCCCTCGTTGTCCAGGTTAACGCCAACCATTCCGAGGGTCGTATAATTCCCTGTAATATTCTGTACCTGCTGGACAATCACACTTCTCACATCATTTTGAACCGAACGCAGAGTTCCGTCTCCAAACAGCGGCCCACCAGGACCATTTTCTTCAGAATAGCTGAACTGTTGGCTGATAGTCTTACTGATATCGTTATACGCACTGATAAACTTGTTCACTTCTTTTTTTATCGCATTAATATCTCTGGAAACATTTACAGTAACAGTGGTGCCTGTCTCGGCGCTCAATAAATCAAGATTCACGCCTTCAATAGCATCATTGATAGTATTGCTTGCCCGGCTAATGACGACTCCATCAACAGTAAGGGACGCATCCCGACCGGACTGCAATTCCATTGATCGACCTTCTGTCGCTGCGGTCATCGTACCGAAATCCAGAGTTCCGCCGCCTTCATTGTTGCTCACGACATCGATAGTCATCTGGCTGTCACCGGAAACCAGGTCCTTCAGGATAAGCGTTCCGGCAGTATTGCCGTCAGTTCCGTCACTGATGTATGCATCAACGTTGGCAGAACCGCCATAAGCATTCTCAATTGATGTCAGCAAATCGTTGACGGTATTTGTTGCCTTATCTGTAATCGTGAACGTTGAATTGACTGCATTACCGTTATGATCCGTTCCGGAAATTGTGATCGTATCTCCGTTTGTAATATTATTTGCGTCACCGCCGGTGTTGATAGATCCAAAGGTTGTTGCAGAAGAAATTGCCCCACCACCGGCTGCAGTGGTCGCGGTATTGGCGACATCACTTGAGTGCAGTTCATTGATATCCTGAAATGCATTTTCTACAAATCCCAGCGTTTGCAGGATATTGTTGGAATCGACGAAATTGGTGGAGCCGGATACATCGATGCGATAAATCGTATTTCCACCGGAATCCTCTTCGGAAACCACCGAAGCGGATAACCCAGTTGCGGCTTCAATCTTGCCAGCGATGTCGACCAGTGAATCTGTGGAAAGATCGATGTTAATTGCCTGGCCGCCAATCTGAACGGTTCCGCTTTGTGCGTTTGAAAGTCCTACTGCACTTCCAATTGCCACACTTGCGTTTTGAAAACCATCGGATTTGGCGCCGTCACTGGTTTGTGTCCGCAACGATGATGTTGAACTAGTCAATCCAAGATCTTGCAAAACACTTGTTCCGTCGCCGGCGAGAAGATCGAATCCCTCTGCCCCAGGCTCTTGACTTGTTAATACCAATCGAAAATCATTGCTTGAAGATTCAAGAATTGACGCCGTCACCTGAGTGGCATTTTCACCGGAATTGGCGTTATTAATTTTTGTGCGAATATTCTGCAGAGTATCTGTGGCATCAAGAGAAACAACCTGTCCGTTGATAAGCATTTCGCCGGACAAGTTTAAACTTTCATCTTTGGCGGAAAAACTCTTTGAGGAAATTTTTTGTTTTTGTGCTACCTGATTAACGGTGATATCGTAAGTACCAGGAGCGGCGTTTTCATCCAGGCTCACATTTAAAAGATCTTCGGGTTTTGTACTCGAGGACGATGACAAACTGCTAGAAAACCGGGCAAAAGCATCAGAAGTCCGTAAAGTTTCGGAGGCAGTCCGCAAGCTCGTGATTTGCGTGTTGATATTCTGCCATAACTTGACTTTTTGTTGGTATTCTGCCTGGCGTTGCTGTATCCGGTCAATCGGCCGATGCTCAATCTGCATCAGCTGGTCGACAATACTCTGCCAATCCAATCCTGATCCGAGTCCACTGACACTTGTCACTGGCATCGACTTATCCTTCCTCGTCAATTAAAGCGCCGATTGCCGAACGAATTTTTCCGAACAGATCCAATAACCTCTCCGGAGGTACCGATTTGATAATCTCACCGGTATCAAGATCCTGAACCTCGACCATCAATTGGCCGCTGGATTCGTGTACTTTAAAATGAAGACTTTTCTGTAAATGCTGCATATCGTTATTCACCTGATTTAGCGTATCCCGGATTTCACCAATCTTCCATACCGGATTGGATTTATTAGAAGCAACAACTCCCTGCCTGGGTTCAGTTTGTTCGAGAAGCAACGCCGAAGACTTCTTTTCTGTTATTGTTTTCTGCCGATAATCATATCCTGTGTAATCCGACATCCCGATTCGGGAAATTTCACTCGTCATAGCGACCTCAAATGAATTCTGTTAGATAGCAGACAAGGGGAAGAGCACCATTGTCTCTTCCCCTTCACCTGCTGCCCATATTTCAGGGCGATTTATCTGTTGTAGTGCTACTTTATTAGCCCAACAGAGACAACGCTGCCTGAGGCAATGCATTCGCCTGAGCAAGCATAGCGGTACCAGCCTGCTGCAGAATCTGCGCCTTTGTGAAGGAGGTCATCTCTGATGCGATATCTGTATCACGGATCACCGATTCAGACGCCGTGGCGTTCTCAATCGAGGTCGCCAGGTTCGCAGACGCATAACCCAGTCTGTTCTGGTTCGCACCGATATTTGCACGGGCAGAGTTAACAGTATCAATCGCAGAATCGATGGAATCCATTGCATCCTGAGCACCAGTCAATGTCGTCAGACTAAGACTATCTAAACCAAGATCACTCGTCCTCACACTATCAATACTGAAATCGAGCTGGTTATTGTCATTGTTTGATGCGCCAACCTGGAAAGTTCCACCTGAAGCATTGACAGAAATACTATTAGATGCCAAAGTTGCACCGACTGCATCCAACTGACCATTGGTTGCTCCGCTTGCAATACTGAAACTAATATCAAATGCGTCAAAGTTTATCGTACTCCCAGCAGATAAGGTTGCAGTTTGACTTAGTTGTCCGCCGTTGACAGTAGCTGTAATAGTTACAGTATCGTCAGTGGCGCTTGCAGAAACAGAATAATTCAGTGCTGGATCTGCATGAGACACATCAAACCCAGAAATGGCAATTGTACTATTAGTCGTTAAAGTACTAAGTTCAGAACTTGTCTTGCCATAACCATCCAATAGTGAGGTACCCGAGTAGGTTGTTGATTGTGAAATCCGGTCAATTTCAGAGATCAACTGTTGGGCTTCAGCATCGATGTCACTGCGGTTACCGGCAACATTATCAGAAGCAGCCTGTGTTGAAAGTTCTTTCAAACGAGTCAGCATATTGTGAATCTGATCCATTCCACCTTCAGCCGTCTGCAACATTGCAGTTGCCTGCGAAGCATTCTGAGATGCTTTCCTGAAAGAGGCAATATCAGCACGAAAACCCTGTGAAATAGATAAACCTGCCGCATCATCAGCCGCCTTGTTAATCCGGAGACCGGATGAAAGTCGCTGAAGTGATGTGGAAAGCATGTTCTGACTTTTGTTTAAATTCCGCTGCGCGTTCAGGGCAGCCACGTTATTTGCAACTCTTAAAGCCATAATTCATTCCTCCTTGAATGATTAGTTTTGATTTGCGTCCTTGCAATTTGATGATGGCCATCATCGTTTCTAATAGTATTATCGACCATCTATCCAAATTCTTTAGCTTAAATTTCAACTATTTATATTTATTTGAGTTAACTAAAGATTATGTGAATTGGGATCTTTGCTGCAGTACAGGGAATTAGCTTATATAAACCACACCCCATGTTATGCATAGTGAGAGTTACTAGCACACTATAATGCCTGAAGCAGGCGTGTACATTTTTCCGCCGCCTCTTCATTTCCTATAGCAAGGAAAGATTGTTTTAGATTAACAAGGGAATGCTGATTTGCACAATTGTTTTGAAGTAATTTATTGTAATACACAATACTTTTTTGATAATCTTCTGTGGCAAAGTATTGATCAGCCACTTTTTTCACCATATCAAAATTCCCAGTGAGTCTGAAAGCGATTTCATACGCAGTTTGCAAATAGTAATACTGTCCAGATTTATTATAATTCTCTCCTAATAATTCATAGACTTTTGCTAATTCTGAAAAATCGCTAATCTCTTTATCATATTTGATGTTATTGATTTTTAGTAACACATCAGTTACAGTAATAAAATTATTGATGTCTTCTGTTTCTAATAGATAATTAGATAGTATCAAAAGAGCATTTTCTGGTAGTTCATTAAAACTTTCTATGTTATCTAAAAGAGTCTCAAATTCTTCACGTAATAAAGGAGTATTGTTTTCAGAGTGAGCTGCTTTCAGTAAAATCGCCTTGAAAGACAAACTATTACAGATGCTCTGAGAAAGTTTATCTTTGAATTTGAAAATTAATAATGGTTTACCAATCTTTTGAAAATTTTCAGCAAGGTTATCCAGGAGTTGAATTTGTGCATCATCTGAATCTGGGAGATAATGAATGAATTTCTTTATAACATCAAAAGTAAAATTACTCTCAATCATCCATTCAGCTAGCGGATACAATAATTCAGTTTTCCTATCTAGTTTCGTAAATAACTCAATGCTTACTGGCACAATAATCGAAGATTCATTCGCTGTTTTTGCATTTTTTAAAATTTCATTTTGCAATTTCTCCTCGGAAAATATTTTAGACTTGACTTCATTCCATAATTTCCAAAAAGTATCAAATTCCTTGAGTACTAAATAGGAACTCAACAACCAATACTGAACGGCCTTATAACTCGATTCATCTGTGTTAAATATGAATTGGCCACCAGCTCTCACAGGATCTTTTGCAATTATTTCGTATGACTCCAAATATTTTAAGGAATTCTTTTTTACCTCTATAAAGTCTTTTTCTTGTAGTGCTATATTTATTAACCTAAAGTACAATCCTATATCATATTTATTTAATTTTAAGCCACGATAAGCCCACTTTTTGGCTACATCCAGTTTCTGTTTGGTTATGTAACAACCGCACAGTGTATAATACGCTGAATTATAAAGTTTGTTATTTGGTAAATTATCTGGCATTAGTTCTATTGATTTTTCAGAATATTCAATAGTTTTATCTATCATTTTCTTGGAGCCATACGAGTTAGCTAAATAAAAATATGCTTCAAAATCATCCGGGTTTTCATTGATGCGTTGTTTCAACAGATTTGTTGTACGGACAAACTTGGCATCCATTTTTGCCTGATCCAGATCGTAGCCATAGTGATGAATTTCAAGATCAGAATTTACGGGACTCTCGTTATATACCGGTTTATTGTGTACAATTCCTTCGTAATGAATCCCCACGTCATTTCGAAATAGCCGGGCGCTTTTAAACCGAACGTTCTCCGTCTCATCCCGTTTATGATCTACAACTGTAGCTAGTACAGCATTGACGTGTTCTCTTAGATTCGCAAGATGATTTTTAATCTTTTCCACAGAAAGTTTTTCTGCATCAACTCTTTCATCAGCATCGATAATTAAAAACCAATCACCCGTTGCATAACTAATCGATTGGTTCCGATGCTTGCTAAAATCATTCTCCCAGGTATGATGATACACTTTTGCACCAAACGATTCTGCGATCTCAACCGTTCGATCTTCTGATCCGGTATCGACGACAATTATCTCGTCCACGACATCTTTAATGCTCTCAAGACATTGTGGTAACATTTCTTCTTCGTTTTTAACCATCATGCAGGCAGAGATTTTTACCATTTTATAGTGTCCTAACTCCTCAGATTAAACATTATTGAAATAAATTGTAATATTTTTGGGTTATTTCGATAACTTTCTCAATATTATCCAAATTAAATGTTCTTGCTTTACCAGATTCATTTATTCGATGATTTCTTAGATTATTCCAATGCTTTTCTCTATACCTGATTCCACACCAATGTGTTAATGAGCCTATTTTACTTTCATCATTGAATATTTCTTCAAATTTTATGAATTGTTTACGTGAATCTGGTATTTCTGCAAGTAACTTTGTAATTTTATCGTTAATAGCTAAATAAGCGTATGCATTTTTCTCAATTATACTATTTCCCATTACAGGAATCCTTATATCTAAGTTATCACCGACTCCATACCGATTGCGAGAGCTTTCACTTTTCACATAGTCGATTGGGTTTCTAATAATGTGTACAAATCTAGCGTAAGGTAATAATTCGGCTAAATCGTGAATAAAAAAACTAAGTGTATTATTCGTTTCAATATATTTACCTTGGATTTGTTTAATATAATTAATTCGTTTTAATATTTTTTCTGACCTAAATGCTCCCTGTCTAAATTTAATTACTTTTTCAAAATAAGGTGTTGGGGAGGGTTCATGAAATGCATGAACATCTCTGTATTTATTGAAGTATTTCGTTAAAAATTTAGTTCCACATCGTCCTGTAGAAACGAAAAATATTGGTGATTTGTCTAAAATATCTCCATCATTATTTTTTAAAATAATATTTATTCCTAAATCATCATTAAATAGTGATTGAACTAGAGAGATTACTTGTTTTAATTTTTTGATTAAATTGTAATTTTTAACAATGTAATTTCTATATTCTAAAGAGTCATAATCATTACTAAGTATTGCTTTACTAAATTCTTCTGGGACATTAAACAAGTAATTTTTTGGATATATATTTTCAGCTCCAACCCAATTGTGAATTACTGGTTTTAATCCTTTCAACATTGATTCTGCAATTCCGAAGCCAAAAGATTCCAAGACACTGGTAGAAATGATATAACTTTTATCTTCAAGCCAATTATCTATATCTTTGACCCAACCATAAAATTCAATGTTTTTCTGTAAGTGAAGAGCTACTACCATTTTTTCGAAATAATACTTATAGCGTAAGTCCTGAAAAGTCCCAGCGATGTGAAGTTTATATTCGTCATCTTTGGAGGCCAGATTTGCCATACACTGGAGTAACAGTTCAGGATTTTTTTTATAGTTTACATACCCAACATATGCTAAATGCTTTGTTTTTTCTCTTTTTGTAAATTTAAATCGATCTATAACTAAACCATTCTCTATAACTCTTGATGGTACTAAAATTTCAAAATTTTCTCTGAAAATTGATTCTATATGTTTGGCGACAAATATTAGATGATCTACGAATTGCCAGTTCACTTGGTGTGGATAATTTGTAAAAACTTCGTAACTATGAATTCTACAAATTACTTTTGAACTTTTCTTCAGATTCTGGCTGGCATTAATAAGAATTTGGTCACACCATTCAAACCAGGTTACATCCGCCCAATCCATCGCCTCCTGGATTTTGTTGAGTTCGACTCGGTTATTAAAGTGAACTCTTCTAACCTGGAAGTCTTCTTCCAAAGCATCTTCAATATCAGTGATAAACTTTGTATCAGGTCCACAAATGAAAGCAATTTTCTTTTTTTCATTCAGCGAAATTTCTCGTGTTTCTTTCCCCTTCAAAAGTGCTTGATAATTAGGCTTCAAGTCTGTGCTTTCAATTTTACTCTCATATTTCTCAAAGATTGAATTAGCATTATCCAATTGACCATTGCTCACTAACACATCCAGTAAATTATAAAAGGCATCTTCATTGGATGGCTGCAATTCCAGCACCTTTTCAAACTTTTCGATCGCTTTATCTGATTGCTCAAGATCTGCATACACCACACCCAGATCATTCAACGCCTCCACATTCTCGGGATCGTTTTCCAATACTTCTTCAAATACCTTCAGCGCTTCTTCATTTTTACCCTGCTGGTAGAGTTCTTCACCGTGGTTGATTTGTTCCTGAAATGGATTATTGCTCATTGGTTGCTTTCGTTTTTATGTGAAATGTGAAACGTGAGACGTGAAACGTGAGAAAATTCTATTCTTTCCAATCCATAGCGTGTCCAGTATTTGTCATCTACCATTTTCTCTTTCAACATTGCATTTTAATTTTTTAAACACGTTCACTCTTCGACAAGTCATTCGACCAGGCTCATGACGGTCTCAGAGTGACTCGGCGTTCAATTGTTCACAGTCTGTCGTCTTTTCCCTTATACCCTGATACCCTATACCCTTATGCCTTATACCCAATGTTTTACAGATAATTCGCCAGACTCAATTTCCCAATCCCGCTGGAGCTGACCAGCGCGGCCTGAAAAGTATTTTGAGCGCCCTGGAGTTTGATCATGGATTCAACGATATCAACTTCTTCCACCTGGCCAAGTTCAGCCCGGTATGTCACTTTTTTATCCGCTTCAGAATTGTTGACGTTCTCCACCTGGTTTTGCCGGGAGCCAACAATTGAGAGATTTTTATTAACGTTGTTAAAAGTAGTATCCAACTCATCGAGTGTGGAAGCGATTCCATCGCGATCGTTGCTTTCGAGGCTCGTGATCAGATCATCGAGGGTTTCGAATACACTCTTATTCGTCGCAGAATCAGATTCAAACGCCTGGTCGCCGGTGAGATTGACTTCGACCGCAATATCGCTGTTCAGATTGATTTTAATCTGGCCGTCATTCCCGGCATATGTTCCATCCGGGAGAAAGGCCGGACTATCGGTTTTGTGTCCACCAAATACAGTTCTGTTGCCGGCTTTTGCGTTCGCCAGTGCCATCATTTGATCTTTAAGATTCCGGACTTCTTCAGCGGCAGATTGTCTGTTTTCAGCATTGGTATTATCGCTGGAGAAGTTGATGGCTAACTCCTTTAGCCGGATAAGCAAATCACTACTTTGAGACAGCGCAGTTTCAGTCGTGTTCAGCCACGACTTTGCATACGTTGTATTCCGCGTAAACTGATCAATTTTATTTAGATTGGAGTGAATTTGCTGGGCACGCATTGCGCCCAGCGGATCATCCGAGGGCCGGTTAATTCGCTTGCCCGAGGACAATTGCTCTTGGTATCTCTGAATATTCTGGCTGGCGGTCTGCACGTTCTGCTTGACTGCCCTGTATAAGATGGAATTAGTTATTCGCATAATGGATTACTCATCATTTGTGTGCGTTGATGAATCCTTCTGTTGTAATAGCGTCGCCGACAGCGTTTTTAATCCCTGGGAGTTAATTTGAGAGGCATTTCGATTCTCTTCTGTAATGGCTTCATACAGTTCTTTACGATAGATTGCCACAGATTTTGGGGCCTCAATGCCAATCTTGACGGTGTCTCCATTGACCTCGAGGATTTTAACTGAGATCTCATCTCCAATGAGCAGCGACTCGTCAACCTGTCGGGAAAGCACCAGCATTATTCTGATGGCTCCTGGGTTTCATTTGCAGAGGATTTATCCCATTCGTAGCGGATAGGCAGCGTTTCGTCTTGCAAAATCACCTGCACTGCAATCTGTTTTCTGGCATTCACAACAATCGGACTGCGCAAATTGAGCGTGGGCGCCTGGTTTTCCCGTGGTGTCATCACACAGAGAATCGCCAAATCGTCCGGAGATTCAGGTTCCAGCAACTCCACTTCCTCGTCAGTGATCACCGGATCATAATCGGAGAGCACCAAAAACGGATCGAAAAGCGGTAACGCGTTTGCGTGCTCATTTTCCAGGATGAACCATTTAATGGGTTCGTACTCCGGCAAGGCCAGCCAGATTGCATATCGAACGCTCTCAAACCCCGGAATTCCCCTGGGGAGAAAAATGCGGTCTTTATCCTGATATTCAATCGTTCCAAGCGGTGTGTCTATTGTTTTTTTATCCATAATTACCCTACAATGCTTAGTAGTGTTTTCATTGAGTCGTTTGCCACCGTGATCAATTTCGCGGCCGCAGCGTAGTTATTCTGAAATTTCATTAAATCGGCCATTTCTTCGTCAATTGATACTCCAACTAAAGATTCTCTGTAGTTATCCAATTGATTGACCAGCAACTGATGGCTTTCTTCGTTCTGCTTTGCCTCGCTGGTATCAAAACCGACATTGGCATATAAATTTGAATACACATCCTGGAAAGTTGCGCTGTTTTTGTTCAGCAAAGTCACATCCCGGAGCTGGGCAATTTTTCGGGCAATCGAGTTATCGCCGACACCATTGGACTCGTGAATATTATTGATATAATCGTGGATACCGCTGGCTGCAGCGATTTTCTCTGGCGAGTCCAATACTTCCTGATTGAGATCGATGTTGCCGGCATTAATTCCATTGGGATTGAAAAAACTCGTCCCAGTGGATCCATCTGAACCAAAGCCATTTTCATGATGTTCATTGACGCGCTCAACTAATCCTTTGGCAATAGTATTAATGTCATTTTGGTACGATGGAATAAGTTCATTCCGAACATTGAGCAAGCCGCCGAGTTCGCCTTTGTCAAAAGTAGTCACTTTACCATCAATACTGATTTCAGTGTACAACTCTCCGTTTTTGGCAGACGTTTTGGCTTCTAACGGAAGACGCGTTCCGCGGTCTAAAAGCAATAATCCGTTATGCGAGACCTGCACAGCCCCTCCGGGTTGCTCATGCACTTCAATATCCATTAATCCGGAAAGCTGCCGCAATAACACGCCGCGCTGATCTCTGAGATCATTGGCTCGCTGACCTCGTAATTCTGTGGCTTCAATAGTGTTATTCAATCCTTCCACTTGCTGGAGCAGATTATTTGCCTGGTTAACAGTACCATTGATTTCCATGTTTAAATTGTCTTTAATTTCGCCCATACTGTTATTGAGTTCGTGGAATTTTCCGGTCAGTGCCTGCGCTTTTTGCAAGAGTTGTCCTCGGAATTCGATACTCTCAGGATTCCCGCTTAAATCCTCCCATGCATTGAAAAAATTATTGATTGCCGCATTCAGATCTGATTCACCGGCGCCGGAAAATAATGTCTCCACCTGTTCGAGAATACGCCGGCTGGCGCTCCACTTTCCCAGACTGGTAGATTCCTGCCGAATTCGCTGATTGGCAAATCCTGCCTGTCGCTGTCGTACGCCGCTGGAATCAACACCGCGGCCAATTTGATCCCGCATATTAGCGATAGCCCCAATATTCCGGAACTGAATTTCCTGCTTGGAATATCCTTCCGTGTCCGCATTTGCGATGTTGTGATTGACCACATTCATCGCAGATTGTTGGGCAAACAGCGCTGATTTTGCAATGTTCAGTAAATCTGATATACCGGCCATATTCTCCTCTAAATAGATCCATCCACCAGATGTTTATCGCGTTTAGCGTGCATTTGTCCGCTGGCGTTATAGGTTTTCGCCAGTTTCTCCGATTGCGCGTAAATGTTCAGGTTAGCATTCACGATTTCCAGAGATCGCTTCAGCAAAACCTGATTTTTATGATTCGCGCTGGTCACGTTTTTCACCGTTGTCGCCAACTCTTCCTGCAAATTTTGCAGCTGTTTTGCTTCCTGTTGATCAAGTAACACTATTATATCGGACAATCTGATATTTTCTTGATCACTTGATGCTGGTAATCCCATTTGCTGCAATTTATCCTGCACTGATTGCAAAAAACGAAACCGCCGGCGCTCCAGTTTTTGAATCTTCGCCAGGATATCATCTTTGTGCTCTTCAATTTCTTTTAAATCAGCGATGGACCAATTCACAAGCGCACGTTGTTCTTCCTGTAAGACATCGTTTAACAGGGTGTACGCTTCCCCTTCGCTCTCCAGATGTTGTTTGAGCCTTTGCGCGACTGAATTCATTGTTTCTCTTCCTTTAATTCTATGTTATGCGTTTTCTCAAGTGTGTGCATTTTCTGTTGTTCGAGTCTGAAATTTTCCAATTGATCACTGTTGATTTTAAAATCCCGTCTTTCCAAAGGATTTGGTCGCTGTTGTGGCGTTAAACCCCCTTTGATCACATCTGCCAAACCCAGCCCGCCCTGCTCAGTGATGTTATCTGCCAGCGCCTGCGTAAATAACCCCTGAAACATTTGACTTTGATGACTTTTGCCAAACATTCCATTGGAAAGCATTGTCTTGTTCATTTCCTGAATCATTTGTTGGAGCAGAACGCCCTCCATCATTTTTGCGAAAGCATCCGGGCCTTTTTCTTCGATCTTCCGGCGAATTTGGTTATAGGTATCCGGAGTGCTATTAGTGACCTGTACATTTTTTATGTCCATTGACATAGCCCTTACATTATCACCAGTTCAGCCTGCAATGAGCCCGCAGCCTTTAATGCCTGGAAAATTGAAATCAGATCCCGGGGCTTCACACCAAGTGCATTCAGTGCGCTCGCAACTTCGCCGACAGTTGTACTTTCCTGCAGGACGCTGACTGCGTCTTTGTCTTCGGAATTATTCTCGTTGACATTCAGCTGTGCGTTCGGTACAACGACGGTTTGTCCCTGGGGACTAAATGGCGATGGTTGTGAAATTAATGGTCGTTGCTGGATTTCAACGGTTAGATTTCCCTGCGAAATGGTTGCAGAACTCAATTTAACGTGTGTTCCTGTCACGATCGTTCCTGTGCGCTCGTTGATAATGACTCGGGCTGGTGCGTCTATATCCACTTGCAATGTTTCAAGCGCTGCGATAAAGGAGACAGAGTTCATCGTTCGTCCCTGAGTATCGTTCGGCACATTTACCTGGATAGTTGCCTGGTTCAGCGGTGTGGCAATTGATTGGTTAAATTGTTTATTAATCCGTTCAGATAAATTAAATGCTGTAGAAAAATCAGGATCATTCAACGCCAGTGATAATGTGTCATCCTGGACTAACTGAACCTTCCGTGACTTCGCCATTGTAGCGCCGTTGATTACCAATCCGACCTGCGTGTGATTCTTTTTGATGCGATCACCCAATCCTGATTCAGCGCTGAATCCACCGACCGTCACTGGCCCCTGGGCTTGGGCATAAACCTCACCGGTGGGCGCCATCAGCGGCGTGAGCAGTAAAGTTCCACCTTGCAAACTGGTCGCATCTCCAAGACTTGATACTGTAACGTCAACGTTGGCGCCGGTTTCAACGAATGGGGGTATTGATGCGGTCACCATAACAGCCGCGACATTTCGCAAGCGCAGTGCATCAGGAGATAAGGTTAAACCGAATCGTTCAAGCATATTTGCCACTGATTGTGAGGCCATCTGGGCGGTCCGGAGATTTCTATCGCCGCTTCCATCCAGACCAATCACCAAACCGTAGCCAACGACCTGCATATCAGAAAGTCCAACCACTTTGGCTACATCCTTAATTCTCGAAGGTGTAGCCGTCGCGATATTGATAGCAAAGCCGATTAATAAAAGCAGGAATATTAAGCGTTTCAATTTCATCATCAGAATACCCAGTTTAATATTCGCATAATGATTCCGGGTTTATGTGCAGCGGCAACGACTCCGCGGCCTTCGTATGTGATTTCTGCATCGGCAATTAAATAACTGTACACCGTATTATCTGCTTGAATATCGCGCGGTCTGACGACGCCGGAGAGTTTCATAATCTGCTTCTCTTTGTTGGCGTCAACTATCCGTTTGCCGCTGACCACATAAGCGCCACCAGGCAGAATAGAATCGATTCTGACAGTAATTTTTCCCTTCAGAGATCCGATCCGTGAGCTATTTCCAGAGCCGGAGTAACTATTATTAACGCCGCCACCAAAACTCATCTCCGGGAAAAAATTCAATGCGCCTGTCCCCTGGGACAAGTTGGCGCTGTTAGATTCTTCGGCTTTTGTCTCGGTTTTCGCCTGATTGCTGGCCTGGGCAACTTCGGTGACCAACACCGTCACCAAATCTCCGGGTTGACGTGCTTTATGATCGGAATAAAATGACGTAAATGTCTGCGCGTTAAGCGATAACGCCATTCCAATAAAAATCAACGTGAGCAGGATAATTCGTTTCATTATAAACCTACCGGGTTAACGTGAACTGTTCCAGATTGTGTGATGGTACCGTGTAAAATTTTCCCTGTTTGCCGATCCCGAACTTCAATGTCGTCATTAACGCTGCCAGGTTCGAGCGCTCGGCCAATGCTACTTACAACAATTCCACCCATTTGTAACTTCACTTTGACGTCTTGACCAGGTTTGATGATTTCGTTTTTCTTGATCATAGGGGTCAGGATCACTGCATCTTTTTCAATACGCATTCTCGCGACACTACCCTTTAATGACGCGAAATCAGAAACGGCAAATCTTTCTTCCCGGGAATTCAGTGGTCGCGTAACTTGGGTAAAATCCTGAGGAATCAACTGTTCTCCCCGGGAAATATTCTTTGCCGCAACCAAAACCTGTGTATTCAAGGATATTTTTACCGGAATGCTGTAAGTGGCTTTTTTACCGGTAGTTTCCACGAGGCAACTCACAGCAATTCTTCCGGAGCGAAGCGTGCCATTATATGAAATTTGCAACGTGTAGCTTTCATCAGGATATGAGAATAATTGAGGCGATCGAATGTATTCCCACTGAATCGATGATGCATTTTTAGAATATTTTTGACGCCAATATTCATTAATTGCTTTTGTGATGCGGCTCTCGGGAATAAGTTGTTTTCCAATTTTGACCACAAACGGAAATTTTCCTTTTACTCTTACAACATCGTCCAGATTTGCCCGTTGCAACGCGCGCACTACCTGATATTGATAGACTGGCTGAGTTTTTCCAGGCCCGTAACTCTCAACCACTTTCTTATTTTTTAATTGTTGAACTTCCCTGGGGATTTGAAACAAATCACCGAATGTAATACTTGAAGTTCCAACTGTAACAACTTTATTAATAGGAACTAACGATGTCTCTGCCTGAGCCGTTACTGGCGATAAAATCCAGACAGGCAGAATCAATAAAACCACTGAGATTGTGTTAAGTACTCGCTGCATTATTCTGATTTATCGTTTCAGGTTATTGATGGTTGCGAGCATTTGTTCGGAGGTAGTGATGACTTTTGAATTGATTTCGTAAGCGCGCTGCGCCATAATCATCTGCACCATCTCATCAACTACTTCGACGTTCGATGCTTCGAGATATCCTTGAACTAAAGTGCCGGTGTTGTTGGTACCGGGCGTGTTAATTTCCGGTCGCCCGCTTCCTGCAGTTTCCTTATAAAGGTTGCCGCCCATATTTTCTAGTCCCGCCGGATTCATAAATGTTGCTAATGTGATTTGTCCGAGCTCAATAGGATCCGGATCTCCACCGACTAACACGCTGACCACGCCGGTTTTGCTAATGTTCAGATTGGTGGCATCTCTGGGAATCACAATACTCGGTTCGACTTTATACCCTTCTGAGGTCACCAGTGTACCATCGGCCGACAGTTTGATACTGCCATCCCTGGTGTAGCCGTTTGACCCATTTGGCATATTCACTTGGATAAATCCGTTGCCCTGAATAGCAATATCGAGCGGGTTATCCGTCTGCTGCATTTCTCCCTGGGAAAAACTTTTTTGTGTAGCTATGGGGCGGGTTCCGTAACCGACCTGAAGTTGTGTCGGCGTATAGCGCTGCATATCATCGGAGACGCCAGTGCTTCTGATGGTTTCATAGAGCAAATCCTGGAACTCGATGGACGATTTTTTATATCCGGTGGTGTTGACGTTGGCCAGGTTATTGGCGATAACATCGATATAATTTTTTTGCGCCGACATACCCGTTGATGCGGTTTTGAGTGCTCGTATCATTCTCTACGCTCCATTGTGTTATTGTACTCGCCCGATCTCGTTGGCGGATTGCTTATTAATTTCATCAAAGGACTGAACCATCTTCTGGTTGGATTCGAAATCTCGCTGCAATGAAACCAGTTTGATCATTGATTCGATGGGATTCACATTGCTCTGTTCAAGAAAGCCCTGAAGCACCGTCCCGTGATCTTCAGTTTCATTCGGAGTAAACTGGTAACGGCTCAGCCCTAATTTTGTAATATCTTTGGGATTTTCCGGGACCACAATTCGCAACCGGTCAATTAGGTTATCTCTGCTGGTGATGTTCCCGTCTTTCGAGATTTGCACATCACCGTCCGGCAAATAGATTTCACCACCTTCACCAAGCACTTTATCTCCCGTATTGGTGACTAAGAATCCTTCCTTGTCGATCGTGAAATTCCCGTTGCGTGTATAATATTCGTTGCCCTGATTATCCTGAATGGCGAAAAATCCATCGCCGTTAATCGCAAGATCCATTGGATTATCGGTTTTGTTTAACGGTCCCTGCGCAAGGTCGACGATATTGCGTTCCTGAAGTTTGACTGACCCTTCGAATAAACCCTTGTTCGCCAAATTCTGCTGGGCTTCTTCGATGACATTTGCGAAATAGAGATCCCGCTTAAATCCAGGCGTGCTGACATTGGATATGTTATTCGCGGTCACTTGCAATTCCCGCATCCGCGCTAACATATTCGATGTGGCTGCTAATATCTGTTTCATACGATCCTCTGTGACCTCACGATTATTTCTCACTGCTTGTAATACAAACACAATGCCAGAGATGTTTGAATCGATGGAAGGCTCTATATGTTAGGTGCTTAGAGGAATTTACTCGTCATTGACATATGCAGCAGAAATATACGGGAAGGAAATAATTTCGAGTCGACTGGTGGAGGATGGAGTTATTTTCCTGTTGATCATGAAAGAAATGAAGATGTACATCCGACTCTTTCAGCGGTCAATGCCCCTCAAAGTGTTCTGTCGGATCATCCGGAGATCCCTCGACTCCATCCCGATGGATCGGGGCTTCGCTTCCGTCAAAAGCCGGATTATCAACGGGATGACAAAACAGATGAGCGGGATAACTATGCGGTCAGACTCTGTCAGTCCATTCTCAATATGGATGTTTCTCCCTAGGATCTGGCTGATACTACTCGCAACTGAGTGGAAAGCGTAAAAAGTCCTTCTCCTTGCGAAGGAGAAGGATTTATCTCATCAGAGACTCCTTCTGGAGGGATGAGGTCATTCTATTGACTCTTTCAGGGATCAAAGACCCTGAAAGAGTCTTTTCAAAATTGTAGGCAGGACGACAGCCAGCTCTTAAATATAAATCACTTCAAGTAATCGTATGCTTCGGGGAATGTTTGGAAAATTTTAACTCCGCGGGTTTCTTCGAAGGTATTGAACGAATTAATGACTTGCTGAGCATTGGCAACGACGCACACTTTAATTCCAAGCCGGGTGCGATTATTGACGATACGGCCAAGATATTGTATTTCTTCGAACGACATTTTTGTAACCTCGCTGAAATCGAGGACAAAATTCGTCTGTTCTCGTTGAATATTTTTCATCACCCGGTGAATCATTTCTCTACCCGCAACAGGATTATCAGCGGATTTGCGTTTCAACACCACTAAATCAGGTTCGTTTTGTTCGTCAACAAGATTGACTCCGAGTTTGTCATCCAGGAGATTGAGCAAATTGGAATCATCACCGGCAATCTGGATGACATCCTGAATCGCTGATGACTTTATTTTGTGTAGAGTCGTTTTAGGGATCTCTTCCTGTGAAAAGAGGAAATACGGGATATTCTGGCCCAGAAGTGTTTCTTGCCCCTGTTTGATTATCTCAAATATTTTGTCCTCATAATCCGGATAATTTATCACCACAAAATCCGGTTGCCAGGTTAACAAATCTCCCACCAATTGTGCTTCAGTTTCCACAATTTGAACTTCGAATGCGCCTTTGGTCCCCTGCTGAAACCACTTGACTGTGTCAGCAGATTTCCCCAGGAACAGAAGACGGTAATTCGATTCTTCAGCAAGTTCTTCTGATTTTACATCCATAGATTCGGTCTGGGTGCGCTGCCAAAGATTGAGTATGGTCTGGATAATATTTTGATCGGTGCCAGAAGGTGAAATAATATTTTCGAAATCCCCCGGAGAATCTGATAGCCCGATAGTTGGAATTTGATTCCAGAGTGGATTATTGCGAACCTTTGTTTCGAATTCTTCTCCGCTAAAAACCCGCAGATTTTTATCGATGATAATAATATCCGGCGAGCTGGACTGTAATAGTAATAACCCTTCAATTGCACCCTTGGCGTGTAATATTTTAATGCTGTGTTTCCGTAATAATTTGTTGAACTGATCCTGAATTGAGCTATTCAGCGTCACCAGCATAACAGAATCGGGCAGAACTTTTCGCTTTTTCGGTGTCGGTGAATTATTTGCATTTTTTTTCGATTCATTCTCAAGAACATCCACAATTTTTTCCTGAATGGTTCGGAGTCTGAACGGTTTCAGGATATAATTGTTTGCGCCCATATCCAGGGCTTCTTTTACCTTATGTTCGTCTGACACTGCAGAAAACATCATCAACGGAATGGCACGCCACTCCCGGTGTTTCTTGATTTTTTTCAGCACCTCGAATCCGTCAAGAATTGGCATCATAATATCGAGCAATATCAATTGGACCGAGTGCTTTTCAAGGTAATGCAGACCTTCCAGACCGCTGCTGACCTCAATACTGTTATAGCCCATCCCCTGGACGGCTTTATTGACCAGTTTGCGAACAACCGGGTCATCATCTATGGTTAAAATTGTCTGTCGCATATTTTTATTCTAGAAACTCTTTAATCTGTTTTACCAACGTTCGTGTGTTTATGGGTTTTGTGATAAATCCGGTGCAACCGGATGCCAATGCCAGGTCTTGATCTTGCTTCCGGATGTTTGCTGAAATTGCGATGATCTTGATATCATTGAGATCGGACGATGATTTGAGCATTCGTGCAAAATCATAACCACTCATTCCAGGGAGCTGTAGATCAAGTAAAATGGTATTCGGGTTGAATTCCGGTAATGAGGTGAGCGCATCCTCTGCATTTGTATAAAGATCCACTTCTGCCCCGGCGGATTCTAATACTTTCTCCATCAACCGGGAATTCATCGTATTATCCTCGATGACGGTGATCCGCATATTATTCATGCAACTCACCGTTTTTCCAGGGAAGTTCAAAGAAGAACGTGCTCCCGGCATTGACTTCGCTTTTTACGCCCATCGTTCCGCCGTGCAACTCGATCAGTTTTTTTGCGATTGGTAAACCGAGTCCGGTCCCTTCGTATTCGCGGCTATGCGATCCGTCAACCTGTCGAAATTCATCGAAAATGAGCTCCTGATTTTTTTGTTCGATACCAATTCCGGAGTCGGTTACTTCAAACCGGACAACTTTGGCTCCTTCATTGGAGAGTTCTGGAAAAACTTCGAGGCTGATCTCGCCATTCTCTGGGGTAAACTTGCTGGCATTGCCCAGCAGATTTAAAAGCACTTGCTTGATTTTCTTTTTATCAATCCACACCGTGCTTATGCCTTGACGTATCTCATACTTGTACTGTTGATTTTTGCCCCGAACAATCCCGGCAACGGTCTGGTTGACCTCCGTGATCAATTCCCTGCAATCAACAGCTTCGTGATGCAGATCCATTTGTCCAGAACGGATTTTCGACATATCGAGAATATCGTTGATGAGCGAGAGCAGATGTTGTCCACTGCCGAGAATGTTTCCGATAAATTCCTGTTGCTCCGCATTAATGTCGCCGGCAAGTCCATCGATGAGCACTTCACTAAACCCGATTATCGAGTTGAGAGGAGTTCGTAATTCGTGACTCATATTTGCCAGAAACTGATCCTTGAATTTGTTGAGCCGCTCTAACTCCGCATACGACTCCTCCAGCGCCAGTTTCGAGGCATTAATATTTTCAATCTGGATCACGTGATTAATACCAATGGCAATTTGATTCCGAAGCGCTTCAAGCGTCCGCATTTCCTGATCTGCGAGTTCGGCAGGTTCTTGGCGCCTGCATACCATAACGCCCAGAATTTCATCGTGCAGTGAAATCGGTAACGTTAGCCAGAATCCACTGCTTTTTATGTTGTCATCATTCTGCTTGTGAGTACGGATATTTTCAGAAGTGAACGCGTTTTGAATAAAATGGGTTTCATCGCTCAATGGAATTGCACTATTGTCTTGAATCCACGAGTCAGGAAATCCTTTGCCAACTTTATAATGGAGTTTTCCATTCTTTTTATCCGGCAAATAAATCGCTGCTGCATCAAGAGTCATTAGTTCAAATGTATTCTGAATTAAATGCTTTAAAACGGCTTCTAACTGCGTTTCCGCCAAGATGACCTTATTAATTTGATTCTTAATTTCAAGTTCTCTGTTTGCCTGTGTCAGCGAAGTTTCCAGTGCCCGCTTCTCGGTGATATCCTCGATTAAACCTTCATAAGTGGTTTCGTTTGTGGTCTCACTCGTCACTTTCTGTACATTTACCAACACGACAATTTCTTCGCCATCGCGTCGTTGCAATACAGTCTCATAATCGCTGACAAGATTTGTAGATTTCAGCAATTCAACAATGGTATTGTACTGTTTTTTTGAGTGGGACAACGCCGCGATACTTGGTAATGCGTAGAGTTCTTCCGGAGTATTATACCCAAGGATATTGACGAGCCTGGGATTGACCGTGGTAAACTGGCCATCCTGATTAGCACGAAAAATTCCAATGAGGGAATTGTTCACCAGGCTCCGGTATTTTTTTTCCGACTCCCTGAGTTCACTTTCCAGTTGCTTCCGCTCGGTCACATCGTGGAGGACGTGAAAATATCCCTGCGAAGTTCCGTCGCGCAGCGTTGGCAGCGGCTGACTACTCACCAATGCCTGCACCGTATTTCCATCACCATCGAAAAATGTCAACTCATTCTGCGTCGGCTGTCCTTCCTGCAGATAATTGACGGACATATTAAAATATTTCTTCCGGCTAACTTCATCCATAAATTGGAAAATTGGCGTCGACAACATTTCTTCTTTGGGATATCTCAGCATCGACAGAAGCGCTGGATTCATATCGATGGTTTCTTCATTGGGATCAACCACCCAGAGAGCATCCAGCATATTCTCGATGTACTGATCGCGTTTGATCAGCTCCAGATTTAGCCGCTGCATCTCCTGGTTGGCTTCGGTCATTTCCTCAATGCGCGCCTGCAACTTTTCAACAAGTTCCTCGCTGTATTGACGAAAATATTCGCTGCGCACCTGATCGGTGGTATGCTCTACTTTGCCAGAGAGATATTCTTCTATCTGTGACGATAATTCAAACAGATCAATAGGTTTGGGAATAAAGCCGGTACAGCCTGCCGCCAGCGTCTTCTCACGCTCTTCACTGGAATTACTTCCGGTCACCGCTACAATTGGTACCGGTTTGAGTTCATCAAATGATCGGATTCTCGTGGTGGCCTCATATCCGCTCATACTGGGCAACTGCAAATCCATCAAAATCAAATTTGGATGCAGCGATTGCGCTTTTTTAATGCCCTCCAATCCAGTTGCGGCTTCTTCAACCTGATACTGTTTCTGCAACACACGACGCACAATTTCGCGAATGTTTGGGTCATCTTCGATGTGGAGTATGATCGGTTGATTATTCACTGATTGGATCCAATCGAATCATTTTGGTGCCGTCTGCAGAATAATCTTCCAGCTGGATCGTTTTAAGTCCCGTTAATTTTTGCACCACTTTACCAATTTTCTCCAGCTGCGATGTAATCCCATTAAACTGCTCTTTAATATCGGATGAAAAAGCAGAATCTTGAGTCGATTGGAGCGTACTTTTTAATAGTGAAAGTCTGCCTTCAATGATAGTTAGCGGGGTGTTTACCTCGTGGCTGATTCTGACTGCTGTTTGTCCGAGTGTCGCCAGTTTTTCGCTCTCGATGAGTTTCTCCTGGGTCTCCTTCAGCTCAGTGTTCATACGTTCGAGTTCAATATTTTTCTCCATTAACCGGATGGTGGAATGCACATGTTCAACAATACCGGCAATTTGGCTTCCGATGATCTGGAGTTTCATTAAATCATTATTTTTATATTTCTCGCGCTCAAGGTGACCGCAATTAAGGACTCCAATCAAATCGTTGTCGAGTAAAAGTGGCACGCTCATAAAACTCCGGATCGCCGGTTCGTTCTCTGACTTGCTTTTATTCAGGTTCCCAAGGATAACGGGACGCTGGATGTGAGCAGTCCAGCCGGAAAGTCCCTGCCCTTTTTGAAAGTGAAATACGTCGAGCAAGTTGATATCACCGCCGATATTGGCAACTAACTCCAGTTGTTCTGTGCGGCTGTCGTGTAAAAAGAGAGAACTGCGTTCAAAGGGGATTATTTGTCGGGTAAGGTGTAAAATATTTTTAAATATTTCTTCCGGTTGCTGGTTAACCTGAAGCAGCTTGGAAATATCAAAAAGTACGGATTGTAAAACCTGCTGGGTTTTATTCATGATCCGGATCAGTCGTTTCGATAGAATGGTTTATAAATTCCAGCAAAATGTCGATGATTACTTCATCCTGCCTGGTAGCAGTTTTTTCCCAGCTGATTTGGAGCGTTTCTGTTTTCTCTGAACTCATTTTTTTGTCGCACTATTACCCTTCTCAAATTCCCGGTCGGTAGTGTATTTCGGCAACAGAAACCTGAACGTGGTCCCTTTTTCCGGTGTGCTTTCGACATCGATAGTTCCGTCGTGTGCCTGGACCAGGTGTTTACAGATTTTAAGCCTCAATCCACCATTGGCTGCGTTATCTGGATGAAACATCTCAAACATATGCTCCAGTCGATCGTGTGGAATCTCCATTCCGGAATCTGTAATACTGATCTCCCAGGCATCTGTTGTTCCGATACGATTTTCCAGCAGGCCAACCTTAACCTGGCAGCGGATTTTTCCACCATCAGGCATTGCCTGAGCAGCGCGCTGTAAAAGATTGAGGTATATCTGGGTAATCCGGACCGGATCGCCATATATCAAAGGTTCCTCGTCCGGAAAAGATGTAAGCAATTCTATTTCATTCTCACTCAGAAGATGCTGGGTACCCACAGTCGCCTCTTCCAGACACTCCAAGAGATTCACCGGTTGAAACGACTTGCTGGAATACTCGGAAAAATCACTGATTCCACGAACGAGTTTCTCAATATAGTCCGCCTGGTCGATCACTTTTTCTAATAACGCATAGTCACCAGATGTGAGGTTATTTCGAGTCTTGAGGATATCCAAATTTCCCTTTATCGCCGTTACAGGGCTGACAATATCCTCCATAACTGTTCCGGCCAATACGCCGAGTGAAGCCATCTTATCTGAATGCATCAGATGGTGATGCATTTTTTCCAATTTCTCGTTGCGGTTATGTAAAGTATCAATCAGCAAACCCAATTCCCGGGTGCGATCCTCAACCCGTTGTTCCATCTCCAGTGCGTAGCGTTTATACCTGTTTTCTTCATCGGAGCGACGAACTTTCTCTCGCTGTCTCCGGACCGACTCATCCACTACTTTTAAAAATTCATTTCGGTCCCACGGTTTATGCATAATGCGTGAGATTCGTCCCCCTTTTATCGCGTCAATAAACACTTCCATACGACAATATCCGGTCACGATAATCCGGTCGGCAGCCGGTTGTTTCTTGTACACATTCTGCAGAAACTCCAAGCCGTCCATCTGTTTCATCTTGTAATCGGAAATCACCAGATCCATCAGATTTTCATCGAGCAGCGACAAACCTTCCTCCGGTGTTGTCGCAGTAAAAACGTGATACGGACGATCTTCCAACATTCGGTTGACCAGCTCACATAAAATCGGCTCATCATCCACAAACAGGATTCCCGATTCTTTCTCCCCGTTAATATACACCATCTTTTACACCTTGAACGTTTGATTGGCCGGCATTCCCGGCATTAATTTAGCACAGTCCAATTCTAATCCCGGAGTATAGTTCATCTGAAATGCCAGATGTTGATAACCGCTTGAATTCATCTGTCCCCGAAAGAATTGCTGATTATTATCCAGCAAACGATACAACTCCGGATTACTCACCTCTATAACACCGGCAAAATCTGATGTCCGGTATTCAAATTTTGCGTAAAAAAACCCCCATTTTTCCAATAATCCGAACAGCGAAAGTTGTGTTGGTTGTCCTGTATTTAAAGCCGAATCACCGCGCCACAAGCCACCAACCATGGTTCCCCGAGAATCAGCAAACATCATCGGGGTAAGAACTCCCGCCCAGGCATTATTCTCCCACGGCAACTGTTGAAACGCTTCCCAGAGATGCACATGGCGTTGCAGAGTTCGATTTTGAGTCACCCCTGAAGTCATTCCCCTGATCATCAAATCATAGAACATTTGGATTACCCGGAATCCGCTTGGTAATTCCCCGCTGGATTGCGATAAAAGTTCTTCACCACTTATATTTGCCCAAATATCAGATTGCGTGAGAGCCGAAACCGACTGCTCCCATTGAGCTGCGACCAGTAACTCTTGTGGTGAAGAAATTTGACTGTGCCACAGAAGTCGCCGCCAAAAACCGGGACTTTTTCCCAGTGATGAAATTATCATTTCACGATCACCCTGAGAAATCGAATGATCTCCGGAAGTCAATACGAGCATCAAATCTTTGGAAACCGGCAGGCTATTTTTTAGAAAAGCATCCAGCAGTTTGCTGCCGTTTTGCCTGGTGCCAGCGAGTGAAGTTTTTTTCTCTGAGCGACGCATCACCTGTAAATGCGGTTTTGGTCCGAGTTTCTTCACGTACATTATCAGCAAATCGCCAACAGAGACTTGAATATCAGTTTCTGCCACTAACGAGCTGCTCTGCACCTGTGCCAAAATTTTTCCGTCATCCAGACGTCGCAACACCTTACCGCGAACAATTTGTCCCGGTTTGAGCATCACACTATTATGGGGTGCGGACGATATGGTGGATGAGATATACATCAGGCTGATTTAATTCTTCGATGTCGCCAGTGGCTCAGGCTCTGGAGCGGGTCATCTGGATAAGTTTGGCCTCTTCCTCTGAGATTTTGAGTAATTGCGCAATTTCCTTGATGGACTTTCCTTCGATGTTTGCCACGTCTTTCCGGACGCGCATCTTCGGTTGACGCTGATCGCTTTCACCTAATTTGAGCAAGAGTTTTACTTCTCCTTCGCTCAGATTCAAACTCCTCGCAATCCGTGGCAGCGAATGTCCCTGTTTGTAAAGTCGCTCCACTTCACGACGCTTCCGCATCCTCGGAATATCTGAATCGGTTTTTTTCTTGGCATCTGATTTTGGCCTGGGTTTTTCAGGCCGTGCATAAACTTCTCGTTCTGTTGTCTTGGCTGCCGATCTGGGTTCTTCTTTTTCGGACAGCGCCCAATGTGGTCTTTGTGTCATCGCTGGTCGTGAATCAGACTTTGTGTCAGCCGGTTTACCTGGTTGATCTTCCTGATAAGTCGATCGCATTTGTGCTAATTTCTCTGCAAATGTTGCTTCAATCTGTTCCTGTTTGGAAATCTCAGGTTGGGCTGCCGCAGAGACTTGTTTCTGTTTTATGAGATGAAAAACGCTCCCGCCGATAAGCAAAATTGATAACAGACCGATGCTCCAAAGCGCGATGGTGCGAAACGGAATATCCGGGAGTTGTGACCGCGATAACCTGGCTGCAAAACTCGACGCGTTTGGTTTTGATGTTGGAGCAGGCCGCGTGGACTTTTTTATGTTTACATTTACAGGTAAAGTGTCTTCGTAAGGGTTGTCACCACTGTTCACTTGCTGCTGGTAATATTTGTACCAGAGTGGCTCAGAAAGGTCATTGCGACCACCCTGATCGTAAGTTGTGGCTATCTGTTTTAAATCTGCGCCCGAGAGCAAATCGCGCTTTTGCATCTCAGTGACCAGGAAATCCATCCAGGTCAATTGACCATTCTGCACTGCTTGTTTTACCTCTGACAAAAGAAACTTATCAGACGGCTGTGCATCCTGAAAAACCGTTAATATTGCTTTTTGCTGTTCAGGCGTAAGTTGGGCATAATTTTTAGCGGCATACGTAAAAACCTTCTGCTCAAATTGTTTCACTATATCGCCCCAAAGATAGAGATGGAGTCCGTTTGACCGCATTTTATGTGTGAGCCGAAAGTGAGTACCTTCGTCAAAATGGATTTTCATAAAGACCGTGGAGTAGCGCGTCATATCAGAAATGCTGGTAACCGGCACAAAATTCCAGAGAAAATTGGGATCCTTGTGAATCGCTGACGCAGAGGCATTTTCAAATCGAATAGCGATGGAACGATCGTGAGTTTGGGACACGGTATACTCGAGGTCTGGCTTACTCTCAATCAATAACTCCAGGTGATCGCCGGTATAATACACCTGCACAGATTCTACATCTTGCCCTGCTTGTAGCGAAGTACTCAAAACAAGAAATAATGCAGCCAGGATCCATATCTGTTTTTGTCGGTTTAATTGCAGAGATTTCATAACTCACCTCTAAACTTTAATGTCGATGTGTTGTCCAAGTGTGTCGTCAGCTGATCCATCTTTGGAAGCATTTTTAGTATTATCGTTTGATGACGTCTGATTTTTTTCGGATGATTTCTTGTGCTGTGCTTTGTCTTTCTCGCCAGATTCTTCATCCTCTGCCATACGATCAAATTGATCTTTGAATTTTTGCTGCTGTTCTTCGGACCCATCTTTATTGGTTTTTTTCACCCGCTTCGTCCGGCGGATATTGCTCACCTGATTATTGAGATCAATCTTATTGATCTTGAAGTCCATGGCTATCTCAATTTTGTCTCCAGATAGAGTAACACTTTTGTGTGGATCTGCGACACTCGCGATTCAGAAACGCCGATGACTTCGCCAATTTCGCGGAGTGTTAATTCTTCGTAGTAATACAGCGCAATGACCAATTTCTCCTGATCCGGGAGATGATCGATCATATTAACCAGCCGCGCTTTTTCAGATTCCTCCACCAGCGCATCCAGCGGCTCGTCAAACTCGTGTTGTTCGGTGCTGGCTTTGATAGTGAACTCTTCGTCATCGTCGGTATCGTTGTACATATAATCCAGCGACAGCATGTATCGTTTCGACACATCTGCCAGCATGGTATTGTACTCGTCGATTGTGATACCGAGCGCGTCAGCAATTTCGCCATCACTGGGAAAATGATTAAGTTCAACCTGCAATTCGTCAATGGTGGATTCGAGTTTCTTGTGTGCATCCCGGACAGAGCGCGGTCCCCACTCCAGGCGACGTAGTTCATCGATCATCGCCCCACGAATCCGCGGATAGGCAAAGGTTTTAAATTTCACATTTTGGGACGGGTCAAACCGATCAATGGCTTCGATAAGTCCCACAATTCCGCTGTGAAACAAGTCATCCCAGCTGATTGCTTGCGGCAGTTTGGCCGGAATGCGTCCTGCAATGTATTTGACCAGCGGTAGATACTGTGTCACCAGTTGCTCGCGTATATGACCGGAATGCGTGATAACGTATTCTTCCCACAATTCATCCACCTGTTCAGCGGAATACTGTACGACCTGTAATTCTGCTAGCTGTTCCATAGGATATTATTTCTAAGCGTGAGTTTCGGGTTGCGTTGGTTGTAATTCCGGGCTGTCCGGTTCGATCTGATTCATCACAAAGTGGTATCCCCAGATGCCAAGTACGAGAACCACCCCGAGCGCTCCAACAAAAATGAGTGAACGCCAGGCGGCGGTGAAATAGGAATATCCCAATAGTTTGTGGACCAGGACTGCCCCGATATAAAACAGTGTTGCGATGTTGGTGAGTAGATCATTCATCTTGAATTATCCTGCGTGTTTCGTTGTGTAAGAGCGACGATTTGAGTCGTGTGCTATATTGTTGTGGATCTGACGTAAAAACGGCGTTGCAAAATCTGCATTTTCCGTCAGCATTATTGGTGTTTGTTCTCTGGAGGACGAAACAAATTCGGGCATCCAGGGAATGGCGCCCCAAAAGGCGACTGAAGTTTCAAGATATTCTGCCGCGAGAATTTTAAGATGTTCGCTGATATGTTCCGGATCATCGGTATCGATATATTGATTGATCACAATTCCCACATCGATGGGAGCATCTGTGAATACCAGCGACTTAATTAGCGCATAACCGTCAGCAATTGCGGCCGGGTCCGGCGTCGCGACGACGATGATTCTTGACGCACTGACACACCATTCGATAACAGCGGTTGTCAATCCGGAAGCGGTGTCGATAACGATGAAATCGTATTCCTTTTTCCAGAAATGAATGAGTTGAGCCAGCCGCTTACTGGAAAAGATTCGGCGGAATGATTGTTCACTGTCGAAAGGTGTTCCAATCAACAAATCTGTCGAGGTATTAAGTGTGTGCAGATGTTTCATCCAGGAGCGTCTTTGCAACAGAACATCTTCCCACGAGATGGTTGGCTCAGAGCCGGTCAGTACACCAAGATTACCCAGAAGAATGTCTCCATCGATAATCAGCGTTTTTTCCGGCGCACTTATTCCCAAATTCAGAGCTAGCATCGATTTTCCCACGCCACCTTTGCCGCTGGCAACGGTAATAATGGTGGAATCGCCTCCCTCGGATTGCTGCTGCACATCAAGGACGTGCTTCAGTTGTGAGCGGCGAAGATATTCCTGCAGCGCTGCTGCCTGTTCATTCATACAATGCTCCAAAAAGCAAATTGCAGTAAGCACTCATATTCCCGATATAAATATCTTCGGGCACATTTTGTCCGTTGGTAAAATAGCTGATCGGCAGCTGGAATTTTTCAAATAGTGAATACAAACTTCCCACCGTTTCCGCTTCATCGAGCTTCGTAATCAAGACATCCGTTAAATCGAACATCGAGAATTTTTCAGTAATTTTCAGCAGAGTTGATCTTGAAGTTGAAGCACCTAATAGCAGATGAATTTCATCCGGTGATGCCGCTTTTATCACGCTGTGAATCGATTTCAAATTCTCGTGATCGTGCTGACTCCGGCCGGTTGTATCGATGTACACATAATCGTAATCTTCGAACTTATCCAGCGCCTTTTTCATTTCCGTTGGGGTATACACTACTTCCAGCGGCAAGTCTAAAAGATCAGCGAAAACCCGAAGTTGATCTGCAGCAGCGACCCGGAATGTGTCAGCCGTAATCAGCGCAACTGACCGGCCCTCTTCTACTGATTTTTGGGTTGCGAGCTTCGCGATGGTGGTAGTTTTACCAACGCCGGTTGGTCCGACGAGTACAATCACTTTTGGTCCCCTCAGATTAAAATTCCGATCAGGTTCTACCGCGAATTGCTCTTCGATAACGTCCTGTACACTGGAGATAATCTCATCTGAATTTGCCTGAGCGCCAAGTTGATCTCTGGAGATTTTGATTAATTCTTTGGCAGCACGGGAATCAAGTTCCTGTTCCACCAGGTGAAGGTAAATTTCCCGGTACGCCAGAGGCAATGTTTGCACGTCCGGATACTGCAACTCTTGGGTGAGATGCTCTATAAGTCCCTGCATCCGCACCATCTGCTCCCTGAGATCATTATTTTTTTCAGTGACCTGACGGTCTCCTGAATTTTGTGTATCGATTGATTTAGGCAGTTGTCTTGAACTCGGTTCTTCGTCGATTCCGGCGGTGACTTCAACCGTAGCTCCCTCATAATCCGGACGATTTGACCTGAGTTGTTTGGTGTGCAGAATGATCGCGTCCGGACCAAAATCCTTGCGAATTTCCGCGAGCGCTTCCTGCACGGTCGTCGCCTGAACTTTCTTTATCTTCATCATGATAATTCCACCATTCCTATCGCTTCGACTTCAATTTGCATTGTCAATTCTCCGTATGACATCACCACCATATCCGGCAATTCCGGCTCAATAAGCATTCGTAAATAAGGTCTGAGTGTTGGCGAGCAAAGCACCAACGGTTGCATTCCTTCTGCGCCCATTTTTTCACTAAATTCTTCCAGAGATGTGTAGAGCGCTTGCACCTGTTCCGGTGATAAGCCCAACGTGCCCAGCGATTCCCGCTGTTCCTCGCGAATTACAGTGCTGAGTTGCTGTTCGAGAGTTGGTTCGATGGTTACGCAGTATAATTTGCCATCGTCCGATTTGAACTGGTTGCAGAGAACTTCCGCTAATGAGCCACGCACAAACTCCAGCAACATTTGTGGATCTTTGGTCTGTGGAGCATAATCAGCCAGCGCTTCCAGAATCATTACCAAATTCTTAATCGGGACCTGTTCTCTCAACAGACTCTGCAGCACTTTTTGGACACCGCCAATAGAGAGTACATTGGGTACTAATTCTTCGATAAGCGCCGGATTATCTTCCTTGATGGCATCGATTAAATGCTGGACTTCCTGGCGCGTCAATAGTTCGTGAGCGTGCTTTTTCACTACTTCCATTAGATGGGTTGCCAGCACCGCTTCAGCTTCCACCACAGTATATCCGCGGTGTTCGGCGCGATCGCGTTGGCCTTCGGTCACCCAAACTGCGGGCATCCGAAAAGTGGGTTCGGTGGTTTTGACACCATCGATGGGCTGAGTCACTGTGCCCGGATCGAGTGCCAGATAATGTCCCGGCATTAAATTGTATTGAGCCACCGGCGTGCCACGGACTAAAATCTGATACTCGTCAGAGGCTACCTGCAGGTTATCTCTGATACGGATCGGCGGGACCATGACTCCCAGTTCTGACGCAACCTGGCGCCTGAGCGATGTGATACGATCGAGCAGATCGCCGCCTTGTGACTCATCAACCAGCGGAATTAATCCATAGCCGATTTCGATTTCCAACGGATCTACCTGGAGATAGGCTTTGATATCTTCGTGTGGCGGCAATTGTTCTTCAGTTTCTTCTTCCTCTTCAGTTGATTCGGGCAGTTCAGGGACAGCGCGAATTTTTCTGACGGCAACGAATCCGACGCCGGCAGAGATTGCCATAAATGGAAACGCGGGAAAACCGGGTGTAAATCCGAAGGCCAGAATAATTACTGCGGCCGCCAACAGTGCCTGTGGATTCGCGGTAAACTGCGTAATGACTGACTGGCCAAGATTTTCTTTGGAAGCAGTTCTAGTGATGACGATACCGGCTGATGTTGATATAATAATCGCGGGAATTTGGCTCACCAATCCATCACCAACCGTGAGCAAAGTATACGTGTGCAGCGCTTCACCGACCGGCAAACCGTTTTGTGCCACTCCGATAATCAAACCACCGATAATATTGATAATTGTGATGATTAATCCTGCAATCGCATCACCGCGGACAAATTTACTGGCACCATCCATTGCGCCAAAGAAATCGGCTTCCCTGGAGATTTTTTCACGCCGCTGTTTGGCTTCAACATCATCAATCAGACCGGCATTCAAATCCGCGTCGATACTCATCTGTTTGCCGGGCATGGCGTCCAAAGTGAACCGCGCGGAGACTTCCGCCACGCGCTCAGCGCCTTTGGTGATGACGATAAAATTGATAATGACCAGAATCAGGAAAATAATTAGTCCAACAACATAATTACCCTTTACTACGAAATTGCCGAATGTCTCAATGATTTCTCCGGCAAAAGCATCGCCAAGAATCAAACGTGTGGTTGCAATGTTCAGCGAAAGCCGGAAAAGCGTAATCAGCAATAAAATCCCTGGGAAAATAGAAAACTGCAGCGGTTCGGTAATGTACATCGCCGTGATGAGAATGGTTAACGCGATGGCGATATTTATCGCGAGAAAAATATCCATGAGTGCCGTGGGCAACGGTATAATCATGATCGTGAGAATCAGGATTACTCCAAAAATGACGACCACACCTGGCATTTGTTTCAGAAAGTTCACAGCTATCCTTTGTTACTTTCGGGCCTGATAAATTTTTGCGAGTATTTCGGCAATCGCGCGGTAGAAATTTGCCGGAATTTCATCACCCACGTCTATTAACTCATATAACGAGCGCGTTAACGGTGGATTTTCTATCACTGGAATATTGTGCTCGCGGCCAATCTTCTTGATCCGCTCAGCAATTTTTCGCATTCCTTTGGCGAGCACTCTCGGCGCTTCCATCTGCTCCGGATCGTACTTCAGTGCAATAGCGTAATGCGTTGGGTTTGTGATGATAACATCGGCCTCTGGGACATCCTGCATCATCCGGGAGCGCGCCATCTCCTGTTGCAATTGCCGCACTCTGGATTTTACCTGCGGATCACCTTCCGTCTGCTTGTGCTCTTCTTTGACTTCTTGCTTGGTCATCTTCAACTGTTTCATGTGGCGATATCGCTGATAGGCATAATCAATTGCCGCCAGCACGACGACTCCCATGACCACTTTTGTCGTTAACTCAAACCCAACGGTGCCAACGAAATGTAAAATTGCCTGAACTCCAAGATCTCCCAAGTGAAAAAACTCTTCAACGTGCGCTCTTAATACCAGGAAGACGATGGTTCCAACCAGCACCATTTTCATCAGATTTTTACCGAGTTCGAATGGCGCTTTCGTAATCAGTTGTTTAAAACCGTTGATGGGATTGAGTTTATCGAATTTCGGTTTCAGCGCGTCTTCGCCAATGTGGAATCCCACCTGTCCGAAGTTGGCAACGAGCCCGGCGATGAACATAATAATCCAGAATGGCATGATTGCTGTCAGAAGAAACGACACGCCGTTCCAGGCCAATCCTGGAAGGGATTCTGTGGTAATTTGGTACGAGCTGATGTTCTGGAAAATCGTCGTGGATATCTCGGCAAACCGACGAAACATGGTCGGACCATAAAACATCAACATCAGCGTTCCTGAGAGCAGCATTATTGCGGTGTTCACTTCCATACTTTTTGCAACCTGCCCCTTTTTCCGCGCATCGTCTTTGCGCTTCGGAGTAGGCTGTTCTGTTTTATCCTGTGTACTTTGATCCGCCATTGAATTATGGCCTCAGCATCTGAATTATTCGCATAACATCCGATTGTGAGCCGAGATAGAGTTGTTGGAACACTCTGCCAAAGATGGGCATGGAGATCGCGATCATCAGCATTCCGGCAAGGATTTTCAGCGGAAATCCAAAGATAAAAATGTTCATCTGCGGGACGAGTCGCGCCAACAATCCAAGTGAAATTTCCGTGAGCAGGATCGTAATAAAAATTGGCGCTGCGATTTTCAGAGCAATCACAAAAACGTCCGCCGAAAGTTGTGTTAAGTACGTAAAAAACGTCTCGTGAAATCGCATAGTGTTTAAAGGAATCACATCAAAACTTTGCCGCAGCGCCTCAATTAAAAAGCGTTGTCCTCCAAGACTGAGATAGAGCAACACGGCGACGATATAGTAAAACTCTCCAACGACCGGAACGTTATTCTGACTCGAGGGATCGAAGAGTTGCGCGGCTGCAAAACCGATTTGCAAGCTCACAAATTGGCCAGAAAATTGGATTCCCATAAAGAGCAAACTTGCCGTGTATCCTATGGTAACTCCTACCAGACTTTCGCGAATAATAGCCGCGCTAAAAGCTAAAGTCGAGGTATAGTGCGAAGCAGATAATGGAATCACATTCACGATGAGAATCCCGATGATCACGCCAAGGCCGATTTTTGCATATGCCGGAATTCGGCGATCGCTGAAAACCGGCGCCACAGCAAGCAGCGCGGTCACCCTCACAATTATCAGGAGGATCGATTCATATTGGTACCATGTATAGCCAAGTAACATTAGAATCCCTGAACGAGTGTGAACATTTCCCGGGTGAACGAAACAATGACCTGGACTGACCACGGCATAAAAATCAGGATAACCACGGCCACCACGATAATCTTTGGAATAAACGTGAGCGTCATCTCCTGGATTGAAGTGGCTGCCTGAAAAATGCCAACCGCCAATCCGATCAGCAGACTAAAAATGAGCACCGGTGCGATGAGTTTGAACCCTACCAGCATCGCTGCTTTTCCCAAATCTAAAGCCATTTGCACTGACATATTTTTCTCCTAAAAAAATCCTTTGACGACAGAGCCTACCAGCAAATTCCATCCGTCCACCAGAATAAAGAGCAAGATTTTGAACGGCAGGGATATCATCACCGGTGGTAACATCATCATTCCCATCGACATCAAGACGCCGGCGACAACCATATCAATGATTAAAAACGGGATATAGAGCACAAAGCCAATTTGAAATGCTGTGCGCAACTCGCTAATCACAAAACTGGGAATCAGTACGCTGTTTGGAACGTCATCGATATTTTGCGGCTTGTTTTGGTCGCTGATTTTGAGGAAGATGCCCATATCTTCTTCGCGGGTTTGCTTTACCATAAACTTTCGAAGCGGCTTCATTGCCTTGTCGAACGCCTCTTTCTGGCTGATCTCTTTGTCCATATACGGTTTTAAGGCATTCTGATTTATGTTGTTAAACACCGGACTCATGATGAAAAAGGTGAGGAACAGCGCCAATCCAATGAGGAGCTGATTCGGGGGCATTTGGTTGGTTCCAAGCGCCTGACGGACAAAAAAGAATACCACAATGATGCGCGTAAAACTTGTCATCAGGATGAGGATCGCCGGTGCCAGCGCCAACACGGTCATCAGTAATAAAATCTGCAGCGTAGTAGACATATCACCAGGATCGGAACTTTGATCGACTCCAAGCGTGATCTTCGGAATTCCCTGAGCGTGGAGATGTGAGGAAATGCCAACAACAAGCAAGAGAATTCCGGTGAAAATTAACCCTCGTTTGAGAGCCGGATTTTTCAATAATCCTCTCAACTCCGGACTCCTGCCTGTGATCTGTCACTGGCATCGGAGCGACCAAGTTTCCCCATAAATATTTGTTTAAAACTCTTTTGGAGTTTCGGGTTGCTCCGTTCAAAAACTTCCCACTGATCAAAATCGCGATAAGTCTCAATCTGTGTTAAGCCACTTTCACTGCTGCCGATTACAAGCAAATCATCCAGAAAACGTACAGCATACAACGATTGCTTTGGGGCAATTGGAATTTGTTTGACCACTCGAAATTCATTGCTGGTCGCACCATACCCAGATTGTGAACGATTCATAAACTGTTTGAGAACCCAGACAATCAGAAAGATTCCCCCAATTACCAAAGCGAGTGCAAAAATGGCTTGTAACAGAATCCAGAAAAAGGATTCCTGCTCTACTCCACTTTGAGATGATTTGTCCTGTGCTGAGGCTACGAGTGGTAGCAGCGACAAAAAAAGAAAGGTGATTTTGTTTTTCATATTCCTAGCATACCCGTTAAAATTCATTGGGTATTTTGCAAGCGGTATGCCAGGAGATTATTTAGATTACTTCAGAACTATAATAAACTATATATCAGTGACTTAGAAGAATTACTTTTTCAATTGTTCATTTTATGATCTCAATGTTATGTGGAATAAATTTCCCTTTCAGCTTGGGACTTCACGTATTTTTTTCCAGGTAGCTCCGCACAACAGCAAAATTTAACCTCAATAATCGCTCTCCTATTGCAGCGCTTTTATTTTTTCGACCGGTGAGACAATTTCGGTAATCCGGACACCAAAATTTTCGTCCACCACAACAACTTCACCCTCGGCAAATTTACGATCATTGATATACACATCCACCGGATCACCGGAGAGTTTGTCCAGCTCAATGATCGATCCCTGACCAAGTTGTAAGATCGATTTAATTGTTTGTTTCGTGCGCCCGAGCTCGATGTTGATTGGCATCTCTAAATCCATCAACATATCCAGGTTGACACTCTTCCCATTTTGTCCGTTGCCCTGCAGAGGCTGAAAATCTGCACCATTCACATCAACGATTTCTTCATCCTGATCACCGGCAGGTGTTTCATTTGATTCCTGCGGGGAAGCAGAGCCGTTGAGGTTCGCTATGAGCGAGTTCGGCACGACCTTGAAAATGGAATACTCCTGGGTGTCATCCACTGTACAATTCATCTCTAACAACAGGTATTGTTCACCTAAATCACTAACTTCAGTGATCTGTTCAATCTCTAAACCCGAGGTGTCGATCTGTGCTGTCTCGATTGAGCTTAACTCTGAGAGATATGGGCTCAGGACTTGAGCCATTAGTTCCTGCAACGGCTCCAAGTGGCTCTCAGCATCATATGACACTGGGTCTTCCCCGACCATAGAGGTTGCGAGCAGCGCTCCTAAATCTGTTGGAATATAGAATCTCCACTCGTCATATTTTTGGGACGCAAAAGTGACTCTGACTTCCAGAGATCCGCCCAGTGATGACTTCTCTGCTGACGCGTAATCTACTATTTCAGCAAGCGTTACAGAGAAACTGTGCCCGGTGATGACTTCCAGATTGTCCACCGTGATTTCGAGGATTTTATGTTCAAAATTTTGTAATACATCATAATTTATTTCAGCCATTGATCGACTCCATTTCTGTTTCTTCTGCATCGGAAAGAGCAAGATCTTCATACTCATCGTCTGCGACTTCAGATTTCACTCTTGTAATTTGAATAGCGCGATTTTTATCTCTGGTACCCGGTTTTGCGTAAAACTTCACCTGGTTTCCAATCGTCACCGGCAAATCATCTTTGGTCCTGGTTTCGGTGGTAATGACATCCCCTGCCTCCAGATTTAAAAACTCTTCAATGGTAATATTTACCTGACCGATACTCACCTTTACCGGAACATTGGTATTGTTCAGGTTGAGTTGAATTTTTTTGGCGATTTCGGGTGTCTGTTTCTTTTGCGTTAAGGCGATGTAACTGTGGATATTCAGTTTACTCATCACCTTTTCCAGCGCAATAAACGGGATACAAAGATTCAGTGAGTATGTCCGTTCTCCAATAATGACATCAAATAAGATCACGACCACGGTTTCACTCGCGGGTGCGATTTGCACAAACTGAGGATTCGACTCAAAAGAGTTGAGCTTTGGATTGAGCGGAGTGACGTCCTCCCATGCTTCATCCAATTCTTTGAGTCCGCGGACAATGATTTTTTCCATCACTTTTTGTTCAATCACCGTCACTTCACGGTGACTGTCCACGACTTTTCCTGACCCACCCAACAACCGGTCTATCAGGAAAAAGAAAAGATTGGGCGGTACTTCAAAAATACAACTTCCTCCCAAATACGTCAGATCATTGATAAACAGACTGCTCGGTACCGAAACGGAAAGCGTGTACTCGGAATACGTCACCTGATCGATGGTATTCACTTTCACATCCACCATGGTGCGCAATGTATTGGAGAGAAACGTTCCGAATGTTCGCGCAAACCGATCGTGAATCGTCCGCAGCGTGCGCATCTGTTCTTTGGAGACGCGGTTTGGATGTCTGAAGTCATAGACTGACACATCCCGCTGGCGTGGCTTACCGTGTGACGGATCCTCACGGGACGCCTGTTGCATTAACGCATCGATTTCCTGTTGCGATAGTAATTTACTTCGACTCATCTCTTGATATCCTATTGGATGACAAATTCAGTAAAGTAGATAGATTTAATTTGGTCCGGCTGAATTTTATCGTTCACAGCAATCATAATTTCATTTTTCAAATTGGCCCGCTTATCAATATCCACAAATTCTCCCATAGATTTTTTTGCTAACAGGTTATTGACGGTATCGCGAATTTGGATATCGCGCGCTTTCAGATCTTCGAGTATGGAAGATTTTGTAACCCCCAATCCGATTGACAGCGATACATATCTGGTTCCATTCGTGCCGGTAGGATTGATCACCACATTATCCAGCATATAAATATTTGAATTGAATTCAGCATCTTCCTGCTGACTCGTCGAGTCTGTTTCAGCGGTATTTTTTGATGCAGCCATCGTCTTTGAAAAATACTTTGGGACAACCACACTTTTATTGAGATAGTATGAAACACCAACTTCAGCGGCAACGAGCAGGAGAATCGCCCCGACAACGAGCAATTTTTTGCTTATACCGCCTTTTTGTTTTTCATCACCGGATTCTTCCGGTGAGTCAGAGTGTTGCAGTTGTTTTTCTTCTGCCATAATATGGTTCCTTTAACGATTCCGAATCTTTATACCCCGGCGGATACGGAATAAATATTTCCACTCGCCGGTTCTTTGCTCTGCCTTTTTCTGTGTCATTCGCTTTCAAAGGATGATATTCTCCGTAGGCTGCTGCTTCCAGGCGTTCTGGTGTAATTCCATGCTGGGCAAAATATTCCACCACCGCCACCGCTCTTGCAGCGGAAAGTTCCCAGTTGGAATGAAACTGGTCGTTATTAATTGGCACGTTGTCCGTGTGTCCTTCAATGATAATTTCGAAATCAGATGTATCGAGCATTGACGAAATTTCGTTTAACACCGGATAGATCTGCGATTTAATGTTCGCGCGACCAATGTCAAAAAGCAGCGGGTTACTGATTCGCATCCGAACACCTTTATCCGTGGATTCAAAGGTGATATTGTTTTCAAGTTGCGGTATGTCTTTCACCTCTTGCAAAATCCTATCGACCGTTTCTTTCATTTTTGAGCGTGGTGGAATGTATATGTCCGGAGATCGTGTTGGCGTAACCACTGCCGGATTCGCCCGAAGCAGCCCCAGGGCGCGCTGTAAGGAGCCAATCGCTTTTTGAAATTCTGACTCCTGGATAGAAGAGAAGGACACAATCAGAATGAAAAATGCTAGCAGGAGCGACATTAAATCTCCGTAGGTTGTCATCCATCCGGCGCCTTCGTCTCCGCCACCGGATTGTTTTTTTTTACGCCGCCTCCCGGACATTTTCGGCGCCTTTCTGTTTATCCAGAATACTGATTTCACTTCTCAATTTGGGTGGTATGAACGTATTGAGCTTGTGTTCAATCACCCGGGGATTCTCCCCTTCCTGGATACTTAATATTCCTTCAATAATCATTTGTCGCTGCGCTTGCTCGGCCGTTGATAACGTTTCCAGTTTCCCGGCGATCGGTAAAAATATGAGATTGGAGAGAAATGCTCCCCAAAAGGTTGTAACCAACGCGACAGCCATCCCTGCACCAATTTTGCTGGGATCATCAAGCGTTTGGAGCATATTGATGAGACCGATGAGGGTACCAATCATTCCGAACGCCGGTGCGTAGGCTCCCATCGCCTTCATCACTTTCTGTCCCTTGGAATGGCGTTCTTCAAGGCTATCGAGTTCGGATTCCAGAATACCGCGAATGGTGTCTGGTTCCAAACCATCCACAGCGAGCAGCAATCCTTTTTGCATAAATTGGTCATCGAGTTGTTCCGCTTCATTTTCGATTGCTAGAATACCCTCTCGACGGGCAACGATAGATATTCTGACGACATCTTCCAGGATATGATGAAAAATTGGCGCCTGGTTGCGAAAAGCATTTTTCACAACCCCGAACACGCCCAAAACATCTTTAATCTGGAAATTGATAAATGTAGCCGAAAACGTGCCCCCAAAGACAATCAGTATCGAGTTAATCTCCAGAAACGTGCCTGCACCACTCCCACTGAAAATCGAGAGTAAAATGAGGCCAATACCGGCGACCACACCAATTAATGTCGCTAAATCCATATGGTTACTATTTCATCAGTTCGTGGTCATATGCGGGCATCCGTTGTCGGATGCCCGCTATTATCTCAAACCCCTATTATCGTTTCAGTCCAACAACTTCCTGCAATAACTGGTCACTCACAGTCAGCACTCTGGCGTTAGCCTGGAAGCCGCGCTGGGCGACAATCATCTTTGTAAACTCCTGTGCGAGTTCAACATTGGATTGTTCCAAGGCGCCGCTGGCGATTTTCGACTGAATTGTTTTACCAGCCTCACCAATCACCGGCTGACCTGAATTACCAGAGACCTCATACATATTATCGCCACTTCTTGACAAACCATTAGGATTATTAAACGTGGCCATCATAATTTTTGCCAGCGATCTGGATATACCGTTATTGAAAAATCCCGTCACCAGACCATTGTCATCGATGGTTAAATCCGTTAATTCGCCGGAGCGGTAGCCATCCTGTGAATCGGCAATCGCATTGGCAGATCCCGCAAACTGTGACAGACCGTCGATAGTATCAAAGGCTCCCATATTCACGTCGACATCCATAATCCCGGCGCCATTCCCTGGGGAGAATTTGAAGGATTGAAATCCACCATCATACGTAAAGGTTTTCAAATTCCCTTCGCTGTCGAAAGTGACCACACCCGAGTTACCACTCAGGATGGATGCACCTTCGGTTCCAAGGTCTGCACTCCAGCTCCATTTATTTACTTCCACCGGATTTTTGGTGAATGTAAAAGTCAAGACGTGCGATTCACCCTTGGAATCATACACCGTGATGGATGCATTCTGGGTATAATCTTTGGCTTCCTGATACTCATAGTAATTTCCGATGGTATCGTCGAAGATACTGTCGAAATTCACAGCAGAGCCACCAGTGGAAATATTGACATCGCTTAACGCGTTCACTGTTCCACCATCACCATTGATGCTCAATGAACCGTTATCGGAATCAATCTGAACACCTGTTCCATTATTGATACCGAAAGCAATCTCGATGGCATTGGCGTATTCACCGTACGTCGTGATATCAGTGCCAACTGTCTTTGAAACCGTTGTAATGGCATCACCACCAACACTGCCGTCGATATTGACTGTGCTGCCGTTTGCCAATCCCAGATCTTCGCCTTTCTGATTGCGAAGACTGGTTAACGTGTCATCAGATGTTGCGACATGAGAGAACTCGTCGCTGCTCGTAGACGTTGTATCAGCGATAATCCCACTCATAGTGCCGAGTGCACGGTCGAGATCACTGTTACTGCTGGAAAAGTTGTACTGTAGATCCCCGCCCGTGTTATTCGTGATGTTGATCTGGCCAGTCGTTGTATCCATATTGATTGTGGCTCCGGCTGGTAAATCAGCATTGACTTCTGCAATCAAGTCATTTATCGAGTGGAAAAAATCGTCATTAGGACCAATGTCTTCCTCAACGTAGGTGTAAACGTGGGTGTTTGTACCGTCGTTAAAAGTCACCGATGTAGAGTTCGGTGCCATACCGGTAATCGTAGAATAATCACCATTTCCCGGGTCCATTCGCAATAAGCCTTCAATATCATTGGAACCATCTTCAATTCCGTACACCTGATCTGTTCTCAGGACAGTTCCGAGCGCCTTACCTGATGCATCCAGGTTTCCAGAGAATTTCACTTCGGTGGTTGCCTTGGCAGGAATTTTTGTGCCAAGCGGCAGTGTGATATTACCAACGGGAGTGCTTTCAGGAATCTCACCCAGTGAATTTGCCATTTTTCCCTGAAGCACAAAACCGTTGTTTGGATGGACTAGCCGGCCTTTTGCATCCAGCTGGAAATTTCCGGCGCGGGTATACATATCGCGATCGCCGTTACTCACGACGAAAAATGCATCCCCCTGAATGGCCATATCTGTCACCTGACCAGTGTTCTCCAGATTTCCCTGGGTGAATATACTATCAATCGATCCGATGGTCATACCGAGTCCAACCTGCATCGGGTTTTTGCCTCCGGTATTTTCCGTAGCTCCCTGGGCGCCTTTAAGCGTCTGTGCCAGAGATTCTTTAAACGTCACACGTCCGGATTTAAATCCGATAGTGTTGACGTTTGCAATGTTGTTACCAATGACATCCATCAGTGTCTGATGGTTTCTCAATCCAGATACTCCACCAAAAAGTGAGCGTATCATTACGACCTCCTTTAGTTTCGCGCGGGTAGTTCTGCATCAATCGGTCAGCAGAACAGAGCCTCCTCGCTGAGGTCCGGCATCAGTTCCGCGCAAGGGTTATTTTGTATTTAAGTTCGTCTCACACCACAACCGTTGAATCAATATTAGTAAATACGTTGTTCTTCAATTGGGTGTGATCTACTGCTGTAATAACTGTACGATTTGGGATGCTCACGACCAGTCCCCGATTATCCATTAATACCAGAGATTCTTTGGCGCCTTTTTCCGCAGCGATATCCACCGCTTTATTCAGACGACCAAAATCTGCCTGGGTAAACGGGATTTGCCGTTGTTCAATCCTTTGCATCGCATGATTCGAAAACTTCACCGATCCATTGTGCGAAACCTGTTCGTCAAGGATCGACTTAAAATCTGTTTTCGCGCCTGCAGACTCAGTCGCCGGTCGATTCTGTGGAATCGATCGCTGAATCTGTTGGGCACGACGAATCTGTTGTAGTTGGTTAATCTTCATTTATTTCTACTCCCGGTAACTCCGGTTATCAGGCGGCCCCGTCTTCGAAGATCCGTTGCACGTCCCCGGCTGAAATTCGGGTATCGCCGATGAGAAAGAAGAGATTTCCACCATTGCCAAATTCCACTCCGGATATCCGACCTTCCAGATAGGTGTCTGCACGCACGGCGTCACCATTTGCTTTGGAAGCTTCAATGGAAACAACGTACTGTTCGCCACGGCTGGCTTCTGCTCCACTGCCGAGTTTTCCATCCCAGGTCCAGGTCTGGTCACCCGACTGACGATATCCCAGTTCTTCGGTACGAACAATTTGACCGTCGCTGTTTTTGATAACGATGTTTACCTTGTCAGCGGTCGATCCGAGGTTATAATGCACCACATTTCCGCCATCCTCTGAATAGGTCAGCGAATTCCCCATTGCACGAACGTTGCGTCCAACTAAAGTGGTGGACAATACATTCGAAATGGAGTGGTTGAGCTGCACATTACTCTGGTACATCTGATCAAATCGGTCGTTTAAATTCGACAACTGTTCGACCGAGGAGAATTGTGCCAGCTGAGCAGCATATTCTTCCTGTTTCAACGGATTCATCGGATCCTGATGCCGCATCTGGGTCACGAGCAATTCCAGAAATGCATCCTTATCCATAACACCATTGGAAGCATTGTCTCCACCATTCTGAGACTGAGATGCTGCAGATCCTACTTGATTGATGTTTGATATATTCATTCTCTCTCCCTACTTCTTTTTAACTCACACCTACTTACGCAAGCGGTGTGCCAAATTATCTATCGCGATTATTAATTCTCTAAGTCACTGATACATAAGCCATTACATGATTTTTATTCTTCGCGAAAGAATTTGTAACTCGAAACCAATCGGAATAAAAGTCCACGGGTGAATTTTGGGTACGTAAATTTTTCCTTGGTGGAATAATTATAGAGAGCTGGGAAGGAGGTAGTTTAGAATTGTCATCCCGAGCGGAGCCAAGAGATCCCCTACTTTTCATAGATACACTGCGGTCAGATAGCCTGCTAAATTGGATGGAACGGAGATTCCTCGGTTCCCTCGGAATGACAGAGTCTTTGGTTTTTATTTTCGTTCAACAACCATAGTCTGTCATCCCGCTTTAAGTCCGGATCTGCGACGGAATGACAGGGAGTGAGTTTTTACCACACAATAGTCTAGAGTTGTCATCCCGTTGATAATCCGGCTTTTGACGGAAGCGGAGCCCCGATTCATCGGGACGAAGTCGAGGGATCGCCATATGATTCAAAGGCGGACTGCGCAGAAAGAGCACGCGGCCACTACTGGTGTGGATTGCTCCTCTGCAGTCATCGGCCTTGCAATGGTACTACAATGTAGACAAGACTCTTTCAGGGTCTCTGGCCCCTGAAAGAGTCACTGGAACGACCTCATCCCTCCAGAAGGAGTCTCTGATGAGATAAATCCTTCTCCTTGGCAAGGAGAAGGACTTTTAATGCTTTCCACTCAGTTGCGAGTAGTCTCAGGCAGGACCCACGGTGAAACGTCCATATTTAGAATGGAATGGCAGAATCTTAGCCCATAATTATCTCGATCATCTGTTCTGTCATCCCGTTGATAATCCGGCTATTGACGGAAGCGGAGTCGAGGGATCTCCGTATGATTCAATATAAAATCGAATAAAAAGAGGAACTAGAAAAAAGCGCTAACAGCCCTGTCAGGGACTGTCAGCGCCACGAGCTTCTCTTCGTCCCAAATGGACAACTTGTGTGAAACGATTATGATCTGAATTGGATGGAAGAAAAACCTACTTAAAACTGTTACGCGTAAAAATTGATTCTATTGTCTGTTAGTGTTGACTGAACGGCGGAAAGTCCGACCGTTTCGGGTTCCGGTGTTTTTTGTGCGCCAAAAGTTCTATTATACCGGTTTGGTGGTGCATAACGACTTTCCGCTTCGCCCTGTTGCTGGGAAAATTGTTGCTGAAAATCAGGCTGATCCTGCTGTGGATCAAAATGTGAGCGCACTTCCACCTTGATATTTTGCACCGAAGTTTGATGCTTGTTCATCGCTTCCTGGATCGCAGGAAGATGTTTTTCAATAGCGCGTTTACTCTGCTTGGATTCTGTAAAGATTTTCCCTTGCAGCACGTCATCCTTAAACCGAAGTGTTAACATAACCGATCCAAGTTCTGCTGGTTTCAATGCAATGCGCGCCTGGAGCCAGTTACCACGGGACTGCATTTGACTGGATTGCAACTGCTGCACCAGAGATTCAAACCGCTGCATGACCTGGTGTACCATCGGTTGAGTATGATTTTGACTGACGGACTGTGTCAGCGAAGATCGGGCACTGTTTGCGATCACTCCGCTCAAATCGGTTTTTCCCTGCAAAATGGAGTTACCGTCTTGTTGGGCAGACTGCTTGCCGCTTTCCAGAGATGTATGCAATGATCGTTCGTCAGAATGTTTCGGAGTATAGTCAGTTTGCCTGACTCGATCAAAGTCAGTCATTTTGCTTTTGTGTGTCTTCTCCGCATATGAACTCTTCTGCGACTTTTCTCGCACATCAATTTTTGTGGAATCTGACTTCTGCGTTTTGTCATTTGGTATCCTGGTTTTTACAGAAGTGTAACCAGATGCAGCGATTTCAACCGTGCCAGGATGGTTCGCCTGGGAAGTCGTGTTCACCATTTTGGAATGGTCGCTATTCGCGATTGGAGTACTAATTCTTTGCGAATGAGGTGATTCAAAAAGTTTATTCTGGGAAGCGACCTTCTTTGTTTGCCTGGAATTGGAACGAACTTCCACAGATTCTCGGGCAAATGTATTTTTGGGTATCTCGGCGAAGGTTCGCGCTACTTTTGACTGTTTTTTTGCTGCCGATAAATTTTGGTTTTTCAGGATATGGCTTTCATTTTTCACCGAAGAAAACTCTACTTCTCCCTGCAGTTTTTCTAATAATTTAGAAAGGTGCTTAGTATAAAATTTCTGCAAAGATTCTGATTTCGATCCACCGTCCAGATTTACATAAACCAGCCGGGGAGGATTGGAATCGTTTTGGGCATTATATGAAGTTTGATTCTTACCAGACCCGTTCTGATTCTGCCGGATTTGACCAGTGAATTCCCCTGGGAGATCTTGTGAATTATTACCGGTGAATATTGAGTGATTATTTTGCGCATTTTGGACGTTAACATGTTGAGTGTCCCTCCTAGCGGAAACACTATTTTTTGCCTGCTGACTGACTAGTTTGTCCGCCTGGTGTACCTTGATACTTTCGCCAACTTTTTTATTCCACTTGACATCACCCTGCATTGGTTCTTCGCTACTAACCTTTGCCTCCGAAGCGTTCATTCCACTCGTTTTATTAATTTTCAGATCGGCAAGATTATGTTTGGTGTGGAGGTTTTGTACTCGACCAAAACTAAACTCATTCTTTTGGCCTCCGCTCTTGGCCTGATGTCCACCAGAACGATAAATCCCGGTGTCTTTCTCTGAAATATTTTCATCGATATTTATTCCAGTTCCGAACATATTCTTCTGTTGAATGCCGGGAGTTGTACCCTGCCCGTCTCGTAGATTTTCAGCATCCTTTTTGAGATGAATGAATTGGAGTGCGTTAGTAGCATTTGCGTCGACTTTTCCCGCAATGAAGGGAGCATCCATCGAATTGCTGAAGGCAAGAAGCATAGAATTTGATGAATATTTTCGATTACCATTTTTACTATCAGCATATTGCAGAAACTCGTTCTCTAACTTACCAGGACTGGTGAATTTTAATGCTCCGGCTGATTTTTCATCAAACACAAATCCCACACCGATCTGGTTACGCTCGAGTTGCGACAACTTATCACTACCAACCATTTTTACTTTAAAAACCCGCAGCAATCCAATCGATTTAGAGTTTTGTTTCTGTGTTAGTCCAGGTTCAACATTTGCTTCACTATCCATTGATTGAGCCTGAATTGGAAGAAAAATATCCACCTCCCCTTTGTTCCATTGATTTAGCAGGTTTTTCAAGCGTGGATCAGAAGCATTCGTCTTTAGCATCTGCAAGAGTTTGGATTGCAGTTTTTCTGGTGACTTCAGTGAGCCATCGGCATTTATATCTATCCGGATCTTGGTAATCTCGTTGAGGTTTTCTGTGTTTGGAGCACCGCTTCCTAACGAACGTAATAACGACGCAAAAATATTTTGCACACCACGTTGTTTGCCTCTCTGGGAGGAAGAAAATACCGGTGCAGAGTAATCGCTATGTAAGTTCGAAAGGTGTAACATCAGCTGCCTGCGTGTTGTTCTGAAAGCGCCTGACTGAGTCGGGCGGCTTTATCGCGGTTGAATGCCATTAATATTTGTGCGGCGTTACGATCCCGCATCTCTCCTAAAATTCCCACAACCATTTTTGTGTTTAATCTGCTCAAAATATCTGCCGCGGCTTTCACATCCATCTGACTGTAAATTTTCGCCAGTTGCCGATAATCCGCAGGTTCTTCTTTTGGTAGCTCTGGTGTTTTCTCCAGAGTGGTCGGAGGTTCAACAATACTAGCTTCCGCACGGTTGTCAGAGTTTGTTGTACCAGCAGCCAAATTCTCACTACCAGGCGTCGCGGTAGCAATAGCCGTTTGTTCAGCAGTTTCCACAGGATCGGGTTTTGGTTGTTGTTGGGCAAGGACTGAATCTTTCTGGATGGCCTGTTGAGCCAAAGAATCACTGGGCATGGCAGTGGTTGTGTCTGCTGACAAATTTGGCTTCTGGACATAGACAATCCAGAAGAAAGTTGCAATAAACACGATAATAAATGAGCCGATTCCCAGCCCGATCCAAAGCAGCAATTTGGATTTCTTCTTGCTACCCTGTTCCTGTTCTTCTGTGTTCTGTGTGTCATCGTTTAATTCCGGCATCGCGACTTAACTCTTATCTCTCCTCAAGGGTTGCAATTGTGAAATTTCGTCCAGCTGTTTCTGTTCTTTTTCATTCAGTTGCTTCACATAATTCTGATGATCTTTCTCCTTCAATTTGTCCAGCATCTGCGTATCTTTGACGGCTTCAATTAAAGTTTCGCGCTGTTCCTTGACTTTAAAATGCGCTTCCTCAACCTGCTGATTCTGTTGCTCAACATATTTTTCCACCTGATGTTGGTAGATATGGTAGTGGTGGAATTGATGGCCGGTCGTTTTGGTCAAACGCTGTTTTTTCACGTCCTCAAGAACCTTTGCTTCCAGCAAGTGCAGTTGCTCTAGATTCTGTTTTTCCTGTTCAAGATTTCGTTGTTCTGACATCAATTTTTTCTGCTCAACATCCTGTTTGATTTTCTTCGCCTTCAAAACTTTCTGCAGCCGGAAAATATGTTTTTTCATCTCTGTCAGGCTTCCAGAATCCGCTGCATTCTCTCCAGAGATGCCTGGAAATCAACAGTTTCAGTAATGTCCTGCTTTAAGAGATCGCGTAACGGTTCAATCAATGCGATAGAGCAGTCGATACGTGGATTACTTCCTTTCACATAGGCGCCAATATTAATCAAGTCTTCGGCTTCCTGATACGTGGCAAGGACTTCCACCAGGCGATTAGCCAGCTTTCGATGTTCCGGTTTGACCACATCCATCATTACACGGCTGACACTTTGCAATACATCGATTGCAGGATAGTGATTCAGCGCAGCCAGTTGGCGTGAAAGCACGATATGTCCGTCAAGGATCGACCGGACCGTATCTGCCACCGGATCATTCAGATCATCGCCTTCAACCAGTACGGTATAAATCCCAGTGATGCTTCCCGCGCTTGATGCGCCAGCTCGCTCTAACATCTTTGGAAGTAAGCCAAACACCGAAGGTGTATATCCTTTGGATGCCGGCAATTCACCAACAGCCAGACCGATTTCCCGCTGTGCCATTGCGACACGCGTGACTGAATCCATCATTAACATCACATTTTTGCCACGATCGCGGTAATATTCTGCGATAGCGGTGGCTATCAGGCTTCCTTTTATCCGGATGAGCGGCGCCTGATCCGAGGTTACAGCAATAACTACCGACCGTTGTAATCCCTCTTCGCCCAGATCTTTTTCGATGAAATCCCGAACTTCTCTTCCACGCTCACCGATAAGCGCGATAACATTGATATCTGCAGAAGTATTACGGGCGACCATCCCAAGGAGTATACTTTTTCCGACGCCACTTCCGGCAAAAATACCGACACGTTGTCCCTGGCCACAGGTCAAAAACATGTCAATCGCCCGGATACCTGTTAACAGTGGTTCGGTGATTCGCTTTCGTGACAGCGGGGCCGGCGGATCGTTGTGGATCGGCTGAAGTTGGGTTGTGCGCAACGGTCCTTTGCCGTCGATTGGACGACCGAGACCGTCCAAAACTCTGCCAAGCAATGCATCGCCAACCGGGATATGTGTGGATTGCGAATTAATCGTCACCTGGTCGTCCTGTGAAATTCCGTTTACTTCATCGTACGGAACGAGCAAAATATGGTCGTCCCGAAAGCCAACAACTTCTGCGATGACATTTTTCTGGCGCTCGCTGCTGAATATATTGCACGTTTTCCCGACGGACGCCCGTGGTCCAGTGGCCTCAACCACCTGGCCAACGATGCGACGCACTCTCCCCTGGCGCTGAATAAGCGGCGCTGAATGTACGACGTCTGCGAGTTGCTCAAACATTGTCATCTCTTTCCGAAAGACTTGTATACAATTGCGTCGTCAATTCTTTGAGTTTGTGTTCCACAGAGGCGTCAACGGTTTCGAGCGTAGTTTGCAGAACGCAGCCTCCCTGAGAGAGAGAACTGTCCTGCTCTACATTAATATCTGCTGGTAATTGATCAAGCATCGCAGATTCGCCAGAGATATACGCATAATCCCTTGGATTTAACCGGATTTTAACCAACTCATCGCGTTGCACATACTTTAATGCTTCCTGAATCACATTTTTCAGCTTGCTGCGATCGGTTTCGATCTCAGAGTTGATGACTCGTTCCGCAATTTTTATTGCCAAATTCAACACGCTGAGCTCTGCTTCTTTTTGTAGTCGCCACTGATTTTCTTTCAGCGTCTGCATAATGGTTTCGAGTGCGGAAAATTGCGATCCGGCTTCTCGTTGGTGTTGTTGTCTGCCTTCGTCGAGTCCAGCCTGATATCCCGACTGGTATATGATTTCGCGTTCGGATTTATAATTGGTTTCCAGCTGATCAATAATTGAGTCCAACGCTGAATCGTCTTCGGTGGAATGCAGTTGGTTCATACTTTTTTCAAAATCGGTTAATGGCAGCTCATCTTCCTGAAGTGCAGAGTTAGAATTCCGCCTCTGCACTACACTTCCCTTGCAGAGAACACCCTGAACCGGTTTCGTGGTTCCCAGTGATATTTTATTCGACGATTTCATCGCTGGCATTTCCCTGTGAAAGCACAATTTCGTTTTCTTCATCAAGACGCAATATTACTTCAATAATCTTACGCTGGGCTTCTTCCACTTCACTGAGCCGGACCGGTCCCATAAATTCCATCTCTTCGACAACCATATCCGCGGCACGCTGGGACATATTCTGGAGGATTCGATTCTTCACGTCATCGCTGACCGCTTTTAATGCCAACGTAAGATCCTGGGTGTCAATCTCTTTCAGTACGCGCTGAATAGAACGATCGTCCAGTTGCACAATATCTTCAAATACGAACATCAGGTTTTTAATCTCGGTAGCCAACTCCGGATCTTCACCAGCGATAGATTCCAGGATTTTCTTTTCTGCCGTCCGGCCGAGCATATTTAGAATCTCTGCCGAAGCGCGAACACCGCCGAGTTTTTCTCCGCCCTGGGTGAAATCGATGCGGGATTCCAAAATTTGTTCCACTTCTTTGACCATTTCCTGAGAGACACTGTCCATAGTGGCAAATCGAAAGAGCACTTCTTTTTGGAGATCAACCGGCAAATCAGAGATTAACGACGCGGCTTGTTCCGGTTCGATTTGAGTGAGCACCAACGCAATTGTTTGCGGATGCTCTTTCTGGATAAAACTGAGCAGTTGATTTGGGTCGACTTCTTTGAGTACGTTGAATCCCTTTACCTGTAATGAGCGGCGAATCCGCTGTAAAATATCCAACGCTTTATCCGGCCCAATCGCCTTCTCCAGGACTTCCTGAGCATAATCCATACCGCCTGCTGCAATGTATTCCTGCGCTTTGACCATTTGATAATATTCTTTGGTCACGGCTTCCATTACCCGGGACGGCACATTATCCAGCCGACTGATTTCCCGGGTCAGCACTTCCACTTCTTCCGGGTGTAATTTTTGAAATATTTTCGACGACGCCTGGCTACCCATTGCAACTAATAAAATGGCGGCCTTCTTTGAGCCAGTCATCGATTGTTCGTTTATCTGTCGCGATTCCGGCATTATTCTTCCTCTACTAACCAGCTGCGTATTAAGCTTGTGGCCTGTTTCGGATTTTCGCTCGCATATTTTTTTATGGCTTCATTCAATTGAGTTTTCTCTAAAACCTCGTCGTCCATTTCAATTTCGTAATCCAGTAACTGCTGTTTATTTTTGTGGAGTGATTTCCTTGGCGACATTTTAGATCGTCCTGCGGTTCCGCCACTCAGGGGAAGATCTCCAATGATGACTTTGGATCGTTTAATCACGGTCCGGAGTAACAACATAAAAAAGATGACTAATCCGACACTCAATCCCTTGCCCAGCAAATTCTCCCAGAACTGGCGCTTTTGCATATCCGCAAATTCCTGCTCCTGATCCTGATATTCTGCCATATCAAATTGCACATTAGAAATTTCGACCTGATCACCGCGCGAGGCGTTAAATCCAACTGCTGCTTTCACAATGCGCTCGAGACGCTGCATTTCCTGGGTATTTCGCGGCTGATATTTCGGTTCACTTTTTCCATCCGCAGGCTGCTGATATTTCCCATCGATCAGAACGGCAACGTGCAACTTTTTAATATCGCCAACTTCGCCACTCACGGTTTGAATAGTTTTATTCACCTCATAATTCGTGATGAGATGTTCCTGAGATTGTCCGGATGTGTCCTGTGAAGTTTGGGCGGATTGAGTACGTTCTTCGCTGCGAATCACCTGGCTGGTGGGATCATAAATCTCCTGCGTGCTCTCAACCTGTTTGAAATTCAGATCGGCTGTCACCCGAACAATGGCTTTGCCGTAACCCAGTACACCGTCCAGCATACTTTGCGCTTTTTGAGTGAGATAATCTTCGAGTTTCTTCTGCGCGTTGTACTGCGTTGAAGTTTGCGATGCGTTCGCGGAATTACTGGTTTCATCGGTTAACAGATTTCCAGAGGCATCGAGTAAGCTCACAGATTGTGGATCCAATTTATCCACGCTGTTTGCCACCAGATATTGAATCCCTTCAACCTGCTGTTTTTCAAGTTTCGAATGGGATTTGAGTTTTAGAATGACAGCTGCAGACGGTTCGCTCTGGTCTTCTTTGAACAACGCTTCTTTTGGCATCACCAGGTGAACGCGCGCGGCCTGGACTTCATCCATCTGTTGAATTGTGCGTTGAAGTTCGCCTTCCAAAGCTCGCTTATAATTCACTTGTTGGACATATTCCGTCATCCCAAAATTGTTTTTATCAAAGATTTCGTAGCCGACCACTCCGTCATTTGGGATACCTTCATTCGCCATCTGCAATCGTAAATCGTACACCTTGTTTCGCGGCACCAGAATGGTCGTTCCATTGTTCTCATACTTATATTTAACGCCTTGCTCCTGAACATACTGAACCACCCGGCCGGCTTCATCCGGGGACAAACCGCTGTAAAGAACATAATAATCCGGCTGATTAAGCCAGACCAACACCAAAATGAGCGCGGTGACCAAGACCGTGAACATCAGGCCAATCGTCAGTTTACTCTTGAGTGGGATGTTGCCAAAATTATCCCGGATCTGTTGAAGCAGTTCTGTGAACATAGTTTTCCAGTCGCTTAAAATCTCAGATTCATAATTTCACGATATCCATCCATCAGACGGTTTCGCACCTCAACGGCCGTATTCAGACTAATATTCGCCTTTTCCATGGCCACCATAACGTCATGAATATTTTCCACTTTTCCAGCCGAGTAGTCCATCACCAGTTGATCAGCAGTTTTTTGGATATTGTCCACTTTATGCAGTGCGGTATTCAACACCTCTTTAAAATTGGTCCGCTCGCCATCGTTCATCTGATCAAAGCGAGCTTTGCGACTGTCCAGTCTGAATTGGTTTCGGGCAGTCAGTTGGTTATAGACCTGGTCAATGCGTCGCATTGGATTTACATCCTCTGGTCAAAAAATCCGCCTTTGATATTCCCGATGGCGGACTGTTTTTGGGACAAGTTACCACGCTGAGTATAACCGCTGCGTTGCTCCGGAAATAATTTCCCGAGCAGCGTCTCTTCATCTTCACTCAAAATGGAGCGCAAATTTTCCAACGTGCCGGTTTCGCGCAGTTGTTTAAGTTGAGTTTTTTGTGCACGCGAAAGTTGAGTCTTATCTGTGGGTGAATTCTGTAACTCTGTCTTCGTTGGCTGTACAGTATTTTTCGATGCAATTTTTTGTGAAGCAGTCGTCTCGGACTGCCGGCGAACCTGTTGACTAAATTGCTGATACGCTGAAGAAATTCGATTCGTCATTTATATCTCCAGGGCTTTTTTTGCCATAGATTTTGCTGCCTGCATTGAGGTTACACTCGCCTCGAATGAACGGGAAACCTGCATCAGTTCTACCATTTCTTCCAGAATATTAATCTTGGGGAATCGAACGTATCCATTGGCATCAGCATCAGGATGCGAAGGCGAATATACTAATCTGTATTCCTGGGAACCTGGTACTTTACTATCAACGGAGACTCCGGAAACTTCTTTGTTTGGCGTCAAAATACTACTGCCCGAATTCTCATTCATGTGGCCACGATTGGTGACAGATAAACGCGTCGAAGCATCAGATAACATCTGATTGAAGCGAGCGCCTTTGATTTCATTATACACCGCCGTCTGTTTCTGATATGGACCACCATTTTTTGTGCGGGTCGTATTGATGTTGGCAATGTTTTCGGAAATTATTTCCATCGCCCGACGATTTGCTTTGAGAGCGCTTGTCGAGATATCAATGCCGCTGAAAAGCCCCTGTAATTTCATATCAACCTCTTTTAACTGGTTTTCCCTGTGATAACGGACCGGAGATTTTGGAACCGGTTACGCATTACCCGAGCTAACATCTCATAATACAATTGCGTCTTTGCCATATTGCTCATTTCATTGTCCAGGTCAACATTGTTGATTTTCCCCTGGGGAATCGGTTCGCTTGATTTTTTAACCTCCACAACATTTGCCGCCTGGCTATTTGTTGAAATGTGTTCACGGTTGGTTTCCATAAGATGCACATTTTCGTTGGCTTTTAAATTTTGCAATACCTGGTTAAAGTCAACTTCTTCTCTGTGATAGCCAGAAGTATTCTGGTTAGCAATATTTTTTGCCAGCGCCCGCTGCTGTAAAATCGTCGAACGCAATAATTGTTGTACCGAACCGATAAAATTGTCTTGTGGCATTCTCGTCTCGTTTGTTTACTTCGATTCGCAATGAATCTTTACAAGCTCTGTGCCAGACTATAAACGAAAATGAAGAAAAATTCTAATTACTTGATATTATTAGACTTGCAGACATTAACAAACTGACATACTTCGTTGGAATATTTCAACCCAAATATTTGATGAGGAAATTATTGCCGAGTGGCTTGAGGAAATGTCCGGTTAATCGGTGAAAAACGTATCGGAGATAAACCCTTGCTCTTTGTACTGATTCAATTTATTCCGGAGCGTGCGCACATTAATTCCAAGACTCTCTGCGCTCTGAGTCCGATTGTAATCGTGATATTCCAATGTTTGCAGTATGAGGTCACGTTCCATATCCTCAATGCTCATCGGAGTCTCCAGGTTGAGTAAATTGCCGTTATCTAGATTTTCCTGAGCGGTATCCTCAATGAACAGATACTCTTCAGTAAGCATCTCAGATTGACAAAGAATGACCGCGCGTAAAATGCGGTTTTCTAATTCGCGCACATTTCCAGGGAATGATTCACGCATTAACCGGGCCAGCGCATTGTCAGTTACACCGCGGATTTCTTTTTCATATTCTTGTGAAAACAGTTCCACAAAATGGTTAACCAAAGTAACAATGTCTTCTCTGCGTTCCACGAGTGGAGGTAAAGAAATCGGAATGGTATTCAGCCGGTAATACAGATCTTCTCTGAGTTGGCTTTCTGCCATTGCTTCGTTCAAATCCCGGTTGCTGGTGGCGATAATCCGCACATCGACTTTAATGGTTTCTGATCCGCCAACCCGCGTAAATTCTTTTTCCTGAATAGCTCTCAGTAATTTCGCCTGGAGCCCGACATTCATCTCGGTGATCTCATCTAATAAAAGCGTGCCGGAATCGGCAAGTTCAAACTTCCCGAGGTTTTTACGAATAGCTCCGGTAAAAGCGCCTTTCTCGTGCCCGAATAATTCGCTTTCCATAAGATGTTCGGGCAATGCAGCGCAGTTGACACGAATGAAGGGTTTATTCTTGCGATTGGAATTGTAATGAATAGCCCGCGCGACAAGTTCTTTTCCCGTGCCGCTCGGTCCGTGAACAAACACAGACGCTTTGCTATCTGCGATGAGCGCAATCGTTTTATAAATCTTCTGCATGGACTGGCTTTTACCAATCAATTCGCCAAACCGGTCTTCACCGCGGACAGAGACATTGGTTTCTTTTCGGATCAGGGATTTAAAATACTCTTCAATCGACTCGTAAATATCTTCTATGGAAAACGGCTTGGTGATATAATCTGCGGCGCCCAATTTTAAGGCTTTCACAGCACTTTCAATCGTGCCGTAAGCTGTCATCATAATTACACCAACTTTGGGAAACGCCGACTTGACCTCTTCAATAAGTTCAATCCCCAACATTTTGGGCATCTTGTAATCAGTGAGCAGCAAATCAGCTTCATTTTCATCAAGGTATTCCAACGCGGCATTTCCATCGGTAAACGCAACGGTGTTATACCCTTTGCGTACTAAAGCCTGCTTTAAAAAATCAACCATATGTTGTTCATCATCAACAACAACGATTTTTGAATCTTTGAACTCACTTCGGCTATTTGAATGAACCATAGGAGAACCCTCTCGTCGTGGATTAGTCAGCCAATTCCGTATTGGGATTGTAGCGTCCGATTTTTAAAAAGCCATCTGTTTTTGATTTCTATACAAAGGAATAATGTGACTCACAAAAACAGATTCATTAAATAACTACTCCGATATTTCTGAAATATTTTTTTACACGGCAGTAAGTATACAATATCATTTATGCCAATTCAAAAACTAATTCACCCAAAACTATTCTTGTGACGTTAATCAATGGTTTGAATTTCCGTCAGAATTGAGCGATCGATGAGCGCCTTATTCTGCCTTGGTTTCAGGAAAATACGACCCTGGAGCAATTGAATTTCGCCACCGTTGATTTCTTCCTTAATAAGCAATTCCTGATTTCCAATGATGAATTTAGCGCCCGGATAAATTTTATGATGGACCGTCACCAGCGTGACTTTTTCATCCATCGTGAGCGTCGGAATGGCGCTGGAGGTATTTATGCGATCCTCTAATTCCATAATTTGCTTGGAGTTTGCAATGAGTCCTTCCGATAAGAGATGTGCTTCATTTTGATGCTTCGCCGACAGATTGCTTTGGCGCTGCTCGAGTAACCCAAGATAATCCAACCGGCGGCGAATGCGTTGTTGCTGCTCCTCAATTTCTGCTGTCTGTTTCTGCAATTGTTCCAGTTCCTGCTGCTGGTCCGGATTGGCGTGATATCGCACCATTATCCGCGTCGGAATACACGTACTCGAACCCGCAACATTTATTTCAATCGATTTTTGGCTCCAGAGAGAACCACCCCGGACGAGTCCACCTTTACCCACAACCCGAATTGTCCCTCCTGCCTCTAACGTACTACGTGAAACATACCGCGTTACATTAATAGCGTCCCCAGCGATAATTTTCGCGTCCTGGATATAATCTGCGATGATATCTTTTGCGGCCCGAATCTCAGATTTCTCAAACCCATTGATTCCGCTGTGAACTTTGATCCGGCCCTGCATGGAATGAATCGAAGCGCCTTCAATACATCCGTGGATTTCAATATCACCCGTTGCTTTTACCTTCAAGCCCGAACGGACATCTCCATTAATCTCAATGGGACCATCGTAGTCGATATTACTGGTGATAAAGTCAACATTGCCAGAGATTCTCAGCACGTCCTCGACAGAAAGCCGGGAGCCATTCCAGAGCAGATGACCATCAATTGCAGAAAACAATGTTAATCCGCCTTCACTGACATACGTGTTCTCGCCCGGCGGAAAATCCGGCGTGTGCACTGGACTCTCCAGCACATCCCCTTTGACTGTAAATCCAGCGGCTCCAGGTGTAGCCGGTAATTGTTGTGCGATAATTTCATCCTGGCGGACAGTAACAATATCTTCAAAAACAAAGTGCGGTGATTTCCGCAGTTCAGCAATTTTTTCGTGGAGTAGTATCTCCCCATCTTCGCCTTTTTCTGCCGGCTTTCCGCTGGCAGCAATTACTTCAGTCCCGAGATGTTGTTCGGCGATTAGTTCCAGGAGATTTTCAGATTTAAAACCGCGTTTCACACCAGATTTGAGCAGATTAAAATAGCAATCGAAAACCGTGATCGGTTTACTCTCAGGAAAATCAAGTATGCTCAGATACGCCGTCATATCATCTGGCGAGATTCGCACCTGGATACAGCCATCTTTGGAAGAATCATATTTACTGATGTATTTACCCGCAACCAGCGAACCGGAGAGTTTATTCCTTGGAATAAACGGTAAAATATCACAGAGATACGGAATATTGATGCCACTGATGTTTTCTTGCAACACCCAGTCGAGAATTTGCTGAATTTGAGCAGACAGATCCGGCTGTGGCTTCAGAATGACATCGTCATCCGTGTATACAATGCCCAACTCTCCGGGTATTTGAATTTGTATATTATTCACCGTACTCTAACTGTACTGTGGTTTGACAACCGCAGGAGCAACGAACTTCAATAGCGTCGACTCGGCCACCGTTTGTAACCGGAGTACATTGTATTTCTCCGGACGCAGGAGATTCACTATGAATTCTGTACCTGCCGTTGGTTCGCACTTGCCTGTTTTTCACGATGCGCTGTTTGGATGAATTCTTGCCTGATTGTTTGAACGTCTTGTCGTTCTGTTGAAACGGTACAAAGGAATTATCTTCCATACGATTCACTACCCGGAAATTTTTTCCTGTTAAATTATTTTTGTTCGATCCGGATGCATTACGTTCAAACCCTCAATAGATCAGGTTTGTTGACTGATACAATCCAGATCAATTCTTTCTCGGTGTACAGATTATGCAAATTATGTGCCCGAATCGGCGGGGAGAAATGTTTTGAAATGAATATGAGGTAATTAGCTGAAATGCTTCACGATATATTTAGCAACATCCTGAATTGGTGACACTTGTGTTGACGCGCCAATTTTGAGCGCTTCTCGAGGCATACCAAAGACCACGGAAGTTTCTTCGTCCTGGGTAATCGTGTATGCGCCGGCATTTTTCATGAGTAGCAGACCTTCCGCTCCATCAGAACCCATACCCGTCAATAAAACTCCAACGGCGTTTTTACCCGCTGATCTGGCAACAGACTTGAACAGGATGTCAACTGCTGGTCGCTGGTGATGTACCCGTGGTCCTGTTTTGACTTCCACAGAGTATTTTGCGCCGCTGCGACGCAAGACCATATGAAAATTTCCGGGAGCGAGAAGAGCTCTTCCCTGCCTGACGATATCTCCGTTTTCCGCTTCTTTCACGTCAATGGCAGATAACGTATTTAATCGCTCTGCAAATGCGGTCGTGAATTTTGGCGGCATATGCTGGACAATTACAATCCCTGGCGAATTTGCCGGAAGCCTGGTTAATACCTGCTTGATCGCTTCCGTCCCGCCGGTGGATGCGCCGATGGCTAAAATTTTATCCGTGGTCACTTCGAGAGCCGGCGACACTGACTGGTAAATTGGTGGTGGTGAAGTTTGCACCCTCGCTTTGGAAAGTCTGTGTTTGATCGCCGCAGCCGCACGTACTTTATGCGAAAGGTCTTCTGTTAACTCGCCAACTGAATACGCTGAACCAGGTTTTGACAATACTTCTACTGCTCCCGCTTCCATTGCTTTTAATGCGGTTTTACTTCCGTTCTTGGTCAAAGAACTCACTATGATTACCGGCAACGGATGATAACGCATAATTTTTCGCAAAAACGTCAATCCATCCATGCGGGGCATTTCCAAATCCAGCGTGATAACATCCGGATTGGTTTTGATAATTTTGTCCCGAGCGATGTACGGATCCATTGCCGTACCCACTACTTCAATATCCGGCTCCTTTGACAGAGTCTCCTTGAAAATCTTACGCACAATTGCTGAGTCATCAACAATGAGTACCCGAATCATGAAGCATACTCAACTAACGTAATCTTAACCGGACGATTTTCAATATATACCGTATCTGAGAGGACATCAGTCACCGGTCTGCTTTGCCCTGCTTCCGGTCCACCATTCATCACCTCCGGCAATGAAAGTTTTGTGGTCGCTGGCATTTGCACCGAGTTCATAAAATTGCCGCCAATCATATTGGTGATTTCTTTCAGCGTGGATTCTTCAATTTCATCGGTCAATTCATTTGCAGATAACCCCAGCATATTGCAGGAGATGTCGGTGCTCAATTTTTGGTCAAAAATCAAATAAATGCTAAAGCGCGTCCCACAATTAATTCGGATGGATACTTCATTTTCAGTGGTCTTCACTGCCGGATTCTCTTCACTTTGGAAGAGAAAACAGGTCGTTTCCAGCACGTTAGAAGTCAAGCGTTTCAGAATCTCGATGTTCAATGGTTTCATGATCTGTTCCTAGTAATTTTTCCAGTGTTTCAGCAATCAATTCGGGTTGGAACGGTTTACTGATATATTCAACGATTCCCAATTTACGGATTTGTTCGATAACTGCCGGTCTGCCTTCGGTGCTCACAACCACGGTGGGGATATTTTTCAATAACTCATCATCACGCAGATGTTCTAAGAGCGTAATACCATCCATTACGGGCATGTTGAGATCAGTCAGGATCACATCGATCCATTCCTCACCACATACCTGGAGCGCCTCTTCTCCATGCGACGCTTCGTAAAACTCCCCAATCGGGTAATCCGACATTTTTAAAATTTTAATCATCACCTTTCGCATTGCGGGTGAATCATCCACGATTAAAATGTTATAAGCCATTTGAATTTCCTCGGACATTCTTCTTTGTGAAGGCATATGAGTATATCACTTTTTGAATTTCAGTTCCGGCTTTCGCCATAACGCGTTCCACATCTTTATATGTCATATGAAAGTGCTCGCATAAATCATCGTAGCCAGCGTAATCCATTGCATCATAAAGTGTGCCAGTGCCCATTTGTCCTGCCATAATATCTGCAAGGGAGACAATCAGTAGTAAATCACTATCTTTCCCGGGGTCCGCTTCATGATGTCTGGCGGCGACATTGACGAACGTTTTTGGAAAACTCCAGTGTTTTAGCACTGCCGCACCGACTTCGCTATGTGTTAATCCCAGGGTTTTCCGCTCAGCGATGTGGAACGGTACTTTGGTATCGTGCACCATCGAAAGTATTGTTTTATACTCTTCTGCCACGTAATTACTGAGGATGAGTTTGCCAATATCGTGCATTAACGCCGCCGAGAATAATGCATCGTCCCGGATTTCAAGATACCAACCCAAAGTCTTGGCACAAACGGCTGTGGCCAAAGAATGTCTCCAGAGCTCACCGTAATTTCCTTCGTAAGCCGATTGCTGCCCCACAAAGTAGCCCATACTCCCGCTGATCATCAGCACATTGCGCAACTCAGTTTGACCGACGTAAGCAATCGCCTGCTGCAAGTTGGTAATTTCAACTGGCAGCCCATAATATGCAGAGTTGCACAACTTCAAAATATTGGTGGTTATTCCTGCGTCATATTTTAATATGCCGGCAAGTTCATTCGCGGATGAATTGGGCTGGCGTAATAAATTTTGTGCGCGGAGAACTGTTTCCTTAAATGGCGGTAATGCCCGGATTTCACCTTCAATGTCTTGTAGATTAATCATAACTGGATCGTGCCTCCGGAACTGAGTTTGACGTATATATTTCCGGTACGAACTTCCAGGCGTACCGTGCGATTAATTCGTCCACCAACGTGCTCTTTGTCAATGAGAACATTATTCCGCCAGAAGATTTTTCGCAGCGCGGTGTAATTTCTTTTACCAATATTAAAAAAACCGTTATCGTCCATAATTTGTGCCCCGCCGATGATTGCATTCTTCATGCGATGTTTTTCCGCTCCGAGTCTGTACATCTTTTTGTATAGCGCTGGAATTCCGGTATCGACATATTTCAATGGGTTAAAATCTTTACCCATTTTGGAATCGATGGATGATTCCGGCAGCATAATATGAGCGAGTCCCGCAACCCGGGCGACTGAATCATAGAGCGCAATCCCCAAACAGGATCCTAACGCATACGTGACCAGTACGTCTCCCGGATCTTTGGAAATTTTCATTTCAGCGATGTCAACAACGACGTTCTGAGTCTTCTGTTCGGTTCTCACGCCGGTAAAGTTAAAAGAAGCCATCAGGCAGAGATCTTTTTGTAAATCGTTGGTGCAATATATTTAAAGGAGTGCTGAATTCCGCTCAGACTCTCTGAGTGACCCACTACAAAGTACCCGCCCGGTCGAATCACCTTATGAATTTTATCGACGACTCGCTGTTGCGTTGGTTTGTCAAAATAAATCATAACGTTCCGGCAAAACACCACCTCGAAATACTTCTTAAATGGAAACGGTTCCAGCAAATTCAATTTCCGATACGTGATGAGTTTGTTAATCTCATCTTTGATACGATAAAGTCGTTCTCCGTCTCTTTCATGGCGATCAAAATAACGCTGAACAATATTCCCGGGAACAGATTTCAGTTTTTCACTCTTGTAAATTCCCTGATTAGCGATTCGGATGACTTTTGTTGAAAGATCGGTCGCCAGCATTTTCAGCCGGGTATTTTCCAGTGCGCCCGTCTCTGATAGATGAATCGCAATGGAATACGGCTCTTCCCCACTCGAACAACCAGCACTCCAGATCCGGATTTCTTTGGCGGCTTTCACTGCATCCAGGGTGCGAACTTCTGGAACTATTTTGTCCGCCAGCCAATCCAGATGGTCGGATTCCCGGAAAAAATAGGTGTGGTTCGTGGAGAGTGTATCAAGGAGCTGAACTAACCGGTTTCCGGAACTATCGTTGGCTACGGTCTCAAAATATTGCTGAAACCCATCATAGCCTTCTTTGCGGATGATTTTTCCCAACCGTGCCTGCACTAATTGCTTTTTGCCATCGTGGAGATTGATTCCAGCCCGGGTATAAACCAATTCGCTAATCTGGTGAAATTCCCGGTCCGTTATGGTGAGTAAATGATTCACTTCTTTTTTTAATCCTTCGTGGTACAATTGATATTCGCGTCACATCCCGGTAAAAAATGTGTCCGTGTTCGCTGTATTCTTATCTAACCGGCGAGACCATTCGTCGATTTATAGACGACCTGATGAATCCAACACGCAGGCAAGATTCATCAAAACGATTATTGTTATACCAATAGTGGTTTAGCTATTCTGCTTCGCTTTTTCCAGGACAACCAGATCCTCGCTGGTCACAACTTTGTCGATATCGAGCAGCGTTTTAATACCTTCACCGATTTTGGCCATTCCAAGGATGAAATCAGTGTCGATGTCCACGCCAAATGATGGAGTTTCTTCGAGGTCTTCGGACATAACCTGAATAACTTCGGAGACGGCATCCACCACGATGCCAATTTGTAATTTGGTTTCGTCGATATACACTTCTACCACGACAATCGGTGTGCGCGCATCTGATTCTTTAAACTCTAAACCAAAACGGGTGCGCAAATCTATCACTGGGATAACTTTACCGCGCAGATTGATTACGCCGCGCACGAATTGCGGCGTACGCGGAACCGGCGTAATTTTCATCATACCAATAATTTCACGCACATTCATAATGGGAATACCGTATTCTTCTCCATCGAGGGAAAACGTGATATATTTTCCCGTGGACTCCCGAAGTTCCTGTTCCATATCCATTTCCATTACATCAACCATCTTTTGCTCCTTTAACTTGGGTCTTAAATTATTCACTCATCACAGCGCTTACACCGTTTTCAGATTCACCAATCTCTTCCGTGGCGTAAGTTTGGGTTTGCTTTCTTTGATATTTCGATTCACGATTTTTTGCATCACGAACGCTTAATAACGTTGGCACGTCCAAAATCAATCCAACGGTGCCGTCACCGAGAATGGCTCCACCGGAAATCCCTGGCAGCGATTGCAACTGATCGCCCATACTTTTGATAACGATCTCCTGTTTATCGACCAATTCGTCAACCATCAGGGCAGCCATATCTTTGCCAACATTCACCAACACCACAATGCCCTCCCAGGGATTCTCAATGGCGTTTGCCACATCAAACAGATGGTGCAGCCTGATTAGCGGGAAAATGTGGCCCCGAACCTTGATCGTCTCGCCCTGACCGGCTATGAGATTATAATCGACCTGTTTCGGCTGAACGGACTCTTCGATGCTCAGTGTGGGCAGAACAAACCGTTCAGTTCCAACGCGAACGATGACGCCATCAATAATTGCAAGGGTTAACGGAAGTTTGATATAAAATGTCGATCCTTTGCCTTCTTCACTCTCAATATCAATTTGTCCGCGCATCTTCTCGATGGTACGTTTGACTACGTCCATCCCGACGCCACGTCCGGAGACTTCGGTCACTTGCTCTGCAGTCGAGAATCCTGGTTGCATCAACAGTTCATAAGTCTGTTTCTCTGTCAATTCCTGATCCGGATTGACGACGCCGCGCTCTACCGCTTTTTTGAAAATTGCTTCTTTGTTTAGTCCCGCGCCGTTATCGGAAATTTCGATGACGATGTTGCCGCCTTTATGAAATGCGTTGAGATGAATAGTTCCCAGCTCTTCTTTGCCGACAGTTTTCCGTTGTTCAGGCATTTCGATTCCGTGATCGCATGCATTTCTTACCATATGTACCAGCGGATCATATAGCGCTTCGACCATATTGCGATCGATTTCCGTTTGTTCGCCGGAGAGTTTCAGCTGAATCTTTTTCCCGGATTTATGTGCCAGATCCCGAACGATACGCTGCATCTTCCGGAACGTATTTTCGATGGGAACCATCCGGAGAGACATTGCGATATCCTGCAGCGTTGATGTGATGCGTTTAAATTGCGCCATATCGCCGAGGAGCCGCTTATCAGTGGCCTCGCGGACTTCTTTATTCTGCGCGATCATATTTTGGGTAATGACCAACTCGCCAACCATGTCAATCAGGTAATCCATCTTCTCTGTATCAACTTTAATCGATGATGAAACTTTCTGCCTGTTGAACATTTTTCGTTCAGGCGCTGATGAAAGATTACCGTTTTTCGTTGAGTCGGTGTTGCCTTGTTGTTCATCTGCCGGAGACGCCGACGTGTTTGATTCCACAGATGGCTCAACATCACCAGACTGAAATGCCTGAATTTTTGCGATGTATGCTTCCACATCGATTCCACTGGGAATCATTTCGCCGGCTTGCATACTTTCATGGAGTTTTGCCATCATTTGACGAAAGGCATCCACGCCCGCTAAAATGAGATCAGTCATTCCGGAAGAGAGTTTTATCGTTCCCTCACGTGCCTGATCCAGCAGATTTTCATACTCGTGCGCCAGCGATTGCACTTCTCCCAAGTTCAGAAATCCTGCCACACCCTTAATTGTATGGAATGGACGAAATATGTCATCGATGATTTCTGCGTTCTCCGGATCATTTTCCCATTCGATTAATTTCTGTTCAACATTGGCTATGTGCTCTTCTGCTTCCTGAAGAAAGTCCTGCAGCAAGTCAGGATCTTGCAACGCGTCTAATTCTTCCATTGTATTATCTGTGCCTGTGGCAACGTCGCCGGGAGAATCATCTTGTCCAGCATCAGTGATTTCAGAATTTTCATCAAAATTGTCGTCCTGAGCACTTGCATCCGTCGGATTGTCCAAATCTGAATCTTGCAAATTATGAATCCGTTGAATCAGTTCATCAATATTCACGGTATGGGCGACATAAGTTCCACTGGTTAAGCCTTGCTGAATGGCATTAAAAATTTCGCGAAACGCGTCAACACCTTCTAACACCAGCGATACGGCATCAGTGGTGAATTCAATTTCGTGCGATCGCACTGCATCGAGGTAATTTTCGAACTCGTGAGCGAGTCGCTGGATTTCCTCAATGTTCAGAAATCCTGCAACACCTTTGATTGTATGGAAGGGGCGAAAAATTGCATCCAGGAGTTCAGCGTTCTCCGGATTTGTTTCTAAGTCAATCAGATTATTTTCAACGGCTTTAAGGTGATCTTCTCCTTCAGCAAGAAAATCCCGTAACAGATCAGCATCTTCGAAATACGGCGGCAATTCTGAGCGCTCTTGCTCACTTTCATTTGGATGTGCAGGCACTTCCGTCTCCTGGGAATTCTCATTTTTATTCGAGGAGATCAGATTTTCCACGCTGCTCTGAAATTCCTTAATTGCCTCATCTAACGCACTCGAAGATTCGCTGGCAGAGACCTGCTCCAAATGCTCGAGCAACACCCGGTGTTTATCCTCTGGAATTGACTGCTCCAACTGTTCAATCAATTCAAGCAAGTGCTTGAAGTCACGGTCATTTGCAGGGTCGAACAAAATTAATTCTTCGACGATCTGTTGTAGTGTATCCGCAATGCATTTATTGTTTGACAAGACAAATCCCTTTCACAATTATCATCCGTAAATATACTCCGCCTCTTCACTTATCTTTATCGACAGAAATTAGCAGATCTTTAGTAAAAATTTTCGTGATTGTGAAATAAAACATAACCTGAATAATTCATGAATTTTTTACTTGTGGCGATCAGAGAAATATCACAGGACAGGTTTACTGGGGATTTGCCACTCTTCGACAAGCTCAGAGTGACTCGTTCAGGCGTCATCCCACACCAGAGGCTCCTCCCGGAGATGAGCTTGTCGTCCCGGGAGGGATCCCTGGTGGGAAAGGATAAAAACCGAATAAAATTCATATCACTTGAGATTAATGTGTTAATCACGTGAAATATCCGGGGAAATTTTAAATTCATGAATTATTCAGCATAAATGAGATTCCCATTTAAAAAAATGTATGACGGCGCCATTCGAGCCACAATGTAATCAAACATTGTAATACCACCTCCCGGCGATGCATTTGCCGGGAGGCGGAATTATTTTCAAGTGATATTCAGGGATTCATGCGGTGTTTAAAAATCTTTAAAATCGTCAGCGGTATGGCCATTGCCATTCCCATTACCATAAACAGGCTCATCCATTGGGATGAATTGATCTGTCCCCCTTGATGGAGACTGTTTCTTTTTTGAGTGCTGGCTAGTTTTCGGTGCTCCTGCATGGCTCTTATTGGCTGTTTGGCGCTTCACAGAGTACGTTGATTCCGCAGTCTGGCCTTCCACCAGTTTTCTCAAATCAAATACTGATTCCATCATTGATTCCGCCTGGGCGTTCAACTCTTCGGAAGCCGCCGCGGATTCCTCGGCATTACTCGCCATCGATTGTGTCACCTGATCAATCTGGGACACCGCCAGATTAACTTGATCAATCCCTTCACTTTGCTCTTCCGAAGCCGTACTTACTTCGCCGACCAGCTCTGTGATTTTTTTAGCCAGAATTTCATTCTCGTTCATCGCTTCGACTAGTTGATCGCTGTACTGGGTTGACTCCCGAATTAATCCATTTGAATTTTCGATCAGATCTGATGTTTCGCTTGCGGCCTGTGCTGCGCGCTGTGCCAAGTTACGGACTTCATCAGCGACGACTGCAAAACCTTGCCCCGCTTCGCCTGCCCGGGCTGCTTCCACTGCTGCATTCAATGCCAGCAGATTTGTCTGAAACGCGATTTCGTCAATGGTTTTGATAATCTTGGCGGTTTCCTGGCTTGCATCCACGGCTTGTGCGAGCGCTGTTTTCGTTTGTTCGATGCGTTTACTGATTTTTTGAAAATTTGGTCCAACCTGGTTGACCAGCACAGAGTTTACTTCTTTGGTATTCTGTGTATTCTGTTTAGTCATAGCGGTCATCTCTTCCAAACTGGAGCTGGTTTCCTCAACTGAAGCGGCCTGTTCAGAAGCGCCTTCAGCCAACTCCTGACTGGAAGCTGAGACCTGACTTGAGGCGGCGGTCACCTGCTCTGCTCCGCTATTAAGTCTTTCAATAAGCCGGTTAATTGGTGCAGTTATGGACTTAATAATAAAGTACGCAAACAAGACACCTAAAAGGATCGCAGCAATTCCCAAAACGGTTAGCGTTCGCTTGACAGATATAGAGATATTATCCGCGTTTGCGGAAACCCGATTGGTTTCCTGATCATTATTCGCCAGAAATCCATCAATCAGTTTCATCGTTTTTTCTGCCTGGGTTGAAACTAAATCAGCTACAGGTGCCCATTCAGTTTTTGATTTTCCGGCTTCGACCATCTGAATGAGTTGCTTGCAAGCCTGATCGAATTTGTCGTGGCTTTGTGTAATGGCATCAAGGCTATTGATCCAACCGTCCTTTACCAAAACCGGGTCATTCTGAATAATTGTTCGGGCATCTGCCAGATCTTGTTCTACCTCCTTTATTAATTCCTGATATCTGTCCAAAAAAACCTGATCACCGTGGACGGCGTACTTTGTGACAGCCAGTTCCTGTCCGGTTTCGGCTGCGTCAACTCCCGATACTTTATCGGTAAGCGGAATGTGCGTGTCCGACAGATCACTTACCGTCGTTCGGATATCACTTACTCTGGTAATACTGTACAAACTCACAAAGGCCAGGACAACCATTAGAAATCCAAAGCCCAGGATAAGTTTTGTTGAAAGTTTTGCGTCTTTTATGCTCATCGTTTTCTCCCTAACATCATACCACATCGTTTGCTGATTATCTTAGTCTCCCTTGCAAGGGACGTATTTCCTACTGCTAAAATTTTGGTCTGATTAACCTCAATGATTACCAAAAGATATTGTGGTTGCCACAATATTGTTAAGTTGGCGGCGAATGCCCCTTTAACTGCAAGTATAATTCCAGTCCGCTGCAATGCCGAAATCTCTGGCAAATGCATGGGGTCATTACAGATATTTGAACAGGATTATACCTGAAGAATGAAAAAGAATTCCCATCTTTTATTTTCAAATAAACATTGCTGATGTCTGTGATTATCCCGGATAACTCAGGATCATCGGATGTGCCGGGGAGATTTTCTTTACGGTGGCGTTTCCTGCAATCTGCAAAATGTTTTATATCAGGAAAACCCTGGTGACAATCGATCGATGACTGTGATAGAATTTGCTTTCCCGAATAGCCACTTTTAACCTCAAGTTTGTGGGACGAGAAATACTGGCTATTTAAGGCTGGCGCTGCGATTGTTAAATTTGATTTATCGGTTGAATGACGAACTGATTTATTTGGATTAGAAGACAGAAGAGTGAGTATCAGTATGAGAGATATAAATGTGTGCATCAATCAATCAGGTCCAGATGGACTCTCCAAAACTCCGCCAAATTATTCATCAGTTGTACATCAGGGTGTAAATTGTAATTTTCGTGTCCCCGGTCATTCCCATTATCGACCATTGTTGAAAATCCTTTAGCGACTACTTTGTAAAAAGTGCAATGAACTGCCCTGAGGCAAAAACCCCGGTAACTTTATTGATTAGAACACAATTGTCGCCCCTGCATGAAGTGAAACGTTTTTCCCCGCCGAGTTGAATGTGTGTTCCAGTCCCAGATCTACATCACAATGTTCGCTTGCTGTGTACACCAGACCACCCAGGACAATCCACTCCTCATTGATACCCTTGAAATTTTTCCCAAATTCCGTAATGATATTGGAAACTGCCCGCCAAGCGTTGTTGATCATATACTCATTTGCGATTGAGACGTGCCACCGCGGTGATTCAGATTGTTTGGAATGCATCACATCATAGTAACCAATATCACAATGAAAAAATACGCGTGGTGCTTCAAACGATCCCAGTAGATAGACGTTTGTTTCGGTGGTTTTCAGATTATCATTTCCTTGAACAATCCCCGTGGAAAAACCTAAAGTAGGCTTTAGCGCCAAAGAAAAATGTCCCCGGGTATAAAATTGCCATTTCCATTCGGTGAAAATTCCAGCAAACTCTTGTTCAGTTGTGTTGAATTCTGACTGTACAGACAACCGATAAGAATACGGGATTGCTACTACTGCGTCCAAGCGCTTTAACAATCCGTAAGTGAAAATAGCGGTCAGTTCATTCTCCTTGTGTGTGAGGGAGTTCAGCCTGGAATGTGAATACTCGTTTGCCAATTCCAATTGGAGAGTATTCTTCCCAACCAAACCTGCGTCGTCACTGACCAGCGGCAGAGTTGCCCTGATTTTATCAGGTGCTAAAATTCCAAAGAACATAATGACAATCACTGCAGTTAAAATCCGATAATTAATTAATTTCAAACTACCATTCCCCCAATGCATAAATTTTTCTATCCAAAGATAGTATCGACGCAAACCTACAATTCTTTACTGCATTTTTGAGGCTCCATTTATCCAGATCGTATTGCACATTTAGAGAATATTAATGTTGGAATAGGTTGTTTTGAGAGGACTGCACGAAATTTGGATAATGTAAAACAAATACTGGATCATCAATGTAGCAATGTAGCCCCGAGGTATTGGGGCTACGTCGCTACCCTTTATTCAATCCGAAATCATAGGATCTATGTTGAATTCTCAGGTTAAAAATCCGAGAAATCATCTTCCTTGTCAAAAGCCCAATCATGGTGTACTGCCGTCTTTTTGGCGTTATTTGCAACAGAAACGGATTTTTTCCAAGATTTGCCAACTGACTTACCACTCTCATTGATGACAGAACCGCCATTATGTCTTTGCTGGTACACCGCGTTGGATTTTTCCATGGGGTCGCCTGCTTTGCCATTTCTCTTTACCAATGACCGCATCTCGTCCACCGTTTTTTGCAATGTTTCAGCCATTGCGTTGAGTTCTTCCGCTGCAGAAGCCGATTCCTCGGCGTTCGATGCGTTGGACTGAGTGACTTGATCAATCTGAGCAATGGCAGTGTTCACCTGACTGATCCCCTGACTCTGTTCCTCCGATGCCGCTGCAATTTCAGCTACTAACTCTTTGGAACGCTGGGCGTGTTCGCCCATTGTCCCAAGTACTTCATCCACTTCGCTCACGATATGGACACTTTTTTTCGATTGCTCCCGTGTCCCCTCGATAAGTGCAGTCGTCTCTCTTGCCGCCTCGGCAGTTCGTTGAGCAAGGTTACGCACTTCCTCAGCAACGACGGCGAAACCCTGTCCCGCCTCACCGGCGCGCGCCGCTTCAACTGCGGCATTTAACGCCAACAAATTGGTCTGAAACGCAATTTCATCAATGGTTTTAATAATTTTTGAGGTTTCTTCCGAAGCGACATCCATCTGTTGGATGGCTTCGTGCATTTGGCGCATCCGCTGGTTAGCGGCATCAGCGGCTTCAAATGTTTCTATACCGATACGGTTTGCTTCCTGAGCGTTGTTTGAATTTTGGGCAATGACTGCGGTAATTTCTTCCAAGCTGGCGCTTGTTTCCTCAATGGAAGCTGCTTGCTCGGTTGTTCCTTCTGCCAGAGATTGACTAGCCGAAGAGACCTGAGACGCAGCAGCAGTTGTCTGCTCAGATCCTTGTGTCAGGTTTTCAACAAACTGCAAAATGGGACCAGAGATACCTTTGTTGATAATAATCGCCAGGAGGATCCCAAACGCAATCGTCCCAAGGATCACGAACAAGACTATCTTTTTGGCCTGACTGGCACGGGCGAACATCACTGAGCGCATATTGTGCTGGAGATCAGCGGTGTGCTTGCTGATCTTACCGGCAACGGCCAGCATATCAGCCCGATCTGTTTCCATACGTTCATCAAGATCAACAAAGTTCAGGAGCGCATCCTTGTAGCTGGTCATCTTTTGTTTTACGTCCGCAATCAGGTTCAAATCACGTTCTGTCTCAAAAACCCGGTTAGTTGTATCAAGTGTTCCAAGGATGTGATTGATGGTCAAGTGCAATTGCGCAACCACGGCGGAATCTTTGGTAATAATAAACTGGTCCTCATAGAAACGTAATTCATCCGCCAGCCGGGAAAGATTATTCGCATACTCAAATTTTCTGGCCGCAGACTGGATTTCTCCAATGGTGTGCGATGTTTTCCCCAGTACAATATTATTGAATGCCAGCTCCTGCACTTGATCCAGTTCCTCAACGCTATCGATGAAACTGTTGCGTTCTGCAAACATCACTTCTTCTTCATGCAACTGCGCAGAACGGGCTTCCCGATACGTATTGAACGAGGAGAGATAATTCTGGATTCCGTCACGCACCGACTGGATACTATTCCTCATAATCTCAGAATTAATGACTTCTTCGACAGTTTGAGCCATCTCATCAGATTTAGTCAGCATGGTGATTACTTCTTCGGCGCTATCCTGGCTGTCTGTCCTGATGAACGCATTCACGGCGTCATCAGCATCCAGCACACTTTCATTCACGATATTCGCGTCGTCCGTGATACTGACCCGTTGAATAGTCGTGCCCAGATTGTAATACCCGACACTCCCAACCGCCAACGTCAAAATGCCCATAATTAAGAAACCCGTAAAGATTCTTTGCCCTACCGAGAGCTTGTTCCAATAATTCATAACACTTATCCTTATTCTATTTTAAAAAATTATTGTTTCTTAATTATGCAGGATAGTTTGCCTGTATTCCAATTATCGGATGATTTTTGAATTCTTTAGCGTATTTATTTAACTACAAAATATTATTTTCCTAGAATATGTATCACATCGATTGTAATCAGATAAGCTAATTATCAGTATTCATTGAGTTTATGCTCTTCGTGCAGAGAGATAAATAACGAGTTTTTTTCCAGATTTTATCCCATGCAAAAATCTGAAAAATTAGTAAGTGCCAGGTTAAGACTTACTGATTGTATTAAATAATAATACATCCTGTTATATGATAATTTCAATTATACGCAGAATAATACAGATGAGAAAATTGTTGGATGTCACCCACAGTAAAAAGCCCCATCGAAATTTATAATGACATTAATACTTCAGTGCATTCTACTTTTGTCACGCAAATCTTCAAATTTCCTTCAGATTCACTCTTTACATTCACAGTTACATAGTGAAAAAGAATAAACTAATTGATGGCACAAATATGCATTGAAAAAAGAGCGATAATTACAACAGTATTATTTCAGGATAACCAAGGATAGAAATCTTATGAGCTAACATACGGTGTTAAGTATCTGGTTTAAACTTTATAGCTACCTATTCGCCAATAACAAGCGGGAGTTTTCCTGATAAAAAAAGATTTTGAGCGTTATGAGCGTTTATAATTGTTTTTTTCAAATTACCCATAATGTATATTATCGCCTATAACGATATTTATGGTTAATATGTTGGAAAGTGTAGAAAAAATTGACAGACGATATAAGTATAAATACTTTAGATATATTTAACAGCACAAATATAATTTTGAAAATACGGATGTATTACTTATGAAAGTTAATCCCCTTGACTTCGGCAAGCGCCTGCGTGAATTTCGAACGCAACATAATTACACTCAAACTGATCTGGCTGAAATTCTTGAGACAACCCAGGGCAACATTGGTCACATTGAAAATGGCCGTCGCAAACCCGGCGCAGATTTATTACTGAACCTTTATATTCATTTTCCGGAAGTGTTTGATTTTCTTTTATTGGGCAGGAATAATGATCAGGTCAATACCAGAGAAAAACAGAGTATGGCAGATTTAAACACTAAAACACCGCTTGAACGGTTTTTACTCAAGTATCGGCGAAGTTCAAATCCATTGCTGGACGAGCTCAAAGAGAGCCTGAAGGAGACTTTCACTCCAATTCAGAGAGCTATTGATAACGGCAAGTCAAAATACAAAAATTAATATAGATTAAGATCTTACTACGCTTCTGCTTCTGTATCAAAATATCCCAAAGCCCCGGCGGTTTCTTTTAATAAATGGGTAAACTGAAACGGTTTTTTAATGATAGACCAAAAGCCAATGTCGCGTAGTTCTTGCTCTTTTTCCGTATTGGCATATCCGGTGGAAGCAATGATCTTGAGGTTGGGATTGATGTCCAGAAATTTCTTCGCAAGTTCTTCGCCTTCAATGCCCGGCAAACCCAAATCGGTAATGACTAAATCTAGGTTTCCATCAAGTGATCTGAAAATATCGTAACCGACGTTTCCATCCTGACCAATCGAAACTCTGTAACCATTCGCTGAAAGCGTTTCCTCAATCAAATCGCGAATATACGGTTCATCTTCGATGACGAGAATATGTTCACCATTCCCCTGCAATTGTTTAATATCAACTGCATCAGTATCTGTTGAATTCCCAATCATCTCTGCTACTGGTAACCCAATAGTAAACGTCGTACCTTTTCCGGGTTCACTTTGCAAATCGATCCAGCCGTTGTGATTCTGAATAATTTTATAAGCCACAGAAAGCCCAAGTCCGGTGCCCTTCCCTGGTTCTTTGGTCGTAAAGAACGGCTCGAATATTTTTTCCTGAATTTCCTTATCGATGCCAGAACCGTCATCAGAAACGGTAAGACACAGAAACCGTGAGTCAGTATCTTTCTGATATTTGTACTTCTCATCAGTGTTCGGTTTCCGGATTCCAAGCGTAATTGTCCCACCGGTTTCCATTGCATCTGCAGCATTAATGCACAGATTCAACACGACCTGCTGCAATTGACTTTTTTCCGCTCGGACATAATCATTCCCGGAGAATGACTCCAACTTAATCTCAATATTTTTGTCAAGCGTGTGAAACGCAATATCCCGAATGGAAGTCATAAATTCACCCAGAGGCATGGTCCGGATCTCTGGCGCATTCGAGCGTGCAAAGGTGGTCATTCGGTCGGTAACCGATTTCCCGCGCGCTATACTCGCTTTAATCATTTCAAAGTATTTTTGTTGTTCCTGCTGCTGTGAGTCGATCAATTCCATCATTTGGATCGCGCCGGAAATCGAAGCCATCACATTATTGAAATCGTGTGCGATTCCACCGGCAACCTGTCCCATCGATTCCATTTTCTGCGCGTGGATAAGCTGTTGCTCCATTACGGCTTCGCCCGTGATATCTTCTGCCGTCCCTTCATAATACAGGATTTTTCCATTTTCATCCCGAACACAATAGGCATTGATGCGGACTTTAATTTCCCGATCAGTGCGGGTGTACCACGTGGTTTTGAGGTTATGAATACTATTTTTAGTATCAATATCCTGCAGGAATTTTTCCCAGCTATAGTTTTTAAATGTATGGGCATCAGAAAACTTCCGACCCTGCATTTCCTCGGTTGATGAGAAATCCATCATCTCAGTAAAACGCGGATTGACCAGCAGCAGTTCACCGGCGTGATTGAACCGGAAGAAACCCTCCTGAATATGCTCAAATATTTCCCGGAAATTCCGTTCCGATTCACGAAGGGCCTGTTCTGCCCGCTTTTGATCGGTGATATCCCGTCCCACACCAACGATTTCTCTCACCGCTCCGTTTTTATCCAGAATAGCCTTATCCGCCCAGGCTAACCATCGCCAACCGTGTTTTGTCATTGCGCGCTGTTCGATGTAACACACATACGGTTCGCGGTTGAGATTCTCCATTGCCTCCAGCGTGTTTTCCCGATCTTCCGGGTGTACAAGCGGTTGGAATGAACGTCCCAACAATTCGTCCCGGGATTTATTGAAGAGTTCGCAGTACGAATCACTGACGTACAAAAAGCAACCATCAGCATCAGTCTTGACCACAAGATCAGTTTGATTCTCTACCAATAATCGATGCTTCTCTTCACTCTCGCGCAAAGCCTGTTCAGTCCTCTTCTGTTCGGTAATATCAATAATCATCCCAGAGATTGTTTCACCCTCAAGCACAGCGCTCAGATAGACATCCACTTCGTTGCCCCTGTGGGTGACGAGTGTGGTTTCAAACTTGTCAACTTTTCCGGTTTCCCTGATAGTAGTTAAAAATCGTGCCCGATCAGGAACTGTCTTGTACAGATGTTGGGTATTTATTGTTTGAATCTGTTCCAGAGATTCATACTCCAGGAGATGAATCATCGCTGGATTGGCATAAAGTAAATTTCCGTCAACATCGGATTTATAGACGCCCACTAATGCATTATCAACCAGCGCCCGATACTGTTTTTCGGAATCTTCCAACGCACGTTCGGCTTCTTTGAATTTCGTAATATCACGGCTGATACCGACAATCCCTGTTACCTGATCATTACTGTCGATGATGGGAACTTTAGAGGTGAGGATGCTTTTCATCTCACCATCTGGTCCCAAACTTATCTCATGTTCATCCAGGCAGGGCTTCCGTGAACGGATAATGTCTTGTTCTTTCTGATGATACTGGTTCGCAAGATGTTGTGGGTGCAAATCAAAATCTGTTTTGCCAATCAGATCTTGTGGGGATTCAAGTCCCTTGTTTTTTGTCATTGCCATATTGCCGAGGCGAATTTTGCCGTACTTATCTTTGACGTAAATTGAATCTGGCAGGTAATCGATGAGTGTCCGCATTAAATTCCGTTCGTTCATCAACGCCTGCTGTGCTTTAATCTGTTCAGTGATTTCGATAGCGCAACCAAGAATACCGGTAATAATTCCCGCTGCATCCCGGAATGGAATTTTATCGGTCTGCACCCAACGTTCCTTATCGCCGGTATGAAACGACTCAAGGATATTGTGCATATTATTTCCAGTGGCAAGAACCTTCCGGTCTGTTTCAAGGAAGGAATCAGCATCTTTGGGAAAGACTTCATGTGTGGTTTTTCCCACAATTTCCGATTCGGATATATCCAGAGTCGCACACATTGCATTATTTATGAACTGATAGGCGCCCTGATGATCTTTGTAATAAATCATCACGGGAATTGAATCAATGATGTCCTGGAGTTTTTTCTGCTCAGCAGCCAGCGCGGATTCTACCCGCTTTTGTGCTGTAACTTCGTGCAGCAGGATAAGCGTGCCATTCTCGTCCCCACGCTTATTGGTGATCTGTTTCTGCTTCACCTCATATTGTCTGGTCTCATCAGTTCGCTGAAAGTTTATCAACACCGGCTCGCTGTCGGCATTTTCTAATTTCGTCGCTACGTGATTCCATTCCGGGCACAGATCTTCTGGTTTGCTTCCGATGACAATGTCACCAGTACAGTTGAATAAAGTCTTCGCCGCTGTATTGATATGACAAACCCGTTGTTGGTTATCCAGAAAAATGAGTGCGTCGTCTATTTCGTTCATTGCCGCATCTTTAGCGAGCGGAACGATATCGAGCAACCGGTAATCGAACAGCGCATAACTTACTATCAAACCCGCGATCGCCAGACCAAAAGGAGTGGCATCAAAGGCGTTGAACGGTTCGGCCCGAAACGTATATAATATGTTGATTAGCCAGGGCACAATTCCGGCAATTATTAATGCAGAAACCTGCTTTTTATAAAGGTGTGAACTCGAAAGAAATTCTTGAAAAAGCAGGAAAAAGCCTGCTAATATCAGCAGATACGAATAAAAAGTGTGAATATAAAACCACCCGGTATATTCTGTTTTAAGGAGTGTGACTGCGGGCGAAAATTGGATAAAATTATAATCCGATATAAAAAATTGATGATATGAATTTGTCCAGATAAGTACCAGAGTAATGAACGGAACAATACTCAGTTTCAGAACAGTTCTTCGGGTAATTTGTATACCGTTTGTATAATTTGCCGCCAGAATGAACCACCCAATCGGTACGATCACGACGCCGACAAAATTCATCTTGAGCCAGAACAGTTTATATTGAATGGAAGTTGCCAGGATCAGCAACAAAGATGTGGCGGTCCACACGAACGCCCCGACCATCAAAAACATGAGTGCTTTTGCTCCGGGTGCGCTCCGCCGTGAAAAGCTTATGACACCAATGAAGATTGCTACTAAGCCAGAGAGTACCAGTAAGACAATGTAGGGATCGTTCAACCGTGCCACAGTTCCATCCTTTTGTACAAACCAGAATACAAGAAGATGCGGCTACTTTACGCAGCCGCATCTGTTAACTAGTCTCAATCCGATTTTCAGTTAGAAATCACCGAAATCATCGAACTCTAATACATCTTCTGCATTTTGTGCTTTTGCGCTGGTTCGGATTTTTTTCGCGTTTGTATCTTTCTTACCGTTGTTTTCTTCTCGCATATCATTTGCAAAGTGATTTTCTTGTGCTTTCTTCGGAGTGGCTTTGATTTCATTCTGTCTTTTGACCGGCAACTGCTGATCATTTTTGCCACTTATCAATGTCTGCAACCGTTCGACGGCATCAGACAGCGTGATTGCCTGCGCATTCATTTCTTCGGAGGCGGCCGCAGATTCTTCTGCATTAGAGGCAATAGACTGAGTAACCTGATCAATCTGGGTCACAGCAATATTGATTTGTTCGATGCCTTCATTCTGCTCTTCTGAAGCGGCGCTTACTTCTCCGATCAACTCGGTGATCTTTTTAGATAACACTTCATTTTCGCTCATGGCTTCGATCAACTGCGCATTGTATTGCGTCGATTCACGGATCAGGCTGTTCGAATTCTCAATCAAATCAGAGGTTTCACTAGCAGCCTGTGCAGCGCGTTGAGCAAGATTTCGCACCTCATCCGCAACCACGGCGAATCCCTGTCCCGCTTCACCGGCCCGGGCTGCTTCTACGGCCGCGTTGAGTGCCAGCAAATTAGTTTGAAAGGCTATCTCATCTATGGTTTTAATGATTTTTGCCGTTTCCTGGCTTGCGTCAACTGCCTGATTCAATGCGGTTTTTGTCTGGTCAATCCGCTCACCAATCATCTGGAAATTTGGTCCTACTTGTTCCCGCAGGATTTTATCAACCTCCAAGGTATTCTCGCTGTTTTGATGAGTCATAGAAGACATTTCTTCCAAACTCGAGCTGGTCTCTTCCATCGAGGCAGCCTGCTCCGAAGCTCCTTCGGCCAACTCCTGGCTGGACGCAGATACCTGATTGGATGCGGCAGCCACTTCTTCGGAACCACGATTTAATTCTTGAATGATCTTCTGAATCGGTTTCGTCACTGATTGCGCAACAACAAATATAATTCCTGCAATGAGCACTATGGTAAGAATAGCAAGGATTAAACTCGTTCTACCCAACTTATGCACGGGCGCCAGAAGTTCATCCATGGTAGCGCTTGAGGCGACAATCCAATCGACATCATCAATGCGCTGGTAGGCTGCTTTCTTCTGTTGTCCCTGCCACTGATAATCAACAATTCCGTTGTTGCCTGACAAGAGAGCTTTGCCAAAATCGAAATCCAAAACATTCAAATCCAGGATGTACTCCCGGTTGGGATGAGCGAGCACATCACCTTTTTTATTCAGCAGATAGACATAACCTTCTTTGCCAATTTTCACAGGATCAATATAGTGCTTGGCAAAATAATTAAGATTTACAACTGCCGCTAAAATTCCGGTGTTTCCGTTCTCGGAATTGATTTTTGTGGTCACGACAAAAACGGGATTCCCAGTGGAACGACTCTTTAACACGTCAGAAATGGTCGCACCGCCAGACATTGTGCTCGTGAAATATGGTCGGTCGCCTACATTAATATTCCCGATATCGCCCTGATTATTCGAACCGATAACCAAACCAGAACTGTTAATTAATAAGACAGATTCCAGAGCACTTTCATTATCTGTGAGATCACTTACCAGTGTATTGGCTCTCTCAAAAGAGCTGTCTTTGTTAATTGCTGCAGATAACGCAGTATACTTTCCCCAACTGTTAACAGTACTCTGTAAATTGGAAACCCAGGAATCCAAATGATCTGCGGTCATACTGGAAATGCGTTTCATTTTTGAGTTAATCTGTGAGTTGACTTCCGTTTTTGCACTGTTGTAGGACATAAAACTTGAAATACCAAGTCCAACGACCAAGGACACGAGTGTCGGAAGTAAAAATTTGTTTCGTAAATCGAGTTTCATTCTGTAAAACTCCCCTTCGTAAAATTATTAAGCACAGTTATCAAGCTTTCTAATCGATCAGTTATCAAAATTCACAGGATTTGTAGTTATCAATAGTCATAAGCGTGCTCAAAATCGATGAAGCCTCTCCTTGTAAAACATGGTATATATCGTCAGAAATTGAGTATTCTTAACAGACTAATCAGAGATTTTTTATGAACAAACTGGGATGTGACCTGAGCCACACGAATAAATAAAAACCAATTCATAGAAATCTCAGAAGATTCGATGTCTTCATGAAATACTACGTCAAATCAGTGAATACAGAGTCTTAGTTGTGTAGTACAATTGAGTCGAGCTATGGAGTGTGGCGTGTGTGAAAACAGGAACTCAAGAAGAAAAACCAAAGAGTTGGTGCAGGTAGAGACACGCCATGGCGTGTCTTTACTACCAATAATATTAATAGGTTATGATGTATTTATGAAATGGAGAGTTTTTGGAATCAAGAGAATAATATTCCCTGACGCACCATTCTCACATACCGTATAGGCTATGGCTCTACAAAAGGGAATAATCTTCAATTTCCCACGGAGTCCGTAATAAAAAGATTTCAGAAAAACAGACAAACTACGTTCGAATGGTTTCGTGAATTTTTCGTACGAGCGACACCGGTTCATACGGCTTGGAAATGTAGCCGTCGGCACCGATTTCACCGATTTCATGATTGGTAATACCGTAGCCGGTGGAAAAGACAATCTTTGCCTCGGGATTTTTCCCACGAATCACACGGAATGCCTCTATACCATCCATTACCGGCATTTTAACATCCATGATAGTAAGGTCTGGATGGAACGTATCAAACCGCTTCACGCCTTCAAGTCCATTCGCCGCGATCTCCACCTGATATCCGTACTCTTCGAGAATCGTCTTTACCATATGGCGCAGTTGATCAGTATCTTCGATCACCAACACACGGCCTTCCTGATTCCGCAACTCTTCGGGAATTCTGTTGACTTCCTCTTCCTCAACAATAGAGCCATGGTATTGGTGCAAATAGATGATAAAACTTGTGCCTCGCCCGGGTTCGCTTTTCAGTTCGATGAATCCCTGGTGTTTTTTCATAATTGAATACGCCTGGGACAATCCTAATCCTGTCCCCTCACCAATCTGCTTCGTAGTGAAAAACGGATCAAATATTTTTTCCTGGATGTCTTCCGGAATGCCGCTGCCGTTATCCTTAATCGTAATTTTCGCATAGGTGTCCGGCGACAAACCCAGTTTCATTTTGCACTCTTCTTCTGACAACTCGACCATCTCGATGTGAAAAGTAATTGTGCCTGCTTGTCCGGCGGGAATCGCTTGAATCGCATTTTTCCCGATATTCATCAATACTTGCTCAATTTTCACCGCATCGGCTTTCACTATCGCCTCTTCGACACCACTCAGCGAACAGGTGATGCGATTCCAATCGAAGTCTGCAGATTTATGCAACTGTTTTATTACATAATCAATGCGCTCATAGAGGTTTACTGCCTTAAACTCGAATTTTTGCGGTTTCGCGTAGTCGAGTAATGGCTTGACGATATCTGCGGCGCTCTGAGTCGATTGAATAACTTCTGCAAGATATCGCCCCGCTCTGCTTCCTTCGCCGAGATCATGTAAGGCGAGTTGGGAATAGCCAAGAATCACTCCAAGGATATTGTTAAAATCGTGCGCGATTCCGCCTGCCAGAACCCCAATTGATTCCAATTTTTGCGATTGAGCAAGCTGCTCTTCCAATGCTTTTCGTTCCAGTTCGGATTGGCGCAGCTCTGTGACATCCAAACCAAAACCGATCATACCGATGACGTTATCATTGGAATCGCAATACGGAATTCTGTCAAGTTTGATGTGTCGCACGCCGGATTTCGTTGGAAACATCTCGTCTTGGTTTAAGAGTGGTTTCCCCGATTGAATCACTTTATCATCGATTGCATTGCTGTCAAATCCGCCGTCAGGAAATAGCTCTGCATCTGTTCGGCCGGGAATTTCGCGAACCGGCACCTGGAGAATATGAGCAAACGCCCGGTTGACCCGGAGATAGGTATGATCTGTATTTTTGTAATAAATGAGCGCCGGGGACGCATCCAGCATTATTTGGAGTTCACGGCTTTTCTGCTCCAGCACATTTTTTGCCGTGGATAAATCCCGGGTACGTTCTTTAATGATATCTTCGAGATTTGTATAAATTTCAAAATACTTCCGAACAGAAGTATTGTATTCTTCCCGCGTAATTTTCAGATCGTTCCGCAGGTGTTTTAACTGAATTTCAAGTGATTCAATAGTCTTCTTCAGCGACACCGGATTCTGATTTTCCATGCTGTGATCACTCATCTTCCTGAAACCAACCCTGTTTTTCCAGCGTCGTAATTTCGTGCTCTACCTCAGCCATAATAAAATCGAGCGCGCGTTCTTTAATCTGTAATTCCCGCAGGCAGTGATGAAAAATGCGATTGTCGCTGTACGGCATATCCTGAAACCCGAGTTGTCGGCGCTGGCAGACGAAATCAGATATATACAAGGTATACGCGGACTGCATATTTACTTTGTCTTCTTTGATCACAGGATTCTCGTGAGCTCCTACACTGAATACCAATTCATCGGGAAGCGCCCATCGTTTGGCAATAATTCCTGCTAATTCGGAGTGAGTGAATCCTAATAATTCGCGCTCGACTTCAGAAATATTTTGATTTCTTTCCAGCATCCGTTGTAAAATTTCTTCAAACTGGTGATGTAAAAACTGGTCCTCAATCAGGATGCCAATATTGTGTAGTAATCCAGCGGCATAGATACTATCGCCCTTGCGTCCGAACTCTCGCCGAAAAATTAACTTGCTGCAAATAGCCACTGCTACGCTATGTTTCCAAAGATCAAGCCGCGAATAATTTTCCACTGTGGTGTTCTTCTCGAACAGTTCAGAGACTTTTTGGTTTAAGGCGATTTCCTTTAACGCATCGAACCCAATCCAGATAATGGCTTCCTGAATTTCGCTCACTTCTCTGGTCCGGCCGTAATAAGCAGAATTGGCAAACCGTAAGACACGGATCGTCAATGATGGATCGAGTTCAATGATATCTTTGAGATCTTTGGCAGTGGAGTTTTTGTCGTTGATCACGCGGATAATCTCAGAAATTACCCGCCGGCTGGAAGAGATATCAGAATCGTCAATTTGCTCGAGCAAGTCGAGCAGAATACGGTTTTGGCTGAGATCTTCCGGCATAAGTAACAATCCAATAATTATATGTTGATCGCTCGTTAGTCTGCTTTAGCGCTATTATCGGCAGATGTAGAGAAATATTAAGTCACTTTTTACGCTTTTTTTTGTATCACTCATTTTTCTCCGGGGAGAGGCGGTTATTTTTGGAATCCAGCTAAAGTTCACCTCGATTCAGTCGATCATATCACCACAAGATTTATTTCTGTTTCGATGACTGCCTTGCGAAGTAATTGATCGGCAGCGTTGTGATGTGTGTAAAAAATTTTGAGAGGTACTATGGAAAAATTGTTCAAATATGGTCTGCTTTTCTCAGGAATCTTCGTACTACTCGCGTGTGATTTACACGTGCCCACCAAAGGGAATTTTCCCACATGGTATACTGATATCTATGTTCCACTTGGCGTCTATACAAAAACGGCTCGGGAGCTTATAGAAAATGATTCTTTAATCACAGACGTACCACTCTTTCTGAACGATGATTCAATCTACACATACCAGGATTCAGTAACTCTGGACACCGTTCGCATCGGAAATGAGTTGCAGTTTGATGATATTCACAAATCCTTTGCGTATTCGCTGGATCAAGTCAGTTTTGCTCCCCAGGGGATGCAAACATCGATGCAGCCGGAGCAGGTTTCGCTGAATGATATGTCACGCTCCGTGACCAGTCAGGTTGGACCAATTGAGTTAGCGGACACTGATCCGGCATCCTCGGAGATCTTTTCATTCCGTGAAATTATGCCTCCGGCGGAAGTGTCATCTATGGAAACAGCCATAAACAATAATGGCGGAAGTTACGCCTTTCCGAATATTCCGGCATACGATCTGGAAACTTCTGAGCGGAACTTTGCCTTTGATTCCTTTCGGTACGTCGTGCTTTCAAACGGTTTACTGGATTTAACAATCGTCAATGATATGTTCATGGCGCTTGGTTCACCGATCCAGGTTTCGTTGCGGTATCCGAACGGGGTTGAATTTGCGACAGCCACATTTAGTAATCCGATTCCGGTCAATGCGAGCGCAACACAAACGATAAACCTCACAGGTGATTCCCTCGCACAGACGATCATTATCCACGTTGAAGGACACTCAAATGGGACGTCAACGCAGATCACCCTTGCTACGTCAGATCTGGACCGCGGTTTTCACGTGGAAATGCAGAGCCGTCAACTCATTGCCCAGCGCGCCAATGCCAGGCTGCCTCAACAACAAATTGCAGACAACGATAGCATTCCCGTGGAAAACAGTAGTGATAAAATTCAGGAAGCAAATATTGAGTCCGGCGCCATCGCGGTGAATATTACAAATCAACTACGCGTAAACAGCGAAATTATCCTGCGGATTCCTTCACTCAGGGATGCGGATGGAGTGGTATTTGAGCGCGGACCGTTTACCGTGAATGCGCAAAGCCAAACCAATAAATCGTTTTCCCTGGCCAACACAATTTTACAGATGGATCTCACCAATCAAACCATTGATTACGAATTTCAATTCAGCACGCAAAATACGGGAAATCTGTTTACAACCATCACTTCTGAGGACAGTATCGTCGCAAATGTAGATTTCCGGGATGTTACATTTTCGCATGTGCTGGGTGAGCTTGCTCCGGTTGTGCAGAACGATCAGGGCTCGTTTCCGCTGGATAACGAAAATGAAATCCTCAGCGCGGTGATAGAAACTGGTGAACTGGCAGTGGATATTGATAATAATATTGGCGGCGAATATCAGCTCGCTTTAACTCTGGACAACCTGTTCTCCGGAAAAAATTCAACTGACACACTTCAGCAACTCATTGCACTGCACCCCGGAAACAATCACGTTTCCATCTCACTGGACGAGACCGAGATGCGGCTTTCGAAAAATGATCAAAATTTTCATTATTCAGTCCAGCTCACCAACGAACCGGGTTTGTATAATTACAATCTGGCCGATTCTATCACCGTGAATATGGATCTGTCATCGGTGATTTTAGATGAAGCAACCGGTTATTTCTCACAGGATGTCATGGTGCAGGAAGATACGCTGCAAATCAATAACGAGAACCGTTTGCAGGAAGCCGATATCCAAAACGGCACACTGCAGATTGCCATTCAAAATCATATCGGTGTCATTGCGCAAGTTCGGATGCAATTTGATGAATTGTACTCCGGAACCAGCTCCTTTGACACCACTTTATTCATCTCTGGTGATCCCGCTGAATCTGTTTTTCAATTTCCCATGGATCATTACAGTATCAGAATGCCGCTGGAAGATCAGACGGTGCACTACTCGGTGCGGACTTCTCTGGAGAGCGATTCAGTGATGACGCTCAGTTTTGGTGATTCGATGTCCGTTGATGTGAATTTGATGGATGTAACTTTTGACAGAGTCGTTGCTGAAGTTGCGCCCACAGATTATTCCATCGACCCGTTTGAATATGAACTTTTCGATCTACCTGCTGAAATGAGTTCAATTCATCTGACGAAAGCCGATATACAAATCCAGTTCAATTCCAATGTTGAATTGCCTGTCTTGTTGAACCTGAGGATTAAATCTGTCAACTCTTCCGGAGATTCTGCTGTCATTGCTGTCCGCGATTGGAATATCACAGATAGCAGCACTGTCACCGTATCAGGCGCAGAAGAATTACTCAATATTGTGCCAGAGAAGATTATTGCGTCGGGCATTGCCACCGTGGGAGCAGACGGCGTAGTTGGAGTCGTTGCTCCTGATCAATATGCCACAGGTCAATTGAAGATCCTGGTTCCGGCAGAATTTCAAATTGCTGAGAACGCCACATTTACGCCAGATCCAGTGCAAGTTGAAGGGGCGAGCCAACAGGATATCGAATCGATTGATTTCGTTAAATCCATAACCTTGTTCACCGAATTCTCCAACAACTTCAATTTTGGCGCCCGCATTGATGTACAGACAGCTAAAGATTCTATGTCTCTGGTAACTGGTATTCCGGTGGACGGAGACACAATAACGACACTTTCGACCATCACCATCCCGGGAGGAGTCGCATCTCTGGACTCTGTGGTACTGGAATCGGAATCCTACAATGCGTTCAGGGATTCACTGTATGTTAAACCCACAATCCAGATTCTCCCCGTTGAAACTGCTGGTGGTATGTCCAGCTTTCATTCCACAGATTCGTTGCGGGCCCGGGTATACGCTCGCATCCGCTATTTGAACGATCCTAACCAAGATTAAAAGGCTTGTATCATGAATAAAACGAGAACATACGCATTTATCTTATTGTTGACTGTATTTGCATGCAATGCATTGATTGCCCAGAGTTTTCCCGGACCGAAAAGCATCGGATACGCCAATGCCTTCGTCACTCAGTCACGGGGAACCGAGGCTATCGGCTGGAATCCAGCGAATTTGGGGTATTCAGATAATCCAAAGTATTCGTTGAGTTTTGGGTTAACACCATTGATTCCTTTTCCCAACACTCAAATCAACAATAACGCGCTCTCTTTTAGTTGGTTCAACGAATATATCGGCAAAGGAGGACACCTTGATAATCCAAGAAAAAATGCCATGATGAGCGTGTTTCCGGCAACCGGACTTAATATTCATCCGGCGCTTAATACACAGTTCATCGGCTATTCATATGGCTACAGTGCCATATCTCTGGAAGCAAATGTTGAGGGAAATATTCTCCTCCCGGTTGAATTACTTGACCTATTCATTTACGGTAATCAAATCGATCAGAATCTAAAACTCGGTGATTTTCATTCAGAGGCTCAGGCGGTTGCCGTGCTTTCATTTGCACAAGCCCGAACTGTACAGTTGCTTCCTCAATATCGAAAATATTTTGATAAATTATACGTCGGAGGCGGACTAAAATTACTTGGCGGCGGTGGCTATGCCGGGACGGAAACTATTACGGCTAATTTTGACACCCGGGATCCGGAGAAAGTTTTGGCAAACTCGGAAATCAAGGCCAAGTACGCTGTTGGTGGTTTTGGGATGGCGTTTGATCTCGGTGCTGCGATGGAAATTAATCCACAGATTCACGCTGGCGTTGCGATGCAGAATCTGTTTGGTTTTATTCAGTGGAATCATAAATATGCCGAAACCTATCACTACAACATCCAGTTTGATTCCGATGTTTTGCAGGATTCAACTATAGACAATAATGATATGCAGGACCAGTTCGTGAAAGCTGACACCTCATATAACCCCGGGAATTTTACCACACCCTACCCTGCGAAATTTTTGGCCGGAGTTGATTACGAAATTTCAAAATTGGCCACGTTCTATTTAGCGTACGAACAGGGATTTTCTGATCGTTTCAGTTCTTCGAAAACACCGAAATTTTCACTAGCGGCTAAACTCACACCACTTCCCTGGTTCGTGATGCGTTCTGGTGTTTCTGTCGGCGGAAAAGAACGTTTGCAGTTTGGTGGCGGCATAGGACTGCACTTTTCTCATTATTCTCTGGATTTAAGTGTTGCCACTTTGCACGGATTTTTCAACCACTCACAGGGTGTTGCCGTAGCGTTTGGACAGCAAATATTTTGGTGACACAACAAAAAGGACTCATAATCCTGCGTATGGCAAAAGGCATTAATTCTTGTACTCCTTCTGGCGATAAACTCCTGACTGATTCGGCACATCGCTTCTTTATGCCTTTTCCCGCGCGGGATACTTTTCGTTAATATCGGAGCAAATCATTGCTCTGATATCAAACATTGGATGATATAAGAATGGCATTTGTCCGGATTGCAATCTGTAGAGTGATCCTAATTCAAGCAGAATCAAGAACTTGTCCACGGGACGGATGTAATATTGGTACAATATGTGTAATAAGGAATCCAATTATTATGAAGGATGAAAGCGAATATACAATATTATTATTAGTTAATACTTATGTATTACTTAAATAATCAGATTAATATAATTCAAACAAAACTGTAGAGATACTTTCGCATGCGTCGTTCCTATCCCCTTACTTTTTCACAAACAGTGTTTCTAATTACCCTGATCGGTCTTGGTCTGCTCGGCAATATTTTTAGTATCAGTTTATTTTCTGGAGTTAATTTTCTGTTCGGTGGTATTGCGGTTATGTTAGTCCTGTGGTATTTCGGATTTTGGTACGGGATTGCGGCAGCGATCATAGCCTACAGTTATACATTTTATCTTTGGGGCCATGCGTTCGGTTGGATTGCTTTTGTGTCGGAAATTGTAATCCTCGGATTAAGTCTGAGAAAATTTGGTTATAGGGGACTCTTTCTCACAGATCTTTTATTTTGGTTGGTTATTGGCATGCCGCTCGTCTGGTTCTCTGATCGATTTGTATTACACATAGATAATCAATACACACTGTTCATCGCGTTGAAGCAGGCATATAACGGACTCTTCAATGTTTTGGTTGTCAACATTGTGATCCTGGCTGATTTTATTCCCAGACGATTTACCAAACTCAAACGCAGAGTTCGGTTTTCCACGTTTAATTTCATCACGAGTATATCTGTTGGCACCGTGTTTATTGCGATTCTGACTTACACGATTATAAACAGTCACGCGCTGAAACGAGATATCAATCAGGAAATTCGGCAAACCTTCCTCACGCAAACCAGAGATCTGCAAGAGCGACTTATCACCTGGTATGATACCCATGCTTATGCCGCTTGGCAGCTGGCGGAACAATCAAAAAAATATTGGGAGCATCCGGAACTCATTCAGGAATATACTCGCACAATTCACGAATTATTCCCGCATTTTCATAATATGTATGTTGCGGATTCAACTGCAAAAACTTTTGCATTTTCTCCGTTGATTAACGAACAAGGTCAAAGCACCATTGGGTTAACATTCGATGATCGGAATTATTATCAAATTGTAAAACGCAGTAATTCTATAATACTCTCTGACGTCTTTAAAGGGCGTGGAGGAATTTTTCAGCCAATCGCTATCGTTGCTGTGCCTATTATCAAAGATTCCTCCTTCCTGGGCTTTGTTTCAGGAGCGCTGAACCTTTCCTATCTTCATAATATTATCTCCGATCTTGCACAAGATCATGGGATCCATGTCCTGATTTTGGATCACGAAGATAAAGTTGTTGTCGCAAGCGACTCCGAATATTACCAACTGGAGCATTTTCGTTTTTCGGATTTCAAAAACGTAGAGTTCACTAATGCTGGTTTTTGGGTTGCCCGCCCAAAACAGAAAAACCTTTCTGTTACATCCCGATGGCACGAATCACAATATTTTTTCGAGTCATTGATTAACGAAAAAATTCCCTGGAGAATTGTTTTGTATCTCCCGGTAAATGCTTACCAACGTAAAATATACCAGGGATATATTCACAATTTTTCGCTGGGACTTGGGTTTTTTGTGCTGTTAATGTTCACAACTATTCTTACGACCAAGTGGATTACGAATCCACTCGAAAAGCTCACTAAAATTGCCCGTTCTCTTCCCAGTGATATCGGTTCAAATGGATTAAGGAAAATAAATTGGCCTGCTCCACGCAGTACCGAGCAGGAATCGCTTATTCGTCAAATGAAGTTTGCGGTTAGTCATTTGAATAAGAATTTTGCTAAAATTCAAAAACAGACAACTGACTTACGGCGAGAGATCCTGAAACGGACGATGGCTCAGGATAAGCTACAGGAATCCGAAGCACGATTCCGTAACGTGGTGGAAACCATCGGAGAGGGATTACTTATCACTGATTTCGACGACCGGATTGTTTATGCAAATTCAATGATATGTAAAATGACCCAATATCGCCAGGATGAGTTAGAAGGAAATATCGGCTATGAGTTGCTCCTCCCGGAAGAACAATGGGGCCTCCTGAAGGCAAGGCATCAACGCCGGTTACAGGAACAATCGGAAGTATATGAAATACCCATTCTGAGAAAAGACGGATCTTATTTTGAGTGCATGATACACGCCGTGCCATTTTATAATAGTAAAGGTGAACTTGTTGGCACGTTGGGTGTCTTGTCTGATATCAGCGAGCTTAAGGAAACACAACACCGTCTGATGCGAAAAAATACCGCGCTGAATGTGTTAACAACGAGCAACGAGGTTCTCGTGCGCAGTGAAGATCTGAGCGAGATTTACGAAAAAATCTGCTGGACGATCTCAGAATACGGGAATTATGATCTCGCCTGGATCGGGGAAATCAGATCGTCGGGAAGTCAACGCACACTTACGCCTGTTGCTCAATGGGGCGATACTGAAGATTGGATTCTTAACCACACCCTCACTGTCGATGACAACAATTCGAGACAAGATCATCCAGCTATTCAATCTATTCAAGAGCGCAGACCGGTATTGTTGGGACACATATCTCCGGACACAACTGATGAGGATTTTGCTTCTGAAATTTCGCGTTTTAATATTGGATCTTGTCTGGTGCTTCCATTATTTCTCGATCAAAAAATCTTTGGAGTGCTGGCTATTTATTCAAGTGAAACTGGAAATCTCACAGAGACAGAAGAGAATGTATATTCCACCCTGGCAGAAGATCTCTCCTATGGGATCCAGGCTATCCGACGCAACGATGAACGCCTGCAGGCCCTAGATCAACTGGAATTGCAGGATAACGCCCTCAACGCCACCAGTAATGCTATTCTGATTACTGATCGGGATGGAATCATTCTTTGGACAAACCCGGCTTTTACAGACATTACCGGTTATAGCCAGGCAGAAGCGCTGGGACAAAGACCGACCATGCTTCATTCAGAGAAGCACGAGATGTCGTTCCACAAAAAAATGTGGGATACAATCTGTGCCGGAAATTCATGGCGGGGTGAAATTATTAATAAGCGGAAAGATGGGACACTTTACACGGAGTGGCAATCTGTGACGCCTGTCAGGAATGATGATGGTGAAATCACACACTTTATTGCCATAAAACAGGATGTTTCCGATTACAAGGGATTAGAGCAACAACTGATTCAGAGTCAGAAAATTGAATCCATGGGTGAAATCGCCGGTGGCATTGCGCACGATTTCAATAATGTATTGACCGTAATTGAAGGCGCACGGGAAATTCTGCAGTACAAGTTCAAAGAGTCTCTGGAAGGTTCAAAATACCTTCCAATGATTCAATCCAGTGTAGAGCGTGGCCGGGATATTACTTCCCGAATGCTCACTTTCACCCGGGCGGACGATCCGCATTTCGAAACCATCTCAATGATGAAAGTGTTTTCGGATGTCAGGAATATCGTTGAGCATACTCTATCGAAACAAGTCGAATTGAAAATAGTTGAATACCACGGCGCTGATTTAGTCCAGGGCGATCAAAGTCAGTTACAACAAGTCTTGTTAAATCTTAGTATTAACGCAGCGGATGCAATGCCCGAGGGCGGAATAATTACATTTACAATGACTCGTTTGACGAGTACAGAATTCGATCATTCGAACAAAGTCGATACAGATTATCTCAAGATTCAGGTGATTGACACTGGCCACGGCATTCCGCCCAAAATACAGGAAACCATTTTCGAACCGTTTTTTACGACCAAACCCCAAGGAAAAGGTACTGGACTGGGCCTGGCGATTGTTCGCCGCATTGTGCAGAATCACGGCGGCAAAATCGAATGTTCAAGCACGCCGGACAATGGCACCACTTTTACTATCTATCTGCCTCTGATAGAAAATGATATCGAACTTTCATCTGACGATTCATTAGATAAAATCTCAGGTGCGAACGGCGAACAAATCCTGGTCGTGGATGATGAAGAAGATATACGGGACGTTTTGGGAGAAATTCTCGCACAGAAAGGATATTCAATTCTTACGGCTACCAATGGAAAACAAGCACTGGAGAAGGTCACTGCAGAGACTCAGCTGGTGGTGACGGATATTGGTCTCCCGGATTATAGTGGCAACGTGTTGGCAGAACGGCTACTGGCTAAATTTCCTCACCTGAAGATACTTGCCATTACCGGTTATGTGGAAGACCGGGAAATGGCACAACTTAAAGAGGTTGGCGTAATTGATATCATTCAGAAACCATTTAATATTGAATCCCTGTTGAAAGAAATTTCTTCAGTCTTGGCAAAACACAACGGTGCGGATTAATTTTAATGAGTGCTCTTCCGCTGCGTAATTTGAGTTTTTCACGTTATAAATTCGATTTGTAATTTTGATCATATTTAGTAGCCCAAGATTAATTGAGTTTGCCGACGCTCCTAACTGCCTGCGCCGTAATTTGTATTCAGCGTTGCGTAAACGAATGTGTTGATCTTAGCAGTTCACAGGCGCTTGTTTTAGCCCTATATATTTTTGACACCCAATATACCAGAAAGTTAACAAGAAATGAACTACCCCGGACTGTACCTAGTAGAATGGGTGCAAAGAATAACAGAAATATAGCAATATTCTGCTTGCGTGTTCAAGTAGTGTCAAAGGATGTTTGCAATCGCGAATGTGAGTGTAGACTAATGAATAAAAAAATGGCTATTCAGTTAACTCAAGAATCTTGGTCTTCAGAGAGGCGAATTCCAGGATAGAAAGAGCATATGGAGTGCCGAGGATGGAATCGTGCCTCAGACAATAAACTCCCTCTTTCCGCCGCGGCGGATTGGTATTGCTATTGTTCTGTGGACACCGTAAGAAGAGGGAGCATTACAATCACAGGAGGAGCTCATGAATCCATCAACCCCACCACGGCGCCAGTATCCGAAAGATTTCAAGCAGGGCGCCGTCCAT
>Ga0209918_1000016_pt1 | contig 173776 bp, 175 predicted proteins | sample SalPonD_shore_MG_FD_185712 | JGI IMG/M metagenome (GOLD analysis project Ga0209918, IMG submission 185712) | Salt pond soil microbial communities from South San Francisco under conditions of wetland restoration - Salt Pond MetaG... | ecosystem: Environmental > Aquatic > Marine > Intertidal...
GCACGGCCTGCAGCGTGGCCGCCACCTCGCGCGGATGGTGGCCGTAGTCATCGACCAGCAGCACCGGACCGGCCGGCGAGGCCAGCTCGCCGTAGACCTGGAAGCGCCGGCCGATCCCCTCGAAGCGGCTGAGCGCGGCCTGGATGGCCGCGTCGGCCACACCCAACTCGTGGGCCACGGCGATGGCGGCCAGGGCGTTGAGCACGTTGTGCCCGCCCGGCAGGTTGAGCGTGACCTCCAGCCAGGGGCCGCGGCCGTGGCGGCTGACCGTGAACCGGGTCTGGGTCTGGTGTTGGCGCACGTCGGTGGCCCGCAGGTCGGCCGCCTCGTCGAAACCGTAGGTCAGCACCGGCTTGGCGATCGTCGGCAGCAGCGCCCTGACCGTCGGATCGTCCAGGCACACCACCGCCAGGCCGTAGAAGGGCAGATGGTGCAAGAATTCCAGGAAGGTCCCGCGCAGGCGATCGAAATCGCCGCCGTAGGTCTCCATATGATCGGCGTCGATATTGGTGACCACCGCGAACATCGGCTGCAGGTGCAGGAAGGAGGCGTCGGACTCGTCCGCCTCGGCCACGAGATACCGGCTGGCACCCAGGCGGGCGTGCGTGCCGGCGCTGTTCAGGCGCCCGCCGATGACGAAGGTCGGGTCCAGGCCGCCCTCGGCCAGGACGCTGGCGATGAGGCTGGTGGTCGTGGTCTTGCCGTGGGTGCCGGCCACGGCGATGCCGTAGCGAAAACGCATCAGCTCGGCCAGCATCTCGGCCCGCGGGATGACCGGGATGCGCTGCTCGCGGGCGGCGACCACCTCGGGGTTGTCGGCCTTGACCGCGCTGGAGATCACCACCACGTCGCAGCCGTTCACATTGGCCGGGTCGTGACCCAGGGTGATACGCGCGCCGAGCTCGCCGAGGTGGCGGGTGACGGCATTGTCGTTCATGTCGGAGCCGGTCACGGTATAGCCCAGGTTGAGCATGACCTCGGCGATGCCGCCCATGCCCACGCCGCCGATGCCCACGAAGTGGATGCAGCGTATGCGCCCCATGGCGTTCTCGCCGCCGGGCTGCGCCGCCGCGTGCATGCGCTCAGCCATGGGCCACCTCCAGACAGCGTGCGGCCACCCGCTCGGCGGCCTCGGGACGAGCCAGGGCGCGCGCGGCACGCGCCATGTCCAGCAGGCGGCCATGGCCCTCGGCGCCGGCCAGCTCCTGCAGCAGCGCCGCCAGGTGCCCGGCATCCAGGTCGCGCTGTTGGATCAGCCAGGCCGCACCGGCGTCGGCCAAAAAGCGCGCGTTGGCGCTCTGGTGGTCGTCGACCGCGTAGGGATAGGGCACCAGCAGGGCCGCCACGCCCGCGGCCGCGAGCTCGCTCACGGTCAGCGCCCCGGCCCGGCAGACCACCAGGTCGGCCCAGGCGTAGGCCTCGGCCATGTCCGCGATGAAGGGCTCGATATGCGCGTTCAGACCGGCGGCCGCATAGGCGGTGCGCGTCTCCTCGTTGAGGCGCTGGCCGCACTGGTGCCAGACCTCGGGACGCTCGCCCGGCTCCAGCCGGGCGAGGGCGGCAGGGATCAGCTCATTCAGGGCGCGGGCGCCGAGGCTGCCGCCGACCACCAGCAGGCGCAGGCGCCCCTCGTGCGCCGCGTAACGGCTGGCCGGTGCCGCCAGGCGGGCAATGTCGGCCCGCACCGGATTGCCGGTGACCTCGACCTTCGTTCCCGGCGCGAAAGTGTCGGGAAAAGCCGACAGGACCCGCCGCGCCAGCGGCGCCAACAGGCGGTTGGTCAGGCCGGCGATGGCGTTCTGCTCGTGGACCAGCAGCGGGCGGCGCAGCAGCCAGCTCGCCAGCCCACCGGGGCCGGTGACAAATCCGCCCATGCCCAGCACGGCGGCCGGGCGCAGGCGCATGACCACGCGCAGGGCCTGGGCCAGGGCCACGGTCAGCTTGAAGGGCGCGGCCAGCCAGCTCAACGCGCCCTTGCCGCGCAGCCCGGCCACGCTGACGTAGGCGATGTCGAATCCGGCCTCCGGCACCAGGCGCGACTCCAGGCCGCGGCGCGTGCCGAGCCAGCTGACCTGGGCCCCGCGCGAGCGCAGCACCCGCGCCACGGCCAGGGCCGGCATGACGTGTCCGCCCGTGCCGCCGGCCATGATGAGAATGCGTGTCGGCTGGGTCGCGCTCATGGGGACCTCCCCCGCGCGCCCTGCTTCGAGGCCCTGGCGCGCCGCCCCGGCGTCGCGGCCGGCGCCGCACCGGCCTCGTTCTCCGCCGCCACGCGCAGCAGCAGCGCCACCGCCAGGCAGTTGGCCAGCACGCTGCTGCCGCCGTAGCTCATCAGCGGCAGGGTCAGACCCTTGGTGGGCAGGATGCCCATGTTCACGCCGATGTTGATGAAGGCCTGCAGCCCTATCCACAGGCCCAGTCCATAGGCGAGGTGGGCGGCGAAGGCCCGGCCGGCCCGCTCGGCGCGCCGGCCGATCATCAGGGCGCGCCCGACCAGCACCGAGAACAGCAGCACCACCGCGCTCGCGCCGACCAGGCCGAGCTCCTCGGCCAGCACCGCGAACAGGAAGTCGGTGTGCGCCTCGGGCAGGTAGAACAGCTTCTGCACGCTGGCACCGAGGCCGACGCCGAACCACTCGCCGCGGCCGAAGGCGATGAGGGCCTGGGTGAGCTGGAAGCCGCTGTTGTAGGGATCGGCCCAGGGATTGAGGAAGGTGGTCAGGCGCTCCAGGCGGTACGGCGAGGACACGGCCAGCAGCATCAGGGCCGCGGCGATGGTCGCCATGAGCAGGGCGAACTGCCACCAGCGCACCCCGCCCAGCCACATCATGGCCAGGGCCGTGGCCAGCATCACGGCCGCCGCCCCGAAGTCCGGCTCCATGAGCAGCAGCAGCACCATGATCGACAGCAGGATCATCGGGCGCAAAAAGCCGCTGATCGCGGTGCGGACCTCGTCGCTGCGGCGCACCAGATAACCGGCGAGGTAGATGATCGTGAACAGCTTGGCCAGCTCCGAGACCTGCAGATTGAACGGTCCCAGCGCCAGCCAGCGGGTCGAGCCGTTGACCGAGCGGCCGACCACGGGCACGAGCACCAGTACCAGCATGGCCACGCTCACCAGGATCAACGCCATGCCGTGGCGCTCCCAGAACGCGATGGGGACGCGCAGCACCACCGTGCCCAAGGCGATCCCGACGCCGACGTAGGCGATCTGGCGATACAGGAAGTGGAACGGCTCGCCGAGCTCGCGATCGGCGATGGTGATCGAGGCCGAGGCGACCATGACCAGGCCGAAGCCGAGCAGGATCAGCGTGGTGATCAACAACCAGCGGTCGATGGACAGGTCGGCGAACAGACCGCCGCGCACGCCCTGGGCGCCCATCACCTGGCGCAGACCGGGTATGCTCGGCATGGGATAGCGGGCGCTCATGCCAGCGCCTCCCGCACGCGGGCCATGAAGACCTCGCCGCGCTGCTCGTAGCCGGAGAACATGTCGAAGCTCGCGCAGGCCGGCGAGAGCAGCACGCTGTCGCCGGCCTGGGCCAGGCGCGCGGCGGCGGCGACCGCGGCGGCCATGTCCTCGGCGCGCTCGACGGCCACGGTGCCCGCGAGGGCCGCCTCGATGAGCGCGGCGTCCTCGCCGATGAGCACCACCGCCCGGCCGCGCTCGGCCACCACGGAACGCAGCGCCGAGAAGTCCTGCCCCTTGCCCCGGCCGCCGGCGATGAGCACGATGCGCTCGCCCGGCAGGCCGCGCAGGGCCGCCAGGGTCGCCCCGACGTTGGTCCCCTTGGAGTCGTTGAACCAGGCCACGCCGGCGCGCTCGGCCACGAACTGGCTGCGGTGGGGCAGGCCCGTGAACTCGCGCAGGGCCGTCAACATCGGGCCCCGGTCCAGACCGGCCGCCTCGCCCAGGGCCAGGGCGGCCAGGGCATTGGCCACGTTGTGCCAGCCGCGAAGACCCAGCTCGGCCACGGCGACCAGTGCCTCCTCGCCGCGGTACAGCCAGGGCGCGCCCTGGCGCGTGCGCACCCCGAACTCGCCCGCGGCGGGCTCACCCAGGGTGAAGCGCACGACCCGCCCGGCGGGCAGCGGTGCGGCCAGGGCGGCGACGCGCGGGTCGTCGGCATTGATCACCGCCGTGCCCTCGCCGTGGAAGATGCGGGCCTTGGCGGCAAGGTAGTCGTCCATGCCGTCGTAGCGGTCCAGGTGGTCCTCGCTGACATTCAGGACCGCGGCGGCGCGCGCGTTCAGGGAATAGGTCGTCTCCAGCTGGAAGCTCGACAGCTCCAGCACGTACAGGTCCGGGGCCTCGCCCTGGACCAGCAAATCTAGGGCGGGGATGCCCAGATTGCCGCCGACGCGCGCATCGCGCCCGGCGGCCCGGGCCATCTCGCCGACCAGGGTGGTGACGGTGCTCTTGCCGTTGGAGCCGGTGATGGCCACCACGAGGGCGTCCGCGTAACGGGCGAACAGCTCGATGTCCCCGATGATCTCGGCCCCGCGCGCCTCGGCGGCCCGGACCAGGGGCTCGCGGCGCGACACCCCCGGGCTGAGCACGATGGTATCGGCCTGGGCGAACGCCGCCGCGTCGAAATCGCCGAGGAACACGGCGGCATCGGGCAGGGCCTCGCGCAGGGCCTCCAGGCCCGGCGGCGCGGCGCGGCTGTCGGTCACAGCGATCTCCACGCCGCGGGCGGCCAGGAAGCGGGCGCAGGACAACCCCGTCCGGCCCAGACCGACCACCAGGGCGCGCCGCTCACTGTTCGCTGCCGGGTCCATGTTAGTCGCGATAGCTCCCATGACGAGTCATCAACGGATCTTCAACGTGGCCAGCCCCACCAGCACCAGGATCACCGTGACGATCCAAAAGCGCACGATGACCCGCGGCTCGGGCCAGCCCTTGAGCTCGAAGTGGTGGTGCAGCGGGGCCATGCGGAAGATACGCCTGCCCGTGAGCTTGAAGGAGGTGACCTGCAGGATGACCGAGACGGTCTCCATGACGAATACCCCGCCCATGATCAAGAGCACCAGCTCCTGGCGCACGATCACCGCCAGCACGCCCAGGGCCGCCCCCAGGGCCAGGGCCCCCACGTCGCCCATGAACACCTGGGCCGGATAGGCGTTGAACCACAAAAAGCCGAGCCCCGCCCCGACCAGCGCCCCGCAGTACACCACCAGCTCGCCGACGCCCGGGATATAGGGAATGCCCAGGTACGTGGAGAAGTTGGTATGGCCGGTGACGTAGGCGAACACGGCGAGCGCACCGCCGACCATGACCGTCGGCATGATGGCCAGGCCGTCGAGCCCGTCGGTGAGGTTGACTGCGTTGCTGGAGCCGACGATGACCAGGTAGGTCAGTACAATGTAGAAGCCGCCCATGGGGATGGCGACGTGCTTGAAGAACGGCACCAGGAGCTCGGTCTCGCCCGGCGTCTGCGCCGTGTGATACAGGAACAGCGCCGCGCCGAGACCGCCGACCGACTGCCAGAAATACTTGTAGCGCGCGCTGAGCCCGCGCGAGTCGCCCTTGACCAGCTTCTTGTAGTCGTCGATCCAGCCGATGGCGCCGAACAGGAAGGTCACGGCGAGCACGACCCAGATGTAGCGGTTCTCCAGGTCCGCCCACAGCAGCGTGGTCAGGCCGATGGACACCAGGATCAGCGCCCCGCCCATGGTCGGGGTGCCGGCCTTGGTCAGGTGCGTCTGCGGACCGTCGTCGCGCACGGTCTGGCCGATCTTGTAGCTCGTGAGCTTGCGGATGACCAAGGGGCCGACCAGGAACGAGATGGCGAGCGCGGTGAGCACGCCCAGGATCCCGCGCACCGTCAGGTAATGGAAGACGTTGAAGCCCGTGTAATAGTGTTCCAGGTACTGTGCCAGGTAATAGAGCACGGCCCTCAGCCCTCCCCCTCGGCGACGAGGGCGGCGACCACCTCATCGAGCTTTATCCGCCGCGAGCCCTTGAGCAGGACCGTCACGCCGGCATGGAGATCGCCGCGCAGCGCCTCGACCAGCGCCTGGCGCGAATCGAAGCCCCGCGCGCCCGCGCCGAAACGCTCGCAGGCCCGTGCCGCCAATGCGCCCAGACAGTACAGGCGCTCGATGCCCGCCGCCCGCGCCCGCTCGCCGGCCTCGGCATGCAAATCGGCGCCGGTCTCGCCCAGCTCGGCCATGTCGCCCAGCACGAACCAGCGCTCGCCCTCGCACGCGGCGAGCACGTCCAGGGCGGCCTGCAGCGAACCGGGATTGGCGTTATAGGTATCGTCGATGAGCTCGGCGCCGCCGAGCGCCGCGCGGCGCACCAGGCGCCCGGGCACCGGGCGCAGGCCCGCCAGCCCGGCGCGCATCGCCTCGGTCGGACAGTTCAAAGCCGAGGCGGCCGCGCAGGCGGCCAGGGCGTTCATCGCGTTGTGGCGCCCGGCCAGCGGCAGGTGGACCTCGAACACGCCCATCGGCGTATGCACGCTCATCTCGCTGCCCGAGCCCGACGGCCGCCACCCGGCGCGCACCTCGGCCTCGGCGTCCAGGGCGAAATGGATCCGCCGGTGCGCCGCGCTCAGCCCGTCCCACAGACCGGCATAGGTGTCGTCGGCATTGACCACGGCCACGCCCTCGGGCCCCAGGCCGGCGTAAATCTCGCCCTTGGCCCGGGCCACCCCGGCCACGGAGCCGAAGCCCTCGAGGTGCGCCGCGCCGGCATTGGTGATGAGCGCCACGTCGGGGCGGGCGATGTCCGTCAGATAGGCGATCTCGCCGGGGTGGTTGGCCCCCATCTCGATGACGGCGTAGCGATGCTGCGGGCGCAGCCCGAACAGGGTCAGGGGCACGCCGATGTCGTTGTTCAGGTTGCCGCGCGTGGCCAGGGTCGGGCCCAGACCGCCGAGGATGGCGCCCAGCATCTCCTTGACCGTGGTCTTGCCGTTGCTGCCGGTCACGGCCACCAGCGGCGCGGCAAAACGCCCGCGCCAGTGGCGCGCCAGGCGCCCCAGGGCCAGACGGGTGTCGGACACCACCAGGGCCGGCTCGGCGCCCGGCACGGGGTGATCGACCAGATAGGCGGCCGCCCCGCGCTCGCGGGCGGCCTCGATGAAGTCGTGACCGTCGAAGCTGGGCCCGCGCAGGGCGACGAACAGCTCACCGGGCTGCAGCGTGCGGCTGTCGGTGCTGACGCCGCAGACGCTCACGGCGGGCTGCGCCCCGTCGAGTCCCAACGCGGCGGCGGCCTCGGCCAGCTCGAGCTCGAAGCCCTCGGCGGCGGGAATGCTCTGGCGCGCGGCCATCATCGCCCGTCCTCCGCGAGCAGGCGGCACACCTGCTCGACGTCGCTGAACGGTCGGCGCTCGGCGCCGACCTCCTGATAGTCCTCGTGGCCCTTGCCGGCGACGAGCACCACGTCGCCGGGGCCCGCCAGGGCGAACGCGCGCTCGATGGCCGCGGCGCGGTCGCGCTCGACATAGGCCGCATCGGGCCGGCTCATCCCCGCCTGGATATGGCTGACGATGTCCCAGGGGTCCTCGCCGCGCGGGTTGTCGTCGGTCAGCACGAGGAAGTCGGCCAGGCGCTCGGCCGCCCGGCCCATGGCGGGGCGCTTGGCGCGATCGCGCTCACCGCCGCAACCGAACACGCACCAAAGGCTCCCCTCGGTATGTTCGCGCAGGGCGGTAAGCACCTGCTCCAGGGCATCGGGGGTGTGGGCATAGTCCACGACCAGCAGCGGGCGTTCGCCGCCGCCGAAACGTTCCATGCGCCCGGGCACGGTGGTCACGCCGGCCAGGCGGGCCAGCGCGGTGTCCAGGGCCATGCCGTGGGCGAGCAGCACGCCGAGCACGGCCAGCAGGTTGGCCGCGTTGAAGCGCCCCAATAGTGAACTGACCAGCTCGCCCTCGCCCCAGGGGCTGCGCACGTGCAGACGCAGGCCTTCGAGGTCCAGGCGCAGCTCGCGGCCGAGCAGCGTCGGCACCGGCCCCTGGGATCCCAGTCCGTAGCTCACCGCCTCGACCCCGCTCGCCAGCCCGGCCAGCAGCTCGCGGCCGAAGGCGTCGTCGGCGTTGATGACGGCCGTGCCCAATCCCGGCATCTCGAACAGGCGCCGCTTGGCCCGCCCGTAAGCGGCCATGTCGCCGTGGTAGTCGAGGTGTTCGTGGCTGAGGTTGGTGAACACGGCGCTGTCGAAGACCACCCCGCCGACGCGTCCCTGCTCCAGGCCGTGCGAGGAGACCTCGAGCACGGCGGCCGCCGCCCCCTCGGCCCGCATCTGGGCCAGCAGGGCGTGAGTCGTGATGGCATCGGGCGTGGTGTGGCGCGTCTCGGCCAGGTGCCCGTACAGACCGTTGCCCAGGGTGCCGATGACGCCGCAAGGGGTGTCCCCGGACAGGGCCTGGGCCAGGAAATGGCTCACGGAGGTCTTGCCGTTCGTGCCGGTCACGCCCACGGTGAACAGCGCCCGCGAGGGCTGCCCATAAAAGCGGTCGGCGATAACGCCGACCAGTGAGGACAACCCGGGTATCGCCAGCAGCGGCACCTTGTTTCCGCCCGGCCCGGGCCGCCAGTTCAAGGCGATGGGCGCGGCCTGGCCCTCGGCCTGCCAGAGCACGGCCACGGCGCCGGCCGCGATGGCCGCCTCGGCGTGCTCCAGGCCGTGGGTGCGCGTGCCGGCCAGGGCGAGGAAGACCCAGCCCGGCTCGACCCGGCGGCTGTCCAGCGCGAGCCCGGCCACGGGGCGATCGGCCTCGGGCTCGACCGCGGCGATCCCGGCCAGCAAGTCGGCCAGGCGGGGAATCGGACGCTGTTCGGAGGCGGCCATCATGGACGGCCCTCCAGGGCGGCCACTTTGATCGTGCTCGCCGGCAGGTTGTCGGGCGGCACGTCGAGCAGGCGCAGCGCCCCGGCCATGACCTTCTCGAACACCGGGGCCGCGACCAGGCCACCGTAGAACTTGCCCGCCCGGGGCTCCTTGATGCACACGACCATCACCAGGCGCGGATTACTGGCCGGCGCCATGCCCGCGAAAATGGCGTCGTAGAGCCGGTCCGAATAACCGTTGGCCCCGACCTTTTTCACGGTGCCGGTCTTGCCGGCGACCTGGTAGCCGGGGATGGCGGCACGGGTGCCCGTGCCCCCCTTGGTGACCACCGCCTCGAGCATGTGGCGCACCTCGCGCGTGGTGCGCGCGGGCAGGACGCGGTGGCAGCTCGAGCGCGGTGTATCCTGGCGCACGAAGGAGATCGGCGGCAGGCAGCCGTCGTCGGCCAGGGCGGTGTAGGCATGGGCCAGCTGCAGCGTGGTGACCGACAGGCCGTAACCGAAGGCCAGGGTGGCGCGTTCGATGCGCTGCCAGCTCTGGTAGGGATTGAGCAGACCGCCGGACTCGCCCGGGAAGCCGCTGCCCGTGGTCATGCCAAAGCCCACGTCGGTCAGGGTCTTCCACAGGTCGCGCGGCGGAATGGACAGGGAGATCTTGCTCGCCCCGACATTGCTGGATTTCTTGATGATGGTCGTGATGTCGATCCGCCCATAATTGCCATCGTCGCGGATGAGGTTGCCCGAGACGCGGTAATAGCCGGGGGAGGTGTCGATGGTGGTCGAGGGCTTGATGTGCCCGTCGTCCAGCGCCGCGGCGATGGTAAAGGGCTTGATGGTCGAGCCGGGCTCGAAGACATCGGTCACGGCGCGGTTGCGGTAACGGCTGCCCTTGAGGTCCTCGCGGTTGTTCGGGTTGTACGAGGGCTGGTTGACCATGGCCAGGACCTCGCCGGTGCGCGCATCGAGCACCACGGCCGAACCGGAACGGGCCTTGTTCTGCATGACGGCGCGCTTGAGCTCGCGATAGGCCAGGTACTGCACGCGCCGATCGATACTCAGGTGCAGCGTCTTGCCCGGGCGCGGCTCGCGGATGCTCTCCACGTTCTGCACGATATGGCCGAGGCGGTCCTTGATGACCCGCTTGGCGCCGGGGGTGCCGCGCAGCCAATGGTTGTAGGCCAGTTCCAGGCCTTCCTGGCCGACGTCGTCGACATTGGTAAAGCCGATGACGTGGGCGGTCACCGGACCGGTCGGATAATAGCGCCGGTACTCGCGCTGCAGCGACAGGCCCGCCAGCCCCAGGGCCATGACGCGCTTGGCCAGGTCGGGGTCGATCTGGCGCTTGAGATAGACGAAGGATTTGTCGCGCCGGGAGGCCACCAGGTTCCGGGTGCGCTGCAGGTCGAGCCCCAGCAGCTTGGTCAGCTTCACCCATTGGCCGCGGCTGGCGTGAAACTCCTGCGGATTGACCCAGACGGAGTCGACCGGCGTGCTGATCGCCAGCGGCTCACCGTTGCGGTCGGTGATCATGCCGCGGTGGGCGGGCACCGAGACCACGCGCATGGCGCGCGCATCGCCCTGCTCCTGCAGGAAGTCCTTGCGAAAAACGCTCAGGTCCACCGCCCGCCACAGCAACACGCCCACCGCGCACACCAGCACGAGCGCGACCACGCTCAGGCGCAGTGAAGAGACCGATTGTGAGCTGCGCTCGTTCACGGCTTGACGATCACCACGTTCTCATGGGCGGGGACGATCATCCCCAGCTTCTTGCGGGCCACTCGCTCGATGCGCCCGTGCGTGGCCCAGGTGCTCTGCTCCAACTGCAACTGCCCCCACTCCACGTTCATCGCATCGCGTTTTTTCTGCAGGCCCTGGAGCTCGACGAACAGCTTGCGGCTCTCGTGCTTGGCGTAGACCACGCCAATGGCCGAGGCGAACACCGCGGCGGCCAGCGCGGCCGCGGCGAGGGTCTTGGGCGGGATCCGCCGCTGGCCGCTGGCACTCATGCCAGGCGCTCCGCCACGCGCATCACCGCACTGCGGGCACGGGGATTGTCGGCGAGCTCCGCCTCGCCCGGGCGCACCGCCTTGCCGACCAGGCGCAGCCGCGGGCGCAGCTGGGCGGCGGTGACCGGCAGGTCCGGGGGGAAATCGTCGCCGCGCGAGGCATCGCGCATGAAGCGCTTGACCATGCGGTCCTCGAGCGAGTGGAAGCTGATCACCACCAGCCGCCCGCCCGGGGCGAGCACGTCCAGCACCTGGTCCAGGCAGGCACGCAGGTCCTCGAGCTCGTGGTTGATGAAGATGCGGATACCCTGGAAGCTGCGCGTCGCCGGGTCCTTGCCCGGCTCGCGCGAGGGGTTGGCGGCGGCGACGATGGCCGCCAGGCGTGCCGTGGTGTCGATGGCGCGCTCGGACCGCGCGGCCACAATCGCCCGCGCGATGCGCTTGGCGTAACGCTCCTCACCGAACTCACGCAGCACCCGGACGATCTCGGCCTCGCCCGCCTCGGCCAGCCACTGTGCGGCGCTCACGCCGCTGTCCGGGTCCATGCGCATGTCCAGCGGACCGGCTTGGCGAAAGGAAAACCCGCGGCCGGGGTCGTCGAGCTGGGGCGAGGACACGCCCAGGTCGAGCAAAATGCCGTCGACCCGGCCGAGCCAGTCGAGCGCCTTGACGTGTTGTGCCAGCATCGCGAAAGAACCCCGTTTCATGGTCAGTCGCGGCTCCGCCGCCAATACCGCTTCGGCCTCGCGTAGCGCGGCCGGGTCCTTGTCCAATGCCAGCAGGCGCCCCGCGGGCCCCAACTGGGCCAGAATGGCGCGGGCGTGCCCGCCGCGCCCGAAGGTGCCGTCCACGTAACGCCCATCGGCCTTGATCGCCAGCCCGGCCAGTGCCTCGTGCAAAAGGACCGGCCGGTGCGTCTGCCCGCTCTCCACGACGCGTTACCTATAAGGAGAGCGATTCCAGCTCGGCGGGAAGCTCTCCCGCCTCGCTGTCGCCCTCGGCGAGCCAGGCATCGCGGCGCTCGGTCCACACCGGCTCGTCCCACAGCTCGAATTTGTTGCCCTGGCCGATGAGCACCACCCGCTTGTCCAGGCTGGCGAACTCGCGCAGCGCCGGGGGGAGCAGGATACGTCCGTGGCTGTCCAGCTCACACTCGGTGGCATGGCCGATGAGCAGGCGCTGCAGGCGCCGGGCCTGCTTGTTCAGGCTGGGCAGCTTGACCAGTTTGCGCTCGATCTCCTCCCACTCGGGCAGGGGGTAGAGCAGCAGGCAGTGGTCGCGGTCCACCGTCATCACCAACTGACCGTCGCAGCAATCCTGCAGGCGCTCGCGATACCGTGCCGGCATCGCCATGCGACCCTTGGCGTCCAGATTGAGTGTGTTGACACCGCGAAACAAAGCGCCCCCCTTTTGGGCGTCCTACCCATTTCATCCCACTTTTTCCCACTTCGATACACTATAGGTAGGACTTTACACGGGTGTCAAGCGAATCCGCCCACAAAAACGAGCCATTCCTTCTTTTTTCACAGTAACTTAGGAGCACTAGCTCAAGTGGCGGGGGGCTGATTCGGGGGCAAAAACCGACCCCTGATAGGGGTATAAATCAACAAGTTACAGGTTATATTTCGAGCAGCATCTGAGGGAAAAAGAGGAAGGAGCCGGCCGATAAGCCGGGTTCTGTCGTGGACAGCCATTCATCTGGGATACACGTCGCCGTGTACCTCGTGCGACCTACCCGGGGACCGTGCGGGCCGCACGATCGTCCCCCTATTTGGCCTTGCTCCGGGTGGGGTTTACCCTGCCACCGGTGTTACCACCGGCGCGGTGCGCTCTTACCGCACCATTTCACCCTTACCGGCAGCCCGCGGGCTGCTTAGGCGGTATATTTTCTGCGGCACTTTCCGTGGGCTCGCGCCCCCCAGGGATTACCTGGCACCCTGCCCTGTGGAGCCCGGACTTTCCTCCACGCCGTGAGGCGCAGCGGCTGTCTGGCCGACTCCCGGTGCTAGTGTCGGGTCTGCGCCGCCGCCTTTCAACTACTTTGTGAGTGAGTCCTCACCGCCGATGTGAGTGAGCGCTCACCAGAAAGGCCGATTCGGCCCGCGATCACCCCTCCTGTCCGGCCAGGGCGAGGGCGCGGCGGTACACCGCGTTGCGCTTGGCCCCGCTGAGGCGGGCGGCCAGGTGGGCCGCCTGCTTGACCGGCAGCTCCTCGAGCAGGATACGCAGCAGGGCATCGATCTCCCCCTCTCCGGTCTCCGCGGCCGGGGCCCCGGCGACCACCAGGACGATCTCGCCGCGGCGCTGGTTGGCATCGTCCGCCACGCGTTCGCACAGCGTGCCCAGGCCGGCGCGCAGCACGGTCTCGTGGCGCTTGGTCAGCTCGCGGCACAGGGCCGCGGGCCGCTCCGGCCCGAACACCTCCCGCAGGCAGTCGAGCGTGTCCGCCAGCCGGTGCGGTGCCTCGTACAGGACCAGAGTGCGGGTCTCCCCGGCCAGGGCCTCGAGGCGCGCCCGGCGCGCCCCCGCCTTGGGCGGCAGGAAGCCCTCGAACACAAAGCGGTCGGTCGGCAGCCCGGCCACGGACAGGGCGGCCACCAGGGCACTGGGCCCGGGTACGGCCACGACCGCAATGCCCGCGGCGGCCGCGGCGCCGACCAGGTGGTAGCCGGGATCGCTCAGCAGCGGCGTGCCGGCATCGGAGATCAGGGCCAGCGCCTCGCCGGCCCGCAGACGCGCGACCAGCTGCGCGGACTGTTCCCGCTCGTTGTGCTCGTGCAGTGCGGTGCAAGCCGTCGGGATACCAAAGTGGCGCAGCAGCGGCGCACTGTGACGCGTGTCCTCGGCGGCGATCAGGTCCACACCCGACAATACCTCTTTGGCACGAGGCGACATGTCGCTCAGGTTCCCGATGGGCGTCGCCACCACGTACAAGGTACCTTTTTCAATTGACATGCCGTCGACCCATCAAGATACTGTCGTCTGCTCCCGCGTCATGCCACACCATGGCGCGTTGTTGTAAACCCCGTCCGGATTTCCGATGATCAAGCGCCTGCCATCTCTCGCACCGGTCCTCGCGCCGGCCACTGTGATCCTGATGCTGTTGCTCGCCGCGTGCGCGGGCGTCAAACCCACCACCGGACCCTCGCTCGATCGGCAGATCGCCGCGGCCCAGCAAGCCTACAACCAGGGCGATTTCGCCGTGGCGGCGCGCCGTTATCTGGACGTGGCCAAACAGGCGCAGCCGCCCCAGCGCCAGGACCTGCAGCTCCACGCGGCCGACGCGCTGATCCGGGCCGAGGATCTGTCACGGGCACAGCAGGTCGTCGCGCAGGTGCCGCCGGCAACCGACGACCCGATCCTGCTGCTGCGCGTGCGCCTGCTCAGCGCCCGCATCGCGCTGGCCCAGCGCCACGGCGAGGCGGCGATAAAGGTGCTGGGCGGCGCCCCGCCCAAGGACGCCAAACCGTCGCTCAAGGCAGAATATCACGGGCTGCGCGCCGACGCCTTCGCACTGCAGGGCAACCACCTGGAGACGGCGCACGAGCTGGTCAAGCGCGAGCCGTTCCTCACCGCCCCCCAGGCCGTGGAGACCAACCAGCAGGAGATCTGGAAGGCGCTGGCCATGCTCACCCCGCGCGCCCTGCACCAACTGCGCACCCAGCCGCCGCCCGATGTGCTCAGCGGCTGGATGGCGCTGGTGGAGATCGCCAAGACCTACCAACTGCAACCCGAGCAGCTCAAGGCGCACTTGGCCGACTGGCGCGCGAAGTATCCGAACCACCCGGTGCTGCAGAAGATTCTCGACGCCCTGCTCGGCCGGCGCCGCGAAGAGGTCGCCTACCCGGATCGCATTGCCCTGCTGCTGCCCTTTTCGAGCAAATTCGCCGAGGCCGCCGATGCACTGCGCGACGGCTTCCTGGCCGCCTATTACACGCACCACCCCAGCGACAAACAGGTCGTGCGGATCTATGACGTGGGCAACAATCCCGCCGATGTACTCAATGTCTATCACCAGGCGGTGCAGGACGGCGCCCAGTTCATCGTCGGCCCCTTGGACAAGGACGCGGTCAACGTCCTGGCGCATCAGGACAAGCTGGCCGTGCCCACGCTCGCCCTGAACTACAGCGTGGACCTCAGCCAGTATCCGCCCAACCTCTACCAGTTCAGCCTGTCGCCGGAGGACGAGGCCCATCAGACCGCCCAGCGCACCTGGCTCGACGGCTACGTCAACGGCGCCACCCTCACGCCCGTGGGCAACTGGGGCCAGCGCATCTACAACGCCTACAGCGAGCGCTGGCAGCAGCTCGGCGGCCACATCGTCGCCCATGAGACCTACAATCCGTCCGAGAGCGATTTCTCGGGGCCGATTCGCCACCTGCTGGCCATCGACCAGAGTCGCAACCGTCACCGCCGCCTGGAGATCGTGCTCAAGCGCGACATCGAGTTCACCCCGCGCCGGCGCCAGGACATCGATTTCATCTTTATCGCCGCCCACCCGCGCGAGGGCCGGCTGATCCGCCCGCAGCTGCGTTTCTACCACGCCTCCCGCGTGCCCGTGTACGCCACCGCGGCCGTGTTCAGCGGGACCATCAACCAGGAGATGGACCGTGACATGGACGGCATCATCTTCGGCGACATGCCCTGGGTACTGAGCCAGGACAGCTCGCACCGCGGTATCCGCTCTGAGGTCGAGCCCTACATCACGCCGGCCGGTCACAACCTGCCGCGCCTCTATGCGCTGGGCATCGATGCCTTCAACGTCATCGCCGCCCTCAACCCCTTGAGCCGCTATCCCTACGAGCGCTTCGACGGCGAAACCGGCAGCCTCAGCGTGGACGCCAATCACCGCCTGCGCCGACAGCTGACCTGGGTGCGTTTTCGCAGCGGCCGCCCCGTGCTGCTGGACCCGCAGCAATAATCGGCGGCCCACGCTTGTCCCCCGCGCGCGAATCGGGCCCCGCCGTCGGGCGCGTCGCCGAGGACCTGGCTTGCCGCCACCTCGAGGCCCAGGGTTTGAAACTCCTGGCCGCTAATTTCCGCTGTCCCGGCAGCGAGCTCGATCTCATCATGCGCGAGGGCGACTGTGTCGTCTTCGTGGAGGTACGGTTCCGGCGCAGCGCCCGCTACGGCGGCGGGGCCGAGAGCGTGGACCGGCGCAAGCAGGAAAGGCTCGGCGCCTGCGCGTTATACTATCTGCAGCGCCACCCGCGTCTGGCCCGCCTCGCCTCGCGCTTCGACGTCGTGGCCATCGCGCCCGGGGGCTCGGACAGCGCCGCGGGCCCGGGCGGCGAACAGCGCATCGAGTGGATCCGCGATGCCTTCCAGTTCGACTGAGGAATCCAAGTCATGGCCATCACCGACACCGTCAAGCAACTGTTCCACGACAGCGCCGAGACCAAACGCGCCGCCGCCGAGGTGCTGGCCGTTCCCATCGCCCAGGCCGTGGAGCTGGTGGTCAACACGCTGCGCGAGGGCGGCAAGATCCTCAGCTGCGGCAACGGCGGCTCGGCCGGAGACGCCCAGCACTTCTCCTCGGAGCTGCTCAACCGCTTCGACCGCGACCGCGAAGGCCTGCCCGCCATCGCGCTGACCACCGACAGCTCGACCATCACGTCCATCGCGAACGACTACGACTTCACCAAGGTCTTCTCCAAGCAGGTTCACGCCCTGGGACAGCCCGAAGACGTGCTCCTGGCCATCTCCACCAGCGGCAACTCGCCCAACGTACTGCGCGCGGTGGAGGCGGCCCACAAACGCGGCATGCGCGTGGTGGCCTTGACCGGGCGCGACGGCGGCGAGATGGCGGCGCTGCTGCGGGACAACGACGTCGAGATCCGCGTCCCATCCCAGTCGACGGCGCGTATCCAGGAGGTGCATCTATTGGTCATCCATTGCCTGTGCCACCAGATCGACGCGATCCTGCTGGGCTGATCGCACACCATGTCCCGCTCATCCGAGCGTTCCGGCACACCAGCGCCCGAGGGGCTCGACGAGCTGACGACCGCCCTGCGCGCGGTCGTCGGCGATGCCAATGTGCTGAGCGAGCCCGCCGAGCGCTGGTCCTACGGCTACGACAACAGCCGGCGCCAGGCCCTGCCCGATCGGGTGGTCTTCGCGACCCGGCACGAGCAGGTCCGCGAGGTAGTGCGATTGTGCCGACGCCACGGGGTCGCATTGACCACACGCGGGCGCGGCACCGGGACCACGGGTGCCAGCGTGCCTACCCGGGCCGGCCTGGTGCTGGCACTGGAGCGCATGAACCGCATCCTGCGCATCGACACCGCCAACCGCTACATGGTGGTCGAACCGGGCGTGACCAATCAGGCGGTACAGGAGGCGGCCGCCGAACACGGCTTCTTCTGGCCCCCCGATCCGACCAGTGCCGCCTTTTGCACCGTCGGCGGCAATCTCGCCTACAACTCCGCCGGGCCCCGCGCGGTGAAGTACGGCACGCCGCGTGAGAACTGCCTCGGGCTGCGCGCGGTGACCGGCGCCGGCGAGGAGATCCGCACCGGCGTGCATACCACCAAGGGCGTGGTCGGACTGGACCTGACCCGCCTGCTCATCGGCTCGGAAGGCACGCTGGCCGTGATCACCGAGGCGACGCTGAAGCTCACGCCCCTGGCCGAGACCAAGCGCACCCTGCAGGCCGTCTACGCGGACATCGAATCGGCCGCCGAGGCCGTGGCCCGCATCATGGCCCAGCCCATCACGCCCTGCGCCCTGGAATTCATCGATGCCAAGGCCATCGACATGATCCGCAGCTACTCCCAGGCACACCTGCCCGAGGCCGCCGGGGCCATGCTCATGATCGAGGTCGACGGCCCGAACGCCTGCATCGACGCCTCGGCCGACGCGGTGGCCGCCGCGGCGCGCACCGACGGCCTGCTGTCACTGAGCACGGCGCAAACGAGCGAGGAAGTCGCCGCGCTGTGGGCCACGCGCAAGGCGCTCTCGCCGGCATTGCGCAACATCGCGCCGAAGAAGATCAACGAGGACGTGGTGGTGCCCGTGTCCAACATCCCCGCGCTCATCCGCGGCCTGGAGGGCCTGGCCGAGGAATTCGGCATCACCATCGTCAACTTCGGCCATGCCGGTAACGGCAACATCCACGTCAACCTGCTCATCGACCCGGACGACCCGTCGCAGGTAAAGGCCGGCGAGGCCTGCCTGGACCGCGTCTTCTCGCTGGTGCTCGAGCTCGACGGCACCCTGTCCGGCGAGCACGGCGTCGGGCTGGAGAAGCGCGACTTCGTCGCTCGCGAGATCGACGCCGTCACCCTCGACCTCATGCGCCGCATCAAGGCCCAGTTCGACCCCGACGGCATCATGAACCCCGGTAAATCCTTACCCGACGCGTGAGGCTTCGTTCGGGACAGCCGCACAAAACGCAGAGGACGCAAAGGCGCAAAGTGCGCCAAGGTTTTTGAATGCATGGATTTTGGCTGGACATTATGCCTGGTAATAAAAAAACCCCGAACGGTTGCGATGGTCCGTTAAGTCAATACCGCGAGTGATGCGACCGAACCGCCGAGCAGATTCCCGCGGTCCGCAGTCATCTGAGCGCGAGTCTCAATTTTTTCTTTGCGTCCTTTGCGTCTTTGCCCCCTTCGCGTTACCTGCGGCCTTTAGGTGATTAAACGCGTTTACGAGGGAGGTATCGATAATGATTGAAGTTGTTCAGGCGGATATCACGACGCTGGCGGTCGATGCCATCGTCAACGCGGCGAACAATTCACTGCTCGGCGGAGGCGGTGTGGACGGGGCGATCCACCGCGCGGCGGGGCCGGAGTTGGTCGAGGCCTGTCGCCCCTTGAACGGGTGTGCGACGGGGGAGGCGAAGATCACGCCCGGTTTTCGCCTGCCGGCCAAGTGGGTCATCCATACCGTGGGGCCCGTCTGGGCCGGCGGCGACCGGGGCGAGGCGGAGCTGCTCGCGAGCTGCTACCGGCGCTCGCTCGAGATCGGCCTGGAGAACGGGGTGCGCAGCATTGCCTTCCCGGCGATCAGCACGGGGGTCTACGGCTACCCCAAGCGCGAGGCGGCGAAGATCGCGGTCGGTGTCATGCGGGAGTTCGAGCCGCGCTTCGAGCGCATCGTCGCCTGCTGCCGCGGCGAGGCGGATGCGGCACTCTATAGGGAATTGCTGGGTTGACGGGCTGCCGCCCGACGGGCGGAGTTGGCAGTTGGCAGTTGGCAGTTGGCAGTTGGCAGTTGGCAGTTGGCAGCAAGTACTTAACGGGTTCTTGATCTTTCTGCCAACTGACGACTGCAAACTGCCTACTTAACAACCTTCAACTGCGGCCGGTTCGGCTTGTCGGGCGTGGGCGGCGGCTCGTCTCCGCCATCGTCCTCGTCGGTGAAGATCATGCCCTGGCCGTTTTCCTTGGCGTAGATCGCCAGGGCGGCGCTGACGGGGACGCTGACTTCCATGGGGCGGCCGGCGAAGCGGGCACTGAAGCTGATGCGCTCGTTGGCCAGGTCCAGGGCCTGGACGGCGCGCGGACTGACGTTGAGGACGATCTTGCCCTTTTCCACGTATTGGACCGGCACCTCGACGCCTTCCTGTTCGGCATTGACCAACAGGTAGGGGGTGAGGTCGTTGTCGACGATCCACTCGTAGATGGCGCGCAACAGATAGGGTCGGCTTGAGGTCATGCTCATCGCGGTTCCCGTCTCCTTTGGCTGTGGGCCGGGGCCGGTGGGACGGTATCTTTATGCTAGCCCGCGCGGGCTCCACCCCGCGGGCGGGGACGTCAGGGGCGCATTTCACGCTCGGGCTCGGACAGGCTGGCGCGGAATCCCTCCCGGGAGAATAGACGCTCGGCGTAGTCGATCAAAGGTTTGGCCTGGCGCGGCAGCTCGACGCCGTAGCTGGGCAGGCGCCACAACAGCGGCCCGGCGGCGCAGTCGACCAGGGAGAATTCCTCGCTCATGAAGTACGGACTCTGGTCGAAGACCGGCGCCACGGCGGTGAGGCTGTCGCGCAGGGCCTTGCGCAGGTTCTCGGCCGCCTTGCCGCTGGCGGCCTCGATCTGGGGCAGCAGCCCCAACCAGTCGCGCTCGATGCGACGCAGCATCAAGCGGTTGCGCGCACGCGAGACCGGGTCGACGGGCATCAGCGGCGGGTGCGGGAAGCGCTCGTCCAGGTATTCCATGATCACCTGCGGGTCGAACAGCACCAGGTCGCGGTCCACCAGGGTGGGCACCTCATTGTAGGGATTCAGGTCCTTGAGGTCCTCGGGCGTATCGCCGGGGTCGACTTCCTGAATATCGAAATTGATGCCCTTCTCTGCCAGGACCAGGCGGACCATATGGCTGTGGAGGCAGGTGCTGCTGGAAAATAGCGTCATGACCGACCTTCTGTTGACAATCTGGGTCATCAATTACCCCGATGAGGAGCCGGAAATAGAAAGGGGGGCACATGTGCCCCCCTTTCCCGGTACCGCTGTCGTCTGCGAGCGGGTCCGGCGCGGGATTCGGCCAGACCATGCAGGCAAGTGGACACGGGCGGCATTATAGCACGCCCGCCCCCCTCTGGGCCGCTCAGTGCACGTCTTTCCAGTATTCCTTCTTGAGGTAATACGAGACGACGAACATCAGGGCCAGGAACACCAGCACCCCGATCCCGACGTAGGGCCGCTCCAGCTTGGCCGGCTCGCCCATATAGACCAGGAAATTGACCAGGTCGCGCACGGCCTTGTCGTACTCCACATCGGTCATGGTGCCCGGCTTGACGGTCTTGAAGCCGACGACCTTCTTGATGGTCTTGCCCTCGGCGTCCTTGTGCTCCTGGTAGACCGGCTCCTTGAGACCGTGCAGCTTCCACAGCACATCCGGCATGGCCACGTCCTTGAACACGGCGTTGTTGACGCCGAAGGGGCGCGAGGGGTCCAGGTAGAAGGACTTCAGGTAGGTGTACAACCAGTCCGCGCCGCGGGCCCGGGCGATGACCGTGAGGTCGGGCGGGGTGTTGCCGAACCAGTTCTTCGACTCCCCGGGCCGCATGGCGATGGTCATCAGCGAGCCGACCTTGTCCGAGGCGAACATCAGGTTGTTCTCGACCTGCTTCTTGGTCAGCCCGAGGTCCTTGGCCATGCGGCTGTAGCGCATGTAGTTGGCCGAGTGGCAACTCAGGCAGTAGTTGACGAAGATGCGGGCGCCGTGTTGCAGGGACGCCGTATCGTTCAGGTCCACGTCCGCCTTCTCCAGATTCGCCCCGCCCTCGGAGGCGAAACCCAATACCGGCGTGGCGGCGATGATCAGAGCGATGATGTACTTTTTCATTTGAACGTCACCCTTTCCGGAACCGGCTTGGTCTTGTCGATCTTCGTGTACCAGGGCATCAGGAAGAAGAAGCCGAAGTAGATCGCGCTGAAGACGCGCGCGAGGTTGGTCAGCAGCGGCGTCGGCGGCTGCATGCCCAGGTAGGCCAGGCCGAAGAAGCTGATGACGAACAGGGCCAGCGCCCCCTTGAAGATCGGGCCGCGATAGCGAATCGACTTCACCGGGCTGCGGTCCAGCCAGGGCAGGAAGAACATGACCACGATCGACACGCCCATGGCCAGCACACCCAGCGGCTTGTTCGGCACCGCGCGCAGGATGGCGTAGAAGGGCGTGAAGTACCACAGCGGGGCGATGTGCGGCGGCGTCTTCAGCGGGTCGGCCGGGATGAAGTTGTTCGCCTCGAGGAAGAACCCGCCCATCTCGGGGAAGAAGAACATCACCACCGAGAAGAACATCAGGAAGACCACCACGCCCACGATGTCCTTGACCGTGTAATACGGGTGGAACGGAATGCCATCCTTCGGGATGCCATTGTCGCCCTTGTTCTTCTTGATCTCGACGCCGTCGGGATTGTTCGAGCCGACCTCGTGCAGCGCGATGATGTGCGCGACCACCAGACCCAGCAGCACCAGCGGCAGGGCGATGACGTGGAAGGCGAAGAATCGGTTCAGCGTGGCATCGGAGACGACGAAGTCGCCGCGGATCCACTGCGCCAGGCCGTCGCCGATGTAGGGGATGGCCCCGAACAGCGAGATGATGACCTGCGCGCCCCAGTAGGACATCTGCCCCCAGGGCAGCAGGTAGCCCATGAAGGCCTCGGCCATCAGGGCGACGTAGATCAGCATGCCGAAGATCCACACCAGTTCGCGCGGCTTGCGGAACGAGCCGTAGATCAGGCCGCGGAACATGTGCAGGTAGACGACCACGAAGAACGCCGAGGCGCCCGTGGAGTGCATGTACCGGATCAGCCAGCCCCAGCTCACGTCGCGCATGATGTACTCGACCGAGGCGAACGCCAGGTGCGAGTCCGGCTTGTAATTCATGGTCAGGAAGATACCGGTGACGATCTGGTTGACCAGCACCAGCAGCGCCAGGGAGCCGAAGAAGTACCAGAAGTTGAAGTTCTTCGGCGCGTAGTACTCGGACAGATGCTCCTTCCACAGCTTGCTCATGGGGAAGCGGGCGTCGATCCAACCGACAAAGGTCTGCATTCTGCTCATCACGCGGCTCCTTGATCTTCGCCGACCCGAATGTGGGTATCCGTCACATACCGATACGGCGGTACGACCAGGTTGGTCGGAGCCGGTACGCCGTCGAAGACGCGGCCGGCCAGGTCGAAGCGCGAGCCGTGGCAGGGGCACAGCCAGCCGCCCAGCCAGTCCGGGCCCAGGTCTTCCGGGGCGATCTGCGGCCGGTAGGTCGGCGAGCAGCCCAGGTGCGTGCAGATACCGATCAGCACGAGGTACTCGCGCTTGATGGAACGGTATTCGTTGACGCAGTACTCGGGCTGCTGGGAGGAGACGTCGGACTTGGGGTCCTTGAGGCGGGGATCGTTCTTGGGAAGATCCTCGAGGTTCTGCTTGGTGCGGTTCACGATCCAGATCGGCTTGCCCCGCCACTCGACGGTCATCAGGGCGCCCGGCTCGAGCTTGCCGATATCCGCGTCGACCGGAGCGCCGGCGGCCTGGGCCCGCGCACTGGGATTCATGGAGGAAATAAACGGGACCAGGGCTGCTCCCACACCCACGGCACCGACCACACTGGTCGCCGCGGTCAGGAAACGGCGCCGGCTGGTGTCAACGCCTTCGTTACTCATTCGTCACTCTCCCGAGATCGGACTGCTAGGACTGTGTCTCCCGGCGGGACCGGGCCATCGCTGATTGCTTGTCTCGACTCCCCTCGCCTTGCTTTGTCGTTATCGCGAGATTAAGAAAGTCAGAATATTCTTACAGGATGCTGAAATTTAAAGGGCGATAGTTTCGTACATCGGGGGGGTAGGGTCAAGCAGGTTCTGGGGCATATCACGGGGCACCGGGGCATAGCCACCGACGCCGACGTCAGGCCGGATTGTCGATATCGATGAATTCGTGTTCCAGACCAAAACGCTCGGATAAATGCCGACCCAAGGCGCGGGCGCCGTAACGTTCGGTGGCGTGGTGCCCGGCCGCGAAGAAGTGCACGCCGCTCTCGCGCGCCACGTGCACCGTCTGCTCGGAGACCTCGCCGGTCACGTAGGCATCGACGCCGAGCTCGGCGGCCTGTTCGATGTAGCCCTGCGCGGCGCCCGTGCACCAGGCCACCGTCTGGATGGTCTCACTCGCGCCGGGTACGTGCAGCGCCGTGCGGCCCAGCGCCCGCTCCAGGCGTTGTCCGAAGGCCTCGGCCGCCAGCGGCGCATCGGTCGTGCCGTGCATGCCGATGGCCGGACCGGGGCCCTGACCGAAGCGCCCCGCCACCGCCAGGCCCAAGGCCTCGGCCAGGCAGGCGTTGTTGCCGTACAGGGGATGGGCGTCCAGCGGCAGATGATAGGCCAGCAGGCTGATGTCCTCGGCGAGCAGGCGCTTGAGCCGGCGCTGCTTCATGCCCACGACGCGGGGGTCCTCGCCCCGCCAGAAATAGCCGTGGTGGACCAGGATGGCGTCCGCCCGGGCCGCCGCCGCGGCCTCGACCAGCGCCAGGCTGGCCGTCACGCCGCTGACCAGACGGCGCACCTGGCCCCGGCCCTGCACCTGCAGGCCGTTGGGGCAGTAATCGGCGAACTGGTCGACCTCGAGCAGGTCGTCGGTGTAGGCCACCAGCGCGTTCAAATCCACCATGCGCCGCGTCCCTCCATCGGTTAGTATTGACTCATGCCGCGCTCGGCGGCCCATCAGTTTAACGAAAAGTCCCGCTACATGCGCATCACACGTCTGGTCAGTTTCGTCTTTCAGGCCGTCACCATCGGCCTGGCCGCCGCCTTCGTCCTCGTCTATCTCTACCCGGACCTGCTGCACCGCCAGGCCCCGGTGGTGGAGATCCACGAGCACGCCACCGCGCCGACGGCCAGCGCCGGCCCACCGCCCGCGGCGGCGCCGGGCCCGGTGTCCTACGCCCAGGCGGTCAATCTGGCGGCCCCGGCGGTGGTCAACATCTACACCCAGAAGCTGGTCACCGAGCGCGCCCACCCCTTCCTCGATGACCCGCTGCTGCGCCGATTCTTCGGCGACCAGGGCGACAAACCGCGCAAACGCCTGGAGACCAGCCTGGGCTCGGGCGTCATCGTCAGCCCGCAGGGCTATATCCTGACCAACAACCACGTCATCGAGGGCGCCGAGGAGATCGAGGTCGCGCTGCACGACGGGCGCACGGCCAGCGCCAAGGTGGTCGGTACGGATCCGGAAACCGATCTGGCGGTGCTGAGCATCGCGCTGCACAAACTGCCGGTGATCACCTTCGGCAGCGCGGACCGGCTGCGCGTGGGCGACGTGGTCCTGGCCATCGGCAACCCCTACGGCGTGGGCCAGACCGTCACGGCCGGCATCGTCAGCGCCACCGGGCGCACCCGGCTGGGCATCAACACCTACGAGAACTTCATCCAGACCGATGCGGCCATCAACCCGGGCAACTCGGGCGGCGCCCTGATCACCCCCAACGGCGAGCTGGTCGGGATCAACACCGCCATCTTCTCGCGCACCGGCGGCTCGCAGGGCATCGGGTTTGCCATCCCGGTCAGCCTGGCCCGCGACGTGCTCGCCCAGATCATCCAACACGGCCACGTGGTCCGCGGCTGGCTGGGCGTGGAGATCCAGAACATCAACGACGCCCTGGCCGAGTCCTTCGGCGTCAACAGCAGCGACGGCGTGCTGATCGCCGGCGTGCTCGACGACGGTCCCGCCGACCGCGCGGGGCTCAAGCGCGGCGACATCATCACCGCCATTCAACAGCACAGCGTCAAGGACGTGCACGATGCCCTGGCGGCCATCGCCAAGGCCCACCCCGGCAGCGCCATCCGGATCGACGGCGTGCGCAACGGCAAGCCCTTCCATCTGAAGGCCACCATCAGCGAACGGCCCAAGCAGCCCGAGAACCAGCGCCCCGACGAGGGACCGGAGGGCGGCCCGAACGATCAGCGCTGAGCCGCCGTGGCCGGATAGATAGTCCGGGGCGCTCCGCCGGTCGGCCTCAGAGCAGCCCCTGCAAGGCACTCAGGAAGGCGGCGTTTTCCTCGGGGGTGCCGACGGTCACGCGCAGGCAGCCGCGCAGCGTCCCGCCCGCGCCGTCCAGGTTCTTGATGAGCACGCCCGCCGCCTTGAGGCCCTCGAAGATCGCCCCGGCCCGCCCGCCCGGCACCCGAAACAGTATGAAGTTCGCCCGGCTGGGATAGACCCGCAGCGCCCCCAACTCGCGCAGCGCCTTCAACAGGGCCTCGCGCTCGGCGCGGATCCGGGCACTCTGCTCGGCCAGGACCTCGCCGTGGCGCAGGGCGAACTCGGCGCTGAGCTGGGTCAACACGTTGATGTTGTACGGCAGGCGCAGCTTGTCGATCTCCGCCAGCCAGGCCGGCGGACCGGCCAACAGGCCCAGGCGCAGCCCGGCCAGACCCATCTTCGAGACCGTGCGCATCACCAGCAGGTTGTCGTAGTCCTCGACCGCAGCCATGAAGCTCTCGCCGGCGAAGGCGTGATAGGCCTCGTCGACGACGACCAGCCCCGGGGCGGTCTCGACGAGGGCGCGCACCGCCTCGGGCGCGAACAGGTTGCCCGTGGGATTGTTCGGATAGGCCAGAAACACCACGGCCGGCTGATGCTGTTCGATGGCCCGGAGCATGGCGGCCAGGTCCAGGGAGAAGTCCTCGCCCAGCGCCACCCCGACATAGTCCATGCCGGTGAAGGCGGCGATCATGCGGTACATCACGAAGCTCGGCTCGGGGGCCAGCACGACCCGGCGCGGCCGGGCGTCGGGGTCGGCCAGGCACAGCGCGATCATCTGGATCAACTCGTCCGAGCCGTTGCCGAGCACCACCGCGGCCGAGGCCGGGACCGCCATGGACTCGCGCAGGCGCTCGGTCAGCCGGGCCGCCGAGGGGTCCGGATAACGATTGAGCGCGGCCCCACGCAGGGTCTCCAACCAGGGCTCGACCAACTCGCTCGGCCAGCCATAGGGGTTTTCCATGGCATCGAGCTTGATGAGACCCTCGGCGGGCGGGACATGGTAGGCCGACAGGGAACGGATCGCCGGGCGCACCCAGCGCTCGACCCGCGCCTGCGGGTCGCTGCCTTCGGGTGATTGGGCGCCGCTGGCCACGATGGCGAAGGCAGCGGCCCGGCTCAGCCGGCGTCCTTGACGCGGTAGTCGGCCGAGCGGGCGTGCGCGGTCAGGCCCTCGCCCTCGGCGAGCACCGAGGCGGTCCGCCCCAGGGTGGCGGCGCCGCTCGGCGAGCACATGATGAGGCTGGAGCGCTTCTGGAAGTCGTAGACCCCCAGCGGCGAGCTGAAACGCGCAGTGCGCGAGGTCGGCAGCACGTGATTGGGGCCGGCGCAGTAATCGCCCAGCGCCTCGGCCGTGTAGCGGCCCATGAAAATGGCACCGGCGTGGCGGACACGCGCGGCCAGCGCCTGGGGCTCGGCCACCGACAGCTCCAGGTGCTCGGGGGCGATGAAGTTGGCCACGGCGACCGCGTCGTCGAGATCGCGCACCTGAATCAGGGCGCCGCGCGCGCCGAGCGAGGCGCGGATGATATCGGCCCGCTCCATGGCCGGCAGCTGGCGCTCGATGCTCTCGGCGACGCGGTCGAGGAAATCCGCATCGGGTGAGACCAGAATCGCCTGCGCGTCCTCGTCGTGCTCGGCCTGGGAGAACAGGTCCATGGCGATCCAGTCGGGATCGGTCTGCCCGTCGCAGACCACCAGGATCTCCGAGGGACCGGCGATCATGTCGATGCCCACGGCGCCGTAGACCTGGCGCTTGGCGGTGGCGACATAGATATTGCCCGGTCCGACGATCTTGTCGACCTGGGCAATGGTCTGCGTGCCGTAGGCCAGCGCGGCCACGGCCTGCGCCCCGCCGATGGCGAACACGCGGTCCACGCCGGCGATGTGGGCGGCGGCCAGCACCAGCTCGTTGACCGCGCCGTCGGGCGTGGGCACGACCATGATCACGTCGGCGACGCCGGCCACCTTGGCCGGCACGGCATTCATCAGCACCGAGGAGGGATAGGCGGCCTTGCCGCCCGGCACGTACAGCCCGACGCGATCCAGCGCCGTGACCTGCTGGCCCAGCACCGTGCCGTCGGCCTCCGTATAGGACCAGGAGTCCATGCGCTGGTGTTCGTGATAGGCGCGCAGGCGCCGGGTGGCGGTCTCCAGGGCGCCGCGCTGCTCGGCGGGCAGGGCCTCCCAGGCGCGCTGCAGACGCGCATGGTCTATCTCGAGCTCGGCCAGGCTCGCGGCCTGCAGGCGGTCGAAACGCGCGGTGTACTCCAGCACGGCCGCATCGCCGCGGGCGCGCACCTCGTCGATGATCCCCCGCACCGTCTCGAGCACGGCGTCGTCGGAGACGCTCTCCCAGGCCAGCAAGCGCTCCAGGGCCGGCCAGAAGTCGGGCGAGCTGCTGTCGAGTCGTCGAATGTCGGTCATGGTCGGCAATCCAGCGTTGAGTTCAGTGGGGCCGTCGATGCGGCCGCGGCGCCTGGCCGGCGCCGCGCGCGGGTCAGGCGTGGCCGACGGCCTCGGCCAGCCGGTCGATGAAGGCCTTGACCCGTTCGTGCTTCATCTTCATGGAGGCCTTGTTGATAATCAAGCGCGAGCTGATATCGGCGATGTGCTCCAGCGGCGCCAGGCCATTGGCCTTGAGGGTATTGCCGGTGTCGACCACGTCGACGATGCGGTCGGCCAGGCCGACCAGCGGCGCCAGCTCCATGGAACCGTAGAGCTTGATGATCTCCACCTGCTCGCCCTGCTCGGCGTAATAACGCCGCGTGGTGTTGATGTACTTGGTGGCAATGCGAAGGCGCCCGGCGGGCGGCGCCTGCCCGGCCGGTCCGGCCACCATCAGCCGGCAACGCGCGATGCCCAGGTCCAGCGGTTCATACAGGCCGTCGCCGCCGTGCTCCATCAATACGTCCTTGCCCGCCACGCCGAGGTCCGCCGCGCCGTACTGCACGTAGGTCGGCACATCCGCGGCGCGGATGATGACCAATTTAACGTCCTCGTGGTTCGTATCCAGGATCAGCTTGCGGCTGCGCTCGGGGTCGTCGAGCGCCTCGATACCGGCGTGGGCCAGCAGGGGCAGCGTCTCCTCGAAGATGCGGCCCTTGGACAGTGCGATGGTCAAGTTCTCGGACATGGGTGCAAACCTGGCGGCAATGGCTGATTGACTCACGGACCAGGGCCGCGCCTCAAGCGGGCACGCGCCGTATGCGGGCCCCGAGTTGCTGGAGCTTTTCCTCGATACACTCGTAGCCGCGATCGATATGGTAGATGCGATCGACCATGGTATCGCCTTCGGCTACCAAACCGGCCAGCACCAGGCTGGCCGAGGCACGCAGGTCCGTGGCCATCACCGGCGCGGCCGTCAGGCGTTCCACCCCGGTGGAGATGGCGGTGTTGCCCTGCAGGCGCACGTTGGCGCCCATGCGCTGGAGCTCCAGCACGTGCATGAACCGGTTTTCGAACACCGTCTCGGTGATCGTCGCCGAACCCTCGGCGACGGCGTTGAGCGCCGAGAACTGCGCCTGCATGTCCGTCGGGAAGGCCGGGAACGGCGCGGTGTGGATATCCACGGCGCGTGGGCGCCGGCCCTGCATGTCCAGCGAGATCCAGTCCGCACCGAGCTCGATGACCGCCCCCGCCTCGCGCAGCTTGCCGATGACCGCATCGAGCAGGGAGGGGCGCGTGTCCTTGAGCTTGACCTTCCCGCCGGTGATCGCGGCGGCCACCAGATAGGTCCCCGTCTCGATGCGATCGGGCAGTACGCAGTAACGCGTGCCGTGCAGGCGCTCCACCCCTTCGATGGTAATGGTGTCGCTGCCGGCGCCGCTGACCCGCGCGCCCATGGCATTGAGGCAGTTGGCCAGATCCACCACCTCCGGCTCGCGGGCGGCGTTTTCGATGACCGTGGTCCCCTCGGCCAGGGCGGCGGCCATCATCAGGTTCTCGGTGCCGGTGACCGTCACCATGTCCATCACCAGCTGGGTGCCCTTGAGCCGCTTGGCCCGCGCCTTGATATAGCCGTTTTCGACGGTGACGTCGGCGCCCATGGCCTGCAGGCCCTCGATGTGCAGGTTGACCGGCCGCGAGCCGATGGCGCAGCCGCCGGGCAGCGACACCTCGGCCTGGCCGAAGCGGGCCAGCAGCGGCCCGAGCACCAGGATCGAGGCGCGCATGGTCTTGACCAACTCGTAGGGGGCGTAGAACTCGCGAATGGTGGAGGTATCGACCTCGATATTGAGCCGCTCGTCTATTACCAGCTGCACCCCCATCCGCCCCAACAGCTCCATGGTCGTGGTGATGTCGTGCAGGTGCGGGATATTGCACACCGTGACGGGCTCATCGGCCAGCAGGGTCGAGGCGAGGATCGGCAGCGCCGCATTCTTCGCCCCCGAAATGCGGATCTCTCCGGTCAGCGGTGTGCCGCCGGTAATAATCAATCGGTCCATGTGTTCAGCCAACTGTACCCTCGAACCGCGTCGCTCGGACGCCCGGCCAGGGCGTCCCGCCGCGCCCGCACCGGCCGCCTGCCAGACATCCTGGATATTAGAAATGCGGCCGGTCAGGGCACGGGCCCGAACGGCATCGATCGCCTAGGAAGAGACCTGCAGCTTGCGCGCGGTTTCCCACTGCTCGGGCGTGTAGGTCTTGATCGACAGGGCGTGCAGCTCGCCGCTGGCGATGCGGTCGTTGACCGTCGCATAGACCATGCGCTGCTGTTCGATCATCGACTTGCCGGCAAAGATCTCGCCGACCACGACCGCGTCGAAGTGGCTGCCGTCGCCGCTGACCGTGGCCTCACACCCGTCCAGGCCGGCCTCGATAAGGCGTTTTACATCTTCGGGATTCATAGACTTACGTCCAGGTCGGAACAAATGGGGTCAAAGCATACCGCCTGTGCGGCCCTTTTGTAACCCTCGGGGCCGGGGCGCTAATGCAAGCTATTGATACAAAAGAAAATACCGCCGGGCCGCCGGCCGGGCCTAAACGCTGGCGGGCGAGAGCAGCTCCTCGACCCCGCTGACGCGGGCGATGTCGAGCAGTTGGGCCGGGATATTGCGGAACTGGATGGCCAGGCCGCGCTCGGCGGCGGCCCGCAGCCACTCGACCAGCAGGGCCACGCCCGCGCTGTCCGTGCGCTCGACCGCCTGCAGGTCAAAGGCGAGGTCGCCCTGCGCCTCGGCCAACAGCGCCGCCGCCTCGCGCCACAGCCCGGGCACCGTCTCGAAGCTGAGCTCGCCCGAGACCCGGACCGCGCCGCCTTCGAGGGGCTGCAGGCGCGCCGCGCTCATTGACCCGCCTTGTCCTTGGACGAACCTTGCGGCGAGGACTGCTGCTGGACGCGCTGCTCGAGGCGGGCGATCAGCTGCTTGATGCCGGTCTTGTTGATCTCATCGGCAAAGGAGCTGCGGTAGTTCGACAGCAGGCTGATGCCGTCGACGCTGACGTCGTAGACCTTCCACTGGCCGTGACGCTGGTGCAGGCTGTAGTTGATGGCGATGGACTGACCGCCCGACTGCTCCACGGTGCTGCGCACCTCCACGTGTCCACTCGAGGGGTCGCCGCGCAACGGCAGGAACTGGATCTTCTGATCCTGGTACTGGAGCAAGGCCGTGGCGTAGGTGCGGACCAGCAGTTCCCGGAACGCCAGCACGAAGCGTGTCTTTTGCTTGTGGTCCATGCCCGACCAGGCCTGGCGCCCCAAGACCCAGTGCGACATGTGCACGAAGTCGAAATGCGGCACGACGATGTCGTTGACCAGGTGATAGAGCCGCTCGGGGTGCTGTTCGATCTCGCTGCGGTCCTTGGAGAAGCGGTTGAGCAGCTCATGGGTCGTGTGCTCGACCATCGTCTGCGGGCCGTTCACCTTGGCCTGGGCCGCGCTCGGGCCCCACACCAGCAGGGTGCTGAGCATCATCACGGCCGCCGCCTGCGACAGCCAACGGCGCAGGCCGCAGCGCGCACCGCCAAGTTGGATCATCGTCATTTGCCGGGGCCCTCCGATGCCTTGTTGAACAGGAATTTGCCGATCAGGTCTTCCAACACGAGGGCCGACTGGCCGCCCTTGACCCGATCGCCGTTTTTCAGATTGGTATCGTCGATGCCGGGCTTGATACCGATATACTTCTCACCGAGCAGCCCCGAGGTATAGACGCCCGCGACGCTGTCGGTGGGGATCTTGTCGTACTGGTCGCTGATGCGCATGGTCACCACCGCCTGGAAGGTCTTGCTGTCGAACCCGATCCCGGTCACGCGCCCGATGCGCACCCCGGCAATGGTCACGGGCGCGCGCACCTTGAGCCCGCTCACGTTGTCGAAGTGCGAATCGATCGTATAGGCACCCTCGGTGCTCATGACGCTGAGATTGCTCACCTGCATGGCGAGCATGAACAGCGCCGCCAAACCGGCGGCAACGAACAACCCCACCCAAATCTCCACGGACCTTGACTGCCACATGTGTCAGTGCTCCCCGAACATCAATGCCGTTAACACGAAGTCCAGCGCCAATACGGCCAGCGCGGTATGGACCACGGTACGCGTCGTCGCGCGGCTCACCCCCTCGGAGGTGGGCACCGCGTCGTAGCCCTCGAAGACCGCGATCCAGGTGGCCACGATCCCGAACACCAGGCTCTTAACGACGCCGTTGACTATGTCGTCGTACAGATCGACCTTGGACTGCATCTGCGACCAGAACGAACCCTGGTCCACGCCGAGCAGGCCGACGCCGACGAAATACCCGCCGATGACACCCACCGCGCTGAAGATGGCGGCGAGCAGCGGCATGGAAATCACGCCGGCGGAAAATCGCGGGCCCAATACCCGGCGAATGGGGTCGACCGCCATCATCTCCATGGCCGAGAGCTGCTCGGTGGCCTTCATCAACCCGATCTCGGCCGTCAGGGCCGAGCCGGCCCGCCCGGCGAACAACAAGGCGGTGACCACCGGCCCGAGCTCGCGCACCAGGGACATGGCCACCACCACGCCGAGCGACTGCTCGGCGCCGAAATCGACCAGGGTATTGTAACCCTGCAGGGCCAGCACCATGCCGACGAACAGACCCGAGACCACGATAATGAGCAGCGACAGTACGCCGACCGAGTACAGTTCCTGGACGACCAGCCGCGGGCGCGGCACCAGCTCGTGCAGGCCGCGCACGATATTGAGCAACAACAGCGTGGCGCGCCCCAGACGCTCGAAGAACCCCAGGGCGAACCGGCCCAGCGAACGCAGCAGCTCGACCATCAAGCCGCCCCCTTTCGCCCGTGTGCCTCGCGCCCGGCCAGCAGGTCCTCGCGAAAGTCCGGCGCCGGATAGTGAAACGGCACCGGCCCGTCGGGCAGGGCCTGGAGAAACTGCTGCGCCCATTGCGAATCGGAGCGTTGCAGCTCCTCGGGACTGCCCTGGGCGACGACCTTGCCATCGGAGAGCAGGTAGATGTAATCGGCGATCGAGGCGGTCTCGGGCACGTCGTGGGAGACGACCACGCTGGTCAGTCCCAGGGCGTCGTTGAGCAGGCGGATCAAACGCACGATGACGCCCATGGAGATCGGGTCCTGGCCGGTGAACGGCTCGTCGTACAGGATCATCATGGGGTCCAGGGCGATGGCCCGGGCCAGGGCCACGCGCCGCGACATGCCGCCGGAGAGCTCGCTGGGCATGAGCTCGCGCGCCCCGCGCAACCCCACCGCCTGCAGCTTCATCAGGACCAGATCGCGGATGATCGGCTCGGGCAGGTCCGTGTGCTCGCGCAGCGGAAAGGCGACGTTCTCGTAGGCGTTGATATGCGTGAGCAGGGCGCCGTTTTGAAACAGCATCCCCATGCGCTTTCGCAGCCGGTACAGCTCGCCGCGTGAGAGCTTGGGTACCTCCTGGCCGTCGACCCGGATACTGCCCGTGCTCGGTCGCAGTTGGCCGCCGATCAGGCGCAGCAGCGTGGTCTTGCCGGTCCCGCTCGGGCCCATGATGGCCGTGACACTGCCGCGGCGAATATCGATATCGACCCCGTCGAAGATCTTGCGCGTCCCGCGCGAAAAACTCAGATTGCGTATCTCGACCAGTGGTCTGTCCGGATCGGCCATGTGTTTGCTTTTCTCCTTCGCCTGGCGCCATTGTCGCCCAGGCGCACGTGGATTGACAATCGACACCGGCGTCCCGGGCGCGGCTCCCGCCGCTCACAGCAGATCGGCGATCGTCCCGGCCTGCTCCATGGTCTGCACATCGGGCGGCTCGCCGTCGAACACCAGCGCGGCCGTGCGCCCGGCGCTCGAGGCGGCCAGGCAGGTCTCGACCACCGAGCGCAGCAAGCGAAGGTCGCCCTGCGGCGAGGGCAGCACCGCCAGGGCCAAACGACCCCGCTCGAGATCGGCGGCCTGCGGCGGGCCGTGCCAGCACATGCCGCAGTCGTGAGCACGCAGCAGGCGGTCGATCTCGGGCGAGACGGGTTGCGCCAGGTCCACACTCGTCGGCCACCGGGCCGCCAATACACCCAATAGGACATCGAGCTCACCGGGGCGGTTCAACGACTCGGCCGAGGCCAGGAGACGAATGCCCGCACAGCGCTCACCCAGGGGCGCGAGAGAATCGGCAAAGGCCTGCGCCTCGGCGGGTGTGGCCAGGCCGGGCGGGCTCTCGCAGATGAAACCGAATCCCGCGTCGATATCGCCCGCCCACTGCGCCGCCTGGCCGCCCGCGAGCCGCGCCCACGGTACGAGCACGACGCGAAATTCGTTGGCGTAATACGTCAGGCGCCAATCGGCCGGCAGGTCGTGCGGATAGAACGTCTCCTGCCAGGGGACGTGTTCCCAGTCGCGGCTGCCGATCAATAGGCGGTGCTCGAAGGTATCGGTCATGGTCCTGCCCTGGTCGGCGCCGGCCCGCGCGGCGAGGGGGCGCTGCGCGGTCAACGCCGGCCGGTTTTGTGAAATAATAACGGCCGAATTCCAATCGGTCCGCCGCGCCTGCCCTTATACCAATGCGCTTCGATCTTTTCTACGAGCTGTCCGTCCCCGCCTTCGCCGGACGCGACGAGTCCCAGGTCTTTCACGAGACGCTCGATGAGTTGTCGCTCGCCGAAGACTGCGGCTTCACCACCGCCTGGCTGGTCGAGCACCATTTCATGCCCGAGTACTCGCACAGCTCCTCGCCCGAGCTGTTCCTGGCCGCCGCCTCCCAGCGCACCCGGCGCCTGCGCCTGGGCCACGCCATCGTGCCCCTGCCCTACAATCACCCGGTGCGCGTCGCCGAGCGTCTGGCCACGCTGGACGTATTGAGCGCCGGTCGTCTGGAGTTCGGCTTCGGCCGCGGCTTCTCGCCCAAGGAATACGCCAGCTTCGGCGCGGACATGGCCGACAGCCGAACGATCACCCGCGAGTCCCTGGACATCATCCTGCGCTCCTTTGCCGGCGCACCGATCAGCTACGACGGGCGCCACTTCCAGCTCGAGGCCGTGGAGGTCTTGCCCAAGGTCGTCCAACGCCCGCACCCCCCGGTGTGGACCGCGGCGGTCAGCCCCGAGAGCTACGAGCTCGCCGCCGAGCTCGGGGTCGGCGCCCTGGTCGGCCCCTTCAAGCCCTGGTTCATGGTGCGCGAGGACATCAAGCGCTACCGCGCCGCGTGGGCCAAACACCAGGGCGAGGGCCCGCCGGCGGCGGGAGCCAACCCGCGCGTGGGCATGACCGTCGGCATCTTCTGCCTGGAAGACGGCGCCGAGGCGCGCCGCATCGCCAAGGAAGGCACCGTCTGGTTCTACCGCCAGCTGCTCGGCCAGACCCGTCCCGTGCTGGAGAAGCTCTACGACAGCTACGAATACTACCGCAAGGTCGGGCGCCTGTCGGGCCTCATCGACAAGACCCTGAGCCTGGGCACGCTGGAGACCCTGGGCATGGTCATCGTCGGCGACCCCGAGCACTGCGTGCGCAAGCTGCGCGCCTTCGAGGCCGCCGGCGTCGACCACGTCCTGTGCGCCGTCGGCGCCGGCGTGCTGCCCACCGAGCAGGTCCGGCGCAGCCTGCGGGTCATGGCCCGCGACGTGCTGCCAGCCTTCGGCTGACAGAGTCGGCAGTTGGCAGTCGTCAGTTGGCAGCAAAAGACTTGGCCGCTCTTTATCTTTCCGCCAACTGATAGCTGCCAACTGCAAACTTGAGAGCCGAAAGGATCGAAATGTTCGATACCGCCGACAAACGAAGTACGAGCCACCGCACGTGAAGGTACTGGTGACGGGCAGTGCCTCGCACCTGGCGCGCGTGCTGCTGCCGCGCCTGTGCGCCGAGGAGGATGTCGAGCGTGTGCTGGGTGTGGACCTGCGCGCCAGCGGCTTTACGCACGCCAAGTACACCGAGGTGCGCGACGATGTGCGCTCGCCCGAGCTGGGCCGGCATCTGCGCGGCATCGATGCGCTGATCCATCTGGCCTTCGTGGTCCTGCCCACCAGCCTCGGCGGCCAGCGCCCGCGTCGCGCCGGTCACCGCGAGTTGATGCGCGACATCAACGTCAACGGCAGCGCCAATGTATTCACGCTGGCGCGCGAGGCCGGCGTCGAACGCATCGTGCACCTGTCGAGCGCCGTGGTCTACGGTGCCTGGCCCGACAACCCGCCGCTGCTCGAGGAGACCGCTCCCCGGCGGGCGATGCCGGGCTTTGCCTATGCCGAGGACAAGGTCGCGGTCGAGGACTGGCTGGACCTCTTCGAGCGCGGGACCGACCGCCCCGCCTCGCCCGTCCCGCTCGTCGTGCGTTTGCGCCCGCATGTCATCCTCGGCCCGCGCGCCCAGCCGCTGCTGCGCTGGCTGCTGCGCCAGCCCTTCTACCCGCTGCTGCCCGACCCGCAGCCGCTGACCCAATGCGTCTGGGAGGACGACGTGGCGCAGGCCATCCTCGCGTCCCTGCGCCACCCGCGCCGCGGTGTCTTCAACCTCGCGGCCGACCCGCCGCTGTCGTTTCGCGACATGCAGCGCGCGCGCCACACGCTGGCCCTACCGCTGCCGTTCCCGCTGGCACGGGCCCTGCACCGCGGTCTGTGGCATATTAGCGGTATCGCTGGCGAGCCGGGCTGGCTGGAGGGCATGCGCTACTCGCTGGCGGTGGACTCGCGCCGGGCCGAGCACGCGCTTGGCTGGCGCGCCACGCGCTCGACCTACGAGTGTCTCCAGCAGCCGGGCGAGGCCCGAGGCGGGGCGTGACCTCACGAGGATATCCCATGGGCGATGTCGTTCGTTTCAAAAAACCGAGCGCGCAGGAGCGCCACCGCGGCAAGAGCCTGTGCAAGAGCGGCTTCCACAAGTGGGAGATCGCCAAGGAGCGGCCCTTCGACGTCAAGACCGGCAAGCTGCTCACGCTCTACCGCTGTAAACGCTGCGGCGCCACCAAGACCGAGGCACGTTGAGTCAAATCGACCGCCAGTCAGGGACTTGAACTTGAAGGCCCCGCCCGGCTTGCATTACACTGCCGCGAATCCGCGTCTCCGAATCCCAAAGCTCCGGCGGCACGGCCGACACCCTCAACAACAAGACAAATGAAGTTGCCCATGCCTGTGCGCGTCCCCGCCGGTCCTAGCTCCAGCCTTCGCGCCGGCCTCGTGCTGCTCGGCCTGTCGCTGCTCGCCGGCTGTGCGACCAGTGCCGGACCGGGCGAGCGCAGCGACCCGCTGGAGCCGTTCAACCGCCAGGTCTATGCCTTCAACTCGGACTTCGACACGAAGATCGGCAGACCCGTGGCCGAATCCTATGAACGCCGCGTGCCTCATCCGGTGCGCCGAAGCGTGTCGAACTTCTTCAGCAACCTCGACGATGTGGTGGTGCTCGTCAACGACCTGCTGCAATTCAAGGGCGGCCAGGCGGTAAACGACACCCTGCGCTTCAGCGTCAACACCGTCTTCGGCCTGTTCGGTCTGTTGGACGTCGCCACGCCCGCGGGCCTGCCCAAACACAATGAGGATTTCGGCCAGACCCTGGGCTATTGGGGCGTGGGCACGGGCCCCTACATCGTCCTGCCGTTTCTCGGCCCGAGTGATGCGCGCGATGCCACGGGCCTGCTCGCCGACACCTACGTCAACCCGTTGTGGGACGTGAAAAGCGCGGACGCCAAGTGGAGCCTGGTGGCGCTGCGGGCGGTGGACACGCGCGCCAGCCTGCTCAAGGCCAGCCGCGTGCTCGAGCAGGCGGCCCTGGACCCCTACGTCTTCGTGCGCGATGCCTACCTGCAGCGCCGGCGCAGCCTGGTCTACGACGGCAATCCCCCGCGCGAGAAGTTCGAGGACTTCGACGACGACTTCGAGCTGCCGCCGGACAAGGGCGCGGGCCCGTCGGGATCGGGCCCCGAGTCGGGCGGCTCGCCGCCGAAATCGGATTCCGGCTCCGGCGCGGGCTCCGGTTCCGACGCCGGTTCGCCCACCACCCCCGCCCAGTAATATCCGGCGCCGAACAAGGCCCCTGCTGCCGCTGTGCGAAGCATAGCTGCTACACTGCCGCTTCCCGGATAGCGCGAACCCGATCGATGCGATGACACATTCCCTCTCGCTGTCTTACCTGGCCCTGGCCGCCGGTTTCGCCCTGCTGGTCTGGGGCGCCGATCGCTTCGTGCACGGGGCCGCGGCCACGGCGCGCAACCTCGGTGTCTCCCCGCTCATCATCGGCCTGACCATCGTCGGCGTGGGCACCTCCGCACCGGAGATCCTGGTCTCGACCATGGCGGCGCTGCAGGGCAATCCCTCCCTGGCCGTGGGCAACGCGGTGGGCTCGAACATCGCCAACATCGCGCTGGTGCTCGGCGCGACCGCGCTCATCAGTCCACTGCGGGTCAAGTCCGAGACCCTCAGCCGCGAGTATCCGATGATGTTCGCGGTCATGCTGCTCACGCTGGTGCTGATGCTCGATGACTACCTCAGCCGGTTGGACGGCTTCATCCTGCTCGCTGCCCTGGCCGTGATGCTGTACTGGATGATCAGCCTCGGTCTGCGCAAACACCGCCGCGATCCGATGGAGGCCGAATACGAAAAGGAAATTCCGATCGGGATGCCGACCTCCAGGGCGCTGGTCTGGACCGTGCTGGGACTGCTGGTCCTGCTCGGCGCCTCGCGCCTGCTGGTCTGGGCGGCGGTGAACATCGCGCACGCCTTCGGCGTCAGCGACCTGGTCATCGGCCTGACCGTGGTGGCCATCGGTACCAGCCTGCCGGAGCTGGCGGCCTCGATCGTCAGCGCGCTGAAAAAACAGCCGGACATTGCCATCGGCAATATCATCGGTTCCAATATATTCAATCTGCTCGCGGTGATCGGCCTGCCCACGGTGCTGGCGCCTCACGCGCTCGACCCGGCGGTATTGGCGCGGGACATGCCGGCCATGATCGGCGTGAGCATCGCCCTGTTCGCCATGGCCTACGGCTTTCGCGGTCAGGGCTGTATCAACCGCATCGAGGGCGGCCTGCTGGTGCTGAGCTACGTGGCCTATCTGACGCTGATCTATTTCAACAACACGACGTACTGAGGCACGAACCCCTGGACGCCGAGCGAACAATGGACAAAGACAAACTCAAACGCATGGCCCTGGCCGTTCTGGAGACCGAATCGCGGGCGGTGAGCGATCTCGCCGAACGCGTCGACGAGGACTTCGTACGCGCCTGCGCCTACATGCTGGCCTGCGAGGGACGGATCGTGGTCATCGGCATGGGCAAGTCCGGCCACATCGCCAACAAGATCGCCGCCACCCTGGCCAGCACCGGCTCGCCCGCCTTCTTCGTCCACCCCGGCGAGGCCAGCCACGGCGACCTGGGCATGATCACGGCCAAGGACGTGGTCCTCGCCCTGTCCAACTCCGGCGAGACCGACGAGATCCTCACCATCGTGCCGCTCATCAGGCGCCTCGGGGTGCCCCTGATCAGCCTGACCGGCAACCCCGCCTCGCGCCTGGCGGCCGAATCCACGGTCCACATCAATGTGGCCGTGGCCAAGGAGGCCTGTCCGCTGGGACTGGCCCCCACGTCCAGCACCACCGCGACCCTGGCCATGGGCGACGCCATGGCCATCGCCCTGCTCGAGGAACGCGGCTTTACGGCCGACGACTTCGCCCTGTCCCACCCGGGCGGGCGCCTGGGCAAACGCCTGCTGCTGCACGTGCGCGACATCATGCACCAGGGCGAGACCATCCCGCAGGTCGAGGCACGGGCCCCCTTGAGCGAGGCCCTGGTGGAGATGAGCCGCAAAGGCCTGGGCATGACGACGGTGACCGACGAGCGCGGACGCCTGGTCGGCGTATTCACCGACGGTGACCTGCGCCGGGTGCTCGACCACGGCCCCATCGACGTGCAGCGGGCCTGCATCGGCGAGTTCGCCACACGCCAGTGCCGCACCATCGAACCCGAGCGCCTCGCGGCCGAGGCCCTGCAGATGATGGATGCCCACCGCATCAACGCGCTGCCGGTGGTCGATGCCGAAGGCCGGCTCGTCGGCGCGCTCAATATGCACGACCTGCTGCGCGCCGGCGTGGTCTGAGCCGGCCCGGATTGAGCCCGGCCCCGTCGCCTCGGCTTGGCCGCCGCGGTATCATTGCCTCACTGTGGATAAGGACCGAGTCGAGCCATGCAGGACATCCTCGCGCGCGCCGCGCAGATCAAACTGGTCGTATTCGACGTCGACGGTGTGCTGACCGACGGCAGCCTGTTTCTCGGCGACGACGGCCAGGAATACAAGGCCTTCCATTCGCGCGACGGCCATGGCATGAAGATGCTCCAGCGCACGGGCGTGGAGATCGCGATCATCACGGGCCGCTCCTCCCAGGTCGTCAACCACCGCATGCACAACCTGGGCGTGCGCCATGTCTTCCAGGGCCGCCTGGAAAAGCTCCCCGCCTTCGAGGAACTGCTGGCAACCGTCTCGATCGAACCGGTCCAGGCCGCCTATGTCGGCGACGACGTGGTCGACCTGCCGGTGATGCGCGCCGCCGGCCTGGCCGTGGCGGTCCAGGACGCCCACCCCCTGGTCAAGCAGCACGCCCACTGGCAGAGCCCCAGCGGCGGCGGGCGCGGCGCGGCGCGCGAGGTCTGTGAGCTCATCATGGAGGCGCAGGGCACCCTGCAGGGCCAGCTACAACACTACCTCTGATGAGCCGCACCCAGTACATCCTGCTGGCGGTCGTGCTCGCACTGGCGGGCTTCAGCGTCTGGATGCTCAGCGTCGTCAACGTCCCCAAGCCGGGGGCCCCGCCCGGCCCGCGCCACATCCCGGACTATTACCTGGACGACTTCACGGCCACCGCCATGGGGCCAAACGGCAAGCCCCAGTACCGCCTGAGCGCCAAGCACCTGGACCACTACCCCGACAACGACCTCAAGGTAATCACGGCACTGCACCTGACCTGGTACCGGCCCGGCCTGCCCGACTGGACCGTGGACGCCGACCAGGGGCGCATCCTGCATCACAACCAGCTGGTCCTGCTCGAGGGTCGGGTGGTCATGACCCGGGCCGCCACGGACGATGCACCGCCCATCCGTCTGGAAACCCGTGACTTGACCGTGCGTCCTGGTGAAAAATACGCAGAAACGCAGACCGCCGTGACCATCCACAGCGGCCCCAACCGTATCCAGGCGACCGGTATGCGCGTCTATCTCGACCAGGGACGCGTGGAACTGCTCGCCAACGCCCGGGGACACTATGAGACCCATCGCTGACAAGCTGCTGCTCGCCGCCCTCTGCCTGCTGCCGCTCGGCGCCCAGGCACTCGGCACGGACCGCAACCAGCCGATCGACATCCATGCCGATCGGGTCAACATCGACGAAAAGCGCGGCTACAGCGAGTACCTCGGCCACGTCGAGATGACCCAGGGCAGCCTGCGCCTGGAGGCCGACCGCGTGCTCATCTACCAGCGCGGCGGGCGTTTGCAGAAGGTGCAGGCCCACGGCGACCCGGCCCGCTTCAGCCAGCTGCCCGACGGCCGCAAGACCCGGATCCGGGCCCAGGCCCAGTCCATGGAATACGATGCCGACAGTGGCCAACTCGTGCTCAGCGGCCAGGCGCGGGTCGTGCAGGGGGCCAACACCTTCGCGGGCGAGCGCATCGACTACAACACCCACAATGCCACGGTCCGGGCGAGCAAGGGCGAACACGGCCAGGGCCGGGTCCACGCCATCATCGAACCGGCCACACCCACGCCACCCAACCAATCCGACGGCGGCCAAGACCAGCGCCCATGAGTGTCCTCAAGGCCGAACACCTAGCCAAACGCTTCAAGTCCCGCGACGTGGTCAAGGATGTCTCCCTGTCCATCGACAGCGGCGAGATCGTCGGTCTGCTCGGCCCGAACGGCGCCGGCAAGACCACCACGTTCTACATGATCGTCGGGCTGATCCCGGCCGGGGGCGGCACCATCGGTATCGACGACCGGGACATCACCGCCCTGCCCATGCACCTGCGGGCGCGCCTGGGCATCGGCTACCTGCCGCAGGAGGCCTCGGTGTTTCGCAAGCTCAGCGTGGCCGACAACATCCTCGCCATCCTGCAGACCCGCAAGGAACTCACCCCGGGCCAGCGCCAGCAGATGCTCGACGAGCTGCTCGAGGAGTTGCACATTACCCACATCCGCACCAACCTCGGCATGAGCCTGTCCGGCGGCGAGCGCCGACGCGTGGAGATCGCCCGCGCCCTGGCCACCGAGCCGCGCTTTATCCTGCTCGACGAGCCCTTCGCCGGCGTCGACCCCATTTCGGTGCTCGACATACAGGCCATTATCAGACACTTGCGCGAGCGCGGGATCGGGGTGCTCATCACCGACCACAACGTGCGCGAGACCCTCGGCATCTGCGAGCGGGCCTACATCATCAACAGCGGCGAGGTCATCGCCCAGGGGCCGCCCGAGGCCCTACTCGATAACCAGCATGTACGCAAGGTCTACCTGGGGGAAAATTTCCGCCTGTGACCAATGAGATACCCTGTATCGTGCGGGTAAATGCGCTAAAATTGAGGCGTGTCGGCGGAGGGTCCACAGCCGACTTGTCGTTCTTGCCATGAAACAAACACTACAACTCCGTCTCGGCCAGCACCTTACCATGACCCCACAACTGCAGCAGGCGATCCGCCTGCTGCAGTTGTCGACGCTCGAGCTGCGCACCGAGATCCAGGAGGCCCTGGAGTCCAACCTCATGCTCGAGGTGGCCGAGGAAGGCGAGGCCGAGGCGGGCGAGAACGCGCCCGAGGCCGCGCCCGATACGCCGGGCACCGAGAGCGGCGACCAGGACCTCGACCTGCAGCAATCGGACATCCCCGACGACCTGCCGGTCGACACGGCCTGGGACGACATCTACGACAACATCGCCCCCGCCAGCAGCTACACCGGCGGCGAGGAAGGCGCCGGGAGCGACTACGAGACCCAGGGCGACTCCAGCGAAAGCCTGCAGGACCACCTGCGCTGGCAGATGCAGCTGTCGCACTTCAGCGACACGGATATCTCCATCGCCGAGGCCGTCATCGACTCCATCGACGAGGACGGCTATCTGACCACCCCGCTCGAGGATATCCACCGGGCCCTGGCCCGGGACGAAGACCCGGACATCGAGCTCGACGAGGTCGAGGCGGTCCTGCACGGCATCCAGAACTTCGACCCGCCGGGGGTGGGGGCCCGCGACCTGCGCGAGAGCCTGCAGCTGCAGCTGCGCCAACTGCCCGAGGACATCGCCGGCCTGGACACCGCCCGCCGGCTCATCGGCGAGCACTTCGATCTGTTGGCCGGGCGCGACTACGCCCAGCTCATGCGGCGCATGAAGATCGACGAAGCGGCACTCAAGCAGGCCATCAAGATCGTCCAATCGCTCAACCCCCGCCCCGGCAACCAGATCGCCGAGGCGGCTACCGAATACGTCGTACCGGATATCATCGTGCACAAGGTCAAGGGGACCTGGCGCGTCGAGCTCAACCCCGACGCCGCGCCCCGCCTTCGGATCAATTCGCACTACGCCAGCCTCATCAAACAGGCGAACAACAACTCCGACACGACCTATCTGAAAAACCACCTGCAGGAGGCCCGCTGGTTCATCAAGAGCCTGCAAAGCCGAAACGAAACCCTGCTCAAGGTGGCCACCAGCATCGTCAAGCACCAACGCGACTTCCTCGAGCACGGCGAAGAGGCCATGAAGGCCCTGGTCCTGCACGACATCGCCGAGGAAGTCGGCATGCACGAGTCGACCATCTCGCGGGTGACCACCAACAAATACATGCATACGCCCCGCGGCATCTTCGAGCTGAAGTACTTCTTCTCCAGCCACGTCAGCACGGCCAGCGGGGGCGAATGCTCGGCCACCGCGATTCGCGCCTTCATCAAAAAGCTGATTGCGGCCGAAGAGCCGTCCAAACCGCTCAGCGACAGCAAGATAGCCTCCATCCTGTCGGAACAGGGCATCAACGTCGCGCGCCGCACGGTCGCCAAATACCGCGAGGGCCTGGCCATACCCCCCTCGAACGAACGCAAACGCCTGGCCTGAGCCGGCCTCGCCATTCGAACTCAGAAACTTCGCACTCTTCAAGGAGCCATCGATGCAACTCAACCTCACCGGTCATCATATCGACATCACGCCCGCGCTGCGCGACTATGTCAGCGAAAAGCTCGAACGCCTGGAGCGCCATTTCGATCACGTCACCAACGTCCATGTGGTGCTGTGCGTGGAAAAGCTGCGCAACAAGGCCGAGGCGACGGTCCATATCAGTGGCGGCAGCCTGTTCGCCGATGCCGAAGAAGACGACATGTACGCTGCCATCGACTCGCTGGCCGACAAGCTGGATCGCCAAATCAAAAAACACAAGGAAAAGGTGACCGACCACCGCCGCACCGACGACTCGGTCAAGGACCAGGCCCAGGAGTAAGGGCGCGGCCCTGCGGAACGACGGAAACGACGTTCACCATGGAACTGTCCGACATCATCGCACCCGAGCGGGTCGCCTGCGACGTCGCGGCGAACAGCAAGAAACGCGCCCTGGAAACCCTGGCCGAGCTCATCGCCGGCGGCCAGGAGGGCATCAGCAGTGCCGAGGTCTTCGACAGCCTGCTGGCGCGCGAACGCCTGGGCGGCACGGGGGTCGGTCACGGCGTGGCCATCCCCCACGGGCGCCTGGACCAGGGCCAACGCGCCGTCGGCGCCTTCGTCAAGCTCACCCAGGGCGTGGACTTCGATGCCAGCGACAACGAACCGGTGGACCTGCTGTTCGCCCTGATCGTACCGGCCGAGTCGACCGAGGAGCACCTGCAGGTCCTGGCCCTGCTGGCGACCATGTTCAGCGACGAAGACCTGCGCCGCCGGGCCCGGGCCGCCGAGTCCGGACGGCACCTGTATGAACTGCTGTTGGACTGGCAGTCCGCGCACTGAACCGGCCCGCCTGAACCCGCCCCCATGTCCGACCCCATGACCGTCAGCGCCTTGTTCGCGGCCCACCGCGACCAACTGGAGTTGGCCTGGGTCAACGAGGCCACGGGCGGTGAACGCACCCTGACGCCCGTCGACGAGCACGCCCCGGGCGCCAACCTGGTCGGTCACCTCAGCCTGATACGTCCCAACCAGATACAGGTGCTGGGCGATGCCGAGCTCGACTACTTCGCGAACCTCGGCAAGAACTCCGGCAAGGACGCCCTGGAACGCCTGTTCGCCACTCGCCCGGCCCTGCTGATCATCACCGATGCCCGCCCCGTGTCGCCCGAGCTGTTGAATGGCGCGCAGGCCGCGGGTATCGCCGTGTTCAGTTCCGCGCTGGCGGGCCAGAGCGTCATCGCCCAACTGCAGTACTACCTCGCCGAGCACTTCGCCGAAACGGTCACCCTGCACGGTGTCTTCATGGAGGTCATGGGGATCGGGGTGCTGCTGTCCGGGCCCAGCGGCATCGGCAAGAGCGAGTTGGCCCTGGAGCTGCTCTCGCGCGGTCATCGCCTGATCGCCGACGACGCCCCGGAATTCTACCGCGCGGCCCCGGATATACTGGCGGGCACCTGCCCCGAACCGCTGCAGGGTTTTTTGGAGGTGCGCGGCCTGGGCGTGTTGAACATCCGGGCCATGTACGGCGACAATGCGCTCAAGGCGACCAAGTACCTGCGGCTGATCGTGCGCCTGGAGTACCTCTCGGAGCTGGACGTGAGCACGCTGGATCGCCTGCAGGGCACCCGGCACAACCGCACGGTACTCGGCGTCAACGTGCCCGAGCTGCTGATCCCCATCGCGCCGGGGCGCAACATGGCGGTGATCATCGAGGCGGCCGTGCGCAACCATATTCTCTATGTGAGCGGTTATAATGCCGCCCGGGACTTCATGGACCGCCAACAACGCCACATCAGCGACCAATCCTCATGAGGCTGATCATCGTCAGCGGCCTGTCCGGCTCGGGCAAGAGTATCGCCCTGCACGTGCTGGAGGACCTGGGCTACTACTGTATCGACAACCTGCCGATCGGCCTGCTCCCGGCGCTGGCCGAGCAGGTCGTGGGCGAGCCCGGCGCCCACCGCGGTCAATTCGCCGTGGGCATCGACGCCCGCACCCTCGGCGCCGACCTCGAGGGCTTCCCGGCCATGGTCGAGGACCTTCAGGCCAAGGGGCTGGACTGCGATATCTTCTTCCTCGAGGCCAACGATGCCACGCTGTTGCAGCGCTTCAGCGAGACCCGCCGCCGACACCCCCTGTCCAGCGACAAGCTGGCGCTGAACGAGGCCATCGCGAAGGAGCGCGCCCTGCTCGAGCCCCTCTCGGCCCGGGCCGATCTCATTATCGATACCAGCCTGACCAACGTGCACCAGCTGCGCGACCTGGTGCGCGAGCGCGTCAGCCACGAGGCGCCGGCCAGCCTGTCGGTCCTGCTCGAGTCCTTCGGCTACAAGCACGGTGTGCCGGCCGATGCCGATTTCGTATTCGACGTGCGCTGCATCCCCAATCCCCATTGGGAGCCCGAGCTGCGGGCCCTGACCGGCCGCGACCGGCCGGTCGCCGACTACCTCGAGCGCCAGCCGCAGGTCGAGCAGCTCTACGAGGACCTGGCCGGGTTTCTGGAGCGCTGGCTGCCCCAGTTCGAGGCCGACAACCGCAGCTATATGACCATTGCCGTGGGTTGCACCGGCGGCCAGCACCGCTCGGTCTACCTGGTCGAGCGCCTGGCCGAGGGCCTGCAGGAGCGGGGCCGCCCGGTCCTCACCCGCCACCGGGAGCTGCTGTGAGCGTCGGGCTGCTCATCATCAGCCACGGCCGCATCGGCGAGGCACTGATGGACACCGCCGTCAGCGTACTGGGCCTGTGCCCGCTGCAGGCCGAGGTCATGAGCATCGGCCAGGACTGCGAGCCCGACAGCCAGATCGCCGAGGCCCGGCAGCGCATCGCCGCGCTCGACCAGGGCGAGGGCGTGCTGGTGCTGACCGACATGTACGGCTCGACGCCGGGCAACATCGCCGGACAGCTCGCCGGCGATCGCATCGCCGTGGTCGCCGGTGTCAATCTGCCCATGCTGGTGCGCCTGCTGAATTATCCGCAGATGGGCCTGGAGCAGTTGGTCGCCAAGGCCGTCACGGGTGGGCGCGACGGAGTCCTGCCCTACGCCACCCAGGGAGACTGATATGGTGTGCCGCGAGGCCGTGATCATCAACAAGCTGGGACTGCACGCCCGCGCCGCCGCCAAGTTCGTCACCCTCGCCTCGCGCTTTTCCGCCGACATCCAACTGCGGCGCAACGGGCGCGAGGTCAATGGCAAGAGCATCATGGGCGTGATGATGCTCGCTGCCGCCAAGGGCTCACGCGTCGAGCTCCAGGCCGACGGCGAGGACGAACAGGACGCCGTCGAGCAGCTCGTCGACCTCATCAACCAGCGTTTCGGCGAGGACGAATAGCCGGCCGCGCACTTGCCCCATCGCCTGCGAGGCCGGATACTGGGATGCAATGAGCCTTCGGCCGGGCCTGTCGCAGCGGCGCAAAATCGGCCCGCAACCGGCCAGGGGGGACATGGCGCATGGCATTGGTGCTCACCGGCAGTGGCGTGTCCAAGGGCATCGCTATCGGCGAGGCTCATGTCCTGCAGCGCGACCAGCTCGAGATCAGCGAATATGTCCTGCCCCGGCACCTGATCGACGAGGAGGTCGAACGCTTCCACGCGGCACTGGCCGCCGCCAAGCAGCGCCTCGAAGAGGTCCGCCACCACATCCCCAACTACGCCCCGCCCGAGATCGCCTCGTTCATCGAGACGCACCTGCTGATGCTCGAGGACGCCACGCTGTCGCAGGCCCCCGAGGAGATCATCCGCCGCCGCGGCTGCAACGCCGAATGGGCGCTCAAGCTCCAGCGCGATGCCCTGGTCACGGTCTTCGAGGACATGAACGACCCCTACCTGCGCACGCGGCGCGACGATGTCGACCACGTGGTGACCAGTATCCAACGCCTGCTGATGACGGCCCCGGCCCACCACGAGGGCGCCTCGCAGGAACAGCCCATGCGCGGCCAGATCCTCGTCGCCGAGGACCTCACGCCCGCCGACACGGTGCTGATGCAGCACCAGGGCTTTGCCGCCTTCGTCACCGAGTCGGGCGGCCCGACCTCGCACACCGCGATCCTGGCGCGCAGCCTGCGCATCCCGGCCATCGTCAGCGCCCATCACGCGCGGCGCTACCTGCGCGACGGCGACTTGCTGATCATCGACGGCCAGCGCGGCATCGTCGAGGCCTCGCCCGACGAATACTCCCTCGGGTACTACCGTGGCCGCCAGCGCGAGGAAAAACGCCGGCGCAGCGAACTCAACAAACTGCGCAGCCTGCCCGCCGTCACCCAGGACGGCGTGGCCATCCGCCTGCAGGGCAACGTCGAGCTGCCCGACGATATCGACGCCCTGCGCCAGGCCGGTGCCGAAGGGGTGGGACTGTTTCGCACCGAATACCTGTTCATGAACCGGGCCGACCCGCCCGATGAGCAGGAACAGTACGAGGTCTATACGCGCATCGTGCGCCGCCTGCGCGGCCAGCCCCTGACCATCCGCACGCTGGACCTGGGCGCCGACAAGCAGGTCGACGGCGGGCGCCAGGACACGCCCGTGACCACCAACCCCGCCCTCGGCCTGCGCGCCATACGCCTGTGCCTGCGCGAGCCGGGCCTGTTCCTGCCGCAGCTGCGCGCCATCCTGCGCGCCTCGGCGCACGGCCCGGTGCGCATGATGATCCCCATGCTCTCCAACGCCCAGGAGCTCGCGCAGGTGACCGCGCTCGTGGACCAGACCCGCCGCGAGCTCAGCGCCGCGGGCCGGCGCCACGACCCGCAGATGCCCATCGGCGGCATGATCGAGGTGCCCGCGGCGGCCCTGAGCGCCGACATCTTCGCCCGGGGACTGGACTTCCTGTCGATCGGCACCAACGACCTCATCCAGTACACCCTGGCGATCGACCGCGTCGACGATGAGGTCAGCTACCTCTACGATCCCCTCAACCCCGGCGTGCTGAGCCTGATCCACCTGACCATCGCCGCCGGCGAGCGCGCCGGGATACCCGTGGCCATGTGCGGCGAGATGGCCGGCGACGCCCGGTTCACGCGTCTGCTGCTGGGGCTGGGGCTGACCGAGTTCAGCATGCACCCGAGCATGCTGCCCGAGGTCAAATACATCATCTCCCACAGTCACCTCGCCCGCCTGCGCGAGCGCACGCAGCGCTTCATGGCCTCGATCAACGAGACCTCCATCGCCGACTTCGTCGAACAAGTCAACCAGCTGGACTGACCCGCCGAGACCAACCCCGGTTTTTTCCCTTTATGGGCGCCGCTTGTTAAACTTGCCGCGTCAGCAGGAAGGGGTCCCCCATGACCGAAGAGCTCGAAGAAAAGACCGGAGACCGTCTCCAGGACGTCATCGAGGCCTTCCAAGGGGAATCCCTGCAGGAGGTCCACAGCCAGGTCAATAAACTGCACCCGGCCGAGATCGCCCACCTGCTCGAGTCCCTGCCCGCCGACGAACGCGAGTCCATCTGGGAACTGGTCGACCCCGAGATCGACGGCGAGGTCCTGCTGCACCTCAACGACGAGGTGCGCGCCGCCCTCATCAAGAAGATGGACCCCCAGGAACTGGTGGCCGCCACCGAGAACCTGGACACCGACGACCTGGCCGACATCCTGCCCGAGATGCCGGGCGACGTGGTGCAGGAAGTCCTGCTCACCATGGAGTACCAGGAGCGCCAGCGCCTGGAGTCGGTCCTGTCCTACCCGGAGGACACCGCCGGCGGCCTGATGAACGTCGACACCGTCGTGGTGCGCGCCGACATCAGCCTGGACGTGGTGCTGCGCTACCTTCGCCGCCGCGGCGAGATACCGGAGACCACCGACACGCTGTTCGTGGTCAACCGCGAGGGCAAATACCTGGGCACCCTGTGGCTGACCGACCTGCTGACCAACGCCCCCGATCTGACCGTCGCCGAGGTCATGCACCGGGACGTCGAGGGCATCGCGGCGACGACCTCCGCCCAGCAGGTCGCGAACCTGTTCGAACGCCGCGACCTGGTGACCGCGCCGGTGGTCGACGACGAGGGCCACCTGCTCGGTCGAATCACCATCGACGACGTGGTCGACGTCATCCGCGACGAGGCCGAGCACTCCTTCATGAGCATGGCCGGCCTGACCGAGGACGAGGACATGTTCGCGCCGGTGCTCATCAGCACCAGGCGCCGGGCGGTATGGCTGGGCATCAACCTGCTCACCGCCTTCCTGGCCTCCTGGGTCATCGGCCTGTTCGATGCGACCATCAACAAGCTGGTGGCCCTGGCGGTGCTGATGCCCGTCGTCGCCAGCATGGGCGGCATTGCCGGCAGCCAGACCCTCACCCTGGTCATCCGCGGCATCGCCCTGGGTCAGATCAGCAAATCGAACGCCACCCGGCTGCTGGTCAAGGAGCTGGCCGTGGGCTTTTTCAACGGTCTGATCTGGGCCGTGGTCATCGCCACCGTCGCCGCCCTGTGGTTCAACAACGACATGCTCGGCGTTATCATCGCCGCGGCCATGGTCATCAATCTCATCGCCGCGGCCCTGGTCGGCGTCACCATCCCGCTGATCCTGCGCCGCCTGGGGGCCGACCCGGCGCTGGCCGGTTCGGTGGTGCTCACGACCTTCACGGACGTCATCGGCTTCGCCTCCTTCCTGGGGCTCGCCGCCCTGTTCCTGGTCAAATAGCGAGGCCGCACGGCGCCGCCGTCGGGTCCGGGGCGCGCGGTTCACCGATCTTTCGAGGAGACTATGAGCGAGACATACGACATTACCGTCATCGGCTCGGGCCCCGGGGGCTACCGGGCCGCCATCCTGGCCGCCCTGCGCGGCCAACGCGTGGCTATCGTGGAAAAGGCCGACTGGGGCGGGTGCTGCCTGAACCGCGGCTGCGTCCCCAAGAAGGCCTGGCATCACAGCGCCCAATTACTGGCCGCCGGTGACGAGCTCGCCAAGCGGGGTCTGCGCGGGCGCCTGGAGGCGGACCTGGCCGGCGCCTGGGACCACCAGGAGGGCGTGGTCGCCACCGTTCAGGACAGTTACATCAACTACATGAAGCGCCTGGGCGTGAGCGCGCTGACCGGCCACGCCCGCCTGGCCGATGCCCGGACGGTCCGCGTGGCCGACGCGCACGGCAGCGAACAGGAGCTCAAGACCGAGCACGTGATCCTGGCCACCGGCTCGCGGCCCTTCCTGCCCGCAGGGGTCGAGCCGGTGAGCGGGCGCATCCTCACCACCGACATGCTCTTCGACGAGCGCCCGCCCGAGGGCCGGCGCGTGGCGGTCATCGGCAGCGGCGTCATCGGCACCGAATTCGCGTTCATCCTGCACATGCTGGGCTGCGAGGTGAGCTGGCTGACCGGCTCGCCACCGCTGTCGCGCACGGCCTTCAGCCGCCAGGCCCTGGGCACGCTGAAAAGCGCCCTGGCCCGCCACGGCGTGGAGCCGCGCACCGGGGCCCGGCTGGCCGGCGCCGAGGTCGTGACGGCCGACGGCGGGGAGCAAGAGGTCGCGGTGCGGCTCGACGATGGCAGCGAGGTCCGCTGCGACTGGCTCCTGCTGGGCACCGGCCGGGTACCCTACACCGACGGTCTGGGCCTGGAGACCCTCGGCATCGAACTCGACGAGGGCGGCTTTATCGCCCGCAACGCCCGGCTGCAGACCAGCGCGGCCAACGTCTACGCCATCGGCGATTGCACCTCGGCGCAGATGACCGCCAACCAGGCCCTGGCCGACGCCACCCTGGCCGTGGGGAACATCATCGACGGCGCGGGGCGCGAGCAGGACCCGGCCTGGGTCCCGGAGGCCGTCTACAGCGCGGTGGAGCTGGCCCGGATCGGGCTGGACGACGATACCGCCGAGGACGAGGGCTACGAGCCGGCCGTGGGCTTTGCCGCCTTCGAGACCTCCCCGCGCGCCCTGGGCCAGAGCGACACCGACGGTTTCGTGCGCCTGCTCGGCGACATGGACAGCGGCGAGCTGCTGGGCGGGGAGATCGTGGGCGCCGAGGCGGCCGAGCTCATCCACCTGCTCTCCACCGCCCCGGACCGGGCGACGGCCCTCCAATGGCTGGTCCGCGGGCGCTACAACCACCCCGGCCGGGCCGAGGAGCTGCTCAACGCGGCCGAGACCATGGCCAGCAAGTGGGGGCTGGAGGAGTTCCTGTTCGGCGCCTGAGCCGACGAGGCCCGGGCGGGGCTATTCGCCCGCCATGGTCATGCGTTCGATGAGCCAGGAGCCGGTGTGGACGTTGCCGCGGGTGTCGACGTCGCTGCCCACGGCCTGCAGGCCGGCGAACATCTCGCGCAGGTTGCCGGCGATGGTCAGCTCCTCGACCGGATACTGGATCTCCCCGCCCTCGACCCAGAAGCCGGCGGCGCCTCGCGAATAGTCGCCGGTCACCGCGTTGAGCCCCTGGCCCATGAGCTCGGTGACCAGCAGGCCGCGGCCCATGGCCGCGAGCAGCGCCGCCTGGTCGCCGCTGCGCTGCGCCGGGCCGGGGTCGATGCGCAGATTGTGCACCCCGCCGGCATTGCCCGTGGTCTGGCGCCCCAGGCGGCGCGCCGAATAGCTGTCCAGCACATAACTCTTGAGCACCCCGTCGGCGACCAGGTCGCGGGCCTGGGTGGCCACGCCCTCGTTATCGAAGGGGGCACTGCCCAGCGCCCGCGGCAGGTGCGGCTGCTCGTGGATGCGGACGAACTCGGGGAACAGGCGCTCGCCCATGGCATCGAGCAGGAAGGAGGCCCGGCGGTACTGCGCGCCGCCGCTGATGCCCCGCAGCAGCCCGCCCAGCAGCCCGCCGGCAAGCTCCGCGGCGAACACCACCGGGACCTGCTCGGTCCCCACGCGCCGGGCGCCCAGGCGGCGCAGGGTGCGCTCGGCGGCCCGCCGGCCGACCGCCGCGGCGGCCTCCAGCTCGCCCGGCACCCGCGAGACGGTGTACCAGTGGTCACGCTGCATGGCCCCGCCCTGCTCGCCGATGACCGCGCAGCTGAGGCTGTGGCGGGTACTCGGAAAGCCGCCGACGAAGCCGTGGCTGTTGGCGTAGACCCGGTAGCCCTCGTGGCTGCTCACGCTGGCCCCCTCGGAGTTGCGGATGCGCGCATCGGCGTCCAGCGCGGCCCGCTCGCACTCCAGGGCCAGCTCGAGCGCCGCCTCCGCGTCGATACCCCAGGGATGGCACAGGTCCAGGTCGGGGACATCGACCGCCATGAGTTCGGCCTCGGCCGGCCCGGCGTAGCGATCGGCACTGGTGTAGCGGGCGATATCGCAGGCCGCGCGCACGGTCTCGCGCACCGCCTCGGCGCCGAAATCCGTGGTGCTGGCCGAGCCCTTGCGCAGGCCCGGCTCGCCGGCGCCGGCCGGAAAATACACGGTGACCGCCAGCCCCTTGTCCCGGTTGTATTCGATGGTTTCGACCTCGCCCAGACGCACGGTGGCCGACAGGCCCGACTCCATGCTGGCACCGGCCTCGGCGGCCACCGCCCCCTGGCGCCGGGCCTCGTCGAGGATATCGCCGACCAGGCCGTGCAGGCGCGGTCGGTCGGTGAACGCATCGGGTGAACTGGAGACGACGGGTTGGGACATGAAGGGCCTCGCGTGACGCGCCTCGGGTGAGGCAAGGCGCCATTCTACCGGCCACGGCCGCCGGGAACCAAGGGCCGCGGCCGCCCCTTGGGGCGCGGCGCGCCCGTTACGTTGGCCGTGCGCAGCTGCTACGATCAGGGGCACGAACCCCAATCCCCCTGGCGCCATGGCATTGCATCACCCACCCGAGCCCGACGAAGGCAAGAGCAGGACCCAGCGCAAGCGCGAGGCCGAATCGCTGCAGGCCCTGGGCGAGGCGCTGCTGCGCTTCACCCCCGCCGAGCTCGAGCGCGCCGGCCTGCCCGAACCGCTGCTCGAGGCCCTGCTCTCCGCCCAGCACATCCACCAGCGCGGCGCCCGCAAGCGCCAGCTGCAATACATCGGCAAGCTGATGCGCGGCCTCGATGCCGAGCCGGTGCGCCGCGCCCTGGACCGGCTCACCGAGCACGACCGCCAAGACACCGCCGAGCTGCACCGCATCGAACGCTGGCGCGAGCGCCTGCTCGGCGAAGGGGACGCGGCCCTGGGCGAGCTGGTCGAGGCCTACCCGCAGGCCGATCGCCAGCACCTGCGACAGCTGATACGCAGCGCCCAGCGCGAACACCTGGGCAACCGCGCACCGACCAGTGCCCGGACCCTGTTCCGTTATTTACGGGAATTGATGCACGCGGGCGACTGAGCCCCCGCGCCGCCATCACCGGTCGGCGATCAATCTCGACCGGCGTGCTTGTGGATGGCGCCGACGTTGCCCCAGCGGCTGATGTCCTCGACCTTGACCCCCACCCACCAAAGCGGACCGACGCTGTCGCGGCTGTAGCCGCCGACCAGCTGCTGGCCCGCGGCGAGTTGAATGGCCGGCACGAAGGCCTCGGCATCCTCACGGCGGCGAAAGACGTGCCACTGCACGACCGGGCTGGTCCCCGAGCCGTCGGGCAGGGAGCGCTCCTGTTCGAGGAAACTGACATTGACCATGGGGGTACCTCCTCGGTCCGCATTGTCACTTCCCCTAATATTAGGTGAAACCCGCGCGGTTTCCCAAGGCGGCCGGCCCGCTAAATAGAAGTTCCGAATACCAGATCATTTTGGTTCAACGGGGTGTGATGATGTTGTCCAGGACACGCTGTGAATACATCCCTGTATGCTCGGCGGCCGCGTCCATGCGGCCGACGGTCCTGGACAACATCATCACACCCCGCACCTGTACGGGTATTCGGATCAGCTATTTAGAAGAACACCATCTTCACACCGACGGCGAGTAGGAACACGGCGAAGGCCCGCTTGAGCTGGCCGACATTGAGCCGATAGGCCAGGCGCACGCCCAGCGGTGCGCACAGCATCGTGGCCGGCACGAGCGCCCCGAAGGCCAGCCAATTGACATAGCCGGTCGAGCCGGGCGGCAATCCGGGCGCGTGCCAGCCGCTGTAGAGATAACCCGCGGTGGCCGGCACGCTGATGACGAAGCCGAAGACCGAGGAGGTCGCCACCGCCCGATGGATGCGAAACGAGAACATGGTGAGCAGCGGCACCATCACCGTGCCCCCGCCGATGCCGAGCATGGCCGAAATGGCGCCGACGATGACCGCGATGAGGCGTTGCACGCCCGGGGCGGGCAGGTCCTCGAACAGGCTCAGGGCGTGGCGGGCGGTGATCAGCATGTGCGAGGAAACCAGCACCAGCAGCACACCGAACAGGGTCTTGAGCTCGACGCCGGAGACGAAGTGGGCCGCGCTCGTGCCCACGGCGACGCCGATCAGCACCGGCAGCACCCAGCGCCGGACCAGGGCCATGTCCACGCCGCCGCGTTGGTAATGTTTGCGGGCCGAGACCCAGGAGGTGAGCACGATGGTCGACAAGGAGGTCCCCACCGACAGTGGCATGGCCACGTCCGGGCCGACGCCATAGACGCCGAACACGTGGTACAGCAGGGGGACGATGACGATGCCCCCGCCGACGCCGAGCAGACCGGCCAACACGCCGGCGAACACACCGCAGCCGACCAGGGCGGCAACCAACCACAGGATATCCATCGGCGGCATCATAGCGAAAATCGCGCCGTCACGCCGCCCCCGCCCACCGTATCCTCGTCAATCACCCAGCGCACGCCCTGGCTGCATCGCCCTCACCAGCCAATGGCATGCGGCAGCCACGTCGCCAGCAGCGGGAAGGCCATCACCAGGGCCAGGCCCAGCAGTTGAATGGCGATGAACGGCATGACCCCGCGGTAGATGTCGCCGGTCTGGATACCTTCCGGGGCCACCCCCTTCAAATAGAACAGGGACCAACCGAAGGGCGGCGTCAAGAACGAGGTCTGCAGGTTCATCGCCACGAGCATGCACAGCCAAACGATGTTCACGCCTTCGTGGGTGAAAAACGGCAGGACCAGAGGCAACACGATATAGCTGATCTCGATCCAGTCCAGGAAGAATCCCAGGACGAACAGCAGGGCCATGACGAACAGGATCCCGCCCCACACGCCGCCGGGCAGGAACTGGAATATCGCATCGATGAGATCGTCGCCGCCCAGCCCGCGGAAGGCCAGACTGAACACCTGCGCGCACATCAGCACGAACAGTGTCATGCCGGTGATCTTGAACGAGGCGACCACCGTCTCGCGCATCACGGAGCCATTCATCCGGCCCGAGGCGGCGACGAGCACCAACGCGCCCAGCGCCCCCATGGACGCCGCCTCGGTCGGTGCGGCCACGCCCGCGATGATCGAACCCAGGACCGCGACGATCAGCGCCAAGGGCGGTACCACGACCTTCAACAACTCCAGTACCAGCCGTCCTCGCGACATCGCATCGCGTTCGTCGGCCGGGATCGGCGGCATCGCGGCCGGCCGGCGCCAGGCCAGCCACAGGATATAGCCCAGGTACAGCCCCCCGAGGATCAGCCCCGGCACCATGGCCGCCGCGAACAGCGTCCCCACCGATCGGCCCGTGATGTCGGACAGCAGGATCAGGACCAGGCTGGGCGGGATGATCTGACCCAGTGTGCCCGAGGCGCAAATCGTGCCGCAGGCCAGGCGTTTGTCATAGTTTCGCCGCAGCAGGGTCGGCAGGGTAATCAACCCGACCGTCACCACCGTGGCGGCCACGATGCCCGTCGAGGCCCCCATCAGCACGCCGACGAGCACGATGGCCAGGGCCATCCCGCCCGGCCGGTTGCCGGCCAGATGGCCGACCACGTCCAGCATCCGCTCGGCCAGGCGCGATTTTTCCAACAGCACGCCCATGAACACGAACAAGGGGATCGCCAGCATGGTGTAGTTGGTCGCCACGCCGTAGATGCGCAGCGGCACCAGGTGGAACAGATCGGCGCCGAAGCCGACCAGCCCGAAGACGATGCCGCTGGCGGCGAGGGCGAACGGGACCGGTATCCCCACCAGGATCAACCCGAACAGGGACACCACCATGACGACCGAAAGCGCTTCGACGCCCATCTTATTGCCGCTCGTCCCGTATCAACCGGACAATGCCGTCCAGGACCATGGCCACGCCCTGCACGGCCACCAGAGCAAAGCCCAACGGCACGAAGGCCTTGAGCAGATAGCGTGCCGGCAGGCCGCCGGGGTCGGGCGAGCCCTCGTGCACCTGATACGACATGGCCACGAACTGCAGCGAGACCGCGGCGATGAACAACGCCGTCGGCACCACGACCAGGAGCGGGACCAGGACGTCCATCCAGCGCTTGGTCCGCTCGCTGTAGTATTGATAGAAGATATCCACGCGCACGTGCTCGCCCTGCTGCAGGGTGAACGAGGCGCCGAGCATGGCCATCACCGCCAGCACGTGCCACTCCAGCTCCTGCTCGGCGACCGAGCCCACGTGCCAGACATAGCGCGCGATGACATCGCCGGCGACCAGCAGTACCAGCACCAACCCGAGCCAGGCACTTAGCTTGCCCAGGCGGCCGATGAACGCATCCAGGCGCGAGCTGAGCCGTGCCAGGCTGTCGAGCAGCCTGGCACGGTCGAGGCGTTTGCCCTGCCCGATGACGGCCAGTTCCGTGTACACACGGCCCTCGGGGGTAGACATCCCATTGCCCTCCTTTAGAGTTTCTGGCTCAGCACGACCGACTCACTGACGTCCAGCCACGCATCGACCTGCTTCTTGAAGCCGAAGTAGTGATCGCTGACCTTCTTGGCGAGCGGGTCCTTGGCCGTGAGACCGGACAGCGTATCGGAGGTCACCTCGCGCAGGCGTTTGATGATGGCCGGCGACAAGGTGCCAACCTTCACACCGTGGTTGTCGACCAGGTCCTTCAAGGCCGCGGCATTGTTGGCGTTACACCAGGCGAAGCTGATCTCGTTGCAGGCCGTTGCCGCATTGTGGATGACGGCCTGCAGGTCCTTGGGCATGCCCTCCCAGAGCTTTTTGTTGATCAACAACTCGGTCACGTTGTTCGGCTCGTGCCAGCCGGGCGTGTAGTAGTACTTGGCCGCGTTTTGCAGACCCAGCTTGCGATCGAGATAGGGGCCGACGAACTCGGCGGCGTCGATGACGCCGCGCTGCAGCGCCGGGAAGATCTCCCCGCCGGGCAGCAGCTTGACGCTGACGCCCAACTGCTCGTAGACCTTGCCGGACAGGCCGGGAATACGCATGCGCAGACCCTTGAAGTCCTCGACGCCGTTGATCGGCTTGCGAAACCAGCCGGTCATCTGCATGCCCGTATTGCCCGCGGCGAAGGCCTTGAGGCCGAAGGGCGCGTATACCTCGTCCCACAGCGCCTGGCCGCCGCCCTGCGAGAGCCAGGCGTTGGTGCCGAGCACGTCCATGCCGAAGGGCACGTTGGTGAAGAACTGGGCGGCGAAGGACTTGCCCGCCCAGAAATAGGCATTGGCCCAATTCATGTCGACGGTGCCCTCGCGCACGGCGTCGAAACCGCCCAGGGCGGGGATCAGCTCGCCCGCGGCGTAGAATTTTATCTTCACGCGTCCGCCCGACATCGCCTCGACACGCTTGACGAAATCGGTCGCACTGCCCGGGCCGGTCGTATAGAACGGCGATCCCGGCGGGTAGGCGCTGGTCATCTTCAGGTGATAGGTCTTGTTCGAATCGGCACGCACGATGGCGGGCGCCGCCATGGTGCCGGCCGTCGCGGCCGCGGCCAATCCACCCTTGAGAAATTTTCTGCGATCTAGACTCATGCTGTGTTCCCCACTGTGAGTTCCAATACCGAACCCGGCGCGAACTTGACCGTCGGGCAGCTGGCCGGCGGTCCGGGCAAACGCCCGCTCGGCCCGCCGTTTGTCAACGGTGCGCCCGGTGACTACCGGACTGTGGATTGCAACGGCTGTGCCAGGTCGCCGCAATAGGCGATAGATATTTGATATGTCGACGTTTAACGCTGTGCCGGGGACGCGGCGGCGAGACTTACATTCGCCATTCGTGCACCAAGCTGGCACGGTCGCGCAAAACGGCAAAGCGGATACGAACGGCCGCTGCGGCCGTCGCTCCCAGGACAAACGAACACGAGGACACCTGCCCGCGGGGCGAATACACGCCCAGCGTCGGTGCCGAGTGAACAAACGGTTCGAACGACACGCCGCGGCGTCGCACCGTTTGGGTGCGCCGGGCCGGTCGCATGCCCCGAGACGGCGAATCGACGGAACCGACTTTACATTCGCCTGGGCGGCGCGAGCGGGCGCGCGATCGCCGCCCGTCCGCGACCTGGCAGGCCATTCCGGCGTCCGCGCCGACCGGCGCGTTTCCAGGGCGAGGCCGTTGTCGGCGCTGGCATGGATGCTGCAGCCGGGCTGACAGGCGAGCGCGCCGGTCGGCGCGCCATGCCGTTGAGCTCGCGTTGACCGTTTGAGGGACGTACGAACATGAACGCCTTGGATACGAAGATACTGGGCCTGTTGATCAAGGACGGCCGGCTGTCATTCGCGGCGATCGCCCGCACACTCGGCATCTCCCGGGCCCACGCCCGCGAACGGGTACAGCAACTGCTCGACGCGGGTGTCATCGAACAGTTCACCGCCGTGGTCAATCCTGAAAAGCTGGGCAAGGCGGTCTCGGCCTTCTTCGACGTGAAGGTCTCGCCGCAGGGGATGGCCGAAATCGCCAACGAGTTGTCAGAGCAGCCCGAAGTGGTGAGCCTCTACATCATGAACGATATGCAAAGCCTGCACATGCACACGCTGACCGAAGACATGGACGTGCTGGAACGGTTCACGGGCAAGTTCCTGTTCTCGCGCGAGCATATCGTGAGCGTGGACTGCAAGACGCTGCTCAGCCGACTGAAGAACCGGCGCGGCGGGCCGCGCCTGTAGGGAGGGGAAAAGCTTTGGGGGCGATGGCGGCGGGCTCAGCCGCCGGTACCGCCCACGGTCAGGCCGTCGATGCGCAGGGTCGGCTGACCGACGCCCACCGGTACGCTCTGGCCTTCCTTGCCGCAGGTGCCGATGCCCGCGTCCAGCGCCAGGTCGTTGCCGACCATGGACACGCGCGTGAGCACGTCCGGGCCGTTGCCGATGAGCGTGGCCCCCTTGACGGGACGCGTCACCTTGCCGTCCTCGATGAGGTAGGCCTCGCAGGCGGAGAATACGAACTTGCCCGAGGTGATGTCGACCTGACCGCCGCCGAAATTCACGGCGTACAGGCCCTTGTCGACCGAGGCGATGATCTCGGCCGGGTCGGACTCGCCGGCGAGCATGTAGGTATTGGTCATCCGCGGCATGGGCAGGTGGGCGTAGGACTCGCGCCGGCCGTTGCCGGTCGGGTCCATGCCCATCAGGCGGGCGTTGAGCTTGTCCTGCATATAGCCCTTGAGCACGCCGTTTTCGATGAGGACCGTCTCGCCGGTGGGCGTGCCCTCGTCGTCGATATTGAGCGAGCCGCGCCGCTCGGCCATGGTGCCGTTGTCGACCACGGTGCACAGCGGCGAGGCCACCCGCTCGCCGAGCCGACCCGAGAAGGCCGAGCTGCCCTTGCGGTTGAAGTCCCCCTCCAGGCCGTGACCGATAGCCTCGTGCAGGAGCACGCCCGGCCAGCCCGGGCCGAGCACGACCGGCATGGTACCGGCCGGGGCGGCCACCGCCTCCAGGTTGACCAGGGCCTGGCGCACCGCCTCGCGGGCGAAGCCAAGACCGATCCCGCCCTGGCGAAAGTACTCGTAGCTCACGCGCCCGCCGCCGCCGGCCGAGCCCTGCTCGCGCCGCCCGTCCTGCTCGACGATGACGCTGGCATTGAGCCGCACCAGGGGCCGCACGTCGGCGGCCAGGGTACCGTCACTGGCGGCGACCAGCACCACCTCATGCACACCGCCGAGGCTGACGATGACCTCCTTGACACGCGGGTCCTGACGGCGCGCCTCGGCGTCGAGCGCGCGCAGCAGGGCCACCTTGTCCTCGGCGTTGAGCGAGTCCAGGGGATCGACGGGCCGGTACAGTTGATGGCCGCCACCGCCCTGCCAGGCCTGGACCCGGCCCTGACGCCCGCTGCGGGCAATGGCGCGGGCGTTCTGGGCCGCCTGAGTCAACGCGGGCAGAACGATCTCGTCGGAATAGGCGAAGCCGGTCTTCTCGCCGCTGATGGCGCGCACGCCCACACCCTGCTCGATGTTGTGGCTGCCCTCGCGCACGATGCCGTCCTCCAGCACCCAGGACTCGTGGCGGCTGGTCTGGAAATACAGATCGGCGCTGTCCACGGCGCGGCCGAGCAGCTGGTCCAGCACGTCCTGCAGTTCCTGCTCGCCGAGCCCGGCGGGCTGGAGCAGGATGGAGCGGGCGGTGTCGATGGGGTCGTGAGTCATGGCAGCGTACAGGGGATCTTGCGGTGTTCGAGCGCGGGGAAGCTGCGCCGGATGGCCTTGAGGCGCGCCGGATCGATATCGGCCGCGACGAAACCCGAACCGCGCGGCAGGCGATCCAGGACCAGGCCCCAGGGGTCGACGATCATGGAGTCGCCGTGCGTCTCGCGCCCGTTGACGTGGTAGCCGCCCTGGGCCGAGGCAATAACGTAACACAGATTCTCGATGGCGCGCGCCCGTACCAGGGGCTCCCAGTGGGCGCGGCCCGTGATGGCGGTGAAGGCCGCCGGCATGGCGATCAGCTCCACGCCTTGCTCGTGCATGCGCCGGAACAGTTCGGGAAAGCGCAGGTCGTAGCACACGGCGAGCCCGAGGCGCCCAAAGGGCGTGTCGACCACCACGACCTCGCTGCCCGCCTCGATGGTTTGCGACTCGTTGTACTGCTCGCCGCTTTCCTCCAGGGTCACGTCGAACAGGTGTATCTTGTCGTAGCGGGCGACGCGCCGGCCCCTGTCGTCGAAGAGCAGGCAGGCCGCGCGTACTTTCTCGGCCACGCCCGCCTCCAGCGCCACGGTGCCCCCGACCAGCCAGACGCGGTGCTTGTCGGCCTGCGCGGCGAGGAAGTCCTGGATCGGGCCGTGACCGTCGGCCTCGCGCAGTCCCACCTTGTCCTGCTCGTTCATGCCCATGAGGGCGAAGTTTTCCGGCAGGACCACCAGCTCGGCGCCGGCCTCCACCGCCCGGCCGATAAGCCGGCCGGCCTCGTTGAGATTGGCCGCCACATTGGGCCCCGAGGCCATCTGGATCGCCGCTACGCGCCTCATGAGGCGTTTGCGCCGGGGCTCAGCGGGGCGTGCACGTCCAGCTCGATGGTATCGGCGCTGTGACTGCCGGGCACCAGTTCGATGCGCTGCGAGGACAAACCCAGCGAGACCAGCCAGGCGCGCAGCTCGTTGGCCCACAGGCTGCCCTCGTCGCCGCCGGGATAGCGGATGACCAAACGGCTGCCGCGCTGGGCGTCGAGACGGTGCATGGCCTGGGCGACGGGCGCCATACCCAGGATGACCTCGCCGCCCCGCGGCACGGCCCATTGTTCGGCATCGAGAACCAGGGGGCCCGCGAACGCGGGCGGACACATTAACAGGCCCAACAGGCACCACAAGGCAAGGGTCTTCATGGACGCGAGGATACCATAGAAGCCTTCGTGCTTGGCAGCCGCCGCTCGCGGCTCACTCGCCCGCACCGTCGTCGCCGCCGCCGTTGCCCGCGGGCGCCGCCGACTTGCCCCCACCGGTCTTTTTCGGCTGCGCTAGGCGCTTGATGAGCGGATTTTCCCAACTGCCGGTGATCTTGTATTGATACTGCGCGGCCTTGTCGATCTCCGACTTGAACAGCTTCTGGAACAACAGGATGATGGCCCCGGCCTGCGCGCCCCAGGCCAATCCCCCCGCCACCGGCAAGGTATTGCCGACCTCGGGGACGACCGTGACCAGTTGATCGTAGTCGCGCGCCGCCAGGCCGGTACGCCCCTGAACCAGAATGCGCGCCGAGGGGCTCTTGAGGATCAGGTTGTTCGTCCGCGCACTGCCCGAGGCGATCCGGAACGTGCCCGTGATGGAGTCGAAACTGAACCCCTTCTTGAACACGTCGCCGAAATCCAGGGTCAGCCGGCGCGGCAGGGCCTGCAGACTGAGCAGGCCAAAGATGCGTCCGGCGCCGGGGTCGATGTCCTCCATGGTGCCGTCCTTGACCGAGACATCCATCTTGCCGTCGAGGTGGGCGAAGGAAAAACGCAAGGGACTGCCCGGCCAGGTGAGATCCAGCTTCGAGTCCGTCGTGCCGCCGCTGATCACGGCGGCCAACCCCATATCGTGCACGAAGCCGCCGAAGTCCTGACTCTTGAGCCGGGCATCGACGCTCGTGTGTTGACGTCCGTCGCGGATGTACCAGCGCCCGCGCCCCGAGATGGTGGTCTTGGGCCTGACCAGTCGCATGGATCGCATGGCCAGGCCGTCGCGCGTGCGCGCCGTGTCGAAGCTGAGCCTGCCCAGCTTGAGCTGGTCGTACTGCAGGTCCCGGATCTGGCCGCGCACGACCGGGAAGTGGCGCGGGTCGGGCTGTGCCTTGGCGCGGTCCGCGCCGCCGCCCTTGAGCAGGTGCAGCCGGTCCATGTCGAAGATCACCGGCAGGTGCATCCCCTGCGCGAGCCGGTCGCCCCCACCGCCGAGCCACGGCGCCAGGACCTTGCGCCAACGCGCCACGGAGAGCCGCTCGATGCTGCCGGCCAGGCGGATGCTGTTGTCCGGCGGGAGGCTGGCCTCGCCGCCGGCGAAACGCGCCTGCGCCTTGAGCAGATGCACCCCCCCTTTGTCCCGGCCCAAACCCAGCGCCACCGAGGCCAGGTGCCCGAGGTCCAGGCGCAGGTCGGTGCGGTGGTCGGCCAGGAATTTGGCGTCGAACACGGCCATGCAGCGATCCCCGCGCGGCTTGTTCAGCGGCGCGGGCAGGTTGATGGCGGTATTGACCAACTCGCTGGTCACGCGCAGCGTCGCGGGCGGCTTGCGCTGGTCCTTGCCGTGGTTGAGAGTCAGCTGGGCCTGCCAGTCGGCCTGGCCGCGAATATCTTTCAACAGAGGCAGATCGGACTGGCGTTTACCCAGCGTGTTCGTGTCGATGTGCCCGCGGGCGCTGATCAGCGTCTGGTGATTGCCCGGTACGTTCGGTGTATAGATATCGAATTGCGCCGGTCCCCCCAGCACCCGGCCCTTGATACCACTGGCCGACTGGCCCTTGTCGGTGAAGTGCAGCGGCCCGTTGACGTCGGTGATATCGAGCTTGCCGTCCAGCAGCGACAGCGAGCTGTCGTGCAGGTCGACCTGGCCCGCGACGTGCAGCGGGTGTTTGGCCTTGACCCGGTCGGACAGCGGAATGCGCAGGCTCAGCTGCGTCGTGCTCTTGCCCCCGACCTGCAGCGACTTGAGCGTGTCGGCCGCAGCGGCGCCGATCGGGCTGTCGGCCAGGAAACGCACCGCATCGGCCGTCGAGCCGACGATGCGCCCCCGCGTCACGAGCAGCGGGTCCTTGAACCGGGCAATGCGGGCGCGCACGCCCTTGAGCTCGCTGTGGAAGACCTTGCCGCTTTGCACACGGATGTCCATCCCCCGCCCGGTGAACGTGGCCTCGCCATCGGCGTGTTCGAACGCCGGCCAACCGTCGTGGTAGTGCAGGGTCAGGTCGCGAACGTGCGCCTTGACCTGGAACCGGCCTCGATGATCGGCGTAGGGAAAATCGGCGAGCCGGCCGGTAAACACCAGCCCGCCGTCGCTCACGCGCCCGGCCCGAAAGGCGTGGTCCAGCCAATTGACGGTCTTGGGCTTCATGATACGCGCCGGAAGGTAACGCGGGACCTTGCTCGCATCGTCGAGCTCGAAGGCGCTCTGCAGGTCGATATACGGCGAGCGCCCGTCATCGGGGACCTCGAGCAGCAGCCGCGAGTGCGTCCTCGCCGCGCCCGTATCGGCAATGATGTTCGGCGCCGACAGGTTCCACGCGCCGTCCTGGTGGTGCCAATCGAGCTTGGCCCGCAGTTGCGCAACGTCCAGGTCCTGGCGAAACAGCTTGGGAAACTTCAAGGCGACATCGGAGGCATCGATTTGGAGCCCGCCGCGGCCCTCGTTCAACCACAGACCGCCGCTGAGGTTGTCGAAACCGGGCACGTGTCCGTGGGGCTTGAGGCCGAGTCCCGAAAAGCGGGCCTGAGCGCGGTAGCTGGTCAGCGCGTCGGGGTGTGCCATGTCGACGTGCACGTGGATGCCGTCGACGTCGCCGCGCGGCTGCAAGCGCTCCAGCCACTGCTGGGCCTTGGCGCTGAGCTTGTGGCTCTTGAGCAGTACCGCCGCGAGGTCGTCCAGGCGCAGGAAGCTCGCCTTGACGTCCAGCGCCGCATTCTGACCGGAGCCGGCCGCGGTGCGCTGGACGCTGACGTTGGTGCGCGGCCACGTCGACTCACCGCGCGCCAGCTGCAGGCCGTGCAGCGCCAAATGCCAGCCCTGCTCGCTGCGCTGCCAGCGAAAGTCTCCACCGAGCCGATCCAGGGCCAGCGGGTCCTGGCGGCCGAGGGCATCGAGGGCGATATCCTGCGCATCGACCCGGCCCTCCAGGCTGTGCAGCGCCCCGCCGCGCCAGCCACCCCAGAGCGTGACGTTCATGTCGCCGTGGCGCATGGCGATGCCGCCCAGGCTCGGCGCGATGCCTAAATGGGCCAGGTGCAGCCCCTCGCCGCGCAGATAGAACTTGCCCTGCAGCGAGGCCGGATCGCTGACATCACCCGTGGCATCGACGGCCAGGGACAGACTGCGGCCGATGCGCCCGGGCAGGGTGACATTGAAATCGAGCTGGTGGCGCTGACCGGCGTTACGAAGCCGGATATTGACGTCGGAAAAATCCAGCGTCCCCTTGCCGCGCTTGCGGTCCCGCCAATGGACCTCGCTGTCCTTGATGGCCAGGACGTCGCGTTGGAACAGCCAGGCCGTGAGCTGCTGGGCGGCGGCCTCGTCGGGCCCGCCGCCGCCCGCGCCCGTCTGGCCGACCGTGCCGGGGGTCAGCGAGGCCACGCGCATGCCGCGCACGACGATACGCCCGTTCTCGTAGCGCGTGACGCCCAGATTGGCGCCGACGACGGTCAGGTCCTTGGGTACCAGGCGCCACTGGCGCAGCGAGGCCAGCAGACCGATACCGACCCGGGCCTCGTCGAAACGGATAATGGCCCGCTTACCGTGCCGGCCCATCAGGCGCACGTCCTTGAAGGTGAGGGTCGGGGTAAAGCCCACGAGGGTGGCATCGAGGGTGGCGATCTGCACGGGCTGGCCGAGCAGGCTGCTCGCCCACTGCTCCACGTGCTGGCGATAGCCCTTGGCTTCGGGCAACAGCAGGCGCGCCGCGGTGATCGCCACCGCCAGCGCGATGACGAAGACCACGAAGGTATACCATAGGTAGGCCGTAGCGCTACGGACCAGTGTGCGGTGCCGCGTCATCGCGTTAACGTCCGAACATCCCGACCGGCGCCCGCCGGGCCCGGTCCGATTCAGTCAATTGTCCACCCCTCACTCTAGCCCGCAACGGCGCATGCCGCCTTGAAGCCCGTCACTTTCGGCGCGGCGGGTCGTGCGACGCCTTGCTAGATCAGCACGACGTCGTATTGCTCCTGAGTGTACAGCGATTCCACCTGGAACTTGATGGTCTTGCCGATGAACTCCTCGAGCTCGGCGACGCTGGTCGACTCCTCGTCGAGCATCAGGTCGACGACCTCCTGGGCGGCGAGCACGAGCAGCTGCTCGGTATCATATTGACGCGCCTCGCGCAGGATTTCACGAAAAATCTCGTAACAAACCGTTTCCGCGGTCTTCAGCGAACCGCGCCCATTGCAGGTTGGACAGGTCTCGCACAGGATATGTTCCAGGCTCTCGCGGGTGCGTTTGCGCGTCATCTCCACCAGACCGAGGCTGGAGACCTCGCTGATGTGGGTCTTGGCGTAGTCGCGCTCCAGGCTGCGCTCCAGCGAGCGCAGTACCTGGCGGCGGTGCTCGGCGTCCGTCATGTCGATGAAATCGATGATAATGATGCCGCCGAGATTGCGCAGGCGAAGCTGGCGCACGATGGCCTGCGCGGCCTCCAGGTTGGTCTTGAAGATGGTCTCTTCCAGATTGCGGTGACCGACGAAGGCGCCTGTGTTGACATCGATGGTCGTCATGGCCTCGGTCTGATCGATGATCAGGTAGCCGCCGGATTTGAGCTGGACCTTGCGCTCCAGCGACTTCTGGATCTCGTCCTCCACCCCATAGAGATCGAAGATGGGGCGCTCGCCGGGATAATATTCGACGCGCCCGGCCAGCTCGGCGATGAATTTGGAAGCGAATTTCTGTACCCGCTGATAGGTCTCTCGCGAGTCGATGCGCACCTTTTCAATGGCGCTGCCGACCAGGTCGCGCATGGTGCGCATCACCAGCGGCAGGTCCTCGTGCACCAGGGCACCGCTGGCCTCGCTTCCGGCCCGCTCCTGAATGGAGCCCCAGAGCTTGTGCAGGAACTGCATGTCCGCGCGCAGGGCCTCCTCGCTGACCCCGTCGGCGACCGTGCGCACGATATAGCCGCCGGGGGCGAAATCCGATGCCGCGGCGCGCACCAGATCCTTCACTCGGGTGCGCTCCTCCTCGGCCTCTATCTTCTGCGACACGCCCACATGGGTATTGTCCGGCATGAACACCAGGAAGCGCGAGGGGATGGAGATGTGCGTGGTCAGGCGCGCCCCCTTGGTACCCAGCGGGTCCTTGATCACCTGCACGAGCACGTCCTGGCCCTCGCGCAGCAACCCGGTGATGCTCTCGGCGGCGCGTGCGTTGTCCTCGTCGCGGCCCTCGCCCTCGGGCACCATGACATCCGAGGCGTGCAGGAAGGCGGTGCGGTCCAGCCCGATGTCGACGAAGGCGGCCTGCATGCCCGGCAGGACACGGCAGACCCGGCCCTTGTAGATGTTTCCCACCAACCCGCGCTTGCGCGCCCGTTCGATGTGCACTTCCTGCAGGATGCCGTTCTCGACAAAGGCGACTCGCGTCTCCTGCGGCGTGACGTTGATCAGTAGCTCCTCACTCATCGGTGGCTGCACTATGGTTCCCTAATGATTTGGTATCGTTGTCCCCCAGTGGGCGGATGCCGAACTCGTACAACAGATCCGCGGTCTCGTACAGCGGCAGCCCCATGACCCCCGAATAGCTGCCCTCCAGGTGGGCCACGAACAGCGCCCCCAGCCCCTGAATCGCATACGCGCCGGCCTTGTCCCGCGGCTCGCCCGTGCGCCAGTAGGCCAGGCACTCGGCCCCGCCGAGCCCGCGAAAGCTCACCCGGCTGGCACTGAGGCGCGTGGCCTCGCGTTCGCCGATCAGCGCGACGGCGCTCAGGACCCAGTGGTCGCGCCCGGCCAGACGCGCCAGCATCTGCAGGCCGTGGTCCCGGTCCCGCGGTTTGCCCAGGACCTCCCCGTCGACGACGACGGCCGTGTCCGCGCCGAGCACCGGGACGACACCCGGCTCGACGCCGCGCCCGGCCCCATCTGCATCCAGCGCCGCGCGCCCGGCCCGCGCCTTGGCCAGGGCGATGCGCAGCACGAAGGTCTCCGGGGCCTCCCCCGGGTGCACGGACTCGTCGACCGGGGCACTGACCCGCTCGTAGCCGACCCCGATCTGCGCCAGCAGCTCGCCGCGCCGCGGCGAGGCCGAGGCCAGATAGACCTGCGGTGCGCGCCCGAGACCCGCCCGAGCCTCGGCATCTGCATTGACCATGGGAACACCTTATCACACCGCGAGGGGACCCGAGGGGCGCCCGCAAGCGGGGTCTAGGCGCCCCGGTGATAGGGATGGTTGTCGAGGATACTGCAGGCGCGATAGAGCTGTTCGGCGAGCAGCACCCGTACCAGCGGATGGGGCAGGGTCAGCGGCGACAGCGACCAACTGGCCTCGGCGCGGGCCCGGCACTCGGCGCACAGCCCCTCCGGTCCGCCGACCAGCAGGGCGATGTCGCGCCCGCCCTGGCGCCAGCGCGCAAGCTCCTCGGCCAACTGCGGCGTACTCCAGGCACGGCCATCGACCTCCAGGGCGATGACATAGGCCCCCTTGGGGATGGCCGCCAGCATACGCTCGCCCTCCTGGACGACGGCCCGGGCCGTATCGGCGCCGCGAGTGCGCTTGGCCGGTGCAATCTCGCTCAGGTGCAGGCGCGTGCTGGCCGGCATGCGCTTGGCGTAGGTGGCATAGCCCTGCTCGACCCAGCCGGGCATGCGCTTGCCCACGGCGATCAAGTGCAGTTGCATGTCCAGGGCTCGCCTGCGGCGCGGCGCTCAGGCGCCGCCCGAGGAGGCATCCGGGCTGGACTCGCCCCACAGCTTCTCCAGATTGTAGAAGTCGCGTATCTGCGGCTGCATGATGTGCACCACCACGTCGCCGAGATCGACCAGCACCCACTCGCCGCTGCGCTCGCCCTCCACCCCATAGGGGCGCACGCCGGCCTCCTTGGCCTTGTCGATGACGCTGTTGGCCAACGACTTGACCTGGCGATCGGTATTGCCGGTCGCCACGACCATGACGTCCGTGATGCTGGACTTGCCGCGCACGTCGATGATGTGAATGTCCTGGGCCTTGATATCCTCCAAGGCCTCGACCACGAGGTCGCGCAGGGCTTCGATTGTCAAACTCACGTCGTTCTCACCCATAGATATGTTGTCGCTGAATCACTTCCCAAACCGCCTCGGGGAGGAGGTAGCGCGCGCTGCGCCCCTGGGCGAGCGCGGAGCGGATCCGCGTCGCCGAGATATCCAACGCCGTGACCGGCACGAACGCGATGGCCCCGGCCGGCGCCTGCCCGAGCGCCCGCGGCGAGTCCACGCGCCGCTGCGCCACCTGCGCCGCCAGGTCCGGGGGCACCTGCTCCGAGCGCCACTGCCAACCCGGGCGGTGCATCACCGCGATGTGGGCCAGATTGCTCAACGCCTGCCAGCGATGCCAGCTCGGCAGGCCGAGGAAGGCATCCATGCCCAGGATCAGGCACAGCGGGGCGCGGCCGAGGTCCTCGCGCAGCGAACCCAAGGTATCGACCATGTAGGACGGCCCGGCCCGGCGGACCTCGCGGTCGTCGAGGCGAAAGGCGGGCTCGTCGCCAATCGCCGCGCGCAGCATGGTCAGACGCTGGCGCGTGCTGGCATGCGGGCTCACGCGGTGCGGGGGAATGCCGCAGGGCACGAAACGAACCTCGTCCAGGTCCAACGCCTCGCGCACTTCCAGGGCGGCGCGCAGGTGGCCGAAGTGAACCGGGTCGAAGGTTCCGCCGAAGATGCCGATGATGGCCATGTTCGCCACTCAGCCGTCTGCACGGCCCGGCCGCACGCGGGCGACAGGGTCCGCGGGAGGGCGTGTCGGGACGTGCAGGTCGTGCGGCGGCGTACCGCCCGGTCCGCTAGGCAGGGTCATTCGCGAATATGGCCATCACCGATGACGATATATTTCTGCGAGGTCAGGCCCTCCAGGCCGACGGGCCCGCGGGCGTGGATCTTGTCCGTGCTGATGCCGATCTCGGCGCCGAGCCCGTATTCGAAGCCGTCGGCGAAGCGCGTGGAGGCGTTGACCATCACCGAGCTGGAGTCGACCTCGGTCAGAAAGCGCCGCGCATGGCCCAGGTCCTCGGTGACGATGGACTCGGTATGCCCGGAGCCGTGGGCGTGGATGTGCTCGATGGCCGCGTCCAGGCCGTCGACCACGCGGATGGAGAGGATCGGCGCCAGGTATTCGGTATCCCAGTCCTGCTCGGTCGCGGCGTTGATCCCCGCCAGGATCGCGCGCGTGGCCGCGCAGCCGCGCAGCTCCACGCCCACGGCGCGGTACATCTCGCCGAGCTCGGGCAGCACCTGATCGGCCACGGCACTGTCGACCAGCAGGGTCTCCATGGTGTTGCAGGTCCCGTAGCGCTGCGTCTTGGCGTTGTAGGCCACACGCACCGCCTTGGCGCGATCGGCCTTGGCATCGATGTAGACGTGACAGACCCCGTGCAAATGCTTGATGACCGGCACCTTGGCCTCGGCGCTGATGCGCTCGATGAGGCTCTTGCCCCCGCGCGGCACGATGACGTCCACGTACTCCTTCATAGTGATCAACTCGCCGACCGCGGCCCGGTCGGTGGTCTCCACCACCTGCACGGCCTCGCCCGGCAGACCGGCCTCGGCCAGGCCCGTGCGGATGCACGCGGCGATGGCCCGATTGGAATGGATCGCCTCCGAGCCGCCGCGCAGGATGGCCGCGTTGCCGGCCTTCAGGCAGAGACCGGCGGCGTCGGCCGTCACGTTCGGGCGCGACTCGTAGATGATACCGATGACGCCCAGCGGTACACGCATGCGCCCGACCTGGATGCCGGACGGGCGTGCCTTGAGGTCCTCGACCTCGCCCACGGGGTCCGCCAGGGCGGCAATCTGGCGCAGGCCCTCGGCCATGGCGGCGATGCGATCGGTATTGAGCTCGAGGCGATCGAGCAGGGCCGCATCCAGGCCGTCGGCCCGCCCGGCATCCATGTCGCGCTGGTTTTCGACCAGCAGGGCATCGGCCGAGCCCTCGATCGCCGCGGCGATCGCCTCCAGCGCCCGGTTCTTCGGGCCGGTGCCCGCGCGCGCGAGCGCGCGCGAGGCGGCGCGGGCGCGCTCGCCCACCTCACGCATGTATTGTTTTATGTCCACTTCGACATCCATCGTTGCTATCGTCCTGGCTGGATTCAACCCTCGCCGCACGGCCTCAGGCCGCGGGGCCGGGCAAATCCACACCGGCCATGGCTTCGGCTAATTGTAACAACTCATCCCAGGGGCTGCCCGCCGCCGCGCCCTTGACCACCCGGTCCAGGCGCGCGCATTGGGCGAGCAGCGCCCGCCAGCGCGCCGGCGGATAGCGGCGCAGGGCCTTGGCGACCAGCGGCTTGCGTTTGTCCCAGACCCGGTGGCGGGCCATCGCCGCTTGCGGGCCGCCGCCCTGGGCCGCCTCGAAGGCCATCGCGGCCAGGGCCCGGATCTCGCGGGCCAGCGCCCAGACCACCAGCACCGGCGCCACCCCCTCGGCGCGCAGGCCGTAGAGGATCCGGGCCGTGCGCGCCGCCTCCCCCGCCAGGGCGCTGTCGACGAGGGTGAAGACATCGAAGCGTGCGCTGTCGGCGACCATGTCGGCCACCGCGTCGGCGCTCACCGGCCCCGGCCCGTGCAGCAGCAGGAGCTTTTCGATCTCCTGATCGGCGGCCAGCAGATTGCCCTCGATCTGCTCGGCGAGCAGGCTCACCGCGCTCTCCTCGGGCTGCAGTCCCTTGGCCTGCATGCGCCGGCCTATCCAGGCCGGCAGGCGCGCCGGTTCGACCGGCCAGACCTGCACCACGACGCCGGCGGCCTCCAGGGCCTTGAACCACTTGCTGCGCTGCTGCTGAGCATCGAGCTTGGGACAGCCGATGAGCAGCAGGACGTCCTCGGGCGGCGCCTCGGCGTATTGGACCAGGGCCTTGGACCCCGCATCGCCGGGCTTGCCCGTGGGCAGGCGCAGGTCCACCAGGCGGCGCTCGGCGAACAGCGACAGACTCGCGGTCGAGGCCAGCAGGGCCGACCAGTCGAAACCGGACTCGACATGCAGGACCTCGCGCTCGCCGTAACCCTCGGCCCGCGCCGCGGCCCGGATGGCATCGGCCGCCTCGCCCGCCTGCAGGGGCTCGTCGCCGCTGACCATATAAATAGGAGCGAGGCCGCGGGCCAGATGCGCCTGGAGTTGGTCGCCGCGCAGCTTCATCGCCCCCACCCCCGCATCAGCCCCCGCCCTGGCCGAGGGCGCTGTCGATCCGGCGCAGCATCTGGCGCACCGCGAAGCCGATCATGTCCTGGCGCAGCTGGGCCTCCTCGTTGCCCTTGGCGAGCACGCTGTTGGGGTCGAAGGTATAGTCGCGCACCATGGTGATGGTCTGCGCCGGCACCAGTACCTTGGCCTTACCCTGGCCCTCGGGGGAGCGCAGTTCGAAATTCAGATGATAGGACAGTTCGTATTCGTTGACCTGACCGGCGCTGTTGACCGACAGCACGCGGCGGCGGACCTCGTTTTGATGGATGACCAGCACCGCCGTCGCCGTGGCCCGCTGCTCGCTCAGGCTCGACCCGGCGCTCTTGAGCGAACGGGTGATCGCCCGGCCGAGCTCGCCCAGCGGCGGCGTCCCCTGGAGGTAGACGAGGTCCATCTGCGCCGGCAGCGCGACGGCGCCGCGCAGGTGAAAACCGCAGGCACCGAGGCTCGCCGCCGTCAGCGTCAGGACCAGCACGCGGACCCCCGCGCCCCAGCGGGGAGCGCACGGCCAGCGCGTCACGCCGGAGCGCCTCATACGACCACGTTGACCAGCTTGCCGGGCACGACGATCACCTTGCGGATCCCCTTGCCCTCGACGAAGCGCTGGACGTTGGGCTCGGCCAGGGCGGCCTGCTCGATGGCATCGCGCGCCGCGTCGGCGGCCACCTGGATGCTGCCGCGCAGCTTGCCGTTGACCTGCACGACCAGCTCCAGGGTGTCACGCACCAGCGCGGCCTCGTCGGCCTGCGGCCAGGGGGCGTCGATGATCGCCTCGACCTGGCCGAGCCCGGCCCGCGGCCACAGGGCGTGGCCGATGTGCGGCACGATGGGCGCGAGCAGGCGCAGCAGGATATCGACGGACTCGAACAGGATCGCCTGGTAACCGCGCTGCGACTCGTTACCCTCGTCGAATCGGGGTAAGCCGCCGATGACATTCATGATCTTCATGCAGCCGGCGACCACCGTGTTGAACTGATACTTGTCGAAATCGCGCACGGCCTGGGCCAGACAGCCGTGCACCTCGGCGCGGGCCTTCTTCTGCTCGCCGGTGAGCGTGGCCCAGTCGAAACCCTCGACCAGGGCGCGGCGCGCCTCGGGCGCGTCGAAGCCGGACGCCGGCCCATACTCGGGCCTGTCGGCCAGCGACCAGACGCGCTTCAAGAAGCGAAAGGCCCCGGCCACCGCCTCGTCCGACCACTCCAGCGACTGCTCGGGCGGGGCGGCGAACATCATGAACAGGCGCGCGGTGTCGGCGCCGTACTCCTCGATCAGCGCCTGCGGGTCGACCGTGTTGCCCTTGGACTTGGACATCTTGGCCCCGTCCTTGAGCACCATGCCCTGGGTCAGCAGGCGGGTGAAGGGCTCGTCGTTGGCCAGCAGTCCGGCATCACGCATGAGCTTGTTGAAAAAGCGCGCATAGAGCAGGTGCAGGATGGCGTGCTCGATGCCGCCGATGTACTGGTCCACCGGCAGCCAGTACCGGGCCCGCTCGTCGACCATGGCCCGGTCGTTGTCCGGCGAGCAGTAGCGGGCGAAATACCAGGACGACTCCATGAACGTATCGAAGGTATCGGTCTCGCGCTCGGCGCCGCCGCCGCACTTCGGGCAGGTGGTCTGGTAGAACGAGGGCATCTGTTTGAGCGGCGAGCCCACGCCCTCGAAGCGGATCTCCTCGGGCAGGACCACCGGCAGGTCCTCGTCGGGCACGGGCACGGCGCCGCAGTCGGGGCAGTTGATGATCGGGATCGGCGCGCCCCAATAGCGCTGGCGCGACACGCCCCAGTCGCGCAGGCGGTAGTTGACGCTCACCCGGCCCTGACCGCGCTCGGCCAGGTCCGAGGCAATCGCCCGGAACGCCGCCTCGGAGCTCAGCCCGGTGTAGTCACCCGAGTCGACCAACATGCCGCGCTCGGTGAAGGCGCCGGAGCTCAGATCGACCGCACTGCCGTCATCGGGATGGATGACCTGCACGATGGGCAGACCGTAGGCGCGGGCGAATTCCCAGTCGCGCTGGTCGTGCCCCGGCACCGCCATGACCGCGCCCTCGCCGTAGCCCATGAGCACGAAGTTGGCCACGAACACGGGCAGGCGATCGCCGGTCAGCGGGTGCACGGCCTTGAAGCCGGTGTCGACGCCCTTTTTCTCCATGGTCTCCATGGCCGCCTCGGCCGTCTCCAGGTGGCGGCACTCCTCGACGAAGGCCGCCACGTTCGGATGCGACTGCGCCGCCTCCTGGGCCAGGGGATGCTCGGCGGCCACCGCGACGTAGGTCACGCCCATCAGGGTGTCCGGGCGGGTGGTAAAGACCTTCAGGGCGCTATCGTGGTCCTCGACGGTAAAGTGAACCTCCACGCCCTCGGAGCGGCCGATCCAGTTGCGCTGCATGGTACGCACCTGCTCGGGCCACTCGTGCATGTGATCGAGCTCGTGCAGCAGCTCATCGGCGTAGGCGGTGATCTTCATGAACCACTGCGGGATTTCCTTGCGCTCGACCGCCGTGCCGCAGCGCCAGCAGCAGCCGTCGACGACCTGCTCGTTGGCGAGCACGGTCAGGTCGTTGGGGCACCAGTTCACCGGGGCGGTGCGCTTGTAGACCAGGCCCTTGTCGTACAGGCGCGTGAACAGCCACTGCTCCCAGCGGTAATAGTCGGGGTCGCAGGTGGCCAGCTCGCGGTCCCAGTCGTAACCGAAGCCCAGGCGCTGGAGCTGGCCGCGCATGTAATCGATGTTCTCGCGGGTCCAGCGCGCCGGCGGAACCTTGTTCTGCATCGCCGCGTTTTCGGCCGGCAGACCGAAGGCGTCCCAGCCCATGGGCTGGAGCACGTTCTTGCCGCGCATGCGCTGATAGCGGGTGATGACGTCGCCGATGGTGTAGTTGCGCACATGGCCCATGTGCAGCCGTCCGCTGGGATAGGGAAACATGGACAGGCAGTAGAATTTCTCGCGCCCCGGGTCCTCGACCGCGCGAAAACAGCCGTGTTCCTGCCAGTAATGCTGTGCCTGCCGCTCCACGGCATCGGGCTTGTAGGGGGGGTGATTTCGCTCGTCGCTCGCCATCGGGAAAACGCCTGTGATTAACTGCCGCGCCAAAAAGCGTTAGGATAGCGCAGGGCCATACAGGCCCACAATCGAATGCCGCCGCGCGCCGGCGCACCGAGGACAGGGGCCGTCCATCGCGCCCACGGTTCCCGGACGACGCGGGGCGCCACCCAGAGTCCAGCACGCAGCCGCGGGAAGGAATGCCATGAGCGACAACGGCACAAACGACAAATGGGTCCAGGCCTACAACCGGATGCTGGAGCGCCTGCGCGCGAGCTGGCACAAGGCCGAAGAGCAAACCCTGCCCACCCTGCGCGAAAATCTGGACCGCGCCCAGGAAAAGGCGGCCGAGCTCGGAGAGCTCACCCGTGAAGAGGCCGAGCGCATCGCCGACTACCTCGAGCGCGACCTGGAGGACGCGGGCAACTACCTGGATGACTCCGGACGCCAACTCGGCGACTGGCTGGGCTTCGATCTGCAGTACGCCGAAAGCCGCCTGGCCGAGTTGTTCGCGGCCGTGGTCGATCAAAGCCGGGTCGAGCTCGGCCAGTGGGATCGGCGCATCCACGAGCGCCACACCGGCGAGATCACCGGCATCGGCATCCTGGAGTGTCAGAACTGCGGCGAGGCCCTGCACTTCGAGCGTACCGGGCGCATCCCCGCCTGCCCCAAATGCGGCGGCACGGTCTTCAACAAGCGCTTCGACGCGGGCGACTGACGCGCCCGCCCAATCCCCCGTTCACTCGCGGCGGCGCCGACGCGCCGCCGATCCCGCCAGCACCCCCACCAGTACCAGCCACAGGCCCGCGAGCACGGGCCCGTTGCCCCAGCGCACGTAAGGCGTGGCGCCGGCGCGCGGCTGCAGCTCGCCGGTCAACACCGTGCGCTCGAACTGCGGCGCGCGCGCCAGTATCCGACCGCGGTAGTCGACCAGGGCGGAAATGCCGTTGGTGGTCGCCCCGGCCAGGTCGCGGCCCATCTCCAGGGCCCGCATGCGGCCGATCTCCAGGTGCTGGGCCGGCGCCAGCGAATCCCCGTACCAGGCGTTGTTGCTGCCGTTGACCAGCAGCGTCGCGCGCGGCAGGTCGCCCCTGAGCTCCGAACCGAAGGCGTCCTCGTAGCAGATACTCACCGCCAGGGGCTGACCGGCGCCGCGCAGCAGCGGCTGGTCGGCCGGGCCGGGGCTGAAATTGGACATGGGCAGGTCGAAAAAGGCGATCAGCCCGCGCAGCACCGACTGCAGCGGCACGTATTCGCCGAAGGGCACCAGGTGGCGCTTACGGTAGACGCCCGGCGTGCGCCCCAGACTCATCATGGCCGCGTAGTAGCGCCCCGTGTCCCGGTCCATGACCGGTATCCCGAAGACGATATCGCTATGGTGGGCCTTGGCCTGGGCGGCGAGCCCATCCAGAAAGCCCGGCGCCAGGCGGTAGTAAAAATCGGTCATGGCGTTCTCGGGCCAGACGATCAGATCCGAGTCCCAGTGCTGGCCGGTCAGCATGGCGTAGACATTGACCCGATGGGCCACCGCGCCCGGGTCCCACTTGGTCTCCTGCGCCACGTCGCCCTGGATCAGGCTGACGCGCACCGGCGCGCCGGTCGGCCGCGTCCACTCGACATGGCCCAGGGCCGCCGCCCCGCCCCACAACACCGCAAGCGCGACCAGGCCCGCGCTCAGCGCACGGCCCCGGGGCCAGCGCACCTCCAGGGCCAGCCAGGCCAGGAGACCGGCGCTCAAGGCGCTCGCCCAGGACAGCCCGTAGACACCCAGCACCGGTGCCAACCCGGCCAGGGGGGCGTCGATCTGACTGTAACCGAGGTCCAGCCACGGGAAGCCGGTCAGGAACCAGCCGCGCACCCATTCACCGAGCACCCAGCTCGCGGGCATTACGGCCAGCAGTGCCCACGGCGCGCCGAGCCCGAAGCGGCGCTGCAGGCGCGCCGCAAGGTAGCCGACCGCCGCCGGGAACAGCGCCAGCAGGGCCACGAACAGGGCCGTCAGCACCAGCGCCACGACCACGGCGCTGTGGCCGAATTGGTGGATGGCCACATAGACCCAGGAGACCCCGACCCCGAACTGGCCGAGGCCGAAGACAAAACCCAGTCCCAGCGCCCGGCGCGGCGCGGCCCGGCACCACAGGGCGAACAGGATCCCCGGGCCGAGGATGGCCAGGGGGAAACACTCGAACGGGGCGAAGGCCAGGGGCAGCAGGGCCCCGGCCAGCAAGGCCCACAGGTAGGCCCAGGGACCGTCGGCGCCCGGCAGCGCCCGCCGCCCGCCCGGCGCCTCGGCGCGATCGGCCTCAGCCACCGCCGTGGCTGTCCGGACCGGAGTCCGCCGCGTCCGGGCCGCCGCCCGGGCCACCCTGGCCGGCGGCCTGGGCCAGGACCTGCGCCTCGGAGCGCACCGAGACGGCCAGCAGGTAGACGCGGCGGTTGTCGGCGCGCAGCACACGGAAGTGGAAGCGCCCCAGGTCCAGGGTCTCGCCGCGCTTGGGCAAATGGCCGAAGCCGTTCAACAGCACCCCGCCGATGGTGTCGAATTCCTTGGCGGAAAAATCCGCGCCGAAGTAGTCGTTGAAATCCTCGATCGGGGTCAGCGCCTTGACCGTGTAGTGATTGTCGCCGTGGTCCATGATGTAGGCGTCTTCCTCGACGTCGTGCTCGTCCTCGATCTCGCCGACGATCTGCTCGAGCACGTCCTCGATGGTCACCAGACCGGCCACGCCGCCGTACTCGTCGACGACGATGGCGATGTGATTGCGACTGGCCCGAAATTCCTTGAGCAGGACGTTGAGCCGTTTGCTCTCGGGGATGAAGGCGGCCGGGCGCAGGACGTCCCGGATATTGAACGAGCCGTTGCCGCCGGTCCCTTGGGCGAAGTAGGACAGCAGGTCCTTGGCCAACAGGATGCCAACGACCTCGTCGCGGTTCTCGCCGATGACCGGAAAGCGCGAGTGCTGGGAGTCGATGAGGATCGGCAGGATGTCTTCGGGCCGGGCGTCGCGCTCGACCACCACCATTTGCGAACGCGGAATCATGATGTCCCGTACCTGCATCTCCGAGACCTGGAGTACGCCCTCGATCATGCCCAGGGCATCGGAGTCGAGCAGGTCGCGCTGCTGCGCCTCGCGCAGCTGTTCGAGCAGTTGGTCCCGATCCTTGGGTTCACCCGTCAGCGCCTGGGTCAGGCGCTCGAGCCAATTGCGGCCGGACTTGCCGGCCTGCGTTCTGCCATCCTCGGCAGAACCGTGACTAGGTCGATCGTCGTTCATCGTGTTCCGGTTCGAGATAGGGGTTCGGGTAGCCTAAGGCGTCCAATATTTCAATTTCAAGCGCCTCCATGCGCGCGGCATCGGCCTGTTCCATGTGGTCGAAGCCCAGCAGGTGCAAGGTGCCGTGCACGACCATGTGCGCCCAGTGGGCCGCGCCCGGCTTGCCCTGCTCGGCCGCCTCGCGCGCCACCACCGGCGCGCAGATCACCAGGTCGCCCAACTGATCGGCGCCCGCCGCCTCGGCCGGCACCCCGGGCGGGGGCTCGAACGGAAAGGACAGCACGTTGGTCGGCCCGGGCTTGTGCCGATAGCCCGCATTGAGCTCGGCGCTCTCGGCGGTGTCGACCAGGCGCACCGTTACCGCCGCGCCCGCCCCGGGCGGGGCCTTGGCCAGCGCCGCCGCGACCCACCGGGCAAACTCGGCATCGGCGGGCAGCGCATCGACCGCGCCGTCCACCGCCCGCTGGACCTCGACCGGCGCTCTCACCGCGCCGTGCCGTCGCCGCCCTGGCGGTCGAAGTCCTCGTAGGCCTCGACGATGCGCTGGACCATGGGGTGGCGCACGACGTCCTTGGCCTGGAAGAAGGTGAAGCTGACGCCCTTGACGTCCTTGAGGACCTCGATCACGTGGCGCAGGCCCGAGGGCTGACCGCGAGGCAGGTCGATCTGGGTGACATCGCCGGTGACCACGGCGGTGGAGCCAAAGCCGATGCGGGTGAGGAACATCTTCATCTGCTCGAGCGTGGTGTTCTGCGCCTCGTCGAGGATGATGAACGCCTCGTTCAACGTGCGCCCCCGCATATAGGCCAGGGGGGCTATCTCGATGACGTTGCGCTCGACCAGCTTGGCCACGCGCTCGAAACCGAGCATCTCGTACAGGGCGTCGTAGAGCGGGCGCAGGTAGGGGTCGATCTTCTGCGCCAGGTCACCGGGCAGGAATCCCAGGCGCTCGCCGGCCTCCACCGCCGGGCGGGTGAGCACCAGCCGGCGCACCCGCTCGGCCTCCAGGGCCTCCACCGCGCTGGCCACGGCCAGGTAGGTCTTGCCGGTGCCGGCCGGGCCGATACCGAAGTTGATGTCGTGGGTGGCCAGGTTGTGCAGATAGCGCTGCTGGTTCTTGCCCCGGGCGCGAATGGTGCCGCGGCGGGTGTGCACCTCGACCTCCTGGGGCACGCGCTCCTCGGTCTCGAGCAGTGCCTCGATGCCGGCCTCCTGCAGGAACAGGTGCACGCGCGAGGGGCTCAGGGACTCGTTGGCGGTTTCCGAATACAGGCCCTGCAGGACCTGACCGGCGGCCTGGACCGAGCCCGACTCGCCGATCACGCGAAAGGCGTTGCCGCGATTGTTGATCTCCACGCCGAGGCGGCGCTCGATCTGGCGCAGGTGCTGATCGAATTCCCCGCACAGGTTCGCCAGCCGCTGGTTGTCCGCGGGCTCGAGCAGGAAGTCGGAAAAGGCGGCGGTCTCGTTCAAGGTCGGAGGTCGAAACGGCTCGCGGTCAGGCGCAGGAGGCGACGGGCTCGGCGGCGGCCAACAGCTCACCGCGCAGCGAATTGGGCAGGGCCTCGGTGACGCTCACATCGACGAAGTGGCCGATGAGCTCGGGCCCGCCCGCGAAGTTGACCACGCGGTTGTTCTCGGTGCGACCGGCCAGCTCGTCGGGGTCCTTGCGCGAGGGCCCCTCGACCAGGATGCGCTGGCGGGTGCCCACCATGGCGCGGCTGTACTCGCCGGCCTGCTGGTTGATGCGCGCCTGCAGCAGGGCCAGACGCTGCTTCTTGAGCTGCTGCGGGACGTCGTCGACCAGCGAGGCCGCCGGCGTGCCCGGCCGGGCGCTGTAGAGGAAGCTGAAGGAATGATCGAAGCCCACCTCGGCGATGAGGTCCATGGTGGCCTCGAAGTCGGCGTCGCTCTCGCCGGGAAAACCGACGATGAAGTCCGAGGACAGACTCAGCCCGGGCCGCGCCTGGCGCAGGCGGCGCACGCTGGCCTTGTACTCCAGGGCGGTATGGCCGCGCTTCATGGCGGTCAGCAGGCGGTCCGAGCCGCTTTGCACCGGCAGATGCAGGTGGCCGACCAGCTCGGGGACCTCGGCATAGACCTCGATCAGCGAGTCGGTGACCTCGATGGGGTGCGAGGTCGTGTAGCGAATGCGGTCGATGCCGTCGATGGCCGCGACGTAGCGAATCAGCAGGGCCAGGTCGGCGATGTCGCCGTCGTGCATGGGCCCGCGGTAGGCGTTGACGTTCTGGCCGAGCAGGGTGACCTCGCGCACGCCCTGCGCGGCGAGCTGGGCGACCTCGGCGATGACGTCGTCGAAGGGCCGGCTGACCTCCTCGCCGCGGGTATAGGGCACGACGCAGAAGGTACAGTACTTGCTGCAGCCCTCCATGATGGAGACGAAGGCGCTCGGCCCTTCGGCCCGCGGCTCGGGCAGGCGGTCGAACTTTTCGATCTCGGGGAAGGAGACGTCGACCACGGGCGCGCGGGCCCGGCGCACCTCGTCGATCATCGCCGGCAGGCGGTGCAGGGTCTGCGGCCCGAACACCAGGTCCACGTAAGGGGCGCGTGCGCGGATGGCCTCGCCCTCCTGGCTGGCGACGCAGCCGCCGACGCCGATGATGAGTTCGGGCCGCGCGGCCTTGAGCTCGCGCCATTGTCCGAGCTGGGAGAAGACCTTCTCCTGCGCCTTCTCGCGCACCGAGCAGGTGTTGAGCAGCAGCACGTCGGCCTGCTCGGGCTCGGCCACGGGGTTCAGGCCGTGCGAGGCCGCCAGCACGTCCGCCATCTTGGCGGAATCGTACTCGTTCATCTGGCAGCCGAAGGTCTTGATGTAGAGTGTGCGAGCCATGCCCGATTCGTTTCTCGCGATAAGTCTAGCGCAAACGCATTAGAATATCTCTTTTCGCTAATTGATTTCCAGGCCCCGCCCAATCGATCCGCCCGGCGAGGCCGGTCGATTGCCAGGCCCCGCCCAATCGATCCGGCCGGCGGGACCGGTCGATTTCCAGGCCCGCGTAATCGATCCGCCCGGCAGGACCGGTCGATTTCCAGGCCCCGCCCAATCGATCCGCCCGGCAGGACCGGTCGATTGCCCGGCCCACTGCACAGCGCCCGGTATTCGTCCGGGGCGCGGCGGACCGCGCCGGGACGGGGCCCGTTCGGCCCCGATCCCGGCCCCGGTACTGATCCGGGGGGCTCAGTCGTAGGTGGGCTCGGCCGCGATCTTGTGGATACTGAGGTCGGCCCCTTCGAACTCCTCCTCCTGGGACAGGCGGATGCCGACGGTGAAGCGCAGCACGCCGTAGACCAGGAAGCCGCCGACCAGGGCGATGAGCACGCCCAGGCCCGTGCCGATGAGCTGGGAGACGAGGCTCACCCCGCCGACCCCACCGAGGGCCTTGAGGCCGAATATCCCGGCGGCAATACCGCCCCACACACCGCACAGCCCGTGCAGGGGCCACACGCCGAGCACGTCGTCGATCTTCCAGCGATTCTGCGCCAGGGTGAAGGTCCACACGAACAGGGCCCCGGCCACGGCCCCGGTCACCAGCGCGCCGATGGGGTGCATGACATCCGAGCCGGCGCACACCGCCACCAGCCCGGCCAGGGGCCCGTTGTGCACGAAGCCCGGGTCGTTGCGCCCGGCGGCCAGGGCCGCCAGGATGCCCCCGACCATGGCCATCAGCGAATTGACCGCGACCAGGCCGCTGATGGCGTCGATATCCTGGGCGGACATGACATTGAAGCCGAACCAGCCGACGGTCAGGATCCACGCCCCCAGGGCCAGGAACGGGATGCTCGAGGGCGGGTGGGCGGCGATACGCCCGTCGCGCGTGTAACGCCCGTGGCGCGCCCCGAGGGTCAATACCGCGGCCAGGCCGATCCACCCGCCCATGGCATGGACCACGACCGACCCGGCGAAGTCGTGAAATGGCGCGCCGAAGGCATGGGCCAGCCAGTCCTGCACGCCGAAGCGGTGGTTCCAGGCGATGCCCTCGAACAGGGGATAGACCAGCGCCACCAGGATGAACGTGGCGGTCAGCTGGGGCAGAAACCGGGCACGCTCGGCGATACCGCCCGAGATGATGGCCGGGATGGCCGCGGCGAAGGTCAGCAGGAAGAAGAACTTCACCAGGTCGAAGCCGTTGTTGGCCACCAGGACATCGGCGCCGCTGAAAAACGAGATGCCGTAGGCCACGCCATAGCCGACAAAAAAGTAGGCGATGGTCGAGACGGCGAAGTCGGTGAGGATCTTCACCAGCGCGTTGACCTGATTCTTTCTGCGCACGGTGCCCAGCTCGAGGAAGGCGAAGCCGGCGTGCATGGCCAGCACCATAATGGCGCCGAGCAGGACGAACAGGACGTCCGAGGCGGTCTTGAAGGTCTCCATAACTGCTCCCGTATGAACAAATTTGGCGCAAGATAAAGCAAGAAACGCACCAAAATGGACATTGCCAACGGGAACAATCAGTTAATGAGTTACACCCTGGACCAAGGCGATCACGGGCGCATTGAAACAGTGCGCCAGGCGGATGACGCGCACCGTTGTGGTGCGTTGGCGCCCGTTCGCTAACCGTGCGCCGGCAGCAGGGCCGGCGACAACATCCAGGCCAGCTGCCAACCGTCGGGCGCCGTGCGCTCCAGGCAGGCGACCGTCCCCGGCTCGAACGCGAGCACCGGCCACTGCTCGCCCTCGCCCAGGAGATAGGCGGCCAGACGGGCGACAAACGGCATGTGCCCGACCAACATCACGTCCCCCTCCCAACCGGAGAGGTCGGGGACCACCGCCGTGACGGCATCGTTCGGGGCCAGGCCGGCCATCGCCTCCACGCCGTCCTCCACGGCCAGGGCGGCGGCCATGATCTCGGCGGTCTGCCGGGCCCGGGCCTTGCCGCTGTGGCGGATGCGCCAAAGCCCGACCCCCGCGCCGGCCAGCGCCGCGGCCACGCGCCCGGCATCGTCGCGGCCGGCCGCGCTGAGCGGGCGGTCGGGGTCCTGCTCCTTGGTCAGGGCCTGGGCATGCTGGACCAGATAGAGCCTCATGAGCGCAGCTCCCTCGAATCGTCCGCGGCCTCGCACTGGGCCTTGCTGGCCTGCCAGGCGGCCTCGCGCTCGGCGGCGCCCACCCGCGCCACGCCGCCGCGCTCGCGCAGCAGCTCCTCCATCCGCCGAAAGCGCCGCTCGAACCGCGCATTGGCCGCCCGCAGGGTCGCCTCGGGATCCAGATCCAGGTCGCGGGCCAGGTTGACGCAGGTGAACAGGACATCCCCCGTCTGCTCGGCCCGGCGCGCCGTGGGCGAGCGGGTGTCCGCCAGCACCGCGTGCAGCTCGGCCGTCTCTTCCTCGAGCCTGGCCAGCGCGCCGGCGGGCCCGGTCCAGTCCAAACCGACCCGCGCGGCGCGGCGCTGCAGCTTGGCGGCGCGGGTCAGCGCCGGCAGGGCCGGGATCACGCCGTCCAGGGCGCTGGGCTCCCAGCCGGGATCCCGGCCGTCCCGCTCGGCCTTGGCCCGGCGCTCGGCGGCCTTGTGCCGCTCCCAGGCCTCGGTCTGCGCCTCGGCGGTGTCGATCGACTCGTCCTGAAAGACATGCGGGTGGCGGCGCACGAGCTTGTCGCCGATGCCGGCGGCAACGTCGGCAAAATCGAAGGCGCCTCGCTCGGCGGCCAGCTGCGCGTAGAACACGACCTGGAAGAGCAGGTCGCCGAGCTCCTCGCGCAGTTCATCCAGATCGCCGCGCTCGATCGCATCGGCCACCTCGTAGGCCTCCTCCAGGGTGTGCGGGACGATGGTCTCGAAGGTCTGCTCGCGGTCCCAGGGGCAGCCGGTCTGCGGGTCGCGCAGGCGGCCCATGATCTCCAACAGGCGTTGCATCGGTTCCATGAGGTCTCCATCGATGTTGCCGCCCCCGAAGCGACCGGGGACAGGGGGTTCGTGCGGACGAATCGGCGCGTGTACACTGCCCGGTAGACGTCGCTGGAAGGTACACGCCCTTGGAAATCCTACACCCATGCACCGGTAGGCGGGCAAGCCCGCGGGGCGCGAGCCCGTGATCGCGCCCGGCGAGCAGATCGTCGATGTCTTCCAGGGTCTGGGGATCGCCCTGGCCAGCGGGCTGCTGATCGGCATGGAGCGCGGCTGGCAGACCCGCCGCGCCCCCGAGGGCGGCAAGATAGCCGGCATTCGCACCTTCGGGCTGATCGGCCTGCTCGGCGGGCTGTGGGGGCTCATCGGCCAACAGGCCGGCCTGATGCTCGTGGGGCTGGGATTCATCGCGCTGACGGTCCTGGTCGCCAGCGCCTACCTCGGCAGCCTGCGGGCCACCCGCGACTACGGCGCGACGACCATCGTCGCCGCCCTGGTGGCCTTCAGCCTCGGCGCGCTCGCCCTGCTCGGCTACGAGACCGTGGCGGCCGCCGGCGCCGTCGTGACCACGATCCTGCTCGGCCTCAAGCCCACCCTGCATCGCTGGCTCGAAAATCTGGAGCGCGACGAGTTGTTCGCCGTGCTCAAGCTGCTGCTCATCTCGGTGGTCCTGCTGCCGGTGCTGCCCGATCGCGGCTATGGGCCGTGGCAGGCAGTCAACCCCTTCACCATCTGGTGGATGGTCGTGCTTATCGCCGCGGTCTCCTCGGTGGGCTATTTCGCCATCAAGGCCGCCGGCGCGGCCGCCGGCACGCTGTTCACCGGGCTGGCCGGGGGGCTGGCCTCCTCGACGGCGGTCACCCTGTCCTTCTCGCGCCTGGCCCGCGGGCGCACGGCCCTGCGCCCGCTGCTCGGCGCCGGCATCCTGATCGCCTGGGCGACGATGTTTCCGCGCGTGCTGGTGGAGGTGGCGGTGGTCAACCACCGTCTGTTCTGGCCGCTCGCCGCCCCCATGCTCGCGATGATGTCACTGACGGCGGCAACGGGACTTTGGCTGTGGCACCGCCACCGCGCGCCGCTCGACGCCGAGCTCGAGTTGAGCAACCCCTTCGAGCTGGGCACGGCGTTGAAGTTCGGGCTCTTCCTCGCCCTGATCATGCTGCTCGCCGCGGCGGCGCGCCAATGGCTCGGCAATCAGGGTCTGTATGCGCTGGCGGCCGCCTCGGGTATCGCCGACGTGGACGCGATCACCTTATCGGTGGCACGGCTGGCCCGGCACGAGCTGCCCGCCGAGGTCGCGATCAACGCCATCGTCATCGCGGCCCTCGTCAATACCATGGTCAAGGGGGCCCTGGTCGGGCTCATCGCCCGCGGCGCGATGGTGGCGCGTGTCAGCGTCGCCCTGCTCGGGACCGCGGCTATCGCGGCCGCCTGGTTCCTGATGCGCTGAGCCGGTCGGGGTCCTCCGCGCGGACCCCGCCTCAGTTCGGACCCACCGCGCGCGGCAGGATCAGCTCCAGGGTCTGGGAAAAACGCGGGCCGGCATCGCGCAGGATCGGCTCGGCAACGGCGGGGGACAAACCGCAGCGCCGCCAGGCCTCGGGGTGGATGGCCTGACCGCTTTGCTCGTCGTCCAGGCTCATCTCGCCCGCGCCCGCCAGGGCATCGGCGATATGGATCAGGCAGGCGTCGAAACCGTGCTCGGCACCCGTGTTGGGATGGTGGTGACAGCGCACGGCATCGCACAGGGCGGCCGGCATGTTCCACTGCGCCAGCAGCGTGCCGCCGACCTCGGCGTGGTCGAAGCCCAACAGCTCACGCTCGATGGCATCCGCGCTGCCGCCCCGGTCCTGCACGCGTTCGCGTACCCGGCCCACGGCCTCGGGCATGCGATTGCACAGGACCAGCTTGCCGATGTCGTGCAGCAGGCCCGCGACGAACAGGCGTTCGCTGTGCAAAACGCCGCAGCGCCGGGCCAGCAGCTCGGCGAGCACACCGCAATAGACACTGTGACGCCAGAAGGCGGAGACGTCCAACAGCTCGTTGGGAACGCCGTCGGAGGAGTCGATGACCGAGGAGGAGGCCAACACCAGGTCGCGCAACTCCTCCAGGCCGAGCAGGGTGACCGCCCGAGAGACGGTATCCACCCGCGCCGCGGGCCCGTAGACGCCGCTGTTGACGACCTTGAGCAGCCGGGCCGTCAGGCCCGCATCGTGACTGATCACATAGCCGAGGTCGCTGGCGCTGACCTCCGGGTCCTCGACCATCTCGCCGATGCGCAGACACACCTCGGGCAGCGAGACGAGCGGCACCGCGCCTTGGACAAGTTCATTGGGATTCACGCCGGTCTGTTTCCCCCCAACGCCCCGCTACCAGGGCTCGATCCCTGTAGCGGCTGTTCGCCGAACGACTTTAGGAATCGGCGGCGCGGTCGGGGCAGAAACCGATGGCCCGGCTCACGGCCCGATGGCCTCGCGCACGATGCCGTCGAGCAAATGCTCCACGTCGGCCAGGGCCTTGCGCGAGGCCGGCGTGCCCAGCGCCGGCGGGCGGCGGTAGGCGACATAGACCTTGCCCGGCGTGTGCGGCAGGGTATAGATGGCGATGATATACGGACAGAAGACGATGTTGCGCGGATCGGCCTCCATCATGTGGCGCGAGACCGTGGCGCTGCAAAACTCCAGGGCCTCGGCCTTGGCGTAGACCTGTTTGTCGGCGCCGATATCCTTGCCCGTGCGCTGGAGCATGTTGCCGATGTGCGAGACGTTGTTGATGACCATGCCGCGGCCGGTGATCGCCAGTTCCACGAAGGCTCGCACGTCATCGAAGGTCCCGTCGGTCTCGTAGACCTTCATGTGTGCGGCCCGCGTCGCACCGGACGGCGCCGATCGATCCGGCGCTGGACGGTTGGCATCGGAGTCCGGCCCGCGGTGCAAGCCGAGGTGGCCGCAGCCGCCGAGCAATATCGACACGAGGCCGATCACTGCCAAAGTACGCCGCATAGTCCCCTCCCGGTCCGCTTGGCGCAAAGAATCCGTAAACGCCGGCTACGCTACGCCAGCACCCGGGCGAATGCAACTGCACCCCGATCGGACACGCGCGCGACCTTTGCACCGCGCGCGGGCGCCCGGCCCCGGCCCGACCGACCCCTGGCGGGCGCCGTGCAGACCCGCTATGCTTGGCGGAAACGGCAGGACCGTACCGGCCCCGGCCGGCTCGGCAAGCGAATAACAAGGGCCCGCGTGAGCTCGACGAACGACAACGATACCAAGCCCCGCATCCTCGTGGTCGACGATTCGCGCGTCATGCGACGCGCCGTCACCAAGATCCTGGGTAACGACTACGACGTCGTCGAAGCCGAGCACGGCGAAGATGCCTGGACGCTGCTGACCAACGACGAGACCATCCAGGTCGTCTTCTCCGACCTGTCCATGCCCTACCTCGACGGTTACGGCCTGCTCGCCAAGGTGCGCGGGGCCGAGGACGAGCGCCTGCAGGAAATCCCGGTGATCATCATCACCGGCAAGGAAGACGACGAGGCGGCCAAGACCGAGGCCCTGGCCAAGGGCGCGACCGACTTCATCACCAAGCCCTTCGATTCGGTACAGCTGCTGGCACGTGCCAAGGCGCACGTGCACTTCGAACAGACCTCGCGCAAGCTGTCCAAGACGACCGCGACCCTGGAGCTCGAGGCGGCCATCGACAACGTGACCGGCCTGGGCACGAAACTGTATTTCACCAAATCGGCCAACGAGAACCTCGCCTACGCCAAGCGCCACGGCCACCGGCTCATCCTCGTGCGCATGGAAGTCGACAACTTCAACGCGCTGTTCATCAAAAATGGCAAGGACGCGGCCAACGCCGTCCTCGAGCGCGTCGGGCGAATACTGGCCGAGACCATCCGCCAGGAGGACAAGGCCGCGCGCATCGGCCTGGCGAGCTTCAGCTGCCTGCTGCAGTCGACCATGCTCGAAGGCGCCCAGCGTCTGGCCGAACGCCTGCGCCATCGCATCGCCAGCGAGGAATTCGTCCACGGCGAGCATCACATGCACACGACGGTGAGCATCGGCCTGGCCGAACCCGCCCTGCGCCACGACACCAGCGTCGATGAAATGCTGCAGGCGGCCGAGACGAACCTGGCCAAGGCCATGAACGCCGGCGGCAATCAGGTCGTCGCGGACGCCCCGGCCGCCGAGGCGCCCTCCGCCGCCGAACAGCGGGCACACCCCGAACCGGACCTCGAGGCGGCCCTGGCCCTGCTCGAGGAGGGACGCCAGGACGAACTGGCCCCCTTCGCGCCCAGCCTGGTCCACCGCGTCGCCCCGCTGCTGACCTACCTGGCCAATCACGCCAAGGGCGAATTTGAAAAGCTGCTCAAGGCGCTGGGCGCGGCGGACAAGGGCTGAATCCCAGCGCCGCCCTCAGCGCACCCACCACAGGCGCGCCCGCAGCCCCAGCCCCGTCGTATAACCGACTTCGACGAAGCGAATACGCCCGCGCGGGCCGATGACGAAGCTGGCCGGCACCGCCCGTACGCCGAAGCGGCGCGACAGGACCCCGTCGGGATCGGCCACGACGGGGAAATCGACGTCGTGTTTTTTCAGGTAGGCGCGGATGGAGGCCGCCGAGCCCGACTGCTGGGCCACCGTGATCACCGTGTAGTCCTTGGCGATGGCGTCGATGGACGAGAGCTCCAGGCGACACACCGGGCACCAGGTGGCCCAGAAATGCACCAGCACCGGCCGGCCGCGCAGCGCGGCCAGGTCGGCCCGCCCACCGTCGAGCAGCGGGCCGGCCAGCGACGGGGCCGTGCCGTGCACGACGCCGCGTTGGGTGTAGGCCCGCACCGCCAGCAGCACGAGCACGATGGCCGCAATCTCCAGCAACAGGCGAAAGCGGCGCGAGGCCAACATTCGTCTCATGGCTCACCTCGACGGGGCGGGCCGGCGTCAGCGGCCCGTCCGGTTGACAACAAAATTCCAATGACAGTACAAGACAACACTGAAAACGAGAAACGCTCGCTCGGCGAATCACCCGACCCGAACGTATGAGGCGCCCGTCACGATGTTCAAACAAAAGATAAAGGCCTTCTCCGTCCACCTGGCGATCAGCCTGACCATCTTCGCCGTCCTGCTGTATCTGATCCTCTATCACTGGTACCCCCACCCCTTCTTCGGGGCGGACGGCGGCTGGCAGGGCATTCGTATCGTGTTCGGCGTCGATATCGTGCTCGGGCCGCTGCTGACCTTCATCGTCTACCGCAAGGGCAAACCCGGGCTGAAGCTGGACCTGACCGTCATCGCCCTGGTGCAGCTCGCGGCCCTGAGCTGGGGCGTACACATCACCTACAGCCAGCGCCCCGTGCTCATCACCTTCTCCCTGTACCGCTTCTATACGGTCACCGCCGATCAGTTCGACAAGACCGGCCTGGGCATGGACGAGCTCAAGCGCTTCGACCAGGGCTCGGTACTGCCCATGGCCTATGTCGACGTGCCGAAGGACGCGGAAAAGCAAAAGGCGCTGTTCATAAAATCCATGCGCAGCGGGCGCGCGGTCCACCTGATGGGCAATCTCTACCGCCCGGTGACCGAACAGAACAAATCCGACATCCGCGCCGAGGCCATCGATGTGCGCGCCTCCATCAAGTCCGACCGGCGCGCCTGGCGCGAGCTCCAGACCTTCCTGATCGAACACCACGCCGATCTGGACCGGTATCTCTACCTGCCGATGAGCTGCCGCTACCGCGAGCTTCTGGCCATCGTCGAGCCCAAGAGCCTGGAGATCGTGGGCGCGGTCACCCTCAGCGGCAAGCGCCTGCAGTTCAAGCACTTGAGCGACGAGAAACGCAAGAAGGCGCCGGCCAGCCCCAAGCACACCAGCCCCAAAGCCGCCAAGCCGGGGACCGGGCACTGAGCGCAACGGCCAGCACCGGCCCCTGACGACTCAATGCAGCCGGCGCGCCGCGCCCACCAGGTCGACCAGGCGCTCGCGGATGCGGTCGGCATCTTCGGCGTGCGGCGCCAGGCGCAGGTAGGTTTCGAAATCCTCGCACGCGGCACCCGCGCACTCGAGCTGCTCGAGGATGAGGCCGCGGTCGCGGACCTCGGCGGGCTCTTCGGGCGCGATCAGCAGGATCCAGTTGGCCGCCTCCAGGGCCTTGTCCAACTCGCCTGACTGATAGTAGATACCCTTGAGGTTTCGCAGCATGCGCGTGAGGATCTCGCGGTTGCGGGCCGAGCGCAGCAACGCCCCCAGCGGCGCATCGGGTCGCGCCGCGCCCTGTCCGGCGACCCACTCCAGGCGCTGCTCGAGCTCGCTCTCGCTCAGGGACACCCCGCCGGAGAAGGGATCGAGCACGATGTCCCCGCCCTGCACCGGCAGCTTGACCAGGAAGTGCCCGGGGAAGGACACGCCCTCCAGGGCCAGCCCGATGCGCCGTCCGACCTCGATGTAGAGTATCGACAGCGTGATCGGGATGCCGCGGCGTCGATCCAATACCTCATTGAGAAAGCTGTGGCGCGGGTCGTAGTAGTCGTCCTCGGCGCCGTCGAAGCCTTGTTCCTCGAACAGAACCCGGTTGAGCGTAAAGACCCGATCGGCCGTGGTCGGCCCCTCGGGCAAGCGCTCCCGCACCCCGTCGGCCAGCTCGTCGAGGCGCTGCAGATACGGCTCGATCGCCAGCCCCGGGTAGGCCTGGCTGGCGAGTATCAATGCCGCTTCGGCCAGATTGATCTCATGGTCGGGGAGCCGGACCATGTGTTTGAGGCGCTCGATGGACGCCATACGGGGCCTCCTGAGACGAAAAGCTCGCTGTCATCGACAGTATAGCGGACGGGGCATTCCCGCAAGGGCTCGGCGCCGAGGCACGCAGCGCGCCGGGCGCGGACAGGGGCGCCGGATCGAGGCCGACCGGCGCTCAATCGCGATAGCGTTGAAAGACCAGGCAGGCGTTGGTGCCGCCGAAACCGAAGCTGTTGGACATGACCCGCTCCAGGCTGACGCCGTCACGGCGCTCGCGCACGATGGGGTAGCCCTCGGCCTCCGGGTCGAGCTGCTCGATGTTGGCCGAGGCGGCGATGAAGTCCTGTTCCATCATCACCAGCGAATAGATCGCCTCGTTGACGCCGGCCGCACCGAGGGCGTGGCCCGTCAGTGACTTGGTCGAGCTGATCGGCGGCGCCTCCTGGCCGAAGACCTCGCGCACCGCCTGCAGCTCGCGCACGTCACCGACCGGCGTGCTGGTGCCGTGGGCGTTGATATAATCGATGGAGCCCTCGACGTTCTCCAGGGCCTGCTGCATGCAGCGCACGGCCCCCTCGCCCGAGGGCTGGACCATGTCGTAACCGTCGGACGTGGCCCCGTAGCCGACCAGCTCGGCGTAGATCTTCGCCCCGCGCGCCTTGGCGTGCTCGAGCTCCTCGAGCACCAACACCCCGCCGCCGCCGGAGATCACGAACCCGTCGCGGTTGGTGTCGTAGGCGCGGGAGGCGGACTGCGGCGCCTCGTTGTACTTCGAGGACAGCGCGCCCATGGCATCGAACAACAGGGTCAAGGTCCAATGCACCTCTTCGCCGCCGCCGGCGAAGACCATGTCCTGTTTGCCGAACTGGATGAGCTCGCTGGCGTTGCCGATGCAATGCGCGCTGGTCGAGCAGGCCGAGCTGATGGAGTAGTTCACGCCCTTGATCTTGAAGGGTGTGGCCAGGCACGCGGAGTTGGTGCTGGACATGGTCCGCGGCACCATGTAGGGCCCGACCCGACGGATACCCTTGGCGCGCAGGGTGTCCGTGGCGAGCAGCTGGTTCTCCGTCGAGGCGCCTCCCGAGCCCATGATGAGCCCGGTGCGGGGACTGGAGACATCGGTCTGCTCGAGACCGGCGTCCTCGATCGCCTGCTGCATGGCGATGTAGTTGAACGCCGCGCCATCGCCCATGAAGCGGCGCACCTTGCGGTCGATCAACTCGTCCGGGTCCAGCCCCACAGGACCGTCGACGTGCGAACGAAATCCCAGGTCGGCGTATTCCTGTTCGAACTGGATACCCGAACGCCCCTGGCGCAGGGCCTCGGTCACTTCCTGTTTGTTATTGCCGATGCTGGAGACGATCCCCAGGCCGGTAATGACAACGCGCCTCACGGTTCCCCCTAGAAGTTCTCGGTCGACGTGAACAATCCCACCCGAAGGTCGCTGGCCGTGTAGATCTCCCGTCCATCGGCCGTCAGGCTGGCTTCGGCGATACCCATAAAGAGCTTACGCATGATAACCCGCTTCATATCCACCTTGTATGTCACGAGTTTGATCTTGGGCGTGACCTGCCCGGTGAACTTGACCTCGCCCGAACCCAACGCACGGCCGTGGCCGGGACCGCCCATCCAACCGAGGAAGAACCCGACCAGCTGCCACATGGCGTCCAGGCCCAGGCAGCCGGGCATGACCGGGTCGCCTTGGAAGTGGCAGTCGAAGAACCACAGGTCGGGCTTGATATCCAGTTCCGCGATGATCTCGCCCTTGCCGTATGTGCCGCCCTCGTCCGAGATGTGCGTGATGCGATCGAACATCAGCATCGGCGGCAGGGGCAGCTGGGCATTGCCGGGCCCGAACAATTCGCCGCGCCCGCACTGCAACAATTCGTCGTAGTCGAAGCTGTTTTTTTTGTTCATAAGTTTCAATCAATTAGACCCGCCGCCGAGGCCGTCCGCCGCCGCAGCCGGCTCGAGAACCAGGCGCAGGCCGGGGCCTATGGGTCGAGGATTCTAACAGGATCGCAGCAGGTCTATGCGTTTAAGGTGCTGTAATGTCAGCGGATTCGCGGGATACCGGCAATGACAAGCGCAAATTAGACCGCATTTGGTCGGTTGGATGCAAACGCTAAATGTGCAGCCCGTCGCCCTCACGACGCCCCGCCGGGCCCGGAGCCCGCGCCTGAGCCCGCACCGGAGCCCGCGCGGTGGAATCCCCGCTTGGAGCCGGCGATGAATTCGACCAGTTCCGCCACCAGCGGATGGGGGTCGGCGCCGAGCTCCGCCAGATGCTCCTCCAGCGAGCCCGAGCCCCGGAACAGGGTGCGATAGGCCTGTTTCAGGGTCCGCAGGTCGGCGGCGGTAAAACCGGCGCGCTTGAGTCCCACCGCGTTCAGCCCCCGCACCTCGCCCGGGACGCCGTCGGTGATCATAAACGGCAGGGCATCCTGCGTGAGCTTGGTGTTACCGCCGATCATCGCGAAACGGCCGATGCGCGCGTATTGGTGCACCATCACCCCGCCGGAGACGAAGGCGCGATCGGCGACGGCCACGTGGCCGCCGAAGCCCGCGCCGGTGGCGACGATGACACGGTCACCGAACTGGCAATCGTGGCCCAGGTGCACATTGACCATCAGGAAGTTGTCACTGCCCAGGCGCGTGCTGCCCTGCTCGCGCGTGGCCCGATGCACCGTGACGCCTTCGCGCAGCACGTTGCGATCGCCCATGACCACGAAACTGGGCCGTTCGCTGAAGCCGATGTCCTGGGGCAGGCCGCCGATCACGGCATGCTCATGGACGGCGTTGGCGCTGCCCAGGCGGCAGCCGCGCTTGAGCACGGCGTGGGCGCCAATCGCATTGTCATCGCCCAGCTCGACGTCGTCTTCGATGACGGCGAAGGGGCCGACGCGGTTACCCTGGCCCAGGCGTGCCCCCGGCGCCACCACGGCCGTGGCGTGAATCTCGTTGCTCAACTGCGGCCCCCTCTCGCCCGACTCCTGTCCACCTAGCCCCGGCCCGGGGCGCCAAACCAGCCGCGCCACTGCTCGAACAGCGGGCCGGCGAGTGCCGCCAGCGCCGATCGCGGCCCGGTCCCGGCACGAAACACCGCCTCGCCCTCCAGGGTCTGGGAGCGCCCGCCCGCCTCCTCGAGTATCAACCAACCCGCGGCAAAGTCCCACAGTCGCTGGCGCCCGTGGACATAGACGTGAAAACGCCCGGCGGCCAGCCAGCACCAGTCGAGCGCGACCGACCCGAAGCTGCGCTGGGAACTGTAGGGCGGCTCGGCGGCCAGGCGTGCGGCCAGCGCCGGCGCCAGGCGCTTGAAGTCCACCGCCGCGATGCAGCGCGCCAGCTCCAGCTGCGGCACGCGCTGTCCCAAGGGGGCGCCGTTCAACCAGGCGCCGGCGCCGCGGCGGGCCGTGAAGCACTCCCGGCGGATCGGGTCGTAGACCAACCCCAGCACCGGCGCCCCGTCGCGCAGCAGGGCCAGGGAGACGGCGAAAAAGGGCAGGCCGGCGGCGAAATTGCTGGTCCCGTCGAGCGGGTCCAGGCACCAAAGGCCCGGGCCCGGCTCGGCGAGCAGCGCGGCCTGCTCGGGTGCGCTCATCTCCTCGCCCAGCAGGCGGTAGGCGGGCCAGCGCTCGGCCAGGGCCGCGCCCAGGCGGCGCTGCACGGCCAGATCGGCCTCGGTCACGATGCTGCCGTCGGCCTTGAAGCGGCGCTCGGCCTCGGCAAAGCGCGGCACCAGTTCCTCGTCGGCAATCTGCGCCACCAGCTCGTGCAGTTCCTCGAGCTCGGGCCATACGGGTTCGTCGGTCGATGCGGCCTGGGCCACGGTGCCACCTCCGGTTTGCGTGTTCCGCGACGCGCCGGTCGGCACACCGCTCAAGGGCCGCCGGCGCGATAACCGCGCGGGCGGATGGCGACGGTATTATGCACCAGCGTGCACAAGACGCCATCGTCGCGATAAAAACCGAGCTCGAAACGCGGCGTGCTGCGCCCGCCCGCGGCCAGCTCCTCGCCGATCCGGGCCTCGAGCCCGGGCGGAAAATCGAACCGCAGTTCCAGGTCCGAGGTGCCCTCGCGGCGAAAGTCCAGGCGCAGGGCCCGGGTCCAGACCGAATAGCCCGGAAACAACCGCGCACAGGCCAGGGCCGCGATGGGATCGGCCAGCGAGGCCTGGTAGCCGCCGAACATCGCACCGCCCATGTTGCGCGAGGCCGCGTTGAGCGGCAGGCGCAGGCGCACGCGCCGCCAGTCCCCGGCCAGCTCGACCACCTTGACGCGCATCAGCCAAAACGGCGGAAACAGCTCCAGACGCCGGCGCTCGGAGACAAAGCCCAGATGGCGCACCCAACGGCTGAGATTCATCGATCCTCCGGGGCGATGCCCCCATAAACTGCGCGACTACACAGCCCGCCGGACACGTTATCATGATCGGCCGCCGCCGCGCCGGGCGCTCAGACCGAGGCAACGGCGCGGCGCGCCACCCGAACGGACAGGGGTCAACCGAGACGATGCCGAGCCTGGAACAACTGCACTTCGACAACAGCTTCGCGCGCCTGCCCGAGGCCCACTATACACGCCTCGCGCCCGAGCCCTTCGATGCCCCGCACCACCTGGTCAGCTTCAATCCGCGCGCCGCGGCCCTGCTCGACCTCGACCCGGGCGAGGCGCGGCGCCCGGAGTTCATCGACTACCTCACCGGGCGCCGGCCGCTGCCCGGTAGCGATCCCCTGGCCATGCTCTATGCCGGCCACCAGTTCGGCGTCTACGTGCCCCAGCTGGGCGACGGACGTGCCCTGCTGCTCGGCGAAGTGCGCAACGCCCGCGGCGAGAAGTGGGACATCCAGCTCAAGGGCAGCGGGCCGACGCCTTATTCGCGCGGCGGCGACGGGCGCGCCGTGCTGCGCTCGACCATCCGCGAATACCTGTGCAGCGAGGCCATGCACGGCCTGGGCATCCCGACCACGCGCGCCCTGTGCGTGATCGGCACCGAGGCCCCGGTCTACCGCGAGACCGAGGAGACCGGCGCGCTGCTGGCCCGCCTGGCGCCCTCGCACGTGCGCTTCGGTCACTTCGAGGTCTTCTTCTACCGCGACCAGCACGAGGCGCTGCGGCGCCTGGCCGACCACGTCATCGAGGCGCACTTGCCCGATCTCGCCGAGGCGCCGGACAAGTACCTGCAGTTGCTGCGCCGGGCGGTGATCGACACGGCCCGGCTCATCGCCCACTGGCAGGCGGTGGGGTTTGCCCACGGCGTGTTGAACACCGACAACATGTCCATCCTCGGCCTGACCATCGACTACGGGCCGTTCGGCTTTCTCGACGCCTACGACAGCGACTTCATCTGCAATCACAGCGACCACACCGGCCGCTATGCCTTCGGCCAGCAGCCGCAGATCGGGTTGTGGAATCTGACCTGCCTGGCGCAGGCCCTCACGCCCCTGGTCGAGGTCGAGGCCGCGCGCGAGGTGTTGGGCCTGTACGAGTCGGCCTTCGTCACCCATTACCTGGACCTGATGCGGGCCAAGCTCGGGCTGCGCGAGCACGATCGCCAGGTCCCGGGCCTGGTCACCGATCTGCTCGAGCTCATGGGCCGGGACCGCGTCGACTACACGCGTCTGTTTCGCCGGCTGTGCCGATTCGATATCGACGGCGACAGCCCGCGCGAGATGTTCGCCGACCGGGAGGCCTTCGATGCCTGGGCCGAGCGCTACCGGGCCCGGCTGGCCCAGGAGGGCGGCGAGGCACACGAGCGCGCCGAGCGCATGCGCCGGGCCAATCCGAAATACATCCTGCGCAACTACCTCGCCCAACAGGCGATCGCCGAGGCCGAACGCGGCGAGTTCGCCGAGGTCGACCGGCTGCTCGAGTTGCTCGCCGACCCCTTCGCCGAGCGCCCCGAGATGGAAGACTACGCCGCCGAGCCGCCCGCCTGGGCGGCGCGGATCGAGGTCAGCTGCTCGTCCTGAGCGACGGTGAGCCCGGCCGGCTCAGAGGCTGCCGGTGGCCCCCGCCTTCATGATCTTGTGCAGCACGCTGCGCACATGCTCGGCCTCGGCCTTGAGCTTGGGCCCGAGGTGGGCGCCGCGGATGATCCTGTTCAAGTCGGTCATCACCAGCCAGCCCTGGCCGTGCTCGTCCTCGACCAGCGCGATACGGCAAGGCAAATAGGCCGCGAAGTCGATATTGGACTCGACCATCTTCTGCGCGGTGAGGGGATTGCAGAACTCGAATACCTCCATACGCCGGGCCTTGTGGCCCATGGCCTTGATCTGTTTGGACAGGGGCAGGTGGGCCACCAGCTTCATGTTGAGCATGTTGGCGCGCAGCTTCATCGACGAGACCGCCTCGTCCATGCTCACGCCCTTGTGCAGGCGCATCTTGATCACCGCCTGGTCCAGCGGCACGGCCGGCGCCGATTGTGCCTGCGCCGAGACAGTGGCGAACAGCAGAATCGGCGCGAGCAGGACCGCGGCGAGGCGGGTGGGCAGTGTGGGAAATCGCATGGCGTCCTCCTTGGGATTGAGGCGCGGGCGGCGCGGCAGGCCGCCGCGCATGACGTGAGCCGGGACCCGGGCGAGCACGCCGCTCGCCCGGTCCCTTATGGCTGGCTTACTGCTCGGCGCGCTCGTATTTTTTGAGCAGCACGCCCTCGGAACCGCAGCATGAGGCACTGCATTTTTTCACCGCGTGCAAGGCCTCGGCGGCGTCGTCGAGATAGGCGTCGACGGGCAGGTTTTCCTGGGCACAGTCGCAGCCCTTGTCGTCGTAGACGTAGACGTTGCGCAGCCCGGCCGCGCGCGCCGCGTCGTGGGCCCGCCACAGCGTCTCGCTCGGCGTGGGCGGCACGTGCTCCAGGCGGTAGGCGGGAAAGAACTTGGTGATGTGCCAGGGGCTGTCGGCCCCCAGGTGGTCGCGGATCCATTCGGCGATGCCGCGCAGCATATCCGGGTCGTCGTTGCGCCCGGGGATGACGTTGGTCCGGGTCTCCACGTGTACGCCCAGGCGCGCCGTCTGCTCGATGGAACCCAGTACCTGCTCGACATCGGCCCGGCCGCAGATGTCGCGGTAGAAGGCATCGTCCAGGCTCTTGACGTCCGAGCACAACACGTCGATGTGGGGCGCGATGCGCTCCAGGGCCTCGTCGGTGACGAAGCTGTTGGAGACGTAGACGGTATACAGCCCCGCCTCGTGCGCCAGGCGCGAGACGTCTTCGACATACTCGAGCCACACGGCCGGCTCGGAATAGGTGAAGGCGATGCCCTCGACGCCGTGGCGCCGGGCAGCGCCGACCATGGCCTCCGGCGTGACGTAGGCCGCCGTGGACTCGCCGCGGGCGAGCGCATCCAGGGCCTCGGTACCCCAGGAGATCTCCAGGTTGTGGCAGCCGCCGCAGCGAAAGTTGCAGCCGTAGCTGCCGATGGACATGACCTGGGTGCCCGGGCGGAAGTTGCGCACCGGCTTGGATTCGATGGGGTCGACGTCGATCGCCGAGATGATGCCGTAGGACAGGTTGTACAGCGTGCCGTTGCGGTTGACGTGCGCCTGACAAAAACCGCGCTGACCATGGCGCAGACGACAGCGCCACAGGCACAGATTGCAGCGCGTCGTGCCGTCGGCCAACTGCTCCTGCAGTCCCGTCTCCACCAGTTGATATTCCTGCGGCGCGCCGCGTTGTTCTGCCATAAGAACTACTCCTCTCGATGCGTTTTCGGCTCGGCGCGGCGCGCCTCAAGCCACCTGGATGCGCCACAGGGGCGCGACCACGACGTTCAGACAGGCATGGGCGCGGCGCAGCGCCTGCTCGGCCTCGGCCGGCGTCGGCGCCCGGGCGAAGATGAAGCCCAGGTAGCTCGCGCCCTCGGGCAGCGGCACCACCTCGTTGCCCTCGCGGATCTGGATCTGTATGTCCTCGACGAACGGCACCCGCCGGGCCTCCAGCAGCCCCTCCACGCGTTTGAGCACGCCGCCCTGGGTGATGGGTATCATCAACACGCCGGCACCGCCCTCCTCCGGTTCGGCCTCCAGGCGCCCGCCCATGGCATGCGCCAACACCAGTTCCTCCAGGCCGTAGCCGGTACCCACGCGCAGCAGGCGCGAACACAGCCCGCCGATGGTCCGGGCGGCCACTTCCAGCACCCACACGCCGGCCTCGTTGATGCGGCACTCGGCATGCACCGGGCCCTCGCTCAGCCCGTAGGCGCGGCAGGCCGCGGCGACCGTGTCGGCCAGCTGCGCCTGGCGCCCGGGCGCCAGGCGCGAGGGCGTGACGTAATACGTCTCCTCGAAATACGGCCCCTCGAGGGGATCGGGTTTGTCGAACACGGCCAGCACCTGGAGTTCGCCGCCGCGCAGCATCCCCTCCAGGGCGACCTCCTCGCCCGGCACGAAGCGCTCGACCAGCACGTGCTCGCGGGCCTCGGCCTCCAGTCCCTGCTCGGCGCCGAGCAGCCGGCGCACCCGCTGGCAGGCGCGCTCGAGCTGGTCGGGCCCGTCGGCGCGGATCACCCCGCGGCTGGCCGACAGGGCCAGCGGCTTGACCACCACGGGGTAGCCGAGCCCGGCTACCTGCGCCGCCGGCGAGGCCGCCGCGCTCAGCGACACGCGCCGATGGTCCGGCACGCGCACGCCCGCCTCGGCCAGCCGCGCCCGGGCCAGGTCCTTGCGCCGGGCAACGCGCACCGCCGAGGGCTCGTTGTGCGCCAGCCCGAGCCGCCCCGCCACGCGCGCGGCGAACTCGGTGCTCGCGTCGTCGGTGCCGATGACCCCCGCGAAGGGGGCCTGCTCGGCCTCGGCGAGGACGGTCGCCAAGGAGCCCTGCGGGTCGTCGAAGCGGATATGCAGCCCCTCGGCATAGGCGCTGACCACCGAATGGCGCCCCTCGGAGGCGATCAGCACCTGCGCGCCGAGGCGCCGGGCGGCGTCGATGAAGGGGGCCGTACGATAGCTGCCGTGGGGCGCGACGACGAGTACGCGCGGGGGCGTCGGCCGTTCGGCCGCGGGCGGCTCAGAAACCACCGCCGCCGCAGCCGGCGCAACCGCCGCTGCCGCCCACCGCCTGGAAGACGTTGTTGAAGACGAACGTGGCATTGAGGCCGTCGTTGATGAAATCGACCTCGCAGCCCTGCAGGTAATTCATGGCGACGGGGTCGACCAGGATCCGAAAGCCCTCGCCTTCGAGCACGCTGTCCTGCGGCGTCTGCTCCGCGGCATAGGTCATGCCGTAGGTCATGCCGCCGCAGCCGCCGCCGGAGACGAACACCCGGATGGCGCTGATCTCCTCATCGGCTTGCGCCATCAGCTCGGCCATCTTGCCGCGGGCCTCCGCACTCAAACACATTTCCCCCTCGCCGAGCGTGGTCGGATAAGCGATTGCTGCATTCGCACTCATGGTCGTGGCTCCTCTGATACACTGTTTCCACCCGGCGGCGCCCATTGGTCGGGCCGGCTGTCAGATCGGCGGGATTTGACTCCGCGCGCCGCCGAGGCAATAATACCTTAGTTAATTGCTAGGTATTTTAGCACTTAACGCCGCGTCCGTGTAGACGCCGAGGTAAAATGGTACGCCTATGACCCGCATGGTATTTTGTCAGGTTTTGAAACGCGAGGCCGAGGGCCTGGAGCGCCCGCCCTATCCGGGCGAGCTGGGCCAACGCATCTTCGAGGAAGTCTCCGCCGAAGGCTGGACACAGTGGCTGCAGCGCCTGGCCACCATCTTGAACGAGAACCACCTGAGCACCGCCGACCCCGGCAGCCTCGAGGTGATCGAGCTGCACATGCGCGGCTTCCTTTTCGGCGAGGGCGACTACGGCCAACTCCCGGCGGGCTACAGCCCCCAGGGACAGAAGAAGTAGGGCCGACGCCATGGCCACACAGGACCGACGCCGGGACGCACTGTTCGCCCCGGGCCAACTCGTTCACCACAAGCTGTTCGACTACCGCGGTGTCGTGACCGACGTCGACCCCGTCTTCCAGGGCAGCGATGACTGGTACGAGCAGGTCGCCAGGAGCCGCCCGCCCAAGGATCGGCCGTGGTACCACGTGCTGGTCGACGGCGCCGAACACACCACCTACGTGGCCGAGCGCAACCTCGAGCCCGATGGCAGCGACCGGCCGATCGACCACCCGCTGGTCGGCGACTATTTCAGCGAATTCGACGGCGGCGGCTACGTCACGCGCCAGCGCTGGAATTGACACGCTCGACCCCGAATATCCGCGAGACGACACCATGCGCCCACTCGCCGACTATCCCATCGACGACCTAAAATCCATCTACCGCGTGCTGCATGCGCAGCTGCCCGAGCACGTGGAGTTGATGGACTCCGAGCTCCTGCACGACCTGCAGCGCATCTTGCAGAGCCGTGCCCGCGAGGACGGCGTCGATGTCTCCCTGCACGCCCAGTGGGCCGCTTGGCTCAACGGCGGCGCTGCACTGCGCGGCGTGTGAGCCCGGCGCCGCGGCGCGGCCAAGCGCCTCGAAGCGATACACGCCAGGGCCGGCCCGGCACCGCCCGCGCGAAGGTACACGTCACTCAGCGATGAATTTTTGCACTCACTGCGGCCACCCCGTCACCCTGCGCATACCCGAAGGGGACAATCTGCCGCGCTACGTGTGCGACGCCTGCCACGCCGTGCACTACCAGAACCCCAAGATGGTCGTCGGCTGTATCCCCGAGTGGGATGAACGCATACTCCTGTGCCGCCGCGCCATCGAGCCGCGCCACGGGCTGTGGACGCTGCCCGCCGGCTTCATGGAAAACGGGGAGACCACCCGCGAGGGCGCGGCGCGCGAGGCCATGGAAGAGGCCCATGCCAACCTCGAGGTCCTCTCCCTGTATTCCATGTTCGACCTGCCGCACATCAACCAGGTCTACATCATGTACCGCGCACGGCTGTTGGACCTGAACTACAGCGCGGGCGAGGAGAGCCTGGAGGTCGCGCTGTTCGCCGAGGCGGACATCCCCTGGGAGCGACTCGCCTTTCGCACCATCCACGATACACTGCGCCACTTCTTCGCCGACCGCCGACGCGGGCGTTACGACCTGCACACCGGCACCATCGAGCCCGCGCCGCGGCCCGAGCGGCACGCGGCAAAATAGCGCCGCGCCGGCGCATCATGGGGCACCGACCGCCTTCCAACGGGCGCGCCGCACACGCCAACTGCCCTCGTGGCGGTGCCAACGCGTGTTGATACGGTAATACCTTGCACGCTCGGGCAGCCACTGCCCCCCGCCGGTCAGGGCAACGTGGAGCACGACGTCGGCCCAGGCGCCATCGACCTTGATCGTCGTGTCCACGACATACACGCCCACGCGTTGGTTGCGGCGGAACTCGAACAACATCATCTGCGCCAGGGCACGGCGGTTCATGCCGTTACCGCCCTCGAACTCGGGCGACACATGCTCGGCGAAGGCCGGGCGGTCCTTGTCCTCGACGGCCTTGACCATGGCCTGAATGGCGTTGCGGATCTGGGTCTTGGCGGGTGGCTCGCTGCAGCCGCTCAGCGCGGCGCCCAGCAAGGCCAATGCGATCAGCGTCCACACGAGGCGATGGACACCCCGATCGATACGAGGCGCCCACGCACAACGACGCGGACCGGCTGTCCCGCGCGGTTGGCAAGGCCCGAGGCGATGACTATGCTTGAGGTGTCCGACAGGCACGGTAGATCACTGATGCTCAGGCGACAGGCCTCTAAATGGATTCCCTTGCTCGCCTTGCTGATCGCCGGGCTGTCCGGACCGCCCGCCGACGGGGCGAGCAAGCCGGTCGACGCGAACGCCGGCACGGCCCTGGTGCTCGACGTCGACGGGCCCATTGGCCCGGCCACCAGCGACTACGTCGACCGCGGCCTGGCACACGCGCGCGAGCAGGGCGTGCGCCTGGTCATCCTGCGCATGGACACCCCCGGAGGGCTGGACAGCGCCATGCGCGACATCATCAAGCATATCATGGCCTCCCCGATCCCGGTCGTCGGCTTCGTCGCGCCCAGCGGCGCGCGCGCGGCCAGCGCCGGCACCTATATCATGTACGCCTCTCACGTGGCGGCCATGGCCCCGGGCACCAACCTCGGCGCGGCCACGCCGGTGCAGCTCGGCGGGGCCGGCTCGCCGGACAAGGACAAAGACAACGCCGGCACGCTCAAGCACAAGATGGTCAATGACGCGGTCGCCTACATCCGCGGGCTGGCCAAGCTACGCGGGCGCAACGCCGACTGGGCGGAAAAGGCCGTCCGCGAGGCCGCCAGCCTGCCGGCCCACGAGGCGCTGAAAAAACACGTCATCGACCTGATGGCCGACAACCTGCACGACCTGCTGGACAAGCTGAACGGGCGCCCGGTCGACGTGCAGGGCCACGCGCGCACGCTCCACACCGCGCATCTTGGCATCGTCCAGTTCAAGCCCGACTGGCGCACCCGCCTGCTCGGCGTCATCACCGACCCGAACGTCGCCTATATCCTGATGCTCATCGGCATCTACGGGCTGGTGTTCGAATTCTCCAACCCGGGCGCCATCGTGCCGGGCACCGTCGGCGCGATCTGCCTGCTGCTCGCCCTGTTCGCCTTCCAGGCCCTGCCCATCAACTACGCCGGCTTCGGCCTGCTGCTGTTGGGCCTGGCCCTGATGGTCGCCGAGGCCTTCGCCCCCAGCTTCGGGGCCCTGGGGATCGGGGGCATCATCGCCTTTGCCATCGGCTCGGTGATCCTGATCGACACCGACGCCCCGGGCTTCGGCATCTCGCCCGCGCTCATCGGCACGTTCACGCTGCTCAGCGCGGCGCTGTTCACTGTGCTGCTCGGTGTGGTGTTCAGGTCACGCCGGCGCCCCGTGGTCAGCGGCCAGGAAGAGTTGATCGGCGCGGCCGCGATCGCCTTGGAGGACTTCGATGCCAGCGGCAGCGTCCGCGTGCACAGCGAGCGCTGGAACGCCCTGGCGAGCACGCCGATTAAACGCGGACAAAAGGTCACCGTGACAGGGCGCGACGGCCTGACCCTGACGGTTGCCCCTATCACCCAACCCCGGGAGGACACGCCATGACGGTGTATACCCTGTACATCCTGATCGCCGCGGTAGCCCTGCTACTGCTCAGCGCGATCAAGATCCTGCGCGAGTACGAACGCGGCGTCATCTTCATGCTCGGGCGCTTCTGGAAGGTCAAAGGGCCGGGGCTCATCATCGTCATCCCCCTTATCCAGACCATGGAAAAGGTCGACCTTCGCATCATCGTCATGGACGTGCCCAGCCAGGACGTCATCTCGTGGGACAACGTCTCGGTCAAGGTCAATGCGGTCGTCTACTTCCGGGTGATCGAGCCCGACAAGGCCATCATCCAGGTCGAGGACTTCTTTGCCGCCACCAGCCAGCTGGCCCAGACGACCCTGCGCTCGGTCCTCGGCCAACACGAACTCGACGAGATGCTGGCCGAGCGCGACAAGCTCAACCAGGACATCCAGAAGATCCTCGACCTGCAGACCGACGCCTGGGGCATCAAGGTCTCCAACGTCGAAATCAAACACGTGGACCTGGATGAGAGCATGATCCGCGCCATCGCCAAGCAGGCCGAGGCCGAGCGTGTCCGGCGTGCCAAGATAATCCACGCCGAGGGCGAGATGCAGGCGGCCGAGAAGCTGGTCAAGGCCGCCGAGAGCCTCTCGGCACAACCCCAGGCCATCCAGCTTCGCTACATGCAGACACTCACCGAGGTCGCCGGCGACAAGTCCTCGACCATCGTCTTCCCGCTGCCCCTGGACCTCATCGACGCCCTGATGCCCAAGCACGATCGCCGCTGAGGCCCGGCACCTGCAACGAAGGTCACATATATTGGCATGGCGCCCGGGTGCCGGGGTCGATCTGTGACCCCGGTCGCGGCAGCGCGCCGGCCATGGGCTAAGGTCCGCCTGAGGTATCAACGCCGCAGGAGGCCGTTATGTGGCAAGCGCTCAAAGATCGGGCCACGCGCGCGACGCGGCGCAAACGCCGCCGCCCACCCCCGAACCAAACCTTGATCGCGCGCCTGGCCGGGCGCGTGCCGCAGCTCTATGTAGCCGCGAGCGCCGCGTTGGCGGTGCTGGGCTACCTCTGGCTGCTGGCCTTCCCGCTGCTCGCGCTCTATTGCCTGGTCGACCTGCCCGAGACCCTGATGGTCGCCGACACGGCCGCCGGCTGGGCCTGGGCCGGTGCGGAGATCGCGGCCTGCGGCTTCGGCGCCACCGTCACGTTCGTCCTCCTGCGCCTCAAGGCCCAGGCCGGCACGGGCGTTGAGGTCCACCGGCCGGAGGCGCCGGCTCTGTTCGAACAACTGGACACACTGTGCGGCGCCTACGGCGCGGCCCCCGCGCACCGGCTCGCCCTGAACGGCGAGATGGCGATCGCCATGGACTACGTCCCCGTCAATGGCTTTCCCTTCGCCCCGCGCCGCCATCTGTACATCGGCCTGCCCCTGCTCGCCGCGCTCGACCCCGAGCACGCCAAGGCCGCCCTGGCCCGCGCCGTGGGCCGCTCGAGCCTGCGCAACAACCGCGTCACCGGCTGGCTGCACCGCCTGCACAGCATGTGGGCCCATTACCTGCGTGCCTATCGGCGCCAGCCGCGCGTGGCCCGCTGGCTGCTCCAGGGCTGCTTTTGGCCGTATGCGCGCGGCTTCACCGCGCTGTCGCGCTACGCGGTACAGCGCGACGAGCTCGAGGGCGATGTCTATGCGCTGGACATCGTCAACGATCGGGCGGTCGCCGAGCTCATCGGGGCGCTGAGCGTCTATCCGCGCCTGCTCGGCGAGCATTTCTGGCCGCCGTTCCAACGCCTGGCGCATAAGCATGCCAGGCCACCCATGGCGCCGTTTGCCCGACTGCTGCAGATGCTGCCGACCCTGTTGCAGCGCCGCGACCTGCAGCGCTGGCTGGCCGAGGCCATGACCGCCCCGCAGGGCGGGCGCCCCGCCCTGGCCGAGCGCCTGGACAACATCGGCCATACCCGGCCCCGGCTGCCGGGCGCGGCACAGGGCCTGGCCGACCGCGCCGCGCCGGCGCTGCTCGGCGAGTCGCTGTCCGACCTGTGCTCGCGCCTGGATCAGACCTGGCTGCGCGAGCACGCGGCGCACTGGCAGCGCCGTCATGCCAAGTACCGCCACGAACGGGCCCTGCTCAAGGACCTGAACGAGCGCGCGCGCCGCGGCGGGCTCGAGCCGCGCGAGGCCTGGCAGCATGCCCGGCTGGTGGCGCGCCACCTGGGCCGGCGCGCCGCGGCGCCGCTGTTCAAACGCCTCGCCGCTCAGGGCGATGCCGAGCCGCGGCGGCTGCTGGAGGCCGGCCGGGTGCTGCTGCAGTGCGCCGATCCGGCCGGCATCGGCGCGCTGGAACAGGCCATGGCGCTCGATGCCCGGTGCCGGGACCAGGCGATTGGACTGATCGCCGCCTACCGCGGCGCCCAGGCGGCGGCCACCGCCGATGCGGCCATGGGCCCGGCCCACGCGGCCTGAGGGCTCAGGCCCCGGTCACGGCCCGCCAGGCCGCTTCCAGGCGCTGGCGTGAGACGGGCCGGGCCGTCTTGAGCTCCTGGGCGAACAGCGAGACCCGCCACTCCTCCAGGAGCCAGTGGAAATCCGCCAGCGCCGGGTCGTGCCGCCCCGCCTCGCCGTCGGCCTCGGCGCGTTCGCGGTAAGCCTCCCACAGCGGCCGCAGGACCAGCATCTGCTCGCGATCGCGCCCCGGGTTGCGCTCGAGCTTGTCCAGGCGCAGCCCGATCGCCCGCAGGTAGCGCGGCAGGTGGCCCAGCTGCTCGGCCGGCGTGGCGCCGACGAAACCGGGATAGACCAACGCCGCCAATTGATCGCGAATGTCCTGCACCGCCGCCACGGCCTGCGGCGACACCCCGCCGCGAAGGCGCCTGGCCACCGCGTGATAGGCGGCCAGCACCGCCCCGGTCTCGGCGGCCACCGCGTTGGCCGTCTCGACGATCTCGCCGCGGCCGGCCTCCACCGCCTGCTCGAACGCCTGCGCATCGCGCGGCCAACGCAGCGTGTCGAGAAACTGCCGGTCGAAGGCGCAGGCGATGATGTCGTCCTTGAGCGCCTCGCAGCGGCCCAGTGCGGCAAAGTGCAGGCATTGGCTATCGATACCCGGCAGGTGGCGGCGCAGGTACTTCGCCTTGTCGGCCAGGGCCAGCATGAACAGGCGCCGCAGCCCGCCGCGCAGCATGGCCTGCGCCTGCTCGGGGGTGTCCAGCAGGCGCAGCGTCACGCTCTCGCCGCGGTCCTCCAGGGCCGGATAGGCCGTCACCTCCAGGGCGCCGCGCTTCAGTGTCACGGCCGTCTCCAGCTCGCCGAAGTCCCAACGCGTAATCCCCGTGCGCTCGCCCGGCGAGCCATCCCCCGGCGAGCGATCCTGGGGCGCCGACCCGGCCGTCTGGAACGCGGCGCGGGCCCGCTCGCCCCACTGTCGCTGCAGCTCCGCCAGGTCACGGCCGCTGGCGAGCGGCCTGCCCTCGGCGTCGAGCAGGCGCACCCGCATGAACAGGTGTTCGTCCAGCATCTCGCTGCGCCAGGCATCGGCGGGTATCTGCACGCCCGACATGCGGGTCAGCGCCTCGCCCAGGGCCTCGGTCAGGGGCCGCTCGCGCGCGGCAATGCGCTCCAGCGCGGCCTGGGCGAAATCCGGGGCCGGGACAAAATTGCGCCGCAGGGCCTTGGGCAGGGCCTTGATCAGCGCCACGGCCTTGTCGGCCAGCAGGCCGGGCACCAGCCAGTCGAGGGCCGCCGGCGGGACCTGGTTCAGGAGCGCCAGGGGCAGGTCCACGGTCACGCCGTCCTCGGGGTGGCCGGGCTCGAAGCGGTAGCGCAGGGCCAGCTCGACCCCGGCGATGCGCAGCGTGTCGGGAAAGCGCTCGGCGCCCGCCGGCCGCGCCCCGGCCTGCAGCAGGTCCTCGCGGCTCAGGTACAGCGCCCGGGGCTGGTGCGCCTCCAGGCGCTTGCGCCAGCGCTCGAAGCGCGGCCCGTCGTAGACGTCCGCCGGGAGTTGGCGGTCGTAGAAGCCGTAGAGCGCCTCCTCGTCGACGACGATGTCGCGCCGGCGCGCCTTGTGCTCCAGGGACTCGACCTCCTCGAGCAGGGCGCGATTGTGAGCGAAAAAACCGGCGCGCGTGTCGTAGTCGCCCTCGACCAGGGCCCGGCGAATGAACAGCTCCCGCGCGGCGGGCGGATCGATGGGGCCGTAGTTGACCTTGCGCCGGGCCACGACCGGCAGCCCGTACAGCGTCGCCCGCTCGAAGGCGGCCACGCGCGCGGCGCGGCGCTGCCAATGCGGTTCGCTGTAGGAGCGCTTGAGCAGATGGCCGGCCACCGCCTCCACCCACCCCGGCTCGATGCGAGCGACGGTGCGCGCATACAGGCGCGTGGTCTCGACCAACTCGGCGGCCACCAGCCACTTCGGCGGGCGCCTGGCCAGGGCCGAGCCGGGGTGGACCTGCAGGCGGATGTTGCGCGCCCCGAGGTAAGTGCGCTGATCGCCGCGCAGGGCCACGTTGCCGAGCAGGCCGGTCAGCAGGGCGCGGTGGATCGCCGCGCAGGCGGGCCCTTGCTCGTCGTCCATTGCGTTGGGGTGCATCCCCAGCTCGCGCACCTGCAGCGCCAACTGGCGATGGATGTCCTCCCACTCGCGCAGGCGCAGGTAGGACAGGAAGCGCTCCCGGCACAGGGCCCGCAGCTTGCTGCGCGACAGATGGCGCTTTTGTTCCTGATAAAACGCCCACAGCTTGAGATAGGCGAGAAAGTCCGAGCGCTCGTCGGCGAACGCGCGATGCGCGGTGTCGGCCTTTTCCTGGGCCTCCAGGGGACGCTCGCGCGGGTCCGCCACCGCCAGGGCCGAGGCGATGATCAGCAGCTCGGCCAGACAGCCTTCGCCGTCGGCGGCCAGCAGCATGCGACCCAGGCGCACGTCCAGCGGCAGGCGCGCCAGCAGCCGGCCGACCTCGGTGATACGCCGCCCGGCATCCACCGCCCCCAGCTCCTGGAGCAGGCGATAGCCGTCGTTGACGTGACGGGTATCGGGCGCCTCGACGAAAGGAAAGGCCTCCACCGCGCCCAGACCCAGCGCCTGCATCTGCAGGATGACGCCGGCGAGGTTGGTGCGCAGGATCTCCGGCGCGGTGAAGGGCTCGCGCGCGGCGAAGTCCTCCTCGCTGTAGAGGCGGATACACACGCCGGCGGCCACGCGCCCGCAGCGCCCGGCCCGCTGGTTGGCCGAGGCCTGTGAGATCTTCTCCACCGGCAGGCGCTGGACCTTGCTGCGGTAGCTGTAGCGGTTGAGCCGGGCGTAGCCGGGGTCGACGACGTAGCGGATCCCCGGCACGGTCAGGGAGGTCTCGGCCACGTTGGTGGCGAGCACGATGCGCCGCCCGCCGTGGGACTGGAAGACCCGGTCCTGCTCGGCGGCCGACAGGCGCGAGTACAGGGGCAGGATCTCGGTGTGCGGCGGGTGGTGCTTGCGCAGGGCCTCGGCGGTGTCCCGGATCTCGCGCTGGCCGGGCAGAAATACCAGCACGTCGCCCGGGCCGGCGGCGCAGACCTCGTCCACGCCGTCGAGGATGGCCTGCTGCAGGTCGCGGTCGCGCTCGTCTTCGTCCTCGCCGCGCACGGGCCGGTAGCGCACCTCCACCGGGTAGGTCCGGCCCGAGACCTCGATGATCGGCGCCTCATCGAAGTGGCGCGAGAAGCGCCCGGGGTCGATGGTCGCCGAGGTGATAATGAGCTTGAACTCGGGCCGGCGCGCCAGCAGTGTCTTCAAATAGCCCAGAAGAAAATCGATGTTCAGGCTGCGCTCGTGGGCCTCGTCGATGATCAGCGTGTCGTACTGATCGAGGAATCGATCGCCCTGCACCTCGGCCAGCAGGATGCCGTCGGTCATGAGCTTGATATAGGCGTGCGGGCCGACGCGGTCCTGGAAGCGCACCTTGTAGCCGACCGCACCGCGCCCGGCCTCGCCGAGCTCCTCGCCGATGCGCGCTGCCACGCTGCGCGCCGCCAGGCGCCGCGGCTGGGTGTGGCCGATATAGCCGTCCACGCCGCGGCCGAGTTCCAGGCAGATCTTGGGCAGCTGCGTGGTCTTGCCCGAGCCGGTCTCGCCGCAAACCACCACGACCTGGTGATCGCGGATGGCCGCGGCGATCGCCTCACGCCGCTCGCACACCGGCAGGGCCTCGGGATAGTGCAGCGCCGGGCGCCCCGCCAGGCGCCGCTCGCGCTCGCGGACCGATGCCGCGACCTCGGCGGCCAGGGCCTGGGCGGGCGCGGCGATATCGCGCCCGCGCTTGGCGTCGCGGCGCAGGCGCTGCAGGCGCCGACGCAGGCGATGGCGATCGCAGCCGCGGGCCCGCTCCAGGGCCGAGGCGATCTCATCGAGGCTGGACGATACGGTCGAGGACACGGTCTGCACGCAACATTCCAGGGAGCCGCCCGCCGGCGCCCACACGCGGGCCGGCGGATACCGCCGCGGCGGTGCGGGAGATTCTACGCGATTGCACCCAAGAGGTGGGGTCCGGCGGGTGTGCGATCCGCCGGCGCGGGGATCAGGCGCCGGCGCGCAGGATGGGTTGATGGGTGTGCAGGAACCAGCGCTCCATGACCACGTTGCGGGTAAACCAGCCGGTGGCCAACAGGCGCGAGGCGATGAACTGCTTGAGCCCGTCGGGCAGCAGCGAGGCGATGCCGGCGTCGCTGGGCTTGTCGCCGAAGCGCTCGGTCAGGCGGGTACGGTAGTCGGCCAGGCGCGCCTCGCTGTAGTCGCCCTGCGCGGCGCGGATGACCTCGGCGGCCATCAGCGCCGACTCGATCGCCGGGCGAATGCCCTCGCCGCTTTGCGGGTAGGCCAGGCCGGCCGCATCGCCGATGAGCAGGGCGCCGTCGGCCACCACCGGGCGCGGGGCGTGCAGGTAGAGCAAATAGGCATGGCCGTGGAACTTGGTCGGGGTATCGGCCGGGATGCGCCCGCGCTCGATCAGGAACTGGCGGAATTCGCCGATGTGCTCGGAGAGCTTGTGGTTGTCCTCGCGCCCCAGGCCGATGTTGAGCCAGTCGCCCTTGCGAAACACCCAGCCGTAGCCCTGCAGGTCGCGGCAGAAGAACAGCTCGGGCACTTCGGCGTGGACCGGACAGGCCGCGCTCTGGGCCGGGCTCATCTCGAACTCGATCTCCTGGGCGGCGACCACCGATTCGCTGGAACCGAGCTTGCCGCCCAGGGCCCGGGAGACGGGACAGAAGTGGCCGCCGGCGCCGACGACCAGGCGGGCATGCAGCGACTCGTTGACCACCCAGCCGTCCTCGTCGCGGCGCATACCCTTGAAGGCCTGGCCCAGGCGCAGCTCGGTGCCCGCCTCGGCCGCGGCGCGGCGCAGCAGATACTCGTCGAACTCGCAGCGGCGAATGCCGAAGCTCACCGGCTCGCCCTCGTAGCGGCTCTCGACCTCCTTGCCGCCCATGTGGCTGATGCGAAAGCCGTGGATGGGCTGGAAGGTGCGGCCCTGGCGGTAGTCCTCGGTGTCGAGCTCGAGCTCGGCCACCACGGCCGGGGTGATCCAGCCGGCGCAGACCTTGTCGCGCGGGAACTCGCGCTTGTCCAGGATGCTCACATGCAGGCCGGCATCGCGCAGGCGCCAGGCGAGCGTGGAGCCCGCGGGCCCGCCGCCGACGATCAGGACATCCGTCGATTCCATGGGAACGCTCCGGGCTCCGCGTTATTGGGCTTGGCCGTGGCTGCCGGCCGTGTACAAATGGGCGCGGCTCCAGGGCAGGTCGTTGGTCTGCGGGCGCTCGAACACGACCTGGAACAGCTGCAGGGAGCCGGTGGTGAAGGCCGCGATGGAGCCGACCAGGTACAGGCGCCAGGCGCGGATGAAGCGCTCGTCGAACATGTCGCGGATGCGCTCGAGGTTCTGGTCGAAGCGCTCCAGCCAATGGGTCAGGGTCCGGGCGTAGTGCAGGCGCAGGTTTTCCACGTCCTGCACGGAGAATTCCCAGGGCTCGAAGATCTCCATCATCTGGCCCAGCGTCGGCGGATACGCCCCGGGGAAGATGCGCTTTTCGATCCAGGCGTTCATCACCCCGGCCTGGTTGCGCCCGATGGTGTGGATGAGGCCGCGGCCCCGGTCCTTGAGGCAGCGGTCGACCACCCCGCCGAGTTCGCGGTAGTGATCGGTGCCGACGTGCTCGAGCATACCCACGGAGACGAAGATATCGAAGTCTCCTTTGATATTGCGATAGTCGTCCTCGACGTACTCGACCCGATCGGCCAGGCCCTCCTGCTCGGCGCGCGCGCGGGCGAAGCTGACCTGCTCGTGGGAAATATTGTAGGCGCGCACCTTCACGCCGTAGTGCTTGGCCATGAACCGGGCCAGCCCGCCCCAGCCGCAGCCGGCCTCCACGACCGTCTGGCCCGGCTCCAGGCGCAGCTTGCGGCAGACGTGGTGCAGCTTGGCCACCTGGGCCTGCTCCACGGTCATGCTCGGATCCGGATAATAGGCGCAGGTGTACTGCATCACCTCCCGGTCCAGCCACAGCTCGTAGAAGTCGTTGCCGAGGTCGTAGTGATGGTGAATATTGCTGCGCGAGCCGGTCAGGCTGTTGCGACGCGGGCGGTTGCGAAGGCGCGACAGGCGCTGATGCCAATGGCTGTCCGCTATCTTGGCGTCCAGGGCGCGGTAGGCGGTTTCGATGAAATCGAGCAGATCGCCGTCGATGTCGATACGCCCGGCGCTGTACAGGTCGCCGAAATGCAGCTCCGGGTCGTGCAGTAAGGCGAGCAGCGCACGGCGATCGGCGAACCGCAACTCGGCGCTCACGCCCTGTGCACCGTGCTCGCCGGCCACCGCCTCGCCGTTCCAGAGCACGATACGAAACGGGGGATCGCCCACGGCACCCAGCAGCTGGCGCGCGAGCCAGCGATCCAGCGCGGTCACGCGCCCGCCGTCACCGCGGGCCGAGCCCGTCCAGTCCATTTCCCGGTTCGAGATATCCGGTACACCCAGTGGCTCAAACTTGTCTCTGCGCATGTCCTCCCTCTCCTGCCGCGACGGCGCCCGAGTCGACCTCGGCGCCGCTATCCGGGCATGGCCCCGCGCCGCGGGCCCGACTACATCGTAAAAGCAAAGCCGCCGGGTGACAAATTTTTGTGGCCACTGTCACGCCAACCGCCGCGCCCCGATCACCGCGCGCGGGCGCGGTGGTATGATGGATTGCCCGGCACGGCGCGCGAGTGTCGGTCCCGCCAACCATGCACCGCCGCCGCGAGGAGCCCCATGAGTCGACGCCCCACCGCCTTGCTGTACCTGCTGCTGATCGCCGCCGGTGCATCGGCGCACGCCGAGACCTATCGCGGTCCCGACCTCGGCGATCGGCCGGTGGACTTCGCACTGGTCCTCGGCCACAGCGAGGTGCGCCTGCGCTACGACGACGCGACCGTGCACAAGGCCAGCGTCGATCGCCTGGGCATCGCCCTGACCCAATACCTCTCGCCCGCGCTGCAAGGCACGCTGGCCGCCGGCTACGAGGGGATGACCCAGTCCGACAACCCCGACCTGGCGGGCCAGTCCCCCAGCGGCTACTACGGCGCCCTGGCGCTGCGCGGCACGCTGTTCTCCGGCGCCCACCTCGATACGGCCCTGTCGGTCCACTACAGCTACCATCGTCTGGAGGCGACCCCCACCGACCAGGATATCACCCTGACCTGGCACCAGGCCTGGACCGAGCTGGTGGCCGGGCTGCGCCCGCGGCCGGGGCTGCGCCTGTACGCCGGGGCCCGCTACGGCGTCATCGGCGGCGATCAACGCCTCAGCGGCGCGGTCAACCGCACCACCGGCTTCAAGCAGGACCGGCGCACCGGCTATTTCGGCGGCTTGGACTGGGGTGTGGACCGGGGCGGCCATATCGGCGTGCGGGTCAGCGGCGGCCAGTTCCTGGGGGTCGAGCTGAGCTTTGCCCGCCGCTTCCAGTAGGCGGCAAAAAGGGTGCTCTATCTCCTTCATTTGTGAGATATTTCACAATGCCTCCGGATGGGGGCGACTAAGCTTGTCGGTGCGGGCCGTGCCTTTGGGCAGCGGCGCCGCTGTGCCCGTGCCGGTCCCGTCCCGGTCCAACCACCGATTCATCGAGCCTTAGCAGGTAGCGCCGCATGGCCACCAAGACCAGCATCGACAGAAAGCTTGTCAAGAATCTCGAGCCCTTCGGCTCGCTCAGCTATGACAAGCTCGATGAGCTGGTTTCCAAGGCCAGCGTCGAGGAGCTGCCCGCCGGGCGGCTGCTGTTTCGCCAGGGCGAGCGCGATCGCCGCGCGCTGTACCTGCTCGCGGGCCAGGTCGAGCTCAGCGCCCACGGCAAGCTCGGCAATCGGGTCATCAAGGCCAAGACCCCGGAGGCGCGCGAGCCCCTGGTAGCCGAGTTGCCGCGCACCTGCACGGCGCGCACCAAGACCCCGGCCACCCTCCTGTCCTTCGATACGGACCTGCTCGAGATCCTGCTCAGCGACGGCCCGCCCGGCGCCTACGAGGTGACCGAGCTCTCCGGCGACGAGGATGCCAGTGTCTGGATGTTCCGCTTTCTGCAGTCGCCCGCCTTCCTGAATCTGCCCACGGAAAATATCCAGGGGCTGATCATGCGCATGGAGGAGATCCCGGCCAAGCGGGGCGAGGTCGTGATCCGCCAGGGCGACCGCGACGACTACTATTACATCGTCAAGCTGGGCCGCTGCCAGGTCTCGCGCCGCCCGGCCCCCAAGAGCAAGGATGTCAACCTGGCCACGCTCGGCGTGGGCGACGGTTTCGGCGAAGAGGCCCTGATCACCGGCGGCACCCGCAACGCGACCATCACCATGCTCGAGGACGGCGTGCTGATGCGCCTGAACAAGGACGACTTCAACGCCCTGCTGGTCGACCCGCTGCTGCGCTCGGTCTCCGCCAAGGACCTGCCGTCGCTGACCAAGAACAATGCCGTGGTGATCGATGTACGCAGCCCCGAGGAATTCCACCAGGGCGCCTTGCCGGACGCCATCAACATCCCCCTGACGGTGCTGCGGCTCAAGCTCGCCAATCTGGAGCCCGATCAGCGCTACGTCGTTTACTGCAACGACGGCTCGCGCAGCCGCGCGGCCGCCTTTTTAATGGGCCAGCAGGGCCTGTCGGCCTATGTGCTCGAAGAGGGGCTGAGCGGCGCTGCCCCGGCGGGCAAGGCCCCGGCCGCCAAGGCGCCGCCAGCGGCGTCGGCCCCCGCGGCGGCGCCCGCTCCTGCCGCCAAGCCGGCCCCGGCCGCCAAGGTCGAGGCGACCCGCCGACTCGCACAGGCCGAGTCGGCGCAAAAGCAAGCCGAGGCCGAAACCAGCCGGCTCAAGGCCGAGGCCCAGGCCTCGCGCGAGGCCGCCGACCAGGAAAAAGAGCGTCTGCGCCAGGCCAAGGCCGCCAAGCAGCAGGCCGAGGTGGGCACCATCAAGCAGCGGGCCGCCGAACAGGCCAAGCTCGCCAAGGAACACGAGGCGGCCCTGCGCAAGGCCGAACAGGAACTGGCCAAGGTGCGGGCCGAGGCCGAGACCGCCCGCCAGGCCGCCGCCGAGCAGGTCGCGCAGCAGACCAAGGCCGCCGAACAGGCCAAGCGGGCCGCCCAGCAGGAGGCCGACCGGCTCAAGGCCGAGGCCGAGGCCGCGCGGCGTCGGGCCGAGGAGGAGGCGCAGCGCTCGGCGGCGGCCGAGCAGGCCCGCCGCAGCGCCCAGGCCGAGGCCGAACAGGCCCTGTCCGAGGAAATGGGACGCAAGGAGGCCGAGATCGAGGCCACCCGACGCCAGGCGGCCGAGGCCGCCGAACAGGCCAAGGCCGCCGAGCGGGCCCGGCGCGCGGCCCTGGAAGAGGCCGAACGCCTCAAGACCGAGGCCGAGGCCGCCCGCCGGCGCGCCGAGCAGGAGGCCGAAGCCGCCCGCCGCGAGGCCGAAGAGGAAGCCCAGCGCCTGCTGGCCGAAGAACGCGCCCGCCAGGAGGCCGAGATCGAGGCGACACGGCGTCAGGCCGCCGAGGCCGCCGAACAGGCCAAGGCCGCCGAGGCCGCGCGCCTGGCGGCCCAGCAAGAGGTCCAGCGCCTGCGCGACGAGGCCGAAGCGGTGCGCCGTCAGGCCCTGGAGGAGACCGAACGCCTCAAGGCCGAGGCCGAGGCCGCCCGCGAGGCCGCCGCCCGCGAAGCGGCCCGGGTCAAGTCCGAAGACACGCAGCGCGCCCAGGCCGAGCTCGAGGCGGCCCAGCGCCGCGCCGAGGAAGAGGCCCGCCGCGCGGCCGCGGCCGAATCGGCCCGCAACGAAGCCGAGTCGCGCGCGGCCAATGTCATGACCACGGCCGAGTCGCGCCTGAAAAAGGCCGAGGAGGCTCGCCGCCTGGCGGCCTCCATCGCCAAGCGGCTGCAGGCGGTCGAGCAAAAACGCCGCCAGCAGCGCAGCGACACCGAGCACGACATACGCACCGGCCTGCGCCGCGTCGACAACAAGCTCATCCTTGAGGGCGATGAAGACGTCTTCGTCTTCGTCGAGCCGCAAGCGGGCGGCGAAGCGGCCGAGCCCCCCAGAGCCTCTGCGCCCGCCACCCCCGCGCCCCCCGAGGCGTCGGGCGAGGAGTTCTTCAGCATCGAACCGCCGGCGCCGCGCGCACCTGAAGCGCCGCCGGCCGCACCGGAGCCCGCCCCCGCCGCCTCCAACCGGGCCGTGTTCGACGTCCCGTCCGAGGTGAGCCCCCCGGCCCCGAAACCGGCGGCCCCCGCCCCCCGCCGCCGCCAATCGGCGCCGGCGCGCCGGGCCTCACGCCGCGGCGTGGTGGCCATTGCGGCCTCCTTGGTGATTGCGGTAGCGGCGGCCTACACGGTCAGCGAGGTCCCGTGGTCCAGCCTGAAGGACAAGCTGGCCGGCCTGACCAGCACCGGCCAGACGAGCGAGACCGACGCGGCCAAGGGCGAGGATGCCGGCGCCAAGCGGGAACGGGCGGCACGCCTGGCCGCGGCCCGTTCGCGTCAGGAGGCCAAGGTGGTCGAACAGGCCGAGGGCGAATTCACGACCCTGCTGCACGAGTGGCGCAAGAAGCTCAATACCGTCCCCATGTTCCGTTCCACGCCCGACGACGGCGGCGCCTCGGGCCGGGACGACCAAAGCGGGGATGGCGCGCCTGCGCCCGGGGCCAGCGGGGATTCCGCTCCCGCCTCGACGCCCGAGCCGGTCACCCAGGCGAGCGCTTCGCCGGCAGCGGCCGACTCCTCGGCCGCCGAGCCCGCGCCGACGCACTCGCCGGCCGTCGCCGCCCCCGCCTCTCCGGTGCCCGGTCACCCGGGCGCGCAGTAGCACTCAACGGATACGTCGGAAAGGCCCTCCTGCGGGCGCCTTACCGGTCTTTTTGATCGTCGGCGTCCGGCGGGAGGATGACCGGCGCGTTGTCGCCGGTGCCACCGGCGGCGACGTAGCGGAATATTCCCGCCTTGAGCGGCCAGCCGTGGCTGTCGGTCACGATAACGGTCCACTTGCCCAGCTCGCTGGGGTCCAGCTGCTTGCTGGAATAGACCCGCCAACGCGGACCCTTGACGTGGAAGGGGACGTTCGCCACCACCTTGCCCTTGTACATCCAGCGATGAATGATCGTCTGGCCTTGCATGTGGCGCAGGTCGGTGAAGAAATAGATCTGATCCTTGACGTTGCTGAGCACCAGCACGCGGTCGACCGGCTCGCGATCGATCACGTCCGTGGTGAAAAAGGCCCGGGCGACGCGGCCCTTGGTCGCGTGATGCACCGCCGCCTGCGAACCGGCACCGATCGCCGCGGGGGCCGCCCCCAGGGCGAACGACAACCCCAAAGCGCAGCACCACGGCCACGCCCATCGCAGGCGCCCGCGCCTGGCTCTCAGGCCTGTTTGCATAGGCTATCCAAGGGATGCATTCGCCGTATTGTTGTTCCCACCGCGCGCCTGTGGCGCGGCGATTGCGCCGAACGCCGCCCCTTCCCGGGGCGCCAGCCGCTCGGCGGTGACCCGAATCCAGTACACCATAGTGGGACACGGCGCCGTATGCCGAGTATTGAATCACATTTGCCGGCGCGATGTCCCACGCCGCCCTTACGCCTCTTCCTCCCCCGCGGCGCGCAGCTTGGCCCGAATGAAATCGCTGTGGGAGACGTAGATCAGGTCGGCGACCTTGCGGATCAGGTGCTCCTCGTACTTGTCCAATTCACCGTCGGCGTAGGCCACCTGCCACATCTGCTCGATGACATCGGCCTTGTCCGAATAGGAGAACTTGTCATTGATGAGAGAGGTGAACTGGTAGAGCGAGGTGGCGTTCATGGCCTCGTCCTCGGCCCGGTGCATGAGCTCGCCGGCCTCGGCCTCCGACAGGCGAAAGGTCCGGCGCATCGCCGTGGTGACGGCCGCTCGTTCGGAATCGCTGACGTCATAGTCCGCCTGCATGACCTCGATCAGCAGCGCCGCGGCCGCCACCTGCAGTGCCTCTTGGCGATCGCGCTCGCCGCCCGGCCCCTCGGGGTCGAGATAGCGGTCGAACAATTTATGCAGTGAATCGAGCATGTCTATGAACCGAATTAACCGATGAACGCGGCGCGCAGCATCCACAGCGCCCAGGCGCAGGACAACGCGAGCAGCATCGAGGCCAGCACAATACCGCTGTCCCGGCCGCGCCCGCGCCCACCACCGCCCTCCTCGGCCAGCGCCGTGCGCATTTGCTGCCAGGCCCCGGCCACGGCCGGTGCCGCCTGCACCGCACTGGCCGCCCCCGAACCGCCCTCGGGCTCGACGCCCAGGTCCCCGGCCAGGGTGTCGATCATGGAGACGCGGGCGGGCCGGCCCTTGGGAAAGTCTCCCTCGTCCGAAAAGATGACTCGCCCGGTGACGGGCGCCCCGGGCACACGGGTCTTGACGGCCATCACGTCGAGTTCGTTCTTGAACAAGGGGTTGGCGAATTTGAAGCTCTTGCGGCCCAACACCTGCGTCCAGTAATCGATGTGTTCGGCGCCGAACAGGATACCCTGGTAGCGCTTCAAATCGGCCACGACGATTTCCCGGGGCATGAGCAACAGATAATCGATATGGGTCACGCCGTCCATCCCGTCCGGCAGCGTGACATCTTTGACAAAATCCAGCCCGCAACGTTCGATGCCGCGGCGCATGCGCCGCTCGCGCCACTTGCCCCGCAGGCGCGGCCACAACAGCAGCAACGCGAACACGGCGGTCCCCACGGGCCCCAGCCACGGCACGAGGTGCACGACGTTTGCGCCCAGGAGCGTTATTATATTGGCGATTTGTGCGGTCATTCCGTCTGCGCCTGATTGCCCGAGCACTCTACCACGGGCCGCGGGCCCGCGGAACTTCGACAAACGCCCGAAGTCGCCAGTACTGCACCGACACGCCCTGACCGCAACGACAGTACCGGGTGGAGGCCCCATGTCCCGTCTTGTTAAGCAAATATCAATACCCGCCGCGCTGCTCGCCTGGCTCGCGCTGGCGGCACCGGCCCTGGCCGCCGACACCACGCGCTCGGACCTGGCCGCCCCACGGACCGAACAAGGCACCGCGCCCACCTCGCCGGCCAGCACCGCCCATCCGCGCGTGGGCAGCGTCGCGCCGGACTTTATCCTCGACACCCTCGACGGCACCCCGCACAGCCTGAACGGGCTGCGCCAGCACGGCTATGTGCTCCTGGTCTTCTGGTCGACGCACTGTCCCTTCTGTCAGGCCCTCATCCCCGACTTCAAGGCCATCGACGAGCACTATGACGGCAAGGGTCTGACCCTGGCGGCCATCGACATCGGCTACGAGGACCGTCCCGACGTGCAGGCCTACGTCGAAGACCACGACATCGGCTACCTGGTACTCGACGACGATGCGCAGAAATCCGTGCTGATCAATGCCTACGGGATCATCGGTACCCCGACCATCGTGCTGGTCTCGCCCCAGGGCATCGTTCGCTATTACGGCCACCACATTCCAGACCTGCGTCACTACCTGGAACATTCGCCGACGGGGCCGGCCGGCAAGGACGCCGCGCCCGCCAAGACACTGCCGCCGCCGACGCACTGAGGGCAGCGCGCACGGCCTTGACCTATAATGGTTGCAACACTGGGGGTACGCGATGGACGAGGCAGGGCACGAGGCCAAGGTCAGGGCCGCGGAGAAGATACTCAACGACTACGGCGCCGTGCTGTCCGAGGTCACGCCCTCGGTGTCGGGAGTGCCGGCGTCGCTGCTGCCGCACGACCGCGACACGATCAAAGAGGCCATTCAACTGCTCCTGTGGGAATTGGGCGATGGCGATGAGCGCCTGCGCGACGGCCTCATTCAGGGCTATGTCTTTCTCGGCCAGTTCATCCCCGACCACGAGGCCACCGCCGCCGCGCAGGGTCAACAGGTGCTGCGCAGCGCCGACCCCGAATCCGACGATTGGGCCCAGGCCGATCAGGCCGCGCGCGTCGCCAATCGAATCAAGCTCGACATGGAGTCCCTGCTCGAGGAGATCACGCTGCTGCTCGGCCACGATGCGCCGGGGACCGGGCGGTCCGACTGAGCCCGGGACTCGAGGCGGGGGCAACGCCCTCGGCCCCTAGCCCGAACGCAGCGACTGGAGCACCGCCTCGAGCTGCGAAAAGGTCAGGGCGCATACCTGCAGCGCCGCCTTCTTGCCGCGCAGGCGGACCTTTTTCTGATTCGGTTTCCAGAATTGCTCGGGCAGATAGCGAAAAGAGCTGGCGCTCATCGCCACGTCCACGCCCAGGACCTTGGTGGCACTCTCCAGGCGAAAGGCCGTATTCACCGCATCGCCCAGGGCCGTGTTGTCCGCGCCGATGCCCACCGAGGCCTTGCCGGTATTGATGCCCACGCCGATACGCAGCTTGTCGGGCAGCTCGGGAAAGCTCGTGGACAGGCGCTCGGTCACCGCCCCGATGAGCCAGGCGGTCTTCATCGCCTTGAGCACGTTGCGCCGCGGCTCATCGGCCTCCCAACGCGCGAACACGCAGTCGCCGATAAATTTGTCGACGGCGCCCTCGTTCTTGTAGATCACCGCGCTGACATCGTGGAACCACTTGCTCATCATCTTGGTGAGCGTCTGGATGGGCATTTGTTCGGACAGCGAGGTGAAGCCGCGGATATCGGCGACCAGGACGGTGATCTCCTTGATGACCGGGCTGTCGACGATCACCGTGTCCTGAAAGGACAGCGAGTCGACGTACTGGCGCGGTTGGGCGTCCTGGGTAAACACGAACTGCGTGCGGCCGATGGCGATGACATCGCCGTCGCCCAAGCGCGTCGGTGCCGCGATGCGCTGTTCGTTCAGCCGGCTGCCGTTGGAGCTGCCGCTGTCGATGAGGTAATAATCGCCGTCGCCCAAACGGCGGATGACCGCATGGTTGCGCGAGACCAGCAGGTCCGGCAGCACCACGTCGTTGCTCTTGTCGCGACCGATGGTCAAGACGCTGTTGCACAGCACCTTGTGCGCCTTGTCGCCGACGTTGTAGCTCAAAGTCCCCGTCATGCCCTCCCCCCGCGCCGCGGACCGATGGCAGCGCACCCCGGGAGCAAGCCCCGCCGGCCCGGGCCGCGCGGACCCCGGGGTCTGCCGGCACTATAGCACGGCGGTGGCGCGGGCAAAGCCGCGGGCGCCCGAAACCGAACCGGAGACCTTGAGATTGACCCTTCCGGCGCCCATCATAATTGGCTAAGCTAGATTCCTTTCCATGCAAGAGAGACGAGCCGGTCCGACTGTCAGCGGGCCGGGGAGGCGCCCCATGAACCTCGCTGCACCCACTCCCGCCGTCGACGAAGAGGCCATCCGCGACCGCGCCTGGCGCGTCCCCCGTCCCGCCCCGGTGGCCGGAGCCGAGCGCGAGGCCCTCATCGGGCGCATCAAGCGCCTGCTCAAGGAGCAGGATGCGGCGTTGGTGGCCCACTATTACGTCGACGCCGACCTGCAGAGGCTGGCCGAGGAGACCGGCGGTTACGTCTCCGACTCCCTGGACATGGCCCGCTTCGGCAACGAACACCCGGCGAGCACGCTGGTGGTGGCCGGCGTGCGCTTCATGGGCGAGACGGCCAAGATCCTCAACCCCGAAAAACGCGTGCTCATGCCGACCCTGGAGGCCGAGTGCTCGCTGGATCTGAGCTGTCCCGCCGACGCCTTCAGTGCCTTCTGCGACGCCAACCCGGAGCGCACCGTCGTCGTCTACGCCAACACCAGCGCCGCGGTGAAGGCGCGCGCCGACTGGGTAGTGACCTCCAGCATCGCGGTCAAGGTCGCCCGCCACCTGGCCGAGCGCGGCGAGAAGATCCTCTGGGCGCCGGACCGGTTCCTCGGCGGCTACATCCAGAAGGTCACGGGCGCCGACATGCTGCTGTGGCAGGGTTCGTGCATCGTGCACGATGAATTCAAGGCCCGCGAGCTGGCCAATCTCAAGGCCGAGCATCCCGAGGCCGCCGTGCTGGTCCATCCCGAATCGCCCGCCGACGTCATCGACATGGCCGACGTGGTCGGCTCGACGAGCCAGCTCATCAAGGCCGTCACCGAACTCGACGCCCCGACCTTCATCGTCGCCACCGACAATGGCATCTTCTACAAGATGAAGCAGGCCGCCCCCGACAAGACCTTCATCGAGGCGCCGACCGGCGGCGTCGGGGCCACCTGCCGCAGCTGCGCCCATTGTCCGTGGATGGCCATGAACGGGCTGCACAACCTCGCCGAAACCCTCGAGACCGGCGCCAACGAGATCCACGTCGACGAGGCCGTGCGCCGCCAAGCCCTGGTCTCGGTGCAGCGCATGCTGGATTTCGCCCGCGACCAGCAGGCCCAGGTCCTGGGCAGCGGCAACGCCTGAGCGCCGCGCGGGCCCCGTGGAACCGCTGCTGGTCTTTCGCCACGTCACCTGCGAGGGCCCGGGCTATCTGGGCGAGTTCCTCCAGGCCCGCGACATCCCCTACCGTATCGTGGCCATCGACCAGAACGAGCCCGTACCCGCGTCCCTCGGCGAGGCCCCCGGTCTGGTGTTCATGGGCGGGCCCATGAGCGTCAACGACCCCCTGCCCTGGGTCGCCGACGAACTGGCGCTGATCCGCTCGGCGGCCGATGCCGGACGGCCCGTGCTGGGACACTGCCTGGGCGGCCAGCTCATCGCCAAGGCCCTGGGCGGGGAGGTCGGCCCCAACGGCGGGCGCGAGATCGGCTGGCACCCCGTCGAGCGCGTGGACAGCGCGCCGGCGGACCGTTGGCTCGACGACCTGCCGGCACGCTTCGAGGTCTTTCACTGGCACGGCGAGACCTTCACCCTGCCGGCGGGGGCCGACCAGCTCCTGCGCAGCGAGGCCTGCGAGCACCAGGGGTTCGCGCTCGGCAACATCCTCGCCCTGCAGTGCCACGTGGAGATGACCGCCGACATGGTCGGCGAATGGGCCGGCCTGTACGCCGATGAACTTGACGATGCCTCGGCCAGCGTCCAGAGTGCCGAGCAGATGCAGTCCCGTCTGGACGAGCGCGTGGCGGCCTCGCGCCGCGCCGCCGATGTCCTGTACTCGCGCTGGGTCGAGGCGCTCGGCTGAGCGCGTCGGCCCCAGCCCCACGACCAGGAGGCCCACCGATGTCCGACGCCGCTCCCTTTACGATAGAGGCCCTGGAGCTGGGCCCCATGGAGAACTTCATTTACCTGATCCAGGACCACGCCAGCGGCCGCGCCGCGGTGGTCGACCCGGCCTGGGAGGTGGACAAGGTCCTGGAACTGGCGCGGGCGCGGGGCGTTCGCATCAGCGACATCCTGCTCACGCACAGTCACCACGACCACATCAACGGCATCGAAGGCGTGCTCGCCGAGTACGACGCGCAGCTGCACCTGCTCAAGCCGGAGGCCAAGTTCTGGGGACACTATCTGGAGCTGCCGAGCCTGCACCACGGCGGCGATGTGATAGAGCTGGGCGAGACCGAGATCGAGGTCCTGCACACGCCGGGGCACACGCCGGGCTCGGCCTGCTACCGCCTCGGCGGCCAGCTCATCACCGGCGACACCCTGTTCGTGTTCGGCTGCGGGCGCTGCGATCTCAGCGGCGGCGACCCCGAACAGATGTACGACACCCTGCGCCGCCTGGGTACCGATCTACCCGCCGATACCGTGATCCACCCGGGCCACAACTACGCGGAAAAGCCGGTCTCGACGCTGGCCGAGCAGACCGAGGGCAACCCCTTCATGCACTTCGACGACATCAAGGACTTCGTCGAGTACCGCATGCACACCCACGATCGCATTCGGCACACGCCGTATCACCCGATCCCGCGCGGCACCTGACACCGCGCCGGCCGACGGGTCAAGGGCGCACGGCCTCAGGCCTCGGCGACGATATAGCTCATCCAGGACTCCTGGTTTTCCACGTCGGTGACCTCCTCGTACTCACCAGTGCCCTCCAGGTAGTCGTCATCCTCATCGTCGTCCTCGAAGCGCTCCCAGTAGACGCGCACGTTCTTAAAGCCCGCCTCCTCCAGCAGCTCGAGCACCTCGGGCATGGTCCACACGCGCCACTCGTAGCTGAAGGCCTTGTCCAGGCGCGAGCCATCCTTGAAGTCGAAGTGGATGTGGCAGGTCATGTGGTGGTTGATGGGATTGAACTTGGCGTGTTCCCAGACGTAGGTCGCCTTCTCGCCCTTGATCTTGGTCTCCTCCTCGAGCGTGTCGTAGCTCTCGGTGCCGCCGAACTGGTCGAGTATGAACAGCCCGTCTTCCTTGAGCCCCGCGCGCGCCGTCTCGAAGTAGTGGCGCAGCTCCTCGCGCGTCTTGAAGGTGAAGTAGCTGAAGTTGAAGGCACAGGTGACGTCGGCCTTGATATCCGACTCGCTACGCACATCGGCCTCGACGAGGGTCAGGCGCCGGGCCACGTCCTCGCCCGCCGGCTCGATGTTGTGCTCGCGGCCCCAGGCCAGGGTCTCGGGACAGAAGTCGATCCCCAGGGCGGTGCGCCGCGGGTCGGTCTGGCACCACTGCGTGGCCAGCAGGGCGGTGCCGCAGAAGTCCTCGCGCAGTACCAGGGGTTCGCGCCCGCGCAGCTCGCGATAGGTATCGATCATGAAATCGACTTCGGTCTCGGCCGCCTGCACCGACTCCTGATACAGGTGATGGCGGTCGGCCTGCTCGGCCATGGTCGGGGTCAGCCCCGAATGTTTACCTGCCTTGCTATGCGCGTGCTTGCCCATGGAATTCCTCTCGTTCGCTGTTGCGGTCGCGACAGCCGGGCACGGCGCCACCGGCGCCCCGGGCCGATGCGACGGGCATTGCCGCGCGGCCGTGTGCGCCGGGCGCCGCCGGCCGGCGTCGCCCTTCAGGCCCCGCAGCCGACTCGACCATCGGTGCCAATGGGGCGATATGGTATCATTGGACATCATCGTCTCAATGCGAGATGTCCCATCCGGGCATCGAACTGACCAGGTACCGGCCCCATGCCCGCCCCCGCACCCGCCCCGAATCACCCGTCCCACGGCCCCGTGACCCGGCACCGCACCGTCGGCGTGCGCGTGGGCAACGTGCTGGTCGGCGGCGGGGCACCGGTGGTCGTCCAATCCATGACCAATACCGACACGGCCGACGCGCTCGCCACGGCGGTGCAGGTCGCTCAGCTGGCGCGCGCCGGCTCGGAGCTGGTGCGCATCACGGTCAACAGCGCCGAGGCGGCGGCGGCCGTACCGGCCATCGCCGAGCAGCTCGACAAGATGGGCCTGGACGTGCCCCTGGTGGGCGATTTCCACTTCAACGGGCACAAACTGCTCGCCCAATACCCCGAGTGCGCCCAGGCGCTGGCCAAATACCGCATCAATCCGGGCAACGTCGGCCGCGGGCGCAAACGCGACGAGCAATTCGCGGCCATGATCGAGACCGCCTGCCGGTTCGATCGCCCCGTGCGTATCGGGGTCAACTGGGGCAGTCTCGACCAGGACCTGCTGGCCCGGCTGATGGACGAAAACGCGGCCCGGCCCACGCCCCTGGATGCCACCGAGGTCATGCACGAGGCCCTGATCGCCTCGGCCCTGGACAGCGCCCGACGCGCCGAGGAGATCGGCCTGGGCCGCGAGCGCATCATCCTGTCGTGCAAGATGAGCGGCGTACAGGACCTGATCGCGGTCTACCGCGCCCTGGCGGCGCGCTGCGACTACCCGCTGCACCTGGGCCTGACCGAGGCCGGCATGGGTTCCAAGGGTATCGTGGCCTCCACCGCCGCCCTGGCCGTACTGCTGCAGGAGGGGATCGGCGACACCATCCGCATCTCGCTCACCCCAGAGCCCGGCGGCGATCGGACCCAGGAGGTCGTCGTCGCCCAGGAGATCCTGCAAAGCATGGGCCTGCGCGCCTTCACGCCCATGGTGGTGGCCTGCCCCGGCTGCGGGCGCACCTCCAGCACCTACTTCCAGCAGCTCGCCCAGGATATCCAGTCCTACCTGCGCCACAAGATGCCCGAATGGCGAGGCCGCTACGACGGCGTGGAGGAGCTGACGGTGGCCGTCATGGGCTGCGTGGTCAACGGCCCGGGCGAGAGCAAACACGCCAATATCGGCATCAGCCTGCCCGGCACGGGCGAGCGGCCCGTGGCCCCGGTCTACGTCGACGGCGAGAAGACCGTGACCCTCAAGGGCGAGCGCATCGCCGAGGAATTCCAGCAGTTGGTCGACGAGTACATCGAGCGCCGCTACGCCCGCAAGGCGGACGAGGAAAACGGCCCCGCCCGGGGCTAGGAGCCGGCGGCGCGCCGGGCGCCGTGCGCGCGTACCCACTCGGCCAGTTCGGCCGGGCCCAGGGGCCGGCTGAAGTAGTGCCCCTGGGCGACGTCGCAGCCCAGGATGTACAACACGTCCAACACGTCCTTCTCCTCCACGCCTTCGGCCACGACCTCCAGGCCCAGGTTGTGCGCCAGGTCGATGGTCGAGCGCACGATAACGGCGTCGTTCTCGTCGACGAAGGTATCGATGACGAAGGACTTGTCGATCTTGAGTTCGTCGACGGGAAATTTCTTCAGGTACGCCAGTGAGGAAAAACCGGTGCCGAAATCGTCGATGGACAGGCGCACGCCCATGGCATCCAGGCGCAGCGTCGTCTCCAGCGCATGATGGGGATCGGCCATCATCGCGCTCTCGGTGATCTCCAGCACCAGGCGCTCGGGCGGCAGCCCCGCCTGCGACAGGCAGCGCTCGATCTGGCGATCGAGTTCGGGGTCGTGCAGGTTCCATACCGACAGATTCACCGCCACGTGTATGTCCAGGCCCTGCTTGCGCCACTGGGCGTTTTGCCAGATGGCCCGCTCCACGACCCAGACGGTGAGCGCCTTGATGAGTCCGGTCTGCTCGGCGATGGGCACGATCTGCTCGGGCGGGATATTGCCGCGAACCGGATGGTTCCAGCGCAGCAGGGCCTCCACCCCGACCACGCGCCCGGTCTTCACGTCGAGCTTGGGCTGGTAGTGCAGCTCCAATTCGTCGCTGTTGATGGCGCTGCGCAACTCGCTGACCAGCGCCAGGCGCCCGACGCTGTATTGGTCCTGGGCGCTCGAATACACGGCGTAACCGAGGTTCTTGCGCTTGGCGACGTACATCGCCACGTCGGCCCGCTGGATCAGGGTCTGCACATCGGCGCCGTGCTCGGGATAGAGCGCTATACCGATGCTGCCTCCCACATAGAGATTGTGGTTCGAGACCCGAAAGGCGCGCTCCAGGGCGTCCAGTACCTTGTTGGCGATCTTGACGGCGCCCGCCTCGTCGCCGCTGGGCAACAGGACCGCGAACTCGTCGCCGCCCAGGCGGGCGACCGTATCGCTCTCGCGCAGCAGCTCGACCAGGCGCCGGCCCACCTGCTGGAGTACCTGATCGCCGACGTGATGGCCGAGGGTGTCGTTGATCTCCTTGAAGCGGTCCAGGTCCATGATCAGCAGGGCCGCGGTGCCCCCCTCGCGCTGAGACGCGGCGACGCCCTGCTGCAGACGGTCCTGTAGGAGCGCGCGGTTGGGCAGGTTGGTCAGCCCATCGTGCAGCGCCTGATATTCGAGCTCGTTCTGGCGCGAGCGCACCTGGCGGCGCATCTCGGCGAAGGCATCGATGAGGTTCTGGGTCTCCCAGGTCTTGACCGTCGGCAGGCTCGGCACCTCGAAATCGGTCCGCCCCATCGCCTCGTTCTTCAGCGCCTCGGCCACCCGGGTCATGGGCCGCAGGACCCGGCGGTCGAAGTGGCGAAACCCGAGCACGAGCACCAGTATGGCCGCCGCGCTGAGCACCCACAGGGCCCGGCTGATGGTACCGGCCACGTCGGCCAGGCGCGAGAGGTCGGCGGCGGCATCGCCCTCCAGGTGTTCGTCGACGGCCTCCAGGTGCTGCCAGATGGAGGCCAACAGCGGCTCGATGGAGCGGCGAAACAGCGGCACGTCCGTGCGCCAGCCCTCGGTCTGCTGCAGCGCCACCACTTTGGCGAAATCGGCGTGCCACTTCGCCGCGAGCGCCTTCATCTGCTTGAGCGACTCCGAGCCCTGCAGTCCCAGGCGCCCCTGGTCCCCCAGGCGCTGCAGCGCCTGGAGCTTGTCCCGGACCGCGCCGTAGAGCTGCGCGACGTCCCGGGCCTGGCTGCCCAGGTGGACCTCCGCCAGCGAGGCGATGCGGTTGATGAGATACAGCCGGTAGGCACTGATCATCTGCGACCAGTTGTAGCGGACCTGGGCGAACAGACGATAATCGGCTGAGTCGCGGTCCTGTTCGTCGGCCGCCTCGTGCAGGGCCAGGCTCACGGCGGTATAGAACCGGACCTGGGTGGGCAGCATGGTCGAACGGGCCAGACTCATGGCCGGGAACAGCTTGTCGGCGTCCAACCGGGTCTGCATCAGGGCGGCGGCCTGGCTGTCGAACTTCTGCAGCTCGACCCTGAGGGCGCGCAGCTCCTGGCGCACCCGCGGGTCCTCGACATCGGGCCGGCGGCGCAGGCGCTCGACGCGGGCGATCGCGGTGTTCAGGCTGGCGTGAACCGTCTGGCGCGTGTCGCGCCCGGGCGACAGGGCATAGGACTGCAGGGCGAAATCGGCCTGCCAGACGGCATCGCGGATGCCGCGGCTCTCGCCCAGTATCCGGTAGCGCTGCTCGATATGGGCCGTTGTCGAGCGGGTGGCCGCGGAGACGAACCAACCCATCGACCAGGCGGTGATCACAGTGGCCAGGCCCAGCAGCATCGCCACCACGAGGTAGCGCCCCCGCAGGCTGTGGGCCAGAAACCTGAACACGCGTGAACCCGCCATGCGCACCGTCCAGCGTTAGAGTCGAGACGCAGCCACCCTGGCAGTACTGCCGAGTGCCGGCGCCGTCCTCCCAGACGGTCGCCCCCCTTACCCGGGCCTCAGCGGCGCGGGCCGCTGAAAATACATATCTATAATAGTCAGTTATCGAACCGGTGAGCAGGTTCTTTAGAACCGGTTCGCGCCGATGAGGCGGGATGTCCTTGAAATCCAAAGACCGGCCCCCGCGCGCCGGCCGTGCACCGACCGCCGCGCGGGGCCATGGCATGGCGGCTCACTCGTCGGTGACGCAGCCCTCGGAGGCGTTCTTGACGTTCTTGATGTACTTGGACAGCGTGCCCCGGTTGGCCTTGTAGGGGGGCATCCGCCAGGCGGCCCGGCGACGTTCCATCTCGGCCTCGTCGATATCGACCTCGATGGCACGCCGCGCCGCGTCGATGGTGACCCGCTCGCCGTCCCGGACCAGGGCCAGGGGACCGCCCTCCTGCGCCTCGGGCACGATATGGCCGATGATGAAGCCGTGCGAGCCGCCGGAAAAACGCCCGTCGGTCAGCAGGGCCACGTCCGCGCCCAGGCCCGCGCCCATGATGGCCGAGGTCGGCGTGAGCATCTCGGGCATGCCCGGCCCGCCCTTGGGGCCCTCGTAGCGGATGATGACCACGTCGCCCTTGTGGATCCGCTCCTCCTCCAGGCCCTTGAGCATGTCCTCCTCGCAGTCGAACACCCGGGCCGGGCCGGAGAACTGCAGCCCCTCCTTGCCGGTGATCTTGGCCACGGCGCCGCCGGGGGCCAGGTTGCCCTTGAGGATCTGGATGTGGCCCGACTCCTTGATGGGCCGCTCCAGCGGTCGAAACACCTGCTGACCGGCGCTCAGGCCGGGCAGCTCGGCCAGGTTCTCGGCCACGGTCTTGCCCGTGACGGTCAGGCAGTCGCCGTTGATCAGGCCGTGTTCCATCAGGTACTTCATGACCGCAGGCGTGCCGCCGGCGTTGTGCAGGTCCTCCATGACATACTTGCCCGAGGGCTTGAGGTCGGCCAGGAAGGGCACCCGGTCGGAGACCGCCTGGAAATCGTCGATGGTCAACGGCACCTCGACCGCGCGCGCCATGGCCAGCAGGTGCAGCACCGCGTTGGTCGAGCCGCCCAGGGCCATGACGATCACCATGGCGTTCTCGAAGGCCGCGCGGGTCATGATGTCGCGCGGCTTGATATCGCGCTCGAGCAGGTGGCGGATCGCCTGGCCCGCGCGCACGCATTCCTCGGCCTTCAGGGGATCGACCGCCGGCGTCGAGGAGCTGTAGGGCAGCGACATGCCCATCGCCTCGATGGCCGAGGCCATGGTGTTGGCGGTGTACATGCCGCCGCAGGCGCCGGCCCCCGGACAGGCGTGGCGGACGATATCCTCACGTTCGGTCTCGTCGATGCGGTGGGCGATGAACTGGCCGTAGCTCTGGAAGGCCGAGACGATGTCCACGACCTCGTGGTCCTTGTCGGTGTAGCCGGGCTTGATGGTGCCGCCGTAGATCATGAGCGAGGGGCGGTTGACGCGGCCCATGGCGATCATCACACCGGGCATGTTCTTGTCGCAGCCCGGCAGGGAGATATTGGCGTCGTACCACTGGCCCTTCATGACCGTCTCGACCGAATCGGCGATGAGGTCGCGCGACTGCAGCGAGAAGCTCATGCCCTCGGTGCCCATGGAGATGCCGTCGGACACGCCGATGGTGTTGAAGCGCATGCCCACCAGAGCGGCGGCCTCGACGCCCTCCTTGACCTTGGCGGCCAGGTCGTTGAGATGCATGTTGCAGGTGTTGCCCTCCCACCACACGGAGGAGATGCCCACCTGGGCCTTGTCCATGTCCTTTTCGGTCAGGCCGGTGCCGTAGAGCATGGCTTGGGAGGCACCCTGTGACTTCGGCTGGGTGATGCGGGCGCTGTATTTATTGAGCTTCTCGGTCATCGACGAACTCCAGACTGGCTGGCCCGCACACGGGCGGGCGCAGGATGAGCAGTGCGGGGCGGCCCTGGAGGGCCCGGCCGGGCCGCCGCGGTCAAGTGGCGCAGTATAAACCATCCGCGCCCGCCACCCGAGGCGCCGCGGCAGCCGAACGGCCGGGGCTCAAGCTTTCGCCCGCGCCGGTCGATGACTATAGTATGCAGGAGAGGCCCGCACTGGAAGTCAAAACAGCATATAAATCAGGAGGCTGCCCTTGGATTCCCAGCATCGCGACGCACGCGCGCTGCACCGGGACCGCCGCCCCGCCCGGCTGGCGGCACTGGGCTGGCTCCTGTTGGCCTGGGGCGTGCCGGCCCTCGGCGCCGGGGCCCCATTGCAGGTCGAACGCCAGGCCTTCCTGGCCGCCGAACGCGCGCTGCACGGCGGCGACCGCGCCGCCTTCGAACGCCTGAGCGCCCAGCTGCGGGGCTACCCGCTCTACCCCTATCTACGCTACGAGCGCCTGGAGCGAGACCTCGACCGGGTCGAACCGGCGCGGATCCGCGCCTTCGTCGCCCGCTACGGCAATACCCCTCTGGGGCCCCGGCTGCAGCGCGACTGGCTGGCCAGCCTCGCCCGCCGCGGCCGCTGGCAGGACTTTCTGGCCGCCTACAGTCCCGGTAGGGGCACGGCCCTGCGGTGTCGTTACGCCCGGGCACTGCTGCACGAGCACCGCGATGAGCAGGCCGAACCGGTCATCGAGTCGCTGTGGCTGGTGGGCCATTCCCAACCCAAGGACTGCGACCCCGTCTTTCGCGCCTGGCAGCGGGCGGGGCACTTGAGCCCGACGCTCGTCTGGCAGCGCATTCACCTCGCCATGCAGGCCGGCCAGGCCGGTCTGGCCGGCTACCTGGCCCGCTACCTGCCCGAGCCCCAGCGCCCGCGCGTGGCCTTGTGGCGCGCCGTGCGCCGCCACCCCGCGCGCGTGCTGACCGACCCCGACCTGCTGAGCCCGGCGTCGACGACCGGGGCCCAAACGGGCATGCCCCAGGCGCTGGCGGGCTGGATCCTCAGCGACGGCCTGCGCCGCCTGGCGCACCAGGACCCGAAGCGGGCCGCCCGGTTCTGGCAGACCCACCACGCCCGGGCCCCCGTCACGGCCCACGAACGGGCCGTGATCGACCGGACCATCGCCCTGGAGCTGGCCGATGCGGGCGATGGCGCCGCGGGCCACTGGATCCGGCGCATCAAGGACCCGGCGACCCTGCGCCGGCTGCGCACCACGCACATCGTGGCCGCGCTGCGCGACGGCGATTGGGAACAGGCCCTGAACTGGATCGACGCCCTTGACCCGAACGAGCGGCAGACGGCCCGCTGGCGCTATTGGCGCGCCCGCGCCCTGGAGGCAATGGGCCGTACCGCCCCGGCCGCCCGCCTGTACAAGACCCTGGCCGCGCAGCGCAGCTACTACGGCTTCCTGGCCGCCGACCGCACCGGCACGCCCTATCGCTTCGAAGAACGGCCGCTGGTATACCGGGCCGAGGACCTGCGCGAAGTCGCCGACCTGCCCGGCATCCAGCGCGCCCGCGAGCTCTACCACCTGGGCCGCATCGTCGACGCCCGGCGCGAGTGGCATGCCGTCCTGCCCCGCCTGAACGAGGTGCAGCTGCTCAAGGCCGCGCAGCTGGCCCACCACTGGGGCTGGCACGACCGGGCGATCCTCACGCTCAGCCGGGCCCGATACTGGGACGACCTGAAGCTGCGTTTTCCCCTGGCCTACCAGCACGAGGTGGTCAGCGAGGCGACCAGCCACGACATCGACCCGGCCTGGGCCTTCGCCGTGATCCGCCAGGAGAGCGCGTTCACGCCGGATGCCCATTCGCCGGCCGGGGCGATGGGCCTGATGCAGCTCCTGCCGCGCACCGCCCGGCAGATGGCCCATGCCCTGCGGGTGCGGCTGACCAACCCCTACGCCCTGCTCGACGCGGGGACCAATATCCGCCTGGGGGTACGCTATCTGAAACGGGTGGAGGATCGCTTCGACGGCCACGCCGTACTCGCCACGGCGGCCTACAACGCCGGCAGCCGGCGGGTGAAGGACTGGCAGCCGCAGGACGGGCCCATGGCCGCCGACGTCTGGGTGGAGACGGTACCCTTTGCCGAGACCCGCCAGTACCTGCGCCGGGTCATGGCCTACACGGTCATCTACCGCCAGCGCCTGGGCCGCTCGCCGGTGTCGCTGCACCGGCGTATGCCCAAGGTCCCGCCGGCCAGCGCCGACGCCGAGCTCTGAGCCCGAACGCTGAGCCCGAACGCTGGGCCGAAGCCCGCCGGGCGGGGCGGCCGCTCAGCCCGCCGCCTGCTCGGGCGCCACGCCGCCCTCCCGCCTGAGCAGGGCCGCGGCCTGTTCCCGCGTGTAGAAATATCCCTCGCGCGTGAATCCGGGCTCCAGCGAGCCCTTCACGGCGTGCACCTTGCCCTCGGCGTCGCGCTCCATGACCAGATCCGCCGGCAGTCCCTCGAGCAGATGCACACAGGCCGGACGGCCGTCGGCGTAGCGCGACGGATAGACCTTGCCGGTCACACTGTCGCGAAAGGCCGGCAGAAAACCGCAGTGGCGGTTGTCGGCGCTGGTCCCTCCGGTGCCCTGGAGCTCGGTGGTCTGACGGCGCAGGTCCTCCTCGCTGAGCGGGATGCCGCGCGTGCCCCGGGCGGCGGGAGGGGCCTTGAACTCTGGTTCACCGGAATCGGACATGGACACTTCGCCCTCGTCTTGTTGCGGCCGGCACACGGCCTTTTGACACCTGACCTCATTCATACAAATGGCGTGCCAAACAAGCACGGCAGCCGATCCCCCCTGGACCGTGCGGATCCGGGGCCCTGGTGACCTACCGTGTCATATTCTGACCACAAGCGCCTGGCATGGTGGGGACGAAGGTGGACCGCAACGCCCCTCGCCGCCCCGCCAGAGGCCGGGGCCCCACACCCGGGGCCGATGGTTCAAGGCACAGCGGCACCGGTCGATACCACTGAGTAGGAACCCGATTCAACCATCCGCATCGGAGATTGCCGCCGTGCTGACCATCGCTGCCGCCCTCGCCGCCTGCGCGCTGACCTTCTGGCTGGGGTATCACCTCGGCCACCAGATGGGCGTGACCGAACCCATCCGCCGCCGCCTGCGCGGGGCCCGGCAGCGGCACGAGGACGCCGGCCACGACCTGCAGGAGCACAGCGGCTTCAGCGGGCATTGAGTCTCACTGGGCGTGCCGGCGGGGCGGCCGGTGAGCCCTGGCTGAGCGGCGGCTATTGGCCGTGCTCGGGCGGGCGCTCCTCCTGGACCTCGATCTCCTCGGTCGGGGGCAGCATCAGATTGGTGGTATAGGCCAGGTCGTAGCCGTAGAAATCACGCAGGTACCGATAGACGTCCCGGTCGCTCTGCTCGAGCTGTTCCTCCAGTTCCGCCATGACCCGCCGCGCCAGGTGCGTCGCCTCCTTCTCGGGCAGGGACGTGGTGAAGGTGCGCCCGTCGCGATTGAACCCCGCCGCCAGCATGCGGCTCTTGAGTTCCTCCCACAGCTCCCCGCACACCTGCGGCGGATTGTTTTCATAGTCCATGTTCACGACGATCGCGTAAGTCATACTCGCCTCTCGCAGCGACGGCGGGCGGCCCCGCCGTCGGTTGACGTCCATCCTGATGAAACATAACACACGCCGCGCCCCACGCAGGATTTCATAATTTATATTTCCAAATCAATGTGATATAAAATATATTTGCATTTTACTTTAACTTTTCCTATATAACCAATTAAAACACAGGAGGAAAAGTCCGATGCACCACCCGCTGCTGCCGATCTACGAGGTCCGGGAGCTGAGCATCGAAGAGGCCCTGCTCGCACTCGTCGCCGACAAAGAGGCGAATGATGCGCAAGAGAATGAACGGGCCGAAGCCCTGGGCTGGACCCGCCCCTGGGTGCAGACGGTCGACCCGCAGCGCGGCGCGGCCTGAAGGGCCTCAGCGCTGCGCGCCCCGCAGCGCCGCGATGACGCGGTCTTCGAGGTTGATCCGGTCGGCCAGCACCTCGCCGAGGCGCGACAGGTCGTCGGCGAGGCCGCTCAGGTCATCGCAGTGATCGCCGCAGTCGTATTTATCATTGAAATCAAGGATATGGGCCGTGGTGTCGGCAATACGGCGATAGACCTGATCGGCGACATCCAGGACCGGCTGACGCCGCTCCCGGCCTCCCTGAAAATACCGGTAGAGCTGAAAATGGGCGCTGGCCGTGTAGTCGACCAGGGACTCGCAAAACTCCTGCAGTAACTCCTGGACCACCGGCTCGGGCTTGAAGGGACGCTTGGCGGCGAGTTGGCTGAACAACGCCAGCGTGGCCGTGCGGGTCTTGAGCAGATTCTTGAGCTGATCGAGCGACTGGCCCCGGCGCTCTTGTAGCGTGTCTTGCTGCGGCATGCGCCCTCCCGGTCCCTCATTGTTCTTGTTTTCTAGGATGGTAGCAGCATTCACCGGCCCACCAAACCGAAATCGTCGTCCTCGGCCACTGGCCGAGGCAGGCGGACCTGCCGGCGCCGACCCTACTCGCCGCGGGCGACCGGGCGCTGCGGGTCACGAATCCATTCGCTCCAGGAACCGGCGTACAGGCGCCCGCCCTCCAGTCCCGCGGCCGCCATGGCCAACAGATTGTGGCAGGCCGTCACGCCCGAGCCACACATGTGAATGCTCTCGGCGGCCGGCGCGCCGGCGAGCGCGCCCTCCAGACGGCGGCGCAGCGCCGCGGGCTCGAGGAACCGCCCCTGCTCATCCAGGTTGCCGGCGAACGGGAGATTGACCGCGCCTGGAATGTGGCCGGCCACCGGGTCGATGGGCTCGTGTTCGCCGCGAAAGCGCGGCCCCTCGCGGGCGTCGACGAGCACGGCCCCGCCCTCGGCCACCGCCCCGGCCACCTGCCCGGCATCCAGGCACCAGCCCTCGCGCGGCCTGGGCACGAAATCACCCCGGGCCGGCTCGGGCACACGCGTGTCGAGCGGATAACCGCGGCGGCGCCAGGCCGCCCATCCGCCGTCGAGCACCGCCGCCGCCTCGTGCCCGAGCCAGCGCAGCAGCCACCACAGGCGTGCGGCGAACGCCCCGCCCCGATCGTCGTAGGCCACCACCTGGCTCGCCGCGCCGATGCCCCAGGCCGAAAACCGCCGGGCCAGGACCTCGGGGCCGGGCAGCGGGTGGCGGCCGGTGCGCGGGCCGACGGGGCCGGACAGGTCCTCGTCCAGGTGCGCGTAGTAGGCCCCGGGCAGGTGCCCGGCGCGGTACGCCTCGCGGCCGGCGCCCGGCGCGGCGAGGTCGAAGCGACAATCGACGATGACCCACCCGGGCTCGCCGAGGCGGGCCTGCAGCTCATCGACCCCAATCAGACTCTGATAGCTCATCGCCACTCCATCGACACGACGGTGGGCAATCGCCGCCCCGCCCATGCCACTATTATATAGAACGAGACCTTCACTCAGGGGGACGCCGCCCCCTCCGACCACGGGAGCGAACACCATGGCACTGACACTGCGCTCCGATGCCTTCGAGCCCCAGGGCTCCATACCGACCCGCTACAGCTGCGACGGCGAGGACGTCTCCCCGCCGCTTGCCTGGACCGCGCCCCCGGCGGGCACCCGCAGCCTCGTGCTCATCGTCGACGACCCCGACGCACCCGACCCGGCCGCCCCGCGGATGACCTGGGTGCATTGGGTACTCTACAACCTGCCCCCCGACTGCACGCAACTGCCCGAGGCCGCGAGTGCGGACCAGCTGCCGCGCGGCGCCCGCTCCGGTAGCAACGGTTGGGGCCACGGCGGCTACGGCGGGCCGTGTCCGCCCATCGGTCGTCACCGCTACTTCCACAAGCTCTATGCCCTCGACGTCGAGCTGCCCGATCTCGGCGCGCCCGACAAGGCCACGGTGGAGCGCGCCATGCAGGGCCACGTCCTGGCCCGGGCCGAGCTCATCGCCACCTTCGAGCGCTGACGCCCCATACCGCCCGGCGGGCGCGCGAAACCAAGGCCCGCCTGCCAACCGAACCCGCACCAACACCGCGCGCCGCACGCCCGCGCACGTTACCCATTGGTGCAGCCGGCGCCAGTCCCGCCCCGGGCCTGCCCCGCCAGGTCGCATCGGGCCGGTACCGACACGTCCCCTCGCCTGTGGCACACCCCTTGCACCGCCCCCTGTACAACGCAACAAGGGGCCTGCGATGCTCACATCACGGAATAAAAATATAGTTAGGACTGTCTCGGCGCTCTGCCTGATATCGGTGTCCGCACCGGCCCTGGCAGCCGGGCAAGCCGCCTCGTTCCAGGTCTCGATGGATACGGTCTGGCTGGTCACCGCCGCCGCCCTGGTCTTTTTCATGCAAGCCGGCTTCGCCCTGCTCGAGGGCGGCATGGTGCGCTCCAAGAACACCGTCAACGTCATCATGAAGAACTACGTGGACGCGTGCGTGGGCAGCATCGTGTTCTGGCTGATTGGCTACGGGCTGATGTTCGGCGCAAACCACAGCGGCTGGTTCGGCACCGACCATTTCCTGCTCGGCAACGCCGAACACATGGACTACAGCCTGCTGCTCTTTCAGACCATGTTCGCCGCGACCTGCGTGACCATCGCCTCCGGGGCGATGGCCGAACGCACCCGCTACGAGTCCTATCTGCTGGGCGCCATCGGCATCACGGCGATCATCTATCCGGTCTACGGCAGCTGGGCCTGGGGCAGCCTGTACACCGGTTCGGGCTGGCTCAAGCAGATGGGCTTTATCGACTTCGCCGGCTCCACCGTCGTGCATTCCATCGGGGGCTGGGTCGCCCTGGCCGGCATCATGGTGCTCGGCCCGCGCCTGGGCCGCTTCGATGCCGACGGGCGGGCGCGTCCCATCCCCGGGCACAATCTCACGCTGGTCGCCTTGGGCGGCTTCATCCTGTGGCTGGGCTGGTTCGGCTTCAACGGCGGCAGTACCGCGGCCGCCGTGCCGAGCATCGGTCTTATCAACCTGAACACGCACCTCGCCGCCGCCTCCGGCGCCGTGGGCGCCATGGCTACCATGTGGCTGGGCCGTCGGCCCATCCTCATGACCACGACGGTCAACGGCTCCATCGGCGGGCTGGTCGCCATCACCGCCGGCTGCGCGACCATGGAACCGATGTTCGCCGTCATCACCGGCCTGGTGGCCGGTCTGGTGCTGGTCGGCGGGGAGGCGTTTCTCCAGTGGCTGCGCCTGGACGACGTCGTCGGCGCCGTGCCCGTGCACGCCTTCTGCGGGGCCTGGGGCACGCTGGCGGCCGGACTGTTCAAGACCGGCGACCTGTTCAATCCGACCCAGGTCACGGTCCAGTTCATCGGCGTGGCGGCCGGTTTCCTGTGGGCCTTCCCGCTGTCCCTGTTGATGTACTACGCCATCGACAAGACCATCGGGCTGCGCGCGGGCACGCTCGACGAGCAGCGCGGCCTGGACTTTACCGAGCACAGCGAAATCGGCTATCCGGAATTTCAAACCGCCGTTACCCACGACAAATAGGAGACTGAACCATGCAGGACGCCACGGTCCGCGGTACCGCACGAACCGAAGCCATCTCCAAACGCCGCCGCGCCGTGTTCACCGGCCTGGTGCCCTATCTGCACGGCGAGGACCTCTACACCGCGCTGTGGCTGTGGCAGGACAAGTATTCCGACGGCCCGGCCATGGCCCTGCATCAGTTCATCAACGAGTTCGCGTGCCTGATAGAACAGCAGGTGCGCCGCAGCGACATCCACCGCAGCCTGGTCGCCGCCATGAGCAAGGACGAAGTCGAACTGGCACCGGACCCCTATGCGGACATGTTGGCCTATCGGGAACGGCGCCTGCCGGAATCCAAGCTGAGCGCGGCCGTGGCCCCCGAGGACGCGGCCCCGCTGCCGGCGACCGTGGTCCTGGAGGCCGTGCTGCACGCCTTGTTCCGCCAGCTCGACGAAGAGTATCCCGTGCTCACCGACAAGCTGCGCCGTTACCTGTCCCATCACCTGGCGGGCGTCGACCTGGCCCTCGGTCCCTTCAGCGAGTTGTCGCAGTGGCTCAGCGGCCTGCGCCCGCACCTGAACCACGCCTACAGCGAGGGACAAATGCGTGCCCTGGTGCACATCGCCTACGTCGGCGGTTGCGAATACCTCGGCCCCGTGCAGATCGATACCCTGCTGGCGCGCGCGGTCGAAGAGGCCGAGCACCTGCCCCAGGCCCGACACTTCGCGCCCGGGCGCCTGTTGTAACGTGCCCGGCGACGCGGACAAAACCGCGGCGGCCAATACTGCCATTTTGCGTGCAGGATTAGACGCGTGCCTACCCGCCGGGCCTGCTCGACTGGGCGGAGGCACGCGTTTTCTTCCAACGCGGTGGATTCGTTACAATGCGGTCAATATCCAGACAATCCACGGGAGGCAGATATGGCACGCACGGAATCCACAATGCTCGAGCTGGGGACACCCGCCCCCGACTTTCGTCTACCCGAACCGCTGACCGGCAAGGAGGTCGGACTGGCCGACCTCCAGGGCAACAAGGGACTGCTGGTGGTGTTCATGTGCAACCACTGCCCCTACGTCAAACACATTCAGAACGAGCTTGCCGCCGTAATCAAGGAATACCAGGCGGAGGGCATCGCCGCCGCGGCCATCAGCAGCAACGACGTGAGCACGCACCCCGACGATGCCCCGGACAAGATGGCCGAAGAGGCAAAGCGCCTGGGCTACACCTTCCCCTATCTGTACGACGAGGCACAGGAGACCGCCAAGGCCTATCACGCGGCCTGCACACCGGACTTTTTCGTCTTCGACGCCGATCGCCGTCTGGTCTACCGCGGCCAATTCGACGACGCGCGCCCGGGCAACGATCGCCCCGTGACCGGTGCGGATCTGCGCGCCGCCCTGGATGCGCTGGTCGCGGGCGACTCGGTCCCGAGCGACCAGATACCGAGCATGGGCTGCAACATCAAGTGGAAAAGCGGTAACGAACCGGCCTACTTCGGCTGATATACCGCCAGGCCCGCCCGGCCATCCCCAGGCCGGGCGGCTGGGCGGCGCCTCCCCCGCAGTCACCGACCCCCGGCCCCGGACCGCCCGGGTACACCCCGCCCTCCCCGACCGGCCTGTCAAGCAACGGTAACGATAACGTCACATCCGTTTCACCCTCCCTCGCTACAGTCGCCTCATCATTCAAGCATTTCTTAAGGAGATCTCTCATGGCGACGCCTTGTTCGGCCATGCCACTGGCCCAGGAGCCACTGCACCGGCGCAGTGGCATCACCGTGTCTCTGGCCAGCTCAGAGGCAGAGATCGAGCAGTGCCTGCGGCTTCGCTACCGTGTCTTTGCGGGCGAAATGGGGGCCGCTCTGCACACGACACGCGCGGGCATCGACCAGGACCGTTTCGATCCTTACTGCAAGCACCTGATGGTGCGCGACACCGAGCGCGGCGAGGTGATCGGCACGACCCGCCTGCTGCTCAGCCGCGACGCCGCCGAGCTGGGGATGTTCTACTCGGAGACCGAATTCGACCTCGAACGCATCCGGGCGCTGCCCGGCCAGTTCATGGAAGTGGGCCGCACCTGCATTCACCCCGACTATCGCCGCGGCGCGGCGCTGGCCATGCTGTGGAACGGGGTGGCCCAGGTGACGGTGTTGGACAACGTCGACTATTTGATCGGCTGTGCGAGCATCCCGCTGAACAAGGGCGACAGCTATGTCGTGTCGATCCTGGAGTACCTTCGCACCCATCACTGGGCCCCGGAGGAGCTGCGCGTCACGCCGCTGATCCGGCTCAACGCCCAGGAGGCCGTCGCCAGCAGCAATGTCCTGCTGCCGCCTCTGCTCAAGGGCTATCTGCGCCTGGGCGCCCTGGTCTGCGGCGAGCCGTATTGGGATGCCGCGTTCAACGTCGCCGATGCCTTCATCCTGGTCGACCGCGACCAGCTCGCGCGGCGCTACGTTCGCCACTTCGTCAACCGCGTCTGAAGCCGGCGCCTGAGGCGGCCACGCGGGCATGAATCCGGTCAAGGCGGCGCGCCGCGCTGCGCGGGTGTGCAGGCGCCTTGCGAGCCTGTGCGTACACTTGTCGTGGGGCCTCCTCCTGGCGGGCTGGTTGCGCTCGCGCCTGGGGCCGAGCTGGTTTCGCCACCCCCGGGGTGAAACGCGTCGGCGTCGATGGCAGCAGGCCCTGGGGGACATCCTGGGCCTACGGGTGCACATCGACGGCCGGCCGATGGACGAGCGCGGTCTGCTGGTCGCCAATCACGTCTCCTGGCTGGACATCGTCGCCATCGCCTCGGCCACACCCACCACCTTCCTCGCCAAGGACGATGTCCGCGCCTGGCCCATCGTCGGTTGGCTGGGACAGTGGAGCGGGACGATCTTTCTGCGCCGCGCCAACCTCGGCGCCCTCGGCGCGGCCATCGATGCCCTGGTCGAGGTCATCGAACACGGCCAGCGCGTAGCGCTGTTCCCCGAGGGCACGACCAGCGAGGGCCGCGGCGTCGGCCCCTTCCACCGCGGGCTGTTTCAGGCGGCCGTCAAGACGGGGGCGCCGGTCCAGGCCATCGCCGTGCGCTATCGGCGCGCCGGCGAACTCGACGCCATCGCGCCGTTCATCGGCGAGGACGCCTTTGTCCCCCACCTGCTGCGCGTCATGGCCGAGCCGAACACCGAGGTCCAATTGCATTTCCAGGCGCCCCTGCACGGGCGCCAGCGACGCGACCTCGCCCTGCGCGCCGAAGGCCAGGTCCGCGCCGCCCTCGGCGTCCGCGATTCAAGTACGCTCCCGCGCGAGGCTCCCGGTGCCGAGCGCTCCGCGGCGCTGCAGCCACGCGCCGACGACCAGCCCCAACACGGCCAGGGCCCAGACGATCACCGCGCCGGTGGGCAGATCGAACAGGCCCGAGACCAACAGCCCCAGGCCGTAACCGCCCGCGCCCAGGCCGTAGGCCGCCGCTAGTGCGCCGCGTCCGATCCGGCGCACGGCCAGTGCGGGGATGATCAGGCTGGCAAAGACCAGGTACACGCCCACCAGCTGTACCGAGGCCGTCACGGTCGCGGCGAACAGCACGTAGAACACCAGCGAGCGGGACCGGCCCTGGAGCCGAAACCACAGGCCCAGTACCAGTGCGTAGAGCAGGGCCACCGGCCAGAGCTGGCCATAGCTCACCCACAGGATCTGGCCGACCAGCAGATCCTTGAGATGCTCGCCGCCGTGGGGATTGTGGCTGAGCAGCAGTACCCCGCCGCTGGCGGCGACGACGAACAACACCCCGATGAGCGCCTCCTGGATGTCGGGCAAGCGCCGCTCGGTCCAATTCAACACCAGGGCGCCGACCAGCGCCGCGCCCACGGCCACGGCCTGCACGGCCCAGCCGTCCGGCTCCCAGCCGAAACCGTGGGCGGCGATGACGCCCAGTCCGGCGATCTGGGCGATGGCCAGATCGATGAAGATGATGCCGCGCGCCAGCACCTGCTGGCCGAGCGGCACGTGCGTGGCCAGCACCAGGAGGCCGGCCACGAAGGCCGGCCCCAGGATGGTGATATCCAGGCCCTGCAGGTTCATTGGGCCCCCTTCAACAGACGCGCGATGGTGTCGTCGAACAGCCCGAACAGATCCTTGGCGCCGTCGGTGCCACCGACGGTAAAGGGCAGGACGACCACCGGGATGTGCGCATGCTCGGCCAGCCACTGCGCCGGGCGCGGGTCCTGGTAGGCGGCGCGGATGACCATCCTGGCCGGTTGGCGGCGCAGCTGACCGAGCACCTCGGACAGGTGCGAGGCGCTCGGCGGCACCCCCGGCTTGGGCTCGAGCGTGGCGACCTCTTTCAGTCCGAGCCAGTCGAGCAGGTAAACCCAGCCCTTGTGATGGACGACCACCTTCACACCGCGCAGCGGCGCGGCCTGCTCGGTCCAACGGGCGACGGCGGCCTGCCAGCGCGCATCGAAGTCGCGATAGCGCTTGGCATACTGGCGGGCATGGTCCGGGTCGATAGCGCCGAGCCGCTCGGCCAGGGCCTTGGCGACCTTGGCGATGCGCCTCGGATCGGTCTGGATGTGCGGATTGCCGGCCGGATGGATATCGCCCTGGGAGCGATCCACGCTCGCCGGCTTGTCCAGCAGCTGCACGTGGTCGGTCGCGGCGAAGTTGCCCGGCTGGCCGGGCTGGACCTTGTCGTTGCCCGCCTGGCGCAGCAGCACGGGCAGCCAACCGATTTCCAGCTGCGCCCCGTCGCAGACCAGCAGGTCGGCGCGGCGCAGGCGCGCGATCAGACTGGGCCGCGCCTGGATGTGGTGGGGGTCCTGGTAGGCGTTCGTGGCCGTATAGACCGAGACCGCCTCGCCGCCCAGCGTCTTGGCCAGGGCGCCCCAGGTGGGCTCGCAGGCGAACACCTGCACGGCCGCGCCCGCCGGTGCCAGCGCCGCGAGACAGGACACGGCGATCAGCCATTTGATTAGCGTTTTCATAGTGTGCTCCCTGTTCAGAATATGTGAGCGCCGTGGGCGCCCAGGCTCATGATGTATTGCACGTACCATTGGTTGTCCGTGGTCAGGCCGGACCGGTCGCGGTTGTACTGCAGGCGCAGGCGACTGAACTCGCTGTTGGCGAAATCGATCATCGCGCTGTCGCGCTTGGGCGTATGGCCCCGGGGGTCCAGCACCGTACCGGCGAAGGCCGCGCCGGGGTCGTCGGCCTTGAGCTGATCGTGGCGCAGCCCGATGCGCCAACGCGGCATGAACTGATAGACCCCCTGGAGGTACCAGCCGCTGGGCTTGGCCGAATAGCTCGCCGGGCCCTGGCCCGCCGGCGTGAACAGCCCGTCATCGCTGCGCTGCAGGTATTCGCCCTGGAGCTTGAAGTTGTGCGTGTAGGGATTGCCGTTGGGGGCCCACTTCCAGACGAAGTCGGCGATGATAAGCTTGCTCGTGCCCGTGAAGCTGTCGGTGCCGGCCGAACTGTCCGTCTGACGATCCTTGGCGTCGGTGTGCAGATAGGAGACACCGGCCCGCCAGCTGTTGCTGATGCCGACGTCGCCGCCGAAGTGCACGAAGGTGCTCCAGGCGCCGCGCCCGTTGTTCGCGGCCCCACCGCCGGGGAAGGCATCGCCGCGCAGCCACTCGGCCCCCACCTCGGTGAACAGATCGGTCGGCGCCAGCCAACGCACCTGCACCCCGTCGTCGCCGTATTGCGTGCCCAACAGGGCCCGGTAGGCCAGGGCCGTGTCGACGAAGTCCCACTTGTGCGAATGCTGCTCGTTGAGATAGCCGATGCCCGAGAAGAAACGCCCGGCGCGCAGGGTCATGCCGTGGCCCAGCCCCGTGGTCTGCACGTAGGCGTTCTCCACGCTGGTCGTGTTGTCCGGATGCATGGACAAGGTGAACATGGCGTACCAGTCGGGGTCGACGTTGGCATAGATCGCCAACTCCGACTCGCCGATGGAAAAGCCCCGCTCGCCCGGTCCGCTCTCCTCGCCCAGCGCAAAGCCCGGTATGGCATAGGCGTTCGGGTCGTTGGAGAAACTGGCGTAGGTCCCCGAGAGGATCAGCCCGATGGCCGGGTTGAAGGCGTTGCTCGGCGAACCGGCCCCGGCCGCCCAAGCGGCCGCCGGCGACAGCGCGCCCAGCAGCGCCGCGGCCGCGAGCGCGGCCGCGGTCTTGATGTATCCACGTCGCATAGAATTCACTCCCACAATTCGAGATGGCGTCCCCTCGGCGCGTCCGCGCGCGAACGCGTCCCCGGGATGCCCATTACGGCGGTCCAGCCGCACGCGCGTCCGCCTCGACGGCGCGTGACCGGCAGGTTTATTCGATCAATGGTTCAAAGGGGAGTGTGACCCGGCGGTCCGCGGGCGAGAAACGAGATGAAGGTGTATTGATGAGACAGCTGCGACGCCGCGACGAACGTCGGAAGCGCCGGCGGCACGGCGAATACGTGGAGAGGGGCTCCGAGGGTCGCGTGTCCGAGGTGGGAGACATGCAGGCAGAACTCGCAGGTGTGGCCGGGCGTATGCGCCTTGAGGTTGGCCTCGTGCACGACAACGACCAGCCGCCCGCCGAGGACGGCGATGATCAGCAGGATGTGCAGGGCCTTCACGGGCGAGGCGCTTCCAATACGACAGACCGGTGTTGTCTTATAGCGGTTTGCCGAAGTCCGGTCAATCGGCGCGTCCGGCGCGACGTGCGCGCGGTCACGAAACGCCCCATCAACGCCCGGCGCGCCGGAACAACACAAACGTCATGTCGTCCGATTTGCTCGGGTAATCGGCATCGACCAGCTGCATGCGCCCCCGCGCGTCATTGGCCAGCCGCGTCGCCGCCTCGCCCAGTGGGCCGATGCGCACCCGTTCGACGATCTCGTCCAGATAGAAGTTGTCGAACAGGCCGTCGCTGGCGACCACCACCGTATCGCGCGGCGCCAGGCGCAGGTGCGGGCCGATCTCGATACGCATATCCGGGGTACCGATCACATTGGAGACGAGATGGCGTTGCTCGTGATGCACGGCCTCGGCCTCGTCGAGCAGCCCCGACTCCACCGCGTAGCCCACGGGCGAGTGCGATACCGTCTGCTGCTTGATGCGCCCGCGCTGGCCGGTCACCAGGATCATGGAATCGCCTATGTGATAGGAACGCACGGTCGTCTCGCCGATCTCCACGACCGCCAGGGTGGTCGCCCCGCCGGCGGCGCGTTCCATGACCGTCCGATTGGCCTGCTCGATACCGTTCAAGATGGCCTCGCGCGGCGCGAACCCCTCCTCGGCGGCGCCGCGAACGGCGCGTACGAGCGCCTCCACGGCCAGGCGCGAGGCCTCCTCGCCCCCCGGCATGCCGCCCACGCCGTCGGCGACGATGATGACTCCCGTGCGCTCGTCATAGGACACGAGCGCCGCGCAGTCCTCGTTGGCGGTCTCCTTCTCCGGGGAGCGGTGGGTATAGACCGCGGCGCGGGCGCCGACGAAGTCAACGACCTCGGGGGCATCCATATCACGGGCGGCGAACACCAGGCCCTCGCCGGGCGCCGCCCGGGCCGCCGACTTGCCGCCTGCCCGCGGGCTCATCAATCCCACCTCATCGTCTCGAGGTATTGGCGAAGCTGGCCGGCGCTTCGGAACTGGCGCAGGATGAGCGTGCGTTTCAGTCCGCGGCAGATCGCCTTGATCTGCGGCGGCTGGCGGGCGTAGTGCTTCCTGCCGCCGAGCGCCTCATGGAGTATGTGGATCATGTTCACGACGTCGTCGTGTATGTTCTCGGGCTTGGCCGCGCCCCAGTGAAACATGTCGAGCAATTTCAGGTCGAACTCCAGGCCGTAACGCTGCAGGATGATGTTGTCCGCGTGCAGGTCGCCGTGGTACTCGCGCATGTTGTGGATACATTCCATGCCCTTGGCCAGGGCATGCAGCAGGTGTATGCCCTGGAAGGGCGAGAGGCGCTTTCCGGGTTGGCGCGCCAGGAACTGGCTCAGCAACTCCCCTTCGACGAAGTCCGAGACCAGAAAGGCGATCTGGCTGCCCCGGTGCACGATGGTCTCACGGGTATGGTACTGGATCACGATGGGGCACTGGCGCAGCTTGTGCAGCTTGGTCGCATAGAACTTGGCATTGCGATCGCGGGGGTTTCGATGCGGGAAGAACAGCTTGGCGGTGCGCTCGATTCCCGTCGCCTGCTCGCGGATGAGATAGACCTCGCCCTCCCAACCGGCGCCGAGGCGGGTAATGACTTCGTATTTGCCCGCCAGGATCCGCCCCGGGGCGAAGTTGAACGCCTCGATGCGACCTGCCTTTTTCGCCTGAGCTTTGGCCATCGGCCCTCCTGCTTCACGGTCTCGGCGCACTCGTGCACATCACCGGCCCCGGACGCGCCCCAGTTGACAGGCCGCCGTGCCGACAACGGCGTGGAGCCAGCTTAGCACCGGCGATGCCGCGGTGCAGCCGCAGCGCGGCCTGTATTCGCTCTTGTGAGCCCCATCGGCCCTGGCGTAGACTGTCCGTCGGAGTGCGTGCCCGCAAAGCCCGGGCAACGAACAGCGCTTCGGCGACACAGACTGCGACGACAACAATACGATGAAGACCCTGCCAGTTGATACCAGCTACATCGGCGATACGCTCATGCGGCTGCTGCATATCCCCAGCCCCACGGGATATACCGACAGCATCGTGCACTTTGCCTGTGCACAGCTCGACCGCCTGCATATCCCCTACGAGCTGACGCGCCGCGGGGCCATTCGCGCCACCCTCAAGGGCCGGCGCGAGTCGCCCGATCGCGCGCTCGTCGCCCATCTGGACACGCTGGGCGCCATGGTCAAGGCCCTCAAGGAGAACGGCCGCCTGGAGGTGATCCCCGTGGGACACTGGAACGCCCGCTTCGCCGAAGGCGCCCGGGTGACGGTCTTCACCGACGCCGGGGCCTACCGCGGCAGCATCCTGCCGCTCAAGGCCTCCGGACACACCTTCCACCGCGAAATCGACACCCAGCCATCGGCCTGGGACAATCTCGAGGTCCGCGTGGACTCCGACTGCGCCACGCGCGCCGACCTGATGCGACACGGCATCCACGTCGGCGACTTCATCTCGGTCGACCCGAACCCGGAAATGCTGGACAACGGCTACATCATCTCGCGCCACCTCGACGACAAGGCGGGGGTGGCGATCACGCTCGCCGCGGCCAAATCCATCGTCGAATCCGAGGTTGCGCTGCCGGTCGACTGCCACCTGTTGTTCACGATCTCCGAGGAAGTGGGCTCGGGCGCCTCGGCGGTGCTGCAGCAGGACGTGGCCGAGATGGTCACCATCGACAACGGCACCACGGCCCCCGGGCAGAACTCCAGCGAGCACGGGGCGACCATCGCCATGGCCGACTCCAGCGGACCGTACGATTATCACCTGACGCAGCGCCTGTTGGACCTGTGCCGCGAATTCGATATCCCCCACCAGCGCGACGTGTTCAAGTACTACCACTCGGACAGCGCCGCGGCCACCGCCGCGGGCAATGACCTGCGCACCGCGCTGATCTGTTTCGGCATCGACGGCTCGCACGGTTGGGAGCGCATCCACATGAGCGCGCTGACCTCGCTGGTGCAACTGGTCACCTATTACGTGCAAAGCCGGCCGCTGTACATGCGCGATCGCTTCGAGCTCGGCCCCCTGCCCGGCTTTCCCACGCAGCCCTCCTGAGACCTCACCAGCGCCGAGCTCGCCCGATGCCCACCGCCTATGTCTTCTTGCTGTTGTTCGCTACGGCCGGGGCCTGGCTGCTGGTCATGAACCTGCAGCTGCTGCGCTCGACCTACAAGCTCAAGCTGTACATGACCCGACGCGAGTACACGCGCCTGCAGGGCCGGCACCTGGCGTTGATGGGCCTGGGTGTAATACTGCTGATAGGCTGCTTGGTGCTCTACGCCCGCTTCAACCTGGGCAGCTGACACGGACAGCGGCGCCCGCTCAGTGCAGTTCCAGGCGCCCGAGCTCCTCGAGTATCGAAACGACCAGCGATTCACCACTGGCCGACATCCCTTCACACAGGCTGTCGACATCGCGCTCGCCGTTGACCATGCGGCGCATCAGCGAGCCCAGGCGCGCCATGTCCCCGCCCACCGGCGCCATCTGCTCGGCCATGTGGCCCAGCATCTCCAGGGCCTCGGTATTGCCGTGGGCGGCGGCGTGGATCATGTGCGCCAGGCCGGGGGCGGCGGCACTCGGATCGGCCTTGGCATTCGGATCGGGCAGCGTCGCCGGGTCCTGCAGCCCGCGCAGGATCGCCTCGACGATCGCCGCATCGTCCTCATCCAGGCCCTGTAGCAGCGAGCTCTCGCGCGATCCGTCCAGGATGCGGCGAATGGCGTTGACCAGCTTGAGCTGGCCGTAGGACTCGCCGGCCTCGAGCACGGGCTGTAGCTTGGCCCGTTGGTCGGGGTTTTGACAGGCCTGGACGACGTTCACAATGAGTTCGGCGTGTGTCTGGACGACCTGTTCGGCGTGCGTCGGCTTCTGGCTCATGGCTCCCTCCCGTGGTTGGCCACAGGCTGCCGCAATCGGTCCATTGCGGTCAAGTTGGCATCGCACCGCCCCTACGCCGGGGGCCGCTCACGGGCGCTCGGTCCGCCCCGCCGCGTCAACGCGCCAGGTCGAGGGTGAAGATGTCGCCGAGGGCCTTGCGGATCTCGTTGACCGTGAGGAAGCGCCCGTCAGTCGAATATTGATAGTGTCCACAGACGAGGCGGTCGACCTGCGGCTGTTCGGATGAGCGCAGGTACATGACGGTGGCGTACTCCTGGGGCATGATACCGCCGTCGTCGGCCAACAACGGGCCGTTGCTGGCGACGATACGCGGGCCCAGGATCTCGTAATCGTCGAACTGCTTGACCGCGTAGATGGCGAACCGCCCGGGGGTGATGACGTGGTCGTAATCGCGCAGGTCCTTGTGCATCACCAAACGACAGTTGGGATCATATTTCTTGGTCAGCAGGAAGTCCTTGTCCTCTGCGATGGCTCCACGGTAGAAGCGGATCCGATCATGGCGGTTCGTGACGACGAGGCGCTTGTGCAGGACGAGCTCAGAGCCCACGGGGATCTCGGTGGACCGCCCCGGCTCACTTGGCCCGGACAGACCCTGGCATCCGACCAGCGACGTGATACCGAGGGCCAGGGCCGCGAAACGAATCATCAACCTCATGCGGGTTCCATGGCCGGGGCGCCGGGGTGCGCTTGGCGGCTCATTGCGCCAGTTTCAGGGTTATGACCTTGCCCAGGGTCTTTCGAATCTCAGATACCGTGGGATACTCGGCCTCGTAATTGTAGACCCAGTGCTGACAGGCCAGGCGGCGTACCTGCGGCTGGCGCGGCGAATGCAGATACAAGTCGACACTCCAGTTTTGCATACCCGGCCCGGCGTCCTCGTCCCCGCCGCCGCTGCTCCCGATGCCCATGCCCATGGCGCGGCTGGCGTACATCGGATAGGCGCGCGAGACATCGTCTCGTCGGCTGCCGACGCGGTGCACGGTGAACTCGTCGGGCTTGATCGTCCGGGCGCTGTCTCGCACGTCCTCGACCTCCAGGCGGCAGTAGACGTAATACTGGTTCACGGGATTGAGCCGCTTGTGCTCGACGACCCTGCCGCCCTGGATATACACACCCGCCGTGTGAGCCGGGACGGTCAGCCTCTGGTGCAGCGTCACGGTCGAGCCGACCGGCACCTTGTAATAGGGAGAGTCGGGACCTACCGGCCCGGGGGCCTGACAGGCGGCGAGCAGCAGCAATGCGCCGCCGAGCAGCGCCGCGCGGGCGCTTGGGATCCAATGTGTCGGGGTGTGCATAACGTCCTCCGGCGGCCGGACGCCGCCTGTCTGGGTACGACCCGGCCCGCTCCACACTTCATCGCCCGGGCCGCCGATGCGACAGGGTAAGTCTAGCAAACGCCCGACGGCGCGCTCGGTCACTGGGGCAAGGTGACGGCCTCGAAGTCGCGCACCTGGGGGTGCGGGCAGCCCGGGTCCAGCTCGGCTTCGCGCACCAGGCACACGGTATGCATTCCGGCCTCGCGCGCCGCGTCGAGCTCGGCCTGGACATCGGACAGGAACAGGATCACCCCGGCGTCGATGCCGATGGACTTGGCGATGGCGCGATAGGCCTGCGTCTCGCGCTTGGCGCCGATGCTGGTGTCGAAATAGCCGTTGAACAGCGTCGTGAGGTCGCCGTGATCGGTATGGGCGAACAACAGCTTCTGCGCCTGCACCGATCCCGACGAGTAGACATAGAGCAGCAGTCCCTCGTCTTTCCACTGGCGCAGCCGGCGCACCGCATCGTCGTAGATGTGGCCGCGAAAATCGCCGCGGCGGTAACCCTCTTCCCAGATCATGCCCTGCAAGGCCTTGAGCGGGGTCAGCTTGCGATCCTCGTCGATCCAGCGCACCAGCTGCTCGGTGACCTGGGCATCGTCGAAGCCGCCGCCGGCCGCCTCGCGCGCCTTGTCGAGCCAGGCGCGCACCTGCGGCTCATCGCCGTGCTCACCGATGAAATCGGCCATACGCTCGCGGGCGTAGGGGAACAAGACGTCCTTGACGAAAGACAGCGAAGAGGTCGTGCCCTCGATATCGGTGACGATGGCCTTGATCACGCGTGCATATCCCGATTGGAGGTTGCGCCGTAGCGACCCGTCAGCCGTGTTCGGCCACGAAGCGGTCGAAGTCCGGGAAGCGGCGTGCGGTGTCGCGGCCGGTGAAGCTGGCGACCCAGCCGTCGGGCGTCGTGAACAGGCGAATCGCCTTGAAGCTCGGGCGCTGGCCCATGTCGAACCAGTGAGTGGTGTCGGCCGGGACGCTGATCAGATCGCCCCGTTCGCACAGGACCGCGTAGACCTTATCGGCGTGATGGATATAGAACAGACCGCGCCCGTCCACGAAGAAACGCACCTCGAAATCGCCGTGCGTGTGCTCGTCGAGGAATTTCTCCCGCAGCGCCGCGCGGTCGGGGTGTTCGGGGTGCAGTGCCACGACGTCGACCGACTGGAAGCCGTAGTCGCGCATGAGCCGCTCGATCGGCCCGCGGTAGGCATCGATGACCTCCTCGTTGGAGGCAGCGGGCGCGAGCTCCCGGTCGGCCTGCCAGCGCTCGAACAGCACGCCGATGTCGGCCAGCCGCGCGGCGATCGCCTCGACGTCCCGGTATGACGCCTCGGTGCCGGGATCGGTGCCGGGATCGGTGCTGGCATCGGCGGCGTCGTAGATGGTCAATACGCTCATGGTATCAGCGCCCCTGCATTCGCATTTCACATTCGAACAAGAACTCGAGCGCCTCGAGATGGCGCAGCGCCTCCTCCAGGCTCGTCCCCCAGGTATACAGCCCGTGACCGGCGATCAAGTAGGCGTGCAAATCCGGCTGTGCGTCGATGTAGGTATCGACGCGGTCGGCCAGGCGCGCCATGTCCTGGTCGTTGGCGAAGATCGGCACCGTGATCCGGGCCTCGTGCGTGTCCACGCCGCGAAAGGCCTTGAGCAGTTCGTAGTCGTCGAGCACGAGCCGATCGCGGCCGCTGCGCGAAATGAGCGTGTCGTTGACCGAGTGGGTGTGCAGGACGGCCGCCACGTCCGGGAAACGACGATACAGGCGCACGTGCAGCAGTGTCTCGGCCGAGGGACGTTTGCTGGTGTCGAGGGCATCGCCGTCGGCATCGATCAGCATGATGTCCTCGTCGTCGAGCTCGCCCTTGTGGCGGCCGGAGACCGTGATGGCGATGCGCCCGTCGTCCAGGCGTGCCGAGAAGTTGCCGCTGGTGGCCGGCACCCAGCCGCGGGCGTACAGGCCGCGGCCGGCGGCCACCAGCTGTCCGGCCATGTCCTGCAATGCGTAGTGATGGCTGTCCACGTGCTCTCCCGAGGCTCGCCGCCGGCCAACGGCCAGCGGTCAATCCGGTAGCCGTCTAGTTTGCACCGGAACGCCCGGGCGCGCAACGCGCCGCCCGGACCCGGACGCTCAGCGTGGCTCGTGCGCCGGCAGGGGCTGTTCGAGGGGGCGCGTATTGACCGCCAGGTGGGAATGGAATTGTTCGCTGCAGCGGCGCCAGGAATACTGCAGGGCCTGTTCGCGGCAGGCGCTGCGATCGACCGTCAGGGCTCGCTGCACCGCCCGGCGCAGGTCCTCGTCGAGGGCGCCGGTGACGCCGTCGAGGACGACATCCAGCGGACCGGTCACCGGATAGGCCGCCACCGGCACGCCGCAGGCCATGGCCTCGAGCATCACCAGGCCGAAGGTATCGGTGCGGCTGGGAAACACGAACACATCGGCGCCGGCGAGGGTTCGGGCGAGTTCCTCGCCGAAGCGAAAACCGGTGAACTGCACGTCCGGGTGTCGGGCCCGCAGGGCCGGCAGGTCGGGTCCGTCGCCCACGACGTACTTGCGCCCCGGCAGGTCGAGGCTCAGGAATGCCTCGATGTTCTTCTCGACCGCCACGCGCCCCATATACATCAGGTTCAGTGGACGCTCGCCCGCCGCGGCATCGCGCTCGCGCGGGCGAAACAGCTCGGTGTCCACGCCCCGCGACCAGATCACCAGATTGGCGAACCCCCACGCGGCCAGCTCCTCGCGTTGATGTTCCGTGGGCACCAGCGTGCGCGCCGCCGCGCCGTGGAACCAGCGCAGGTAGGCATAGCACCAGGCGATCGGCACGGGCAGGCGCAGGCGCACATACTGTGGGAACTGGGTGTGATAGGAGGTCGTGAAGGCCAGCCCGCGGCGCCGGCAATAACGCCGCGCGGCCAGCCCGAGCGGCCCCTCGGTGGCGATGTGCACGGCCTCGGGCTGGAACTCGTCCAGGACGCGGGCCAGGCGCCGGGCGGGCCACAGCGACAACCGGATCTCCGGGTAGGTCGGACAGGGCACGGTGCGAAACGAGGCGGGCGTGACGAACCGTACCTCGTGGCCCATGGCCGCGAGGCTCTCGCCCGTCTTGGTCAGCGTCGTCACCACACCGTTGACCTGGGGTCGCCAGGCGTCGGTGACGATGGCGATCCTCATGCGACCTTGTCGCCGGCCGTTCCCAGGTCCGCGGACTCGTCCGCGCCGCGCACGGTGTGCACCTGCTCGGACCAGTGCAAAAGCTCCAGGGTGCCGTCGTGGCGCTCGACCAGCGCGGTACAACTCTCCACCCAGTCGCCGTCGTTGCAATACAGCACACCGTTGAGCTCGCGCATCTCGGCGCGATGAATATGCCCGCAGACCAGGCCGTCGACCTCCTGGTGCACGGCCTCGTGCGCCACGGCCTCCTCGAAGCGGCTGATGTAGTTCACCGCGTTCTTGACCTTGTGCTTGAGATACGAGGCCAGCGACCAATAAGGGAAACCCAGACGCCGGCGCAGGTGGTTGACCATCCGGTTGACGTAGAGTAGCCAGTCGTAGACCTGGCAGCCGAGCATGGCCAGCAGGCGACTGCACTTGACGGCACCGTCGAATTCGTCGCCGTGCAGCATCAGCAGCCGGCGCCCGTCGGCCGTGGTATGGACCGCCTGGCGGGCAATGGTCACGTTGCCAAAGACCATGCCGTCGTAGTCGCGCAGCATCTCGTCATGGTTGCCGGGGATGTAGACCACGCGGGTGCCGTGCTTGGCCTTGCCCAGAATGGTACGGATGACGTTGTTGTGTTCCTGGGGCCAGTACAGCCCCTTTTTCATGTTCCAGATATCGATGATGTCGCCGACCAGATACAGGTATTCGGACTCGGTCGACTTGAGGAAGTCCAACAGGTAGTCGGCCCGGCAGCCCTTGAATCCGAGATGGACGTCGGATATCCAGATCGCCCGGAAACGCCGCGGTCGCATATTGTAGACGGGGCTCATGGTCTTGCGCTCCTGTGCTGCGGTTCGCGACAGTCTCAAATACCGCGGTTACCGGAGCGTGAAGCCGGCCTTGCGCTTTTGTGACAACACCCGATCGGCGGACATAAAAAAGCCCTCGGAGGAGGGCTGAAAGGAAATCCCAAGAAGAGGATGTCTCGGCTGCGCGACAGGCCGTCGCGGCCGCCTACTGCAACTCGCCCGGGACGGCGCACGCGGTGCGCCGGCGCCCGAACCGAGGGACATCCCGTCCCGCCTTGCGCTCCCTGCAAGGCCTCCCTCTTACCGGTCCCGAATCACCCACTGACCCGAGCTTCCTGCACACTTGCCGACCGGGCCGGCACATCGGTGCCGACGGGCAGGATATTAACCCGCGCCTTGTGACAGCCTCGTGAGCGGTGCATGAAGCTTTGATGAATCGCCCGCACCGACTGTCACGGCGCCGTAATCGACGCCCGGTACCGTGCAGCTCGTGAGGCGACGCTTGCGCCAACACCTACGTCGAACCGGTCCAACCCACCGCAGCGCAGCGATTTTCGAGGAGCGCTCAGCATGCATATCGTCGACGTCACCATGTTCTACGCCGGCGAGAGCGGCGGCGTGAAGCGTTACCTCGGCGCCAAGCAGCAGTGGCTGCGCGCCCTCAAGCGCTTTCGCCACACCCTGTTGGTGCCCGGGACGCACGACGGTTTCGACGACGCGCTGGAGACCGTGACCGTGCGCAGTCCGCGCCTGCCGTTCGCCAACGGCTACCGCCTTCCCCTGGGCCAGCGCAAATGGGCCCACCACCTGCGCGCGCTGCGCCCGAGCCTCATCGAGGTGGGCGATCCCTATCAGCTGGCATGGCTGGCCCAGCGTGTGGGCTGGGAGTGCGACGTCCCCGTGGTCGGGTTCTATCATTCGGACCTGCCGCGCCTGGTCGGCATGCGCTTCGGCCCCGTGGCCGCCCGCCTGGCCGAGCGCTACGTCGCCGACCTCTACCAGCGCTTCGACCTGGTCCTCGCACCCAGCCGGACGATGGTCGAACGCCTGCAGGCACTGGGGGTGGACCAGGCGGCCCAGCAGCGCCTCGGTGTGGACACCGACTGCTTCGCGCCCGAACGGCGCGACCCGGACCTGCGCGCCGAGCTGGGGCTGGCCGCCGCGTCGCGGCTGCTCATCTATGTCGGGCGCTTCTCGCGCGAGAAGAACCTGCCGCTGCTGCTGGCCGCCATGCGGCGCCTGGGTAAGGGGTATCAACTGCTGCTGGTGGGCAGCGGCAACGACCTGCCGCGCCAATCCAACGTGCACTGCCTGCCCTACGAGCCGACCCCCGCCCGCCTGGCCCGGCTGCTGGCCAGCTGCGACGCCCTCGTCCACCCCGGCGACAAGGAAACCTTCGGGCTCATCGTGCTCGAGGCCATGGCCTGCGGGCTGCCGGTGGTGGGCATGGCCGCGGGCGGCGTTGCCGAGCTCGTCGACGAGCAGGTGGGGCTGCTGGCCCGCCCCGGCAGCACCGGCGCGCTGGCCGAGGCCATCGCGGGCCTGTTCGAGCGAGACCGCCGGGCCCTGCGGCTCAACGCGCGCGCCCGCGCCGAGACCTACGCCTGGGATACGGTGCTGGCACAGCTGCTGTACCGCTACCAGACCCTGGCACTGCATCACGGCGGCCTCGAGGGGTTCGCCTCGGCGCCGTCGGTGCCCCTGGGCGCCTACGGCAGCGCCCGGCGTGAGGACTGAGACACCGCCGCGCGCGTTGTGCGTGTCGCTGCACGACGTGGCCCCGGCCACCTGGCCGGCCTGCCAGCACCTGCTGCGCGCGGTGGAGGCGGTCGCCCCCGTCCCGCTCACCCTCCTGGTCGTGCCGAACTATCGCCGCGGCGGTGACGGCGGCGCGTCGTTTCGCCGGGCACTGGAGCAGCGCCTGGCCCGGGGCGACGAGCTGGCCCTGCACGGCTACGTGCACCGCGACGAGGCACCGGCGCCCGTCGGCTGGGGCGAGTGGCTGCGCCGGCGCTGGTACACGGCCGGCGAAGGCGAGTTCGCCGCGCTGGACGAGGCCGCGGTACGCGCACGCCTGGAGGCCGGCCGGGACTGGTTTGCCCGCCGCGATTGGCCGCTGGCCGGCTTCGTCGCCCCGGCCTGGCTGATGAACCGGCCCACCTGGGAGTGGCTGCGCGGCAGCGGCCTTTGCTACACCACGACCCTGCGGGCATTTCACCGCCTCGCCGACGGGCGCGAGCTGCCCGCGCAGAGCCTGGTCTACAGCGTGCGCGGGCGCTGGCGCCGCCAGCTCTCGCGGACCTGGAACGCCAACCTCGCCCGGCGCCTGCGCACCGCGCCGCTGCTGCGCCTGTCGCTGCACCCGGCCGATGCCGACCATCCCTCTGTGCTGGCCCACTGGCAGCGGCTGCTCGCCGACGCCCTGCACGACCGCGAGCCGATGACCAAGGCCCGGTTCTGCCGGCGCTGGTCGCGCGACTGAGCGCCCGGCCACGCCAATCCAACCGCCGATCCGCCGTGGAGAAACCCGCCCGGGGGGGATAGAATCGGGCAACCGGCGCCGCTTGGCGCCACGGCCTCGAGCGGCGAACCGGGCCCCGGAGATGCAGATGCCAACACCCACGTCACGGGCAAGACCCCGTCCCCAGCCGTGCGACACCACGGCTTCCTCCCTGCCGGCGAGGGGCTTGCAACGTCCCCGCCTGGCCGGCGCGGTGCTCGTCCTGTCCCTGCTCGGCGGCTGCGCGGGCGCGCCGCACAAACCGGCCGCAACGCAACCGACCCCCGAGACCATCGCGGCGCAGGCGGTGTCGTATCTGCGCGGCGGGCGCACGCAGCCGGCACTGGAGTTGCTTTCCAAGGCGCTGCAGAAACACCCCGACGCGCCGGGCCTGTGGAAGACGCTGGGCCTGACCCTGGCCCGCATGAAACGGGACCGCCAGGCCGATCAGGCCTTCCGCCGGGCCCTGAAGCTCGCGCCCGACGACGGCAGCGTGCACAACGACTATGGGGTGTTCCTCTGCCGGGGGCAGTATTTCGACCGCGCCCGCGCCCAGTTCAAGGCGGCCACCGATAATCCGCGCTATGCGACGCCGCAATACGCCTGGACCAACCTCGGCATTTGCGCCCTGCGCCAGGACCGCGCCGAGCTGGCACGCCGGGGCTTTCGCCAGGCCCTGACGAGCGCCCCGGACTTCGCCCCCGCCCTGTATCAAATGGCCAAGCTGGAGGCCGGGCAGGGCCGGGCGCGCAGGGCGACGACCTATCTCAAGCGCCTGCGCCAGAGCGGCACGCAGACGCCGCAGAGCCTGTCGCTGTGTATGAGCGTCTACAAGCGCCTCGACGATTTCGACCAGGCGGGACGCTGCGCCCAGGAGCTTTACCGGCAATTTCCCCACTCGCACGAGGCGCAGGCGCTGCTCCAGTGAGGCGGGGACTCAACCGCCGCCGCGGCGCAGGCTCAAGCGCGCATCGACCTCGCCCGGCGCCTGGCGCGAGAGCTGCGCCTGCGCGACGTCGATGCCAGCGCGGCCGAGGCCGCGCAGCCAGGGGCCCAGATCGGCATAGGCACACCCCTTGAGCACCAGGTAGACCCGGCCGCTGCCGTCCGGGCGCATGCTCTGCAACTGGTCGGCCAGACCGGCGCGCGCGAGGCTGGCATTGAGCGCGGCGATAAGCCCGCCCTTGCCGACAGCGTCCGAGACCCCGCCCGAAGCCTGGCCCTGCCCCGCGCCGCCGGCGCCCGGGTCGCGCAGCGCGCGCACCTGGCGCGCCGCCCGCTGCATCCAGGCATAGTCGTGCGAGGCCTGCGCCACCGCGTGCCGCAGGCGCGCGTTGTCCGACTGCAGCGGACGCACGGCGCCGAACCACACCAGGATCAGGCCCAGCCCGTAGGCGCCGACCATCAGCGCGAGACGCTCGCGGGCACTCAAAGCGTTCCACCACGCCTTCATGTGCCCGACTCCTCCACGCTCAAACGCACCCGGGTCCGCCCGGCCTGCTCCCCCTGGTCGTGGCCGCCGGCGTCGATCGATTCGATGTGGGTGGCCAGACGGCCGTCACGGCCGAGGCGGTCCCGCAGGGCCTGGACCAGCGCCACCCGCGGCGCGCTGAGCCGAACCCCGAGCCGACCTCCCTTATAGGACACCGCGTCCACCCGCAGGCCGGGCTCGGCACGCACCGCGTTGCCCAGCGCGGCCAACAGCTCGACGAAGTGATCGCCCGACTGACCGCCCGCGCGCAGCGCCGCCAGGTGTTGGGCCATCTGCACGCGCGCATTGACGATGCGGTGGTCGGCCGGGAAGCTGCGCCGGTACAGCGCCGTGATGCCTTGCTGCAGAGCCGCATGCCGTTCGGCCAGTCGGCTGTGCTCGACGCCGACCGAGGCCAGCTGCGCCAGTACCAACACCCAGAGCAGTACGGCCGGCCAGCGCCAGACACGCGGACCGCCGGCCTGGGGCGTGTCCGGGCGATACGGGCCCTGCATCAGGTCCAGCCCGCCGGCGCGGTCGGCGCAAAACGCGCCGGCCTCGCCCTGCGCCGACCCCGGTTCGACGCGCAGCACGCCGGCCCGCTCTTGCAGGGCCGCGACCGCCTCGGACCCGACATCCTCGCCCGTGTAGACCTCGAGGCGGTGCGGCTCCCCCGCACCGCCCACCGATCCGGCCGCCAGTACCGCCTCCAGCAGGGAGCGCTCGCCGGCCAGCCCTGCAAAACGCGCGGTGCGCAGCACAAAGCGCTCGCGCCCGAGCCACAGGACCCAGGGCTCGGGCTCGGGCGCCTCGTCCGCGCCGTCCACCGCCTCGGCCCACGGCAGGCACAGGGTATCGGGGACCAAACGGCCGATGCGCAGCCCGGCCTCGCGCAGCCGGTCGAGCCACTGTTCCACCAACGCGCGCTCGACGACGGCCCCGTACACCGGCTCGCCCGCCACCCGCCTGCGCGGCGTCGGTGCCAGGGCGAAATGGAGGTGCTCGACGTCTTCGGCGAGGCTGTCCTCCAATGCATAGGGAAAGGCCTCGCGCAGCTGGCGCGGCCCCGCCTTGGGCATGGGGGCCCCGGCCAGCAGGACGCTCTCGCCCGGCACGATGACATCGACCAGGCGGCCGCGGCAGGCCTCGGCCGCCTGCGCCAGCGTGCCGCGCCCGCCCCCGCCCCGCGGCGTGGACCAGCTCAGCTCGTCGCGCTCCACGTCGGGCCCGTGGAGGCGGATCCAGGCGGCGCCGGCCGGCTGGCGGCGGTCGGGGGCCGGCGTCGTGCGGCGCCGGCTCAGCAGCGATTGCATCTCAGGACTCTCCCTTGGCCGGCGTGACCGGTGGGCCCGGCACCCGCCGGGCGAAGACCGTGGCGCGGCGCAGCACATGGGCATGGCCGCCGGCATCGATGCTCAGGATACTCAAATACGGCCTGCCCGTCCCCGCGCCGAGGCCCAGGCGGCTGTATACCGCGAAGTATCGGCTGCTCACGGCGAGCCGATCGGGCTCGATATGCGCCTTGGCCAGCGAGGACGAACTCATGAATGCCTCGATATTCGTATAGGCCGAGCGCGCGCGCTCGGCCACGACGCCCGCCGCCTCGGCCTCGTCCAGCCCCACGGCGCGCAGCACCGTGGCCGAGGCCGTGTTGACATTGATGGCCGTCACCGCGGGCAGGGCCGTGACATAGGGCGCGAGCTTGGCGTAGACCGCCGGTGTCACGCCGCGCACCAGGCGCAGCGTCGTCACGCTCGCGAACGGGCCGTTCGCCGCCACGTAGGGCGGCGTGCGGCCCAGATAGTAGGCCTCCTGGGTGTCGCCCGCCGTGCCGCGAGCGCCGCCGGCGTGTACCCCCATCCAGTCGATCACGGCCTGAGCGATATCCGGGGGCAGGTCCAGGGCCTGCAACAGGCGGGCAAAGCGCGTCTGGGCCAGGGCGTCGACCTTGCCGCCGTGGACCAGATTGTTGATATTGAACCGGCCCTGCAGGTCCTCGACGCGGCCGGTCAAACGGCCCGAGTCGCCCTCGCCGATGGCCGTCGGCGCCAGCGGCTGCGCCCAGGCCTGATTGAGGCCTATCCAGCCGGTACGCTTGATTTGCCGTTCCAGGTTCATCCCTACCCATGCCTCCACGCCGCCGAGATACTGCTGTACCTGTGCCTGATTGACGAGCGCCGCCGTGCGCTCGATCGCCGTGTGTTGGCGCACGGCCAGAAACCCGGCCACCCCGACGGCCACGAAGGTCACGACGAGGGCCATGATCAAGGCCACACCGCGCTGGCGATCCGCCGCCGGCGCGGCGCCCGCGCCGCCGTATGCCGCCCGGCCCGTCATGGGCTCAGCCCCGGCCACCGACGGCGAACACCCGGTGCAGCCGGCCCAGGCCCTCGACCCGCAGATCAAGCTCGAGGCCGGCGGGCAAGGTATCCTCGGCCGAAGCCGCCCCGGCCACCGGCCATTGGCTCAGCCAGTTCGGTCCCGGCCCGCCGCCGGCCTTCGGCGCCTGGAGGAAGCGCAGGCGCACCCGCTTGACGTGCTCGAGCAGCACGCCCGGCGAGGGCGAGGTGCGGCTGCTGCGATCGAGCGTCGGCCACACCAGACGCTCCAGGCGCCCGTCGCGCAGCCGATAGACGACGCGTTCCAGGCCGCTCTGGCGCAAGCCCGCGGGATTGGGGCGACCGGCCCGCGTCAGGCGCAGCAGGACCTGCGGGTCGCTGTCCGCGCCGCCGGTCAGGGCGGGCCAGTGCCGATCGGACTCGTCCCGCACCCCGCGCGCCGCCGCCAGGGCGAAATCGGCGTTCATGATCAACATCGCCTTTTGCACCGCGGCCAGACGCCGATCGCTGTCCACCAGCCGGTCGCGGGCCACCATGACCTGACGCAGCCCCCCATAGGCCATCACCGCCAACACGGCGAGCACGGCCAGGGCCACCAGCACCTCGATCAGCGTGAAGCCGCGCTGACCGGCGGCCCGGCGGGGCGGCGCCGTCACCGGAAATAGCCCCGCAGTGTCACCAGCGCCGCACCGCCGCGGGTTCGGGAGACCGCCACCGTCACCTCGGTGATCCCGGCGGCCGAGGCACCGCGCGCCGTCTGCAGCCAATAAAGGTGCTCGCCGCCCATGTCGGCCTCGCCGCTCGCCCGGCTGCCGCGACTGGGTGTCACGTTCGACAGGCGCAGGGTGGCCAGTCGGTTCTGCGCCACCCAGGTGGCGTAAGTCCGCGCCTGCAGTCCGGCACTGGTGCGCGCCGCGGCCCCCACCGTATAGATCACCGCCCCCAGGCCGATGGCCACCACGGCCAGGGCGACCAGCACCTCGATGAGCGTAAAGCCCCGCACCGCCCTCATGGGCCCTCCCGATCCGCCGCGCTGAGATGGCCCACCGCATCGGCCGCCACGCGGTACACCGCTTCGTGTGGCGCGGCCGCGTCCGCCTGGAAGGCGATCTCGAACGGCGTCATCTCGCCATTGGACAGGACCAGCACCTGCGGCGGCCCGTCCTCGCGGCGCGGCGCGAGCGAGACATCCTGACCACCGACCCGAAGGCGCGCCCGCAGCCCCTCGGCCAGCCGGTGCGTCGCCTGGCCCGCGTCGCGGGGCAGCTTGGCCGCCACCCACTTGTCCTTGTCGTTCAAGTGCACGAAGGCATAACCGCTCTGCCAGACCAACAGCCCGTAGTCACGCGAGCGCGCCAGGGCATCCAGGGCCACGGCATCGAGCACCGTGCGAAAGCGCTGCGCCGCGCCGTGCGCTCCCGCCTGGGACGAAGTCCGCAGCGACAAAACGGCGATGCCACTGACGATGCCGATGATCAACATGACCACCAGGACCTCGATCAACGTAAACCCCGACGCCGGCGCGCCGCCCCGGGGCCCGGTTCGTATTGCCGTGTTGCGCGGCGCGCTCATGGCCGCCCGGGCGCCGGACCGCGGCGCTCACTGGTCCCAACTGTGGATATCGGCATCGAAACCGCTGCCCCCGGGCTGGCCGTCGGCCCCGAGCGACCACAGGTCGTACGACCCGTGCTGGCCCGGGCTGAGGTACTTGTAGGGGTGGCCCCAGGGGTCGACCGGCATCTTGGGCAGATAGGGCTGGCCCGCCTGCGAATCCCCCACCGCCTGGCGCGTCTTGACCAACGCCTCCAGGCCCTGCTGCGTCGTCGGGTACTTGTGATGGTCGAGCTTGTACATGTCCAGCGCGCTGCCGATCGCCACGATATCCTGCTTGGCCTTGACCACGCGCGCCTGCTCGGGCTTGTCGATGAAATTGGGAACGATGAAGGCGGCCAGGATCGACAGGATCACGATCACCACCAGCACCTCGATCAGCGTAAACGCCGACTGCGCATATCCCCCTCGCGGGCCCGTTTGCTTCATGCCTAGGTACTCCTGAAAGAACGATTCAATGTTAAGGGCGAGCCTAATGTATCAACTGGTTGAGCTCGAAGATCGGCAGCAGGATCGCCAGGACGATCATCAGCACGACCAGCCCCATCACCAGGATCAGCGCCGGCTCGAAGATCGCCAGCGCGTTGGCGATCAGCATATTCGTCTCGCGTTCCTGCTGGCGTGCGGCCCGCTCGAGCATGGACTCCAGACGCCCGCTGGCCTCGCCGCTGGCGATGAGTTGGATGGTCATCGGCGGCAGCACGCCGGTCTTGTCCAGTGAGCCGGCGATCCCCGCACCCTCGCGCACCCGCGCGGCCGCCTCGGCGATGGCCTGGCGCATGGGCAGCAGGGCCACGACCTGCCCGGCGATGGTCAGGGCATCGAGGATGGGCACGTTGGCCGAGGCGAGGATGCTCAGGGTGTGCGCAAAGCGCGCCGTGTCCAGCCCCTTGAGCAGGCGCCCGAGCAGGGGCAGGCGCAGCAGGAAGCGGTGCCAGCGCAGGCGCCGGTGCTCCACGCGCAGGGCGCGGCGAAACGCCAGCGCGCCGGCGGCCAGCGCGAACGCCAGGGCGAGCCCCCAGGCGTGCAGGAACTCGCTCAGTGCGAGCAGGGCGCGGGTGAGCAGCGGCAAGGGCTGGCCGGTATCGGCGAACACGCCCACGACCTTGGGCACCACGTAGGCCATCAGGCCCGCGACGATCGCCACCGAGACGATCACCAGCAGTACCGGATAGATCAAGGCCGTGCCCGCCTTCTGGCGCGTCTCCTCGCTCGCCTCGGTGTAATCGGCGATGCGCTCGAGCACCGCCTCCAGATGACCGGACTGCTCCCCTGCGGCCACGGTCGCGCAGACCAGCTCCGGAAAGGCCAGGGGATAGGCCCGCAGGGACTGGGCCAGGCCGCGCCCGTCCATGACACGCGCGCGCACGCCGAGCAGTATGGCCTGCGCATCGGCACGCTGGGCCTGGCGCTGGGCAATGGCCAACGCCTGGGCCAACGGCGTACCCGCATTGAGCAGCGTCGACAATTGACGCGTGAACAGGGCCAGCTCGGAGGCCTTCAGGCGTTTGCGCCGCCGGCGCCAGGCGGCGAAGGCCCCTTCGCGCGGCGCCTCGCCCGCCGGCGCGCCGCCCTCGGGCGAGGCGGCGGCGCGGGCCGGCCCGGCGTCCGCGCCCGATACCCGCAGCGGGCTCAAACCCTGCACGCGCAGGCTCTGGCGCACCTGGCGCGGCGAGTCGCCCTCGATGACGCCTTTTTTCTGACGGCCGCGGCCGTCGAGCGCGGTGTATTCAAAGGCCGGCATGGCTGTCACTCCGTGCGCGTCACGCGCAGGACCTCCTCCAACGTGGTCTGCCCGGCCAGAACGCGGCGCCGGCCGTCCTCGAACATGCCCGGGCTGCGGGTGCGGGTATAGCGCTCGAGCTCCTGCTCCCCGGCGTCGGCGTGGATCAACTCGCGCAGCGGCGCGTCGATGGCCACCAACTCGTAGATCCCGCTGCGGCCCTGGTAGCCGCTGCCCTTGCAGGCCGGACAGCCGACGGGGCGATAGAGGGTCGGCGCGGGATCGGGGGCCATGCCCAGCAGGGCGCAGTCCTCGGCGCTCGCGGTGTAGGGCTCGCGGCAGCTCGGGCACAGCAGGCGCACGAGGCGCTGGGCGAGGACGCCGAGCAGCGTGGAGGACAACAGGAAGGACTCCACGCCCATGTCGCGCAGGCGCGTGATGCTGCTGATCGCCGTGTTCGTGTGCAGGGTGGAGAACACCAGGTGACCGGTCAGGCTCGCCTGGACGGCGATCTCGGCGGTCTCCAGGTCGCGGATCTCGCCGACCATCACCACGTCCGGGTCCTGGCGCAGGATGGCGCGCAGACCGCGGGCGAAGTCCAGTCCCACCTTGTTGTTGACCTGGGTCTGGCCGATGCCGTCGATGAAATACTCGACGGGGTCCTCCACGGTCAGGATGCTGCGGCTGTCGTCGTTGATCTCGGACAGCCCCGCATACAGGGTCGTGGTCTTGCCCGAGCCGGTCGGACCGGTCACCAGCAGCATCCCGTGGGGCTTGTGTATCAACCCGCGCAATGCCTCGTGGGCCTGGGGCGCCAGACCCAGGTGCGCCAGGTCCAATCGGCCCGCCTGCTTGTCCAGCAGGCGCAGGACCAGGCGCTCGCCGTGGCCCGAGGGCAGCGTGGACACGCGCACGTCGACCGCGTGGCCCGCCACGCGCAGCGAGATACGCCCGTCCTGGGGCACGCGCTTTTCGGCGATGTCCAGGTGCGCCATGATCTTCACGCGCGAGACCAACAGCGGCCCGAGGGCGGCCGGCGGCGTCAGGACCTCGCGCATCACGCCGTCGACGCGCAGGCGCACGCTCAGGCGGTACTCGAAGGGCTCGATATGGATGTCCGAGGCGTTCTCCTTGATGGCCTCGCTCAGCAGGGCGTTGATGAGGCGGATGATCGGCGCATCGTCCTGGGCATCGAGCAGGTCCTCGGGCTCGGGCAGCGCCTCGCTGATGGAGACCAGGTCCAGATCGCCGCCCAGGCTCTGCATGGCCGCGGCGGTGTCCTGCGCGTCGTAGACCTGGGCCAGGCGCCGATTCAGTCGCGCCTCATCGACGAGCTCGAGCTCGAACGGCGCGCCCAGGTGGCGGCGCAGCTCGGCGATGACCGCCAGGGGCAGCGGCCCGCGGTGCAGGACGCGGTACGCGGGCTTGCCTTGCTCGTCCGGCGCGTCGTCCGGGACCTCGATCAGGACCCCGTGGCGCTTGGCAAAGGCATAGGGCACGGGCCGCGCCGGTGCGCCGGCGTGCGCCCGCCCCTGCCCCGCCGCCACCGGCGACGTGGGGGTCGTACCGACCGCGGCCTCGCCCGGGGCGCTCATCGCGTCGAGCCGCTCCCCGCGCCCCGCGAGGCGGCGGCGACACCGCCCCCAGCGCCTGCGTCCGTGTCCAGGGCCTGCGCTCCGCTCGTGCTGCCGGTGTTGAGTATCAGGTCGTCGAAATCGGGCAGCGCCGCGTCAGGCGCGTCCTCCAACACGCCGCTGGCCGTTTGAATGCTGCGCAGACGATCGTAATTGGCCCGCGTGATGCGGTCGGCCAGGCGGCGGTCGCTGAGCACGATCGGATGGATGAAGATCATCAGATTGGTCTTGACCTTCTTGCGGCTGCGGTAACGGAACAGGTTGCCGAGCAGCGGGATATCGCCGAGCAGCGGCACCTTGTCCTCGCTGTTGTCGTAGCTGTTCTCTATCAAGCCGCCGAGCACCAGGGTCTGGGCGTCGCCCACCAGCACACTGGTCTGGATGTTGCGCTTGTTGGTGATGAAGTTGCCCGCCACACCGACCGCGGTGGTCAGGCTGGAGACCTCGCTGTCGATGTCCAGGCGAATGACCTTGCCGTTGTTGATCTGCGGTTTGACCTTCAGGGTGATACCCACGTCCTCGCGCTCGATGGTCTGAAACGGCGTCTGCGGCGTCGAGCCCTGCCCGGTGCTGGTATACGAGCCGGTCACGAAGGGCACCTTCTTGGCCACCACGATGCTCGCCTGCTGATTGTCCAGGGTCACCAGCGTCGGCGTGGACAGCACGTTGCTGCCGGTATCGCTCTGCAGGGCGTGCAGCAGCACGCCGAAATCGAAGGTGTTGCCGCTTCGCCGCCCGGCGCCGAGGAACAGACCGCTGGCCAGGTTCGAGGGGTTTTGCGCCAGGCCCGGCAGAGAGGACAAGGGCAGATCGGAGGCGGCGAAGTTCGTCCCGATGACGCCGACGCGCGCGCCGCTCTCGCCGACGGCCGAGAACTGCACGCCGAGCTTGTTGATCAGCGAATTGGAGACCTCGGCGATAATGGCCTTGACCAGCACCTGCGGGCGGCGCACGTCGAGCTGGCGAATGATCGCCAGCAGGCGCTGCATTTTGTCGGGCGGGGCGGTGATGACCAGGGCGTTGTTCCCGGGAAAGGACTCGATCTCCACGGCGTCCTTGGCGGGCGCCGGCGTCTTGGCCTTTTGCGCCTTGCCCGCCATGCCCGTGAGCAGCTTGGCCACGTCGTCGGCCTTGGCATACTCCAGGTTCACCACGCGCGTGTTGCCCGAGCTCGGCGCCGGCTCGTCGAGCTGGGAGATGAGCTTGCGCAGCCGGGTCTGCGTCGCCTCGTCGGCCACCACCAGCACGCTGTTGGTACGCTCGTCGGCCACGATCGTCGGCTCGCGCAGGGACAGGCGTTGATTGTTGTTGGCCTTGGCCGGGTTGGTCAGCAGGTCCTTGAGATGGTGCGCCACCGACGCGGCGGCCGCGTAACGCAAGGGGACGATGCGTATCTCGCGCCGGTTGGCCACGTCCATGTGCCGCACCAGGCGCGCGACGCGCCGGACGTTGGCGGCCGTGCCCGTCATCACGATCACGTTGCTGGGCGGATAGGCCGCCAGCAGCATCTGCGGGGGAACGAGGGGCTTGACCACCGGCGCGAGACTGGCCGCGGCAACGTTGTGCACGGCGATGATGCGCGTGACCAGCTCGTCACCGTGGCCGGGGTGGGCGCGGGAGGCCACCGGCGAGGCCACCTCGCGCGCGCCCGCATTGGGGATGATCTTGGTCACACCGCCGCTGGGCACGGCGGTATAGCCGTGCACCGACAGCACCGACAGGAACACCTGGTAGACCTCGTCGGGCGTGATGGGGCTGGAAGAGACCACGGTGACGTTGCCGCGCACGCGTGGGTCGACCACGAAATTCTTGCCCGTGAGCTTGGAGACCGTATCGATGAAGGCCCGGATATCGGCATTACGCAGGTTCAGGCTGGCGCCGCCGTGGCGATGGTCCTGTGCCGTGGCGCCGGCCGCGGCGTGCCCGGCCGGCCGGTCGGCCGCCTGGGCACCGGCGCAAGCCAACCCGCAGGCCGCCAGCCAGAGTCCCAGCCACAGCCCCGGCCAGAGCCCCGGCCAGAACCAAAGACCGGCCCATCGCCACCGGCCACCGCGGGCGGTTCGCCCTGTAGGTAGGCTCATGTCGTTTTTGTCCTTACCGCTCATAGTCATCTCGCTTTGGCGGGCACCGGCCATGCGCCCCGCGTTGCCGGCCGAGCGCCGCGGACCGGACAGCCCTGCTCTCTATTGGCCCTGCAGCAGCACGTGCAGGGGAATCTCCCGACCGTTGCGTTGGACGTGCAAATTGATCGCATGCGCGCCGTGCACGGAGGTCAGGAGCTCGAACGTGTTCAGGGCGCCGCCGTCGAGCGGCGTGCCGTTGACCCTGGTGATGATGTCGCCCGAATGCAGCCCCAAGGCACTGAAAAGGCGCGGGTCCCCGGCCGGCGACACCACGTAGCCCACCAGCCGGTTGTTGCGGCGCACGGGCCTGGCGCGCACGTAGCGGCGAAAATGCATGGGGTCGTTGAGCAACTGGACGACCCGCTTGGATTGGGCGGCATCGAGCACTTTCTTGCGCGCATCGGGCCCGGACGCGGGGGGCGCGGGCGCCGTCGGGTGGGCGGCCGGTGGCTTTTCACCGTCCAGCATCAGCGACTCCAGACCGTGGCGGGTGCGCAATATCACGTGATCGTGAAAGACCTCGGACAGGCGCACCTGGCCCACCACCTTGTCGCCCACGGCGAACAGCCCGTCGTCGCGGCCCGCCTGCCCGGACGCCGAGCTGGAGCGGTGCGCACCGCTCCCGGCCGCGCCCGTCCCACTGTCGATCAGCGCGTAGCCGCGCCCCCCACCCAGGGCGAGCACCCCGCGCAGGACCAGCCCGAGCGAAGTCGGCGGCGGCGGGGCCGACCCGCCGCCGTCAGCGGCGTGCGGGACCCGGCCGAACAAGGCGTAGTCGAGCCCCTCGGCCTTGCCGGGCGAGGCGGCCGCGGGCGCGGCGGGGCGTGCACGGGGCGCGGCGGCCGTGGGCGTGTCGCCCGCCCGGCCGGCCGGCCACAGCGACCAGGCCTGGCCCACCTGCCAGATAAGGGCCGCGACCAGCAAGGCCGAGGCGAGGCGCGCCAAGGCGCGATCCCGGGCGAACATCCTCACGGCCGGCCCGCCCCGGGGCGCCGAGCGCCGGCGACGCGGCGGCGCCAGACCAGGCGGCCAACGGCAAAGAGCGCGCCGCCCAGCGAGCCGAACAGGTGCGCCTGCGGGATCACCTCGCCGCCCAGCCCCAATGCCTGCCCGGGCAGGGGGCCGAATAACACGCCGTACAGAGCGAACGCGCCGGTAGCCAGCACCATCACCGTCCCCAGCCAGCGGCGCGAGGGCCACAGGAGCATGCCCGCGCAGACCACGCAGCCATAGAGGATCCCCGACAGCCCGACGTACCAGTGCACGGCGGGTGCGAAGACATAGAGGCCGAGCGTGACCGCCAAGGCATTGCAGAGGAACAGGCCCGCCCAGGCGCGCTCGCCGAGGCAGCGGGAAAATCCGAACCAGATGATGAACAAGGCCGCCAGGTCGCGGCTCAGGTGCACCCAGCCCAGATGAACGAAATTGCCGGTGAGCAGGCGCCACCACTGGCCCTCGGCCACCGCCCCCGCCTGATAGCGCAGCGCCGTGCTCCAGCCCGCGGCCTGAAGGGTCGCGGCGATCAGGGCGATGCACACGGGAAAGCGCCACCGGGCCCACACGGCCCGCGCGCCAGGACCAGCGGCCCACCGGCTCGGCGCCGAGGCCGTCAACATGCCCTCTCCCGTGGACGCGGCGCGGCCGTGCCCAAGTCCGGGCCCGAGTCCGGGCCCGAGCGGGCGCCGACAGTCGTGATCATCCTGCACACTCCTCCTGCTCCTCGCCCCGGGGCACGGTCGTGCGCACGGCGAGGAGGCGAAACACCGGGTTCGTATCGTCGGGAAAACCGCAACAAACGCCAGCACCGGGTCGGTCCGGCACGCCGTGCAGCCACGGCTGCCGGCCGCCCCTTGAGTATTATGTCGGCCACATGGCCGAACGGGTATTGTCCCTGCGCCAGATGGCGCCACTGTGTCAGCGCCGTCCCCGCCCGGACCGGGCCATTGGCTATCCTAGCAGCCCCCCCACCCCGCGCCAAACGCCGCCACGGGGCTTATGGCCCGATCCCGCGCCCGGCGGCGTCCGGCCGGCCCGGCTACAGGGCCGGCGCGGACGCCTGCGGGGACCGGGAGTGTGCCTCGTGGCGGAGGCCCGGCGAGGCACCCCATGCTCAAGTGCGGTGCTTGACGATCCAATCCACCGCCGCGCCGATGTCATCGCTGAGCACGGCGCCGTCGGGCAGCAGGGCCTCGTCGCCGGAGCGGTACTTGCCAGTGCGCACCAGGATGCCCTGCATGCCCGCCGCCGTGGCGCCGACCACGTCGGCCTCGACGTCGTCGCCGACGACGACCACCTGCCCGGGGCGGCAGCCGAAGTCGTGTGCCGCCGCGAGGAAAAAGGCGCGACTGGGTTTACCGATCACCTCGGCCTGCGTGCCCGCCGCGTACTCGAGCGCGGCGACGAAGGGCCCGGCATCCAGGCTCAGCGCCTCGCCGTCCCTGAAGTAACGGTTGCGGGCCATGGCCAACAGCGGCGCGCCGTCGAGCAGCAGTCGAAAGGCCTCGTTGAGGCGGGCGTAGGTGAAGGCCGCGCCGGCATCGCCGAGCAGCACCGCGTTGGGATCGCGGGTGTCCAGACCGGCGAATTCGGGTTCCAGCCGCGGGTGGACGATCAGCAGCGGGCGCAGGCCGCGCTGCTCGATCAGCGAGCGGGCGGCCAGCGGCGCGCTGAACACCTCGGACTCGGCGACCGCCAGCCCCATCGCCGCCAGGCGCTCGACCGTCTCACGCCGCGTGCTGCGTGTCGTGTTGGTGATATAGCGCACCGCAAGCCCGGCCGCGGGCAGGCGCTCGAGCGCCTGGCGGGCGCCGGGCAGTGCGTGGTCACCGGCATAGAGCACGCCACTGAGATCGAGCAACACCCCCCGGCAGATCATCCTCGTCCCCCGCGCCTCTCAAGGTCCCGTGTTCAACTATAGCGCGGTTGGGCAAACGGGGCTCAGGCCTCGGCCCCGAGCAACCGATCGCGCCAGCGCGCCAGACGGGCGTACCACTGCGTGATGGCCCGCAGCGAATAGGCCGCATTGGCGGGACTGGGGTTGGGCGAGACGAACACCGCGCTCGCACCGATGCGGTGCGCCTGGCGGCCCCAGGGGAGTTCGCCCCGTGCGCCGCGCGGATCCTCTTCGCCGTAACGCAGATAGGCCCGGTAGGCCTGCAGGCCGTGGAACCAGGCGATTCGTGCACCGCATTCGAGCAGGCGGTCCCGCAGATCGGGGGCCCAGCGCCGAAAATCGGCGGCCCGCAGCTGCGCCCCGCCGGGCGTGGGCCGCTTGACCACATCGGTAAATCCGATCCGATCGCGCTCCAGCAGCACGGCCTGTGCCGCGGGGCCCGGCTCGAGCGGGGCCGCCGGCAGACCCGAGTCGTTCAGGGCGCGCCAGAAGCGGTTCCGGGGCGTGGCAAAATAGAACCCGGCCCGCACCGAGTTGACCGATGGGTTCAGGCCGATGGAGACGATGTGCAGTTCCGGGGCGAGATAATCGGCCAGCGTGTCCATGCCGCTCAGCCGGCGCCCGAGCGCTCGGCGTCCTCGTTGAGCAGCTGGGCCACGATGGGCTTGCTGTGTTCGCCGAAGTAGATCGAGCGATGCGGGAAGGGGATCTCGATACCCTCGCGGTCGAAGGCCTGCTTGAGCCGGCGCCGATATTCGCGCCCGACCTCCCATTGTTTGATGGGCTTGGTGCGCAGCCGGCCCTTGATGACCACCGCCGAGTCCGCGAAGTTGTCCACTCCGAAGACCTCGACGTCTTCTATCATCATGTGACCGAACACCGGGTCCGCGCGCAGTTCCCTGCCCACTTCGCGCATGACCTCCATGACCCGGTCCATGTCCTCGCCGTAGCCGACCCCGATGTCGAAGACATAGGCCGACCATTCGCGCGTCAGATTCGCCAGCGTGCTGACGCTGCCGTTGGGAAAGACATGTACGGTCCCGGACAGGTCGCGCAGGACGATGGTGCGGAAGTTGACCGTCTCGACCAGACCGCCCGTGCCATTGACCACGGCGACGTCGCCGACCCGCACCTGGTTTTCGAGAATCAGGAAAAACCCGGCGATGACGTCGCGCACCAGATTCTGAGCACCGAAACCGACGGCCAGACCGGCGACACCGGCGCTGGCGAGGATCGGCCCGATCTCCACACCGAGCTCGCGCAGGATGACCAAGGCCGCGACCAGCCAGAACAGGATCGTCACCGCCTGGCGCAGCAGCCTCACCAGCGTCTCGACGCGCTTTTCCGATTCGCTCGGAGCCTCGCCTTCGGCGGTCGTGCGCTTGAGCAGCGTCTTCTCCAGACGGCGCAGCGCGATGCGCACGGCGATCATCGCCACCCACATGACCGCCAGGGTCAGCAGTATGCGAATGAGGGTCACCAGGACGTCCTCCCAGCGGATCTGTTCGATGAACTGCATGATGACGTCCATGGTGATTCCTCTTGGGTGATATGATTTTGAGTCTGCTCGCAGGCGGCGCGGGCCGTTACGGCTCAGCGGCGCACGGTCGCGCCCGGCAGGCGTTCACGCCAGCGCGCCGGTCTCGAAGAAACGCCCCACCTCGGGCGCGAACCGTTCCTTGTCGACCAAAAAGGCGTCGTGCCCCTGAACCGAATCGAGCTCGACGAGGCGGACCCGGCGGCCGGCCTGCGACAGCAATTCGGCCAGCTCGCGCTGCTGCGCCACGGGGAAGAGAAAATCCGAGCGCACGCCGATCACCAGCGCCTCGCGGGCCTCGATGCGCCCGAGGGCCTGCGCCAGGGAGCGGCCGTGTTCGGCCGCATCGAACCAGTCCATCGCCCGTGACAGATACAGATAGCTGTTGGCATCGAACACGCGCATGAACTTGTCCGCGTTGGCCTCCAGATAGGATTCGATCTGGAATTCCGCGCCGAAAGACTCAGTCGGGCCCTGCTGCGCGACCCGCTCCCGGGCGAAGCGGTGTTGCCACTCCGTCGCCGAACGATACGACATCAGCCCGAGCTTTCGTGCCAGACGCAGCCCGTTGAGCGGCGGGCGGTCCAACGGATACTCACCGCCGCGCCAGCCGGGATCGCTGCGGATGATCTCGCGCTGCAGGGAACGGTCCGCGATGGCAAAGGTCGTGGCATGCACGGCCGCCGAGATGACCGCCAGGCGGCGCACGGCTTGGGGAAACATCATGGCATAGGCGAGCGTGCTCATGCCGCCCAGCGAGGCTCCGACCACGGTGTGCAGGCGCTCGATGCCCAGCTCGCGCAGGGCCGCGTGCGTGGCGGCCGCGATGTCCTCGATCGTCAGCTCCGGGAACTCGAGGCGATAGGGGGCCCCGCTCGCCGGGTTGACCGAGGACGGCCCGGTCGACCCGAAACAGCTGCCGAGCGAGTTCACGCAAATGACGAAGTAGCGGTTGGAGTCGATCGGCTTGCCCGGGCCGATCATGTACTCCCACCAGCCGGGCGAGG